>Ga0126381_100000185_pt1 | contig 68726 bp, 47 predicted proteins | sample PanSoiMetPlot_28_FD_96465 | JGI IMG/M metagenome (GOLD analysis project Ga0126381, IMG submission 96465) | Tropical forest soil microbial communities from Panama - MetaG Plot_28 | ecosystem: Environmental > Terrestrial > Soil > Tropical forest > Bulk soil | place: Panama | collected 2016-02-17 | reverse complement strand
GCCATGCCAACCGCCATAGCCCCCGCCGTGCCAGCCGCCGTAACCACCACCGCCATGGTAGCCACCACCGCCACCACCGTGAAAGCCACCGCCGCCATGAACGCCGGCAAAGGCAAACTCAGTCGAGCATCCGAACGGGACGAGGATCAGGCTGAGGAAGAGAGTCCGCAGGGCACCAGGCCGATTCATTTGTACCTCCGCAGTTGTGTGCCACATCGGCAACAACCGTCATTATTGTAGGCCCAAATTTCCCTCTCCTGATCTCAAAAAAGATGGCCCATGGGCCGTTGAAGATCCCCACAGTTCCACCTTCCACGTCGAGGGGCATGCAAATACTGGCGTCAAACGGAGTGGCTTTTCTTATAGACAACAACCCGCGAGTTCCTCAGCGAGTGTTAACACCTGTTGAATTTCTTCTTTGTCGGCAGGCGGACTTCCGTTACCGCCCGCGAGGTGCTACCGTCGAACTTACGCCGCCACCGAGAGGAGATCCGCGTGCCATCAGCAGCGAACGGCAACAATACATATGACCTGGTTGTGATCGGGAGCGGGCCGGCGGGCCAGAAGGCAGCGATCTGTGCGGCCAAGCTGCGCAAGAAAGTCGCAGTCGTCGAACGAAAGCGCACCATCGGCGGCGTGTGCGTGCATACTGGAACGATACCCAGCAAAACCTTCCGAGAGGCGATCCTGTATCTCAGCGGTCTTCGGCAGCGTACGTTTTACGGTCGTGGATACGCCTTGAAGGAGAACATCGACATGGAAGACTTGATCTTCCGGTCCGACGCTGTGATGGCGCGCGAGATTGAAGTGATCAAGGCGCAGTTGCGGCGGAACCGCGTGACCGTATACGAAGGAAACGCGCGTTTCCTTGATCAACACACGGTTGAAGTTTCCAACGATGAAGGGTACTCACTGCTTCGCGGCGATCACTTTGTCATCGCGTGTGGCACGCGGCCCGCACACAGCGCCGACATTCCGATTGACGGCAAACGCATCTTCGACTCCGATCAGGTGCGGGAATTGGAAGAACTTCCGAGAGAGCTGATCGTGGTCGGCGCCGGCGTTATCGGCCTGGAATACGCGTCGATGTTCGCCGCGTTGGGGGTGAAGGTTACTTTGCTGGATCAGCGGCCAACCCTGCTCGACTTTGTTGACCGCGAAATCGTTGAGAGCCTCTGTTTCCAGCTTCGCCAACTCGGAACGGTATTCCGTCTGGGAGAGAGGGTGGTGCAGGTCGGCTTCGATGGAGAGCGTGACCGAGTGTTCGCCAAACTGGAAAGCGGGAAGACGGTGCATGCGGGTGCATTGCTCTATGCCGTAGGACGGCAAGCCAACAGCGACCAGCTCAACCTGGAGGCCATTGACATCGTGCCCGATGGCCGGGGCAAGCTACTGGTCAACGATAATTTCCAGACATCGCTTCCGCACGTGTACGCCGCCGGGGACGTTATCGGGTTTCCGGCGCTGGCAAGCACGTCGATGGAACAAGGCCGCTTGGCGAGCAGTCATATCTTCGGCGTTCGCGGCAGCATGCCGCCAAACTTGATTCCCTACGGCGTCTATACCATCCCGGAAATTTCCATGGTCGGTCCCACGGAGGAACAGCTCACGAGCGAGAAGATTGCCTACGAGGTGGGCATCTCGCGTTATGCGGAGCTCGCGAAAGGGCAGATGCTCGGCGACGACCAGGGCTTCCTCAAACTTGTCTTCGATCCCGTCACCCTGAAGCTGTTAAGCGTACACATCATCGGAGAGCGCGCCGCCGAGATTATTCACATTGGCCAGGCGGTGTTGGCCATGGGCGGCACGATCGAGTACTTCCGGGACACGGTGTTCAACTACCCCACTCTTGCCGAAGCGTATAAGGTAGCGGCTCTCGACGGACTAAATAAGCTGTAGGTTTTCCAGGAGGTCTTCGGGCGATCCGGAATCCGTTGGGCAGTGCCTTCTTCCGCGGAACACGCGCCGCACCTGCGCCGGCCCAATGTGCGTGTGCCACGTGCACAAAGTTCGCTCGCGCCAAGCCCATCCCGGCCAGCACGCCCCTCAACGATGCCCGGCGACTTAGTGGCAGGACGAATCGTCTTGAAAAGTGCCGCTTCCCAACATCGAACCAAGGAAACGGTAGCACGCGATCAACTTCTGCGACAGCGGCTCATCCCGCAATGCGTTAGGCGACATGGAATATTTCGCGGTGTTCATGGATTTCTGCGCCTCGACAAGTTTGTCGCTCCATTTACGCACGCCCTCAAACTCGTTTGTGAGCAATTGCAGGGCGTTACGATCCGCATTCGTCGTTGCCGCCACGGAAGCCATCCTTAGACCATTGGCAGCCTGTTCCCGGTAGTTGTTCACCCACTGTTCCGTGATTGGATATCCATTGCTGATGGCATTCGCCATCGGACTTGCCCATTCCCTTAGCAACGCGATCTCCTCGATGCCGGCCTTCATGAAATCGTGTGACAAGCCAGATTCCCCGGCTCCGCTTCCCGAGTCCTCTGTTGTATCCGCGCTGCTCGTGGACGCCGGCAGAGTCAATTGAATCCCGTTCGCCGTGAAGCTCAATGACCCATTCGCAATTTGTGCCAGCGAGGCGATGTCGACATAGGTGCGGCCGCCCTCCTGGATTACGGAGGCTTGCCCGGTATGACCGTTTACGGCCAAGGTGCGCGTTGCAACCTGCGCAAAAGCCATCGGCGGCATAAGCGCCAGCAGCAACATCGCGACCATAGCTGGCCGGGTTCGAAAGGCTGATTTTGTTCCTTCCCTATCGTTTGCGGCAACCATGACGAATTTCACAGCAAACCTCCGGGCTCGTAGTGTACAAGCTGCTCACGTACGGACGGGCAGCGTCATCTGATTGTAGCCCGTTAGACGTCGAGGCGATGGAGCCTTGCCGTCCTTATTACCCAGGCTGAAGAGTCGATCAAAATAGTGTTGGTGTCTGTCAATGTCATGGGTTGTAGCGAGAGAGCCATGCGGCAATCTCACGAACGATGTCGTGACGCTGCTCCCAAACCCTGGGAAAGTGTGGTGACCCAGGATAGGTGACCATACGAGTGGTCTTCCCGCGGGCAGCCAGCACCTCAAACAGTTCGCGCCCCTGATACGTGGGCACGCGCTCATCCGCCGCACCGTGCAGGATCAGTAGCGGGGTGCTGACTTTTTCCGAATGCATCACGGCCGAGAAGACGAGGAATGCCTCGGGATCCTTGTCGGGCCAGCGGGCATCGTAGTCAATCTGCTGCACGTCGCTGGTCCACATGAAGCTGAGCCAGTCGGTGATTCCCGCGCCTTCAATAGCGGCCTTGTAGCGGTTGGTTTGGGTTACAGTCCACGAGGTCATGAAGCCACCGGCGCTCCACCCGAACATGGTCAGGCGGTTCGGATCGGCCCAGCCTTGCGCGACGGCGTAGTCCGTTGCGCTGTCCACGTCACGATAGGCGCGATCGCCAAAATGCTGGTAGATGGCGTTCAGGAAGTCGCTGCCATAGCCCGTCGACCCACGGTATTCCGGTTGCAGTACAACGTAACCCATGCCAGCGAGAATTCGCGGGAAGAAGCTGAAGCTCAAAACGTCATTGGCTTCCGGCCCGCCATGGGGCAGGACCAGGAACGGGCGAGGCTTGCCCTGTGAGTAATCCGCAGGAAAGGTCACGATGCCCTCCAGCGAAATCCCTTCCGCGCTCTTCCACTGCACCGCCCGGACCTCGCCCAGCGCGACCTTTGCCAGCTGATCGTCGCCCTCGTTCGTGATCTTGTGCAGCGTGCTTCCATTGGCGACGGCGAGGTTCGATGTATGTTGCGGGTCAGCCACAGAAAGGACGCGAATGTCAGGCCCGGACGCGATCTCTGGTGTGACAACGCTTTCGGTGAACGTGCCTTTGGGCCACCTGTAAACGGTTGTTAGCGCGTTATCCTGCAGGGTATCAATCTCGATTTGAACACCGTGTGCGACCGACACCCACGCATTTCCCCGCGCGTCCACGGAAAGGTGGAGAGCACTACCTGCGAGACCGGGCGTCCGGTCTTGAGGAGTGCCGCCGCTGGCCGGCACAGTCCAGACGTGATCCGGCGTCAGCACATCGGTTGTGGTGCTGAGGAAGGCCAGGTCCTTGCCGCCGTTAATCCAGCCAATATCGGCCGCCGCATTCTCGATGGTCGCCACGTGGTGAAATGCTGAAGCACTGCACACATCGATGTTCGAATGAACGTAGTGAAACCCGATCTTAGGGGTCTGAGACATGGCTGCGATTGAGTTACCGTCCGCTGACCAGGCGAGGCCGCCTTCCGCAATGTCCCGCAATGTGGGACACCACCAGTTTCCTTGTGAGCCATCGGCGTTGACGACGTACAGGCTGACAGGCTCATTTTCGATAACAGTATGGACATCGTCCAGAGGGTCCGGCAGACGTGGATCGGCCAAGATCGCGAAGCGTTTCCCATCAGGGGAGATCAGCGCCGAATGAATACCGCGAGGCAGCGCCGTCAATAGAATCGGGCTCGCCGCGGCTGCTGAAGGAGTGCCGGGCTCCCCGAGCGGCAACCTGGCCAACTGAGCGAGCTTGTTCACCTCCATGATCCCGTACAGCGCTTTGCCATCCGTCGTAAAGCCGGACGGCCGGTATTGTTCGGGAAGGCTGAGATGACGAGGCTCTCCACCAGAAACTGGTATGAGATTCCATTGATTGGTATCCGGCCCTTTGGCAGCGCCAAAAGTCACGCGATACAAAACGGTCTTCCCGTCGGGTGAAACGGCGATCGCAGTCGCATTGTGCAGGGCGGCAAGATCATCGAAGCCGAACGGGTGCGGTGCGGTCTGTGCCGCGACGGCCGCAGCGACGAAGAGTACGACGCCAAATGTCAGACAGTACGTGCGCATGAGTTCTCCAGGACAAGAAGGATAGCAGGATTGCCGAGGGACCCACCTTGCGATGCGAGGCGGCACCTGCGTGCATCCTACCTTCCGTCTCCACCGTGTGCAGTGAAGTCACGTTAGCGCACCTTTCTGATGCGCAGGGCTGATAAGGTAATCTTTGTTCGGCGAGGTGCTGTGAGATTTGCCTGAACCGCATCAGGAGATGTGAGAGTGCACAGGATTCATATCAAGCCGAAGCCCGCCTCCCGGTCATATGGCCCTGAGCTATGTGATAAGTACTGATCATTCCGAATGAGACCATTCCGATGAACATATTTGTGCTTAATGTAGGAAGTTCAAGCGTGAAGTTCCAGATTATTGCGACTGACCTGGAGCGCATCCAGAAGCATGAGGATGACCGACTTTGCCGGGGCGAAGTGGAGCGCACGGGAGGAGAGGCGATTGTCACCTTTCAAAAAGGAGCTGGCGAAAAGCACAAATTCACCGCTGCTCTGCGTGACATTCCGGCCGTGCTTGACCGTGTGGTGCGATACGTTGCCTCGGAGGAATCCGGGGTTTCGCAAATCCGGAGCATTGCGGACATTCACGCGGTTGGACATCGTGTGGTCCACGGCGGCGAACTGTTCAGCGAGTCTACCCTCATTGACGACAAGGTGCTCCAGGGTATCGAAGACTGCATTGACCTGGCCCCACTTCACAACCCCAACAACATTAAGGGAATCCTTGCAGCCCGTGAACTGTTTGGGAAAGACGTTCCACAGGTTGCGGTGTTCGATACCTCATTTCATCATTCCATTCCTGCGCAAGCTTATCTGTACGCGATTCCCTACCACTTTTACCGTCGTTATCGCATTCGGCGATATGGGTTTCACGGCACTTCGCACCGCTATGTCGCATTCCGCTACCGAGCCTTGCGTGGGCTGACGCGGGAGCAGACCAGCATCATTTCGCTTCACCTGGGAAATGGCTGCTCTGCCGCAGCTATTCGACAAGGCGAGTCTATCGACACCTCAATGGGCATGACGCCGGTGGAAGGACTGGTAATGGGCACGCGTTCGGGTGATCTCGATCCCGCCATTGTCGGCTTGATCGCGACCAAGGAAGGCATGTCGCTGTCGGAAGTCGAGACCCTGCTTAACACACAGTCGGGCCTGCTGGGAGTCTCCGGGCTTACAAACGACATGCGTGAATTGCTGAGCGAATCCCAGGAACACGATGACCGTCGCGTGCGTCTGGCGATCGAGGTTTCTTGCTATCGCGCGCGCAAATATATTGGCGCCTATCTTGCATGCATGGGCGGGGCCGACGCCGTTGTTTTCACCGGCGGTATTGGGGAGAACTCACCGGAAATCCGCGCCCGCATCTGTGAAGGCATGGAGTGGGCGGGCTTGACGATTGATGCAGCCAAGAACCAGCAGACCATTGCCCGCGAAGGGCTGATCAGCACCGAAGGCTCGAGACTACAGGCCTACGCCATCCCCACGGATGAGGAATTGCTGATCGCCCGCGACACCGTGCGCGTCATCCTCGGTCAGCCGCATCCCTCCTGACTTGCTGCTAACCCGGCCACACCCAGCCGGCTACATCGGGTTTGTCAATGCCGTATTTGTGCGCGTAGTTGCGGCATTCGATCTGCTGGTTAAGGAACTTCTCTTTTGCATGACCGCCGATTCTTTGCAGCCTGGGAACGCGGTCTATGACATCCATGGCCAGACTGAAGCGGTCGATGTTGTTGTTAATGGCGAGTTCCAAAGGAGTATTGATATTGCCCTTCTCCTTGTAACCACGAACATGCAAGTTGTGATGGTTGTGCCGCCGGTACGCAAGCCGATGGATCAACGAGGGGTATCCGTGGAAATTGAAGATGATCGGCTTGTCGGTCGTGAACAATGAGTCGAAGTCGCGGTCCGGCAGCCCATGAGGATGTTCGGTGCTCGGTTGCAACTTGAAAAGGTCGATCACATTCACGAATCTGATCTTAAGATCCGGGAATTCCTGGCGCAGCATTGCCGTGGCGGCAAGCGCCTCCTGCGTGGGGATATCACCCGCCGACGCCATGACCACATCAGGCTCATCACCCTGATCATTACTGGCCTTCTGCCATATTCCAATGCCTTTCGTGCAATGAATGATGGCATCGTCCATCGTCATGTATTGCAGATGCATCTGCTTATCGCAAACGATCACGTTCACATAATTCTGGCTTCTGAGGCAGTGGTCGGCCACGGAGAGCAGAGAATTAACATCGGGAGGCAGATAGATACGCGTAACGTTGGCGCTTTTATTCACGACGACATCGAGAAAGCCCGGGTCCTGATGGGTGAAACCATTGTGGTCCTGCCGCCACACCGTCGAGGTAATGAGCAGGTTCAAGGACGCTATCGGCTCTCGCCACGACAGGTGGTTGCAAATCTCAAGCCACTTGGCATGCTGGTTGAACATCGAGTCGATGACGTGAACGAACGATTCGTAGGTGGAGAGGAAGCCGTGACGTCCGGTGAGCACGTAACCCTCCATCATGCCCTCCATCGTGTGCTCACTCAGCATCTCCATCACTCGGCCATCGGTCGATAACTCGCCTCCGTCGCTGTCCTCGGGAAAGAACTCCTCGATCCAGAACTTCTTACTGACTTCATAAATCGCGTCGAGCTTGTTTGATGTAGTTTCGTCAGGCCCGAAGACCCGAAAGCTATTCATGTTCAACTTCATGACGTCGCGGAGAAAAGCACCTAGAGGACGGGTGTTCTCCGCCTGGATCTGCCCTGGCTTATCAACTTCCATCCCGTAGTCACGGAAGTCAGGCAGGCGTAGTGCCTTCTTCAAATGTCCACCGTTGGCGTGGGGGTTGGCACTCATTCGCCGGGTGCCAGCAGGCGCAAGCGCACGCAACTCGGCAGCGAATTCGCCGCGTTTGTCAAATAGCTCCTCCGGATGCTGCGAGCGCATCCAGTTCTCCAAAATGTTCAACTGCTCAGGATCTTTCCTCACATTGGGCAACGGCACTTGGTGCGCGCGCCAGAAGCCTTCCAGCCTGTGTCCTTCGACTTCGACTGGAGCCGACCATCCTTTCGGCGAGCGTAGGACGATCATTGGCCAGTGCGGCCGACTGCGGGCCGACTCCTCCCGAGCCTCTCGCTGGCAGCTCCTGACTTCCTGAATGCAGTGCTCCACTGTGGCGGCCATGGCTTGATGCATAGTGTCGTGATCCGAACCTTCAACAAAATACGGCGTCCATCCGTAGCCGCTGAGCAGTTGCTGCAATTCGTCGCAGGGGATTCGCGCCAGGATCGTCGGATTATTGATCTTGTACCCGTTCAGATGAAGGATCGGCAGCACAGCTCCATCGCGCGTAGGACTTAGAAACTTGTTGATGTGCCACGAGGTAGCCAGGGGTCCGGTTTCCGATTCGCCGTCTCCTACCACAGCAGCAACGATCAGTTCCGGATTGTCGAACGCCGCCCCACATGCATGGGAGAGCACGTAGCCCAGTTCCCCGCCCTCATGAATTGAGCCCGGTGTCTCCGGCGTGCAGTGACTCCCGATGCCACCCGGGAACGAGAACTGTTTGAAGAACTCGCGTAGTCCATCGATGTCTTCGCCTATCTGCGGATAGACCTCGGAGTAGGTGCCTTCGAGGTAGGCGGGACCCAGAACACCTGGCGCGCCATGGCCCGGACCGGCCAGGAAGATCATGTCGAGATCATATTTCTTGATCATCCGATTGAGATGTACGTAAACAAACGACAGGCCGGGACTGGAGCCCCAATGACCCAGCAAGCGGTTCTTGATGTGTTCCGCTCTCAACGGCTCCCTGAGCAGCGGATTGTCCAGCAGGTAGATCATTCCTAAACTGAGATAGTTGCATGCCCGCCAATATGCATCGATCTTGTGGAGTTCGTCGGCGTTGAGCGGAGTTCCTTTGACGGTGGATCGGGCTTTTCCATAGGCGCTGAGGGAATATATCTCGGTGTCGATGATCGAGGTAGAGCTCATAATCTTTACTCCTAATGACAAGGTTCGGTTGGTCAGAGATATCAATGCGGAAATTGCCGGCTAATCAACGAGTCGCGCTGTCGAACAACCTGGCACAGCGCTGCATGTTGCGCCACGAGTGCCCTCCTGAATACCGGCACATGCTTAGTTCCATGAGATGCTGATCGAGGACGTAGGGCGCTTGCTAGGAAGGCGTCGCCGCGATGGCGCTACTTTAGGGCGCCCGATAAAAGTGAGGCGGTGCTGGCACCTCCTTTACTTTCCACAAACTTCGTAAGTATCGGTACAAACTTGCCGGCCATTCCCGGCGACAGACCTAGTTTCTCAAACGATGCCGCGGTCGACGCTAGCCCGCCCATACCCCCCGGCAAAGAGCCGGCGAGGCTTGAAAGCCCCGAGACATTGTCGGTCGAAGGGGCAGCCTTGAGAAAGTTGTTCATTCCTGGCACAGCAGCGGCTACCTTGCTGAAGTCGGCGGGGTTGAGGCGGCTCTTGGCCAGGCCGAACAACGTGCCCGCTCCTCCTGTAGCTTGCGCTGGTGTGATGGACAGCCCCTTAGTCAATTGGCCGACCAATTCGGGGCTTGCGGCAGCTGAGGGGAGATTCTGGGCCAGCGTAGATCGGCCGGCAAGTACAGAAAGGCCCAGCAACCACAACGCAGATATTTTCACGCAGTTCATTGGACCTCCAAGCTTACGTAAGTTGATGCCGCTCTAGTGAGCCAACCTAAACGCGCCAGAGAGCAGGCAGTCCGTCAAGTCGCTGCTACGCCGAAACGCCAGCCGCCAGCACCTCGGGCTCGACGCCACTTTCATACTTCGTAAAGTTACCGCGGAACAGTCCCGCTAGCTTCCTTGCCGTCCGATCGTAAGCAGACTTGTCTGCCCACGTGCTCCGCGGATCCAGAATCTCCGTTGGCACGTGTGGGCATTCGGTCACTACTTCGAGCCCAAACAACGGGTCCCGTTCGGTCCGGGCCTTCGCCAGCTTGCCATTATGAATGGCGTCGACAATCGCTCGCGTATACGCCAGCTTCATGCGTTTTCCAACGCCGTAGGAAGCGCCACTCCAACCGGTATTCACCAGCCAGACACGTGCGTTGTGCTTTCGCATCTTGTGAGCCAATAGCTCTGCATACTTGTTTGGGTGCCAGACCAGGAAAGGCCCACTAAAGCAGGGCGAGAAAGTTGCCGAGGGTTCCTTCACTCCGACCTCGGTTCCGGCAACCTTTGCCGTGTATCCGCTGATGAAGTGATACATCGCCTGTGCTGGAGACAGAGAACTTACCGGTGGCAGCACGCCGAACGCATCGCAAGTGAGAAAGATGATGTCCGTGGGATGATCAGCCACGCAGGGGATGCGAGCGTTCTGAATGAAATTGATGGGATAGGCCCCGCGAGTGTTCTCAGTAATCTTTGTGCTAGTGAAATCCACGCTGTGATCGTCTTCGAGAATGACGTTTTCCAGCACAGCGCCAAAACGGAGAGCGGCAAAAATGTCCGGTTCAGACTCAGGGGTGAGATTAATTGCTTTGGCGTAACATCCGCCTTCGATGTTGAAGATGCCGTCATCACTCCAGCAATGCTCGTCGTCGCCGATGAGATGGCGATTGGGATCGGCCGACAACGTTGTTTTGCCCGTGCCACTTAAACCGAAGAGGAGCGAGGAGCGTCCGCTTTGCTTGTCTGCTGTTGCCGAGCAGTGCATCGAGAGCACATCTTGTTTCGGAGCGAAGTAGTTGACCACCGTGAACACGCCTTTCTTCATCTCTCCGGCATACTCAGTGCCAAGAATGACGAGCTCCCGGTCCTCGAGATTCAGGCAGATGCTGGTCTTTGAGCCCATCCCCGCGGTGTATTGGTTTGCAGGAAAGCGGCCGGCGTTGTAGATGACGAAGTCAGGCTCGCCAAAACTGGCCAACTCGTCGAGTGTCGGCCGGATGAGCATGGTGTGCATGAAGAGGGCGTGATAGGGCCTTTCGCAAATAACCCTCACCTTAATGCGATACTTTGGGTCCCAGCCTGCAAACCCATCAAAACAATAGAGCCGCTCACAGATGTTCAAATAGTCTTTCGCGCGCTCGCGGACCACGTCGTAGGTGCGTGCGTCCAGCGGTGTGTTGACTTCTCCCCACCAGATATCGTTTTCCGAGGCCACATTCCTGACGATTCGTTTGTCTTTTGGTGATCGTCCGGTCTTGGCCCCGGAGTATGCGACCAGGGCCCCGTTTTCCGCGATGCTGGCACCCTTGTCGTATCGCATCGCGTGCTCGTACAGTGCGCTCGGCGGAAGATTGTGGTGAACCTCAGGAACTGTCAAATTATGGGCTTCGAGATCGAAGGCACTCATGAATCCCCCTGCTTTGCGCCTTTCTGAACGGTCGCACCGATGATGGCGTTAAGTTGCAAGGACGGGCACCCAGCGATTGTTACCGGCATTGCCCGCAAAGCGATATTTGCCTCGGCCGCCACTGCTCGCGCGCCTCCTATCTGAGGCTGGGTTGCTAACATGACCAATAATGCTCCTGTGCTCAACTCTCACCGGCATTCGTGCGAGCAGAGTCAACCCTGTATCAGAGCAAAATCCGTCGGCGCACTAGCATCACAGGCCTTAAGCGTATCTCCGCGACGGCGGAAAGGGTATTAGGAAATTTGCTAGTCCTATCAGATTTGCGCCAAGAACACTTCAGGTTTGAGTGCTCGCGTTCGATGATGTCGAATCCACCGAGACCCGGACCGGCTGGCTGGCACTGGACTGTCAAATAGAGAAGGATCGCTGTGCGCTGTGGGGATCGGGTCGACCGGCGCTCATCGAGCAGTATCACAATACCGCCAGATCCTGGCCGCTCCCGGAACAGTCGCCAGCTTTCATTCAGCGTCAAAATTGACGCGACAGGTCGCCAACTATCGCATCTTGCTTGCCATGCGCGTCAACTCGGCGTCGATAATCTTCGCAAACTCCGCCTCAGGCTGCGCGCCGCTGACAAATTCTCCGTTGATGAAGAATCCCGGCGTTCCCACTACTCCCGCCTGGCTACCCGCCTGGATGTCCTGCTCGACTGCGGCTTTGAACTTGCCTGTCGCGAGACATGAGGAGAAGGACTTCACATTAAGGCCCACGTTTTGCGCGGTGGTGCGGAACGCAGCTTCATCCAGCTTGTTTCCATCCATGGCGAGAAGAGCGTCGTGGTACTCCCAGAATTTGTTTTGCTCGCCCGCGCAACGAGCGGCCTCGGCCGCCGTTTCCGCCTGGGGATGCAGTTCGGGTATCGGGAAGTCACGATAGGCAAGCTTTACCCGGCCGTTGTATTTGGCAAGCAACTCTTTCAATGTCGGCTCGGCTCTCTTGCAGAAAGGGCACTGGAAATCTGAGAATTCCACGATGGTCACCGGAGCGTTGGCATCCCCTCTCACGCGCGCCGGATCATAGCCGACCTCCTGCTTGGGCTCGACAAGCAATATGGCGACCTCCGCCTTTGCCCGCAATGACTCGGCGTATTTGTCGCGCGCCTGCTGAATCTCCGCGTTCTTCAGGATTTGTTTGACCTGCGGCTTGATCTGCTCAAACGGCAACGTGGTCTGACTCCTGCTGGCGAGGTAGTAGCCCTTAGCTTCGTCATCGGATGGCTCGGCAACTTTAGAATCAACTTCCTGCTTGAAGAGTTCGTCGGCGCTGATTCCTCTCTTTTTTGCTTCGGCCTCTACGACTTTCTTACGGATCAGCCGGTCCAGCGCCTCGCTCTTGACCTTGTACTCCTGCTTCTGAAGCTCAACCAACTGTGTGCCGGCTACGGACATCAGCTCTTGCTCGTAGATTTGCTCGCCATTAACAGTGGCTATGGGCTTTGAGGAATTCTGCGCAATGAGTGACACTGCTAACAACAGCACCACACAACTGGAAACGAAACTGACAGCAAGTTTTCTCATGATCTCCCAACAAATAGTATTTTCGGGTCAAGGCTTCGGCAGCAAGCAACAGTCGCAGTAGCGCAAGCTCCAGACGCTTCTCTATTCGGGACGCAAATCAGATTTAGGTTTCCATGCTTGCGCCAGCGCTTTGCCTTTCTCAATCTGGCTGGTGCTCATCTGCTTTTCTGCACCGAGCAACTCCCGCTGATAGAACTCCAGGTTGCTCTGGGAGGCGAGGAGCAGCCATTTCTCGGCCTGAACAGGATCTGGCGGAAAGTCCTTGTCTCCCTGTAAGTAGGCTTTGCCGAGAAGATACTGAGCATCCTTGTTCCCCTGTTCGGCGGAAAGGCGCATCCACTTCACTCCTTCGGCAAAGTCTCTGCGGGGCAGCATGTAGAATGAGCCCAGAAAGAACTGAGCCTCAGCATTACCCTGCATAGCCGATTTTTTCAGCCACTTGACCGCCTCATCCGAATCCTTCAGAACTCCCTGGCCCATCAGGTACATCTTGCCCAAGAGTAATTCGGCTTCAGCATTTCCTTGCGCTGCAAGCGGACTGGCTTCCTTGTATGCGGTTCCGTAGTCCTTTGTCTGGTATGCCTGCTTCGCAGATTCGATATCCGCCGCGAGGGAGAGACCTGCGAACACCAACATTGTCAAAGCGCAAAATGCGAAGCGCCTAACGTATGACTTCATGTCGATTACCCGTTTCTCTATTGGGATCTTTGCGGCACGATCGCACTACCGCATTCGATGAGAGAGCAACCCAGGCCTCAGGCTGGTGCCGGAAGCCCAGGTTGCAAAGAAGCTGATCAGGCAACCATCAGTACTGGTTGATCTGGTTCTGATGGAAGACCTTGTTCTGGGTAACAGTAAAGTTCACCGGACCCACGCAGGTCAATGACTCAAACTGGCCCTGCCCGGCAACTGTCGCACTCCAGTTCACCGTAATGCCGTAGTTTCCGGCTGAGAGATTCTGCACGATCCACTCAAAGCTATGAGCAGAAACTGTGCTCTCGGCAAAAGTCAGGAAGCACCCGTTCGTGATGTTGGTGCAACTCGCCGCAATTGCCTGGAATAGGTTGGTGCTGATCTGTATGAAGCGCGCATCGTAGGTGACGCCGAAGTTCGGGATGGTGGGAAGATTACCGTTCCCACCCACCTGGCCGACGCTGACCGAAACATCCACTCCGGCCAACGCCGAGCTGCTCACCGTACCGCTGGGAGCGAGCTGTCGCGAGCTCACCGTCACATCCGTCAACAGGCCCACAACCATCGAAGGCCGAATGACGAACACATTGCCGTTGCCGCTGGAGGTGTGGATTCCGGCCATAAAGTTCCCGCCGCAATCGGTGTTAGGCTGCGGAAGCATGCATTGGCCCAGCTGCGTGTTGCAAGTCGCGCCGGAATTGCTTCCGTAGTAGTTCAAGCAGTCCTGGTCGGTACTGCAAGTCACGGTGATACCACCGTTGCTATTGGTTGAGCAGAGCGCTCCCCCGCTGATACCACCGGTTCTGGTGTCGAGAATACAATTTGTCGAGTTGCCGCTAGTTCCGTAGGTGAAGTTACCACTGCTCTGTGCTAGAGCTAGGCCAGCCAAGAGCAGAACGATGAGACTACAGCCAAGAATCGTTCTCCGCATCCGATTCCTCCGGGAAAGTTCGAGAAAGTGGAACAACTTGTGCCTTCAGAAGCACTGATCGGTGGAGTGGCGACTGGCTAGTTGCTGGGAGCGTAGCACGATGCTCGACGAAAGTCCCTAGTATTAATTTCCGAGGCTACATCTAAGTAGTGGCGCTTTAGTGGTAATGTCCGGTTCATCCAGGGGTGTCCGGTAGCATTGGTACGCGCCCGTTGACTATTGCCAATCGGGGTGCGATCGCAGTTGAGACTCGGCCGCAGCCAGCTGGAGAAAATACGATGGCTTGTGATCTCGAAGTACTTCGAAAAGTGTCCCTTTTTGCAAATATGGATGACGAGGAGCTAGCGGTGCTCGCCAGCCAGGTGGAACTGAAAACCTTCGCCCCACGCCAGCGCATTTACAAGATGGGTGCGCCGGCGGAACGAGCTTACATCATGGTCTCAGGAGCAGTGCGTGTCACCACGGTCGACGAGGACAATCAGGAGGTTATTGTCGACCAGCCTGGACCAGGCGACTTCTTTGGATTCGCCTCCATGCTGGAGCAAACCAACCATCAAACCGAGGCCATGGCGACCGAACAAAGCCAATGCGTCGAGGTAGATCGCAACGACATTCTGGTGTTGATCCAGCGCAAACCACACGCCGCCATGGACATGCTCTCCGTGCTGGGACGACAATTCCACGCTGCCCAGCAACTCATCCGGATTCGCGCCCTGCGTCATCCCAACGAAATCATTGAAGAACATGCCACCGTCGGAGAGCACATCGCGGATTCGGTGGCGGCATTCGGCGGCTCCTGGTCATTCATTATCATCTTCGCCGTGTTCATGCTGGTGTATGCGAGCATTAACGTCGCGCTTCGTGGGCGCGCCTGGGACCCATATCCCTTCATTCTGTTGAATCTCTTTCTCTCCATGTTGGCCGCCATCCAAGCGCCGGTGATTATGATGAGCCAGAATCGTCAGGACAAGAAAGACCGCCTGCGAGGCGAACTGGACTTCGACGTAAACCGCCGTGCGCATTCGGAGATTCAGGGGCTGGCCAGCAAGCTCAATCTCGTCAATGATCGCTTGGGTGACATCGAGGAGTCACTGCGCAAAGATAAGCAGGCCGACACACAGCACTCCGACAGATAATCGCAGCAGCGCGGGTGCCCATGGATGAGGCTCTCACCATGCAGGCGCACAACCCAGAACGAATCCTGGTGGCGAGTCTCGCCTGAACCTTCCTGGGTGAGCCAATGTGAGCACGATCTTCAATTCGGCAGGAGATTCGATTCGACTTGGCGGATTCTTCCTACTTCCCTCGCTCTATATAACAGCGATCGATGAAGGGGGGCGAATGTCATGGCTCATTCTACGATTGCGTTTAGGCCGATTCCGAACAACGCTCTGGCAAGGCACAGCCGTTCTGAAAAGGACAAGGTGATGGGCAACAACAAGGGAGTCGCAAGCCATGAGATTGACCTGGGAAAGATTCCAGGGGTTCTCGTAATAATTCCCCTGTTGCTGGTAGCCATGGCATGTGGCTCGGGCGGTTCCTCCAATGCACCAAAACATGTACCCGCGCAAGTCATAGCCACGGTACAGGTCGGCGTGTATCCCATAGACATTGCCGTCAACTCCGCAACCAATCGCATCTATGTCGCCAATCGAGGCCACGGAGTCGATCCTGGTAGTGTCATGGTGATTGAGGGATCGACGAACTCGGTCATAGGTACGGTTACCGCGGGCTTCGGTCCGTGTGAAATCGCGGTCAACTCGATCACAAACAAAATCTACCTGACTAATTCTGATGACGCATCCGTGACCGTGATCGACGGAGCCACTAACACAACGCAAACCATTAACCTGGGCGTTGGAAACTTCCCTTGCGGACTGGCTGTCGATGCCGCGACCAATAAGATCTACGTCGCGAATTACGACAGAGCCACAGTCACGGTGATTGATGGAGCAACCAACAACACCACAACGATCCCAGTCGCTGCTCTTCCCGGACACATTGCTATCAATTCTGCGACCAACCAGATTTACGTATGCAATAGCGCAAGCGACAGCGCGGACACTACTGGCAGCCTTACGATCATTGATGGTGAAACGAATAAGACAAGTGCGATTCCTCTCAATTCTGCGCTGGGTGATGCTACATTCCGCAGTGCGGTGAATCCCACGACCAACAAAGTCTATGTCAGTGGAGGCAATATCGTTACGATTGTTGATGTCGCAACGCTTACCTCCAGCACAATTCCCGCGGGCAGTGACGTGGGCGTCATCGCGCTCAATGCCAATACCAATAAAGTGTACGTCGCTGACAACAAACCCACGAGCTCTCCGAATTTTGTCGCCGTGATAGACGGCGCAACCCTCGACACGCTCACGGTGCCAACTGGACAGTACCCTGGGGTTATTGCTCTTGATGAGGCGACGAATCAGATATATGTATTGAATAGGGACTCGGGGACGGTGACTGTAATCGATGGCGCTTCCAATTCCACCGATACATTAGGCGTGGGCATGAGTCCATCAGGCGCGGCTCTCAACCCAGTGACTCATAGGGTCTACGTTATCAATGCCTGCGGCAACGACTCGGCGTGCAGCACTAACGGAACGCTGAGCGTGATCGACGGCGCCCACTAAACGCGATACCGTAGGGAGTTCGTTTCCGCGCCAGCGTTGTAGGACATAACTCCCGTATTCTCGTGCAATTGCCGCACAGATCACCCAACTCGCTGCAGCGAGCTGATATCTATCAACAGTAAAGGCATGGCCGCCATCGGGAACTGGGAAACGTCAGTTTTTTGCCGCGAGTTGATACAGTTCCACGGCATTCCTCCGCAGGACGCGTTCGGCGATTTCCTTCGCCCGCGCCATCGAAATCGCGCCATCCTTCATCATTTCGGTCAGCACAATTCCCAACGCGCGGCGAGCGTTTCGCGAGCCTAGCCAGGTCGTCTCCTGCCACTGCATTCCTGAGCTGAAGAAATCCGCGTCTGTACCGAAGATCACATGCTCCGGCATAACCTCCATCCACGGCCGCAGAGTGCGCGCCATCGCGGAGGGTGAAAACATCAGCTCGAGTTCCGATGTATCCACGTAGACATTTGGCTTGATGATTAGCGCCAGGTTACTCCGCTCGAAGGGTGAGCCCCCGTGCAGTAGGACAAATTTCGTTTCACGCAAAGTTGAATCGTTGAAGACCTTCTCCAGCAGCATCGGATTGGCGCCGTTTGTATCGAAGAACCTTCCGCAACCTGTGCCGGTGTGGATGTGCACGGGCAAACCGCTTTTGCCGGCCTGAGCCACAATGACGTAGAAAAGGTAATCCTGCAGCAACTTGTACTCGGTCGGTTGTAGCCCTGCTCCGCCCGCTGCGCGCCGGTAGATCTCAGCCGCCGCACCGTGAGTCGCAGGCGCAAAATCGAGTGAACGTAGATAGGCAGCTTCGAACTTGATTGCTACCGCATCGTCATCTTTCAAACGCTGCAACGTCGGTAGCACCACCTTGTCCACATACTGGTCTAGCGTCGCCGGATTCCCACTCACTCCCGACTGCCGCAAATACATCTGGCGGACATCCCTTTCCATCGCGAACAACAGCTTGCGGTCGGGATTGGTTTCGAGAGTGGAAGTGTCGAAGGGGAACAGCAATGCGTCGACGTATGGAACCCACAGAAATCTCGGCGGCTGAAGGCTGGGAGTCATGGTGACCCGATTTGCAAGCACCGTCTCAATGCCGGCCTGATCGAGAATCCAGTTGTAATAGTTGTCTCCGTGCTCGTCCTGCAGCTTTTGCAGCATCGCGGGGTGTTTTTGCTCTGCCTCCTCGGCCGTTTTTGGCTCGACACCATACAAGGCCTTCCATGTTTCCTGCGTGGAAGCGCCGAAACGCAGGTTAGCGGGAACCAAGGAAGGGCTTGAAGGGAGCTCGTCGCAGCGCAAGGCGTCATAGCCTTTGTCGTCGGCGATGTCAGGCGCGAGTACGTGCGCGTGATTGTCCACCGCCTTGACGGAATCGATGTACGACATCAACTGTGGATCAACATCCTGCGCGTGCAGCGCCACAGCTACACAGAAGGATGCGACCAACACGTAGATGCACTTTCTCAAGCTTCCTCCACGATTGCACAAAATTCCCGCAGCCCAATAGGCGAGCGAGCTCGACTGCTGACTTGTACAGATCAGGATAGCCGCAGAGGCGCGACTGATATTCACGAAGGCCCTGATCGAGGTATATCACGCGCACAGACGCATCTCATGCGCGCAAACTGCTAGCGAGGCGGCGTGAAGACTGCCCACCTGGAACGGTCCCAGCAAGGCATAGCGAAGCCGGTCCACAAGGGACCGGCTTCACGAGTATTTGCATCGCCAGGGATAGTTAATTCGTCAGCAGCAGGTAGTTGCTGTAGACGTATCCGTTATTGACCACGCGCACGCGGAACGGCCCCGTCCAGCGCGGGACGAAGGAGACGACACACTCGGCCGTGCGGTCATCATCCTTCGCGATCAGGTGCCCGTTTTCGTCATAGACATACAGGTCGACGTCGGTGTCGCCGTCGCCCACGATGGCGATGCGCGCGACCTCGCCGCCATAAAAGCTGATCTTGTAATCGTCGTAGCTGCGCGCGTTGACGGAGTCACGATGCGTGATGGCCCCGCGCGTCGAGCCCAACGTCCCGCCGGCAGAGCTCTTCGCCTTCGCCGATTCGGCGTCGATTAGCGCCAACAGGTTCTGGTTGCCCTTGGCCCACGGCTTAGCTTGCGCCAGCAGTTGCTGGGTATCAAAGGTCGGCGCAGGCGTGTTGCCCTTCTTTTCTTCCTTCACCTGCTCGCCCTCATTCTGCAGCCCGCTCTTCTTCGTACCTACTCGCTGCGGGTTGTCCTGCACCTGCACGCGCTCAATCATTTGCACGGCGGCCAGCATGGCGACTGCCGACTCGTTCTCCTGCGCGTAACGTACCAGGTCACCCGCCTGGCTCAGCACAGACACGGCAGCGGCGGTGGTTTCCTTGCCCTTCTCGGTTGACATGTTCGCCTGTTTGGCATCGGACTGAGCGCTCATCGCACTTCCAGACTGCGCCGCCTGAGCATACAGACTGCTGGTTCCCAACATCCCGGCCAGAACTAAAGCAACTGCCCACACCATCATTCGTCGTCTCATCTCTTCTCCTTTTGATCTTGCATCGAGTGGCCCATGCACCGCTTGAAGGATGCCATATGTTATGTATTCTCATTCCACCCCGTGTTCGGCCCCTTGTCCTGCTGATGCAAATCAACTTTCCGATTAGTTCTTCGCGCTGAGCGCCGGTACCGGTAGCGCCGGCAAGTCTCCCGGATCACCTACAAAGATCGTCCCCGCCCAATAAAACGGGTGTCCTGCTCCATGCTCGTCGCGGGCACGTGACAAGGCCGCCAACTGTGCCGCATGAAACGCTTCGTACCGATGCTGCGGCTGTTTGCCTTGGCCTTGATTGCCCAGCCAGCCGTTGTAAAAATCGCCGATCTCGTGAGTCGTCTCGTCCGCCGGGACCTCCCACATGCTCATGGTCAGCGAGCGCGCGCCGGCCAGGAGAAATCCCTGGCGCAAGCCTGCGACTCCATCCGGCGTCACTTCTCCCAGCCCGGTCTCGCACGCCGTCAGATTCACCAGCTCCGTGCCTTGCAGGCGCATTCCCGTGACCTCATACGCGGTGAGCACTCCATCGCCAAGTTCCACACGAGCGTCTTTCAGCTGCGCATCGTTCAAGCCTCTGGCTCGTGCCTCCGACTCCGTTAGAAATTCCTTACCGACGCGATATACCGGATGCCAATCGTTGACGCCCGCCATGATCAGCATCGATCGCAGCAAGGGATTGTCCCAACCCTGCGGGTCTTCGTTCGGATGATCGAGAATGTAGCCGTGCGTCGCGAATTGCAGGATTCGCGGAGCCTTCACGGCTTCAACTGACTCTTTCACTGCCGCCCGATCGACCATCGTCGTCACCGACCAGCCGAGCTGCTTCAGCTGCGCACTGGCTTGCTGGATCAACTTCGCCAGCACTTCTACCTGTACCCAATTGCGCGGAATCTCCAGCCTGGCGTCATCTCCACCGCTCACCCCCAATGTCGTTACATTGGCGGGAGCGCTCGACTGCACCGACGCACTCGCCGAAGGCGGAACCATCTGCGTCTCCACCGCAGCCAACTCCTCCGGCTTGGCATTGAAGGCAGGATTGCCGATCAGGATTGCCGTCTTCGCCTCCTGTGCGCCCGTGGTAAAGCTCAACTCCAGCCGACTTAGGTCACGGCCCGTGCCGATATAGGTGAGCTCCCAATCTTCGGTCAGATAACGCCAGGATCCCGAGGCGTCTTTGCGAGCCAGGGCTTCAAATGGAATTAAGCTCAGCTGGCCATCGGGCGCAACGTAGATGCGCTTGATGCCGGAGAGCTGCTTCTCCAGCGGCTGCCAGACGAGCTCTCGCAACGTAGACGAAGCCTCTGCAACCCGCTCCTCGGAGCGGTGTATCTGTCCGCGGCTGGGCTCCACGGTCTTGAAGTCGTCGATGGCGCCGCGCATCTCAGCACGAAACTTCCCGACGGCGGCGTCAATCGCCGCGGCGTCGCCCAAATCCACGGCCGCAACCTGCCCCCTCTGACCCTGAAGCAGGAAGACTCCGTAGCGTGTATCTCCTTTTTTCCATGTAACGAAGTCGTACGGTTGATAGCGGACGTACTCCGCCAAGGCTTCATCGGGTCGTAATGCCCGGCAAACGTCCTCCAGTTTCACCGGCTGCACGCGCGCGGCGGCGGCATACGCCGGATTACTTTGCCGCAGCTGGGCGTCCAGTTGCTCGATCTGCGTCGCCAGCGAGTGAACATAGGCAGCATCGACCCGCTTGTGCCCCGGTTGCGGTGGCCGGCTGCCTTCGGACATCAGCTGCAGCACCACCGTCGCGTATTCATGCCGCAGTCGCTCGCGTTCCGACCACTGCTTCTGCCATTGTGGCGAGCCCGCGGCAACCGCTAAACCCAAAGCGCCGCTCTCCTGACGCGCTACTTCGAACAGCAGGTTCTTGCTCAACAGCACACCTTGCAGTCCATCCTTCGGATTCCCTTGCCCTTGAAAAACAAGGCTGGAGAGCTCCTCGGTTTGCGAGAAGTGGCTGCGCGACAAAAACTGCCGCTTCTGCTGATCGGACATGGTGGGGAAATTTTCCGTCAGGTGCAGCCACTGCAGCTGCGCCGATTCCAGCAGCAACTGTGAGGCCTCTTGCGTGCGACCGGTAACGATAAGAATGGCAGCCAGGTGTTTCAGATTTGTCGCATACTGCGGGTGATATTCCCCTACGGTCTTTTTCCGGATTGCAAGCGCCTGACGCGACAAGGCCTCCGCCTCGGGGTAGCGCTTCATGGCCTTGTATAAGAGCGACAGATTGTCCAGGTTCACGGCATAGGCGGGATGCTGCTCGCCCAGCGTTTTCTTGCGAATCGCCAGCGCCTGCACATACAACGGCTCGGCCTGCTCGTACTTTTTCATGGCCTGGTAAAGCTGTGCCAGGTCATCCAGGCTGCTGGCGTAGGTGCGGTGCTGATCGCCGAAAACTTTCTTCCGGATCGCCAGCGCCTGCACGTAGAGCGGCTCGGCTTCCTGGTAGCGCTTGCTCTCCTTGTAGAGGAGAGCAAGGTTGTTCAGGCTGCGCGCGTAATCCGGATGCTGATCGCCGAGGGCTTGCTTGCGAATCTCGATCGCCTGCTTGTAGAGCGGCTCTGCCTGCGGGTATCGGCCAGTCGAGTCATACAGCGCGGCAAGCCGGTCGAGGCTGCGCGCATAGTCGGGGTGCTGCTCGCCCACGGCCTGCTTGCGGATCGTCAGCGACTGCACGTAAAGCGGCTCGGCTTGCGAGAAGTGTCCCATGAGGCGATACAAGTCGCCCAGATTGCACAGGGTTGCTGCGTACGAGGGATGCTGTTCGCCGACCGCGTTCTTTTCGATGTCCATTGCCTGGCGATACAGAGCTTCGGCCTGTTCGTTGCGTCCCAGCGCCACATCAAGCGAGGCCAGGTCGTCCACCGTGATGGCGTACTCCAAATCCGAGGACCCAAGCACCTGCTTCTGAATACTGAGCGCTTGCTGATAGAGTTCCTCAGCTTGTTCGTAGCTCCCCATCGTCTGGTACAGCTGCGCCAGGTTGACGAGATTGTGCGCGTATCCGGGGTGATGCTCGCCTACCGACTGGCGGCGGATCTCCAGTGCCTGACGCGTCAGCGCTTCCGCTTCGTCGTAACGCGCCATGGCTTCGTACAGCGATGCCAGGTTGTCCAGGTTCACTGCGTACGCGGGATGCTGCTCACCCAGCGTCTTCTTCCGGATTTCGAGCGCCCGCTTGTACAACTGCTCGGACTCCGCGTAGCGGCCCATCGCCTGATAAAGCTGCGCCAGATCGTCGAGGCTGCTGGCGTAAGTGCGGTGCTCATCGCCGAAGACGTTCTTCCGGATCGCCATGGCCTCGAGATACAGCGCTTCGGAGTCCTTGTAGCGCGCCATCTCCTTGTAGAGCAGCGCGAGATTATTCACGCTGCGGGCATAGTCCGCGCTCTGCTCGCCCAATGCCTGCTTGCGAATTGCAATCGCCTGTTTGTAGAGCGGCTCGGCCTCCGAATAACGGCCCATGGAATCGTAGAGAGCGGCCAGGCGATCCAAACTGCGCGCGTAATCGGGATTCGAGTCTCCCAACGCTTGCTTGCGGATGGTCAAGGACTGCTGGTATAGCGGCTCAGCCTGCTTGTACCGTCCCATGTAGCGATAGAGGTCACCGAGATCGCAAAGCGTGGTCGCGTAGAGCGGGTCGTTCTCTCCAACCGTTTCCTTCTCGATCCGCTCTGCCTGCTGATATAGGCCGTCTGCCTGTTCGTTACGTCCCATCGCGACGTAGAGCGAAGCCAGATCGTCGAGATCGGTGGCGTAGTTCGGATGCTTTTCGCCCAGCGCAACCTGATCGATTTGCAGAGCTTGCCGATAAGAAGCCTCAGCCTCGCTATATCGCGATTGAACGGTGTAAACGCGCCCAATCAAATCCAAGGCGCGGGCATGCCAGCGATGATTTTCGCCAAGAATCTCCGCTTCCGTACGCGCGGCGGTGAGGAGGCCATCCAGTTCCTTGCTGCCCTTCGCCGCATTCTGCAGATCTCCGAGGTGTGCCGGATCGGCAATCATCAGCGCCACGGCCAAGCTCGCTCGCTGGGCGGCATTCATCGTGGCGATGCTCTGCAGATCGACGAGATCCAGGCGTGCGTCTATCGTCTGCCACCAGCTCTCGCCTTGATCGGCCGTACGCACTTGCAATGCGTGCTCGGCTTCCGGAATGGCCGCATTGATCGCGACCAGATCGCCGAGATTGTGGAAAGCACGCGTGACGGATACTTCGCAGGCGGCAACTTGCTATGTGTCATCGCCAGAGAGCTGCGGCAGTTTCTGCGACTCGGATTTATGAGGGTCGGGAGGGGCCGACTTGTCCTGCGTAGCTCCAGAGGCTAACGGGAAGACAGCCCCGACAACGGTCAGCGCAAGCAGACCGCGCACAAAATTGCGATTCCAGGGACGCTGTCCCGCGACTTTATGCTGTGGGCCCATCACCGTGGCGCTTGGTTGGCCTCAACTTCGTTCAAGTGCTCAGCCTGTGTTTTCGTGGAGGGAAGAACGTTTCTGATCCGGTCTAAATACCGGTCGCTTCGCGAGAGGCTCAGCATCTCCACTGAACCACGCGAGGCAGTCTCTAAACTCCACGCCGCTTACTTTTTGGGATCCCGTCAGGAGCTGTGCAGCCACTTTCAGAGCAGTGCCGTCAGGCCAAAGTCACGGCACTTGTGCCACTCCATATCCAAGGGGCCTGATTATGGGCCAGTCCGGGAGACAAACGCAACGTACTTTGATGCCGCGCACGGTGCCACCAAAGTCGCGCAGTGCGGCCGTAATTGGTGGTACATTACGCCACGCAATGTCATCCGTGCCGGCGTACAAGGTAATGGCAAATTGTGCCCCATGAGCCTGGCGACATGTTAGTATTTGCCAACCAAGCATCGATTGGCGGTTTTCTTATTCCTTCTACGCTTTCTTAGATAGCGCTCCCTGTAACACCGCTCTCTGGGCCATCCCACAGAATCTTTGGCAAAAGTCTTGGGGGCGCTATGTACACTCTGCAGCTTAAGTCTTCAGTTCTCGCCATCACTGCGGCGTTCATGATCTGCGGGACGCTGGTGATTGCCTCGCCTGCACAAACCACGATGGCAAGTTTCAACGGCGCAAATGGTGCAGGCCCGTTGCCTCTCATCCAGGTAGCCGACGGAAAGACTACGTCAGCGGCAAGCTGCGCTGCGTGTGCCTTGCGGGGAGGCGATGCCAAACCCGCCGGTGAAGCCGAGGCTCTGACTACGGTCAAACAGGCCGACCAGCTCTATGCTCAGGGGAAATTCCAGGAAGCCGCCGCCAAGTACGAGGCAGCGCTGAAGGTCTCCGGCAACCTGGAAGTTGCGCAAGCCGGATTGACCGTCGCTCAACTGCATGCAGGCAAAACGGACCAGGCCCTGCAGACCGTTATCGCAGCTCTTGGTGCGCATCCCGACTCAGCGCGATTAATGGCCACCTTGGGCAAGGTGACATTCCGTCGCGGCGAGATGGCCGAAGCCGAGCAAGCTTTTCAGGCTGCCCTGCAGATTGATGGGAAAAACGTCGACGCCTATGTCGGTCTGGCGCGCCTCTACGAAGCCATCTCGATGCACGCGACCTCCTATGCAGCGTTAAAGCGCGCGCACGACCTTGATGCGAAAGATCCGGAGGCACAGTTGTTGTGGCTGCAAACGCTGCCCCGCAATGAACGGCTGCCGGCCCTCCAGGCCTATCTTGCAGGACCCCACCTTCAAACTGCGGGACAGAACTCTTTGCAGCAATATGAAGATTATCTGCAGAAGACTCGTAATGATCCACCTCACAATTGCAAACTGATGAACAACACGGAGCATGTCGACATCAAGTTGGCATACGTGCACGATCCCCAGCTGGTAGAAGGTATGGGAACGTTAGGGCCGATGCTGATCTCCAACATGCAACATATCGCCGCTGTGGGCCTGGAGTTGAAGGTAAACGATCATCCCCACCTGCTGATGCTCGACACGGGCGCGAGCGGGATCAACATTGATCGCAAGGCCGCGAACCGTGCCGGTCTAAAGCGCATCAGCGATGTCCAATACAGCGGGATCGGCGACCAAGGCGCACGGACTGGCTACCTCGCCCTGGCGGATCGCATCAAAATCGGGCCGCTTGAATTCCACGACTGCGTGGTTACAGTAACCGATCGAAACACCACATCCGAGAGCGATGCCGTTGGCTTGATTGGCGCGGACGTGTTTGCTTCCTACCTTGTCGACATCGATGTTCCGCAGATGGTTGTCAGGCTGTCATCCCTGCCAAAGCGTCCCGGAGACGCGAAGACCACAGTAACGTTGAATACACAAGGCGAGAGCCCCGACTTTTACGAAGGCGCTGACGGTGCGGAGGCGACTGGCAAAGAGGCCTATCAACCCAAGGACCGATACGTGTCCCCCGAAATGACAACATGGACACGGGTGTTTCGCTTCGGCCACTTGTTGCTTGTGCCTGCACGGCTCAATGCCTCGAAACAGATGCTCTTCCTGATCGATACTGGCGCGTTCGCAAACACGTTAACGATGACGGCTGCGCGGTCGATAGGCAAGATGGACGCAAGCTCGCTTGGCGTGGAAGGCGTGAGCGGCAAGGTCAATGATGTATATCGTACCGAGAAGGTCGACCTTGAGTTCGCCCGCTTTCATCAGCAGAACATAAATACTGTTACCTTTGATCTTTCCGGGACCAGCGACGCAGTCGGCACGGAGGTCTCTGGCGCTCTCGGTATTGATCTGCTTTCCATGCTGGAAATCAAAATCGACTACCGTGACGGGCTCGTCGACTTTGTCTATCGCGACCGACACGGTGTAACACACTAAATCTGCGTCGCCACTGAGGCGAATTTTTGATTTCGAGACCAGCTAAATGTATTCCGAGAGGATTGAAGAGCGAGCCGATCGCGCTGACTAAATGGGATGGGGACCCTCAGCCGTGCGCTTGCTTCGGCTCGGGAGCGCTGATGGCAAGATCCTCTTCCATCCTCTGCAGTAGCCTTTGGAAATTGCGGCTCAGGTCGGCGGGAAGCGGCCTAAATACCGGCCGAGCCGACAGCATCTTGTCCAACAGGACAACCAGGCCAACGCTCGCGGCAACCGCGCCCCCGCTCACCCGGATACCGTATGCCAAGGCTTGCTGCTGATGATCGGTGGGATGCCGCCCGAGTAAGCTCTCCAGCAGCACCAGGCCAAGCGAGAAAATGTCCGAAGCGTAGCACAAGTTCTTTTCTGCTCTGGCCTGCTCCGGCGAAAAGTAGCCCGAGCCGAAAGGCTTGTGGGACGCAAGACTATTGGCCTGATCTAAGTACTTCGCGGCGCCAAGGTCAATAAGAACGGCTCCTCCCGAGTCTCTGAGCAAAATGTTTGACGGCATTATGCTCCCATGAACAACGCGTTTTGCCCAGATTGCCGCAATTGCAGCCGAGACATCGCGCCCGAGCCCCAAGACTTCCGATTCCCGCAGCGGCCCGACCTTCAGCCGATGGCCCAGGCTCTGCCCGGCAACAAATTCCCATGCCAGGTAGCGCGTGTGCCCAGCGCCAACTTCACAACAACCATACTCAATCAGCGATGCCAAGGATGTATGTGAAATCTGCTCCATCGCGGCGATGTCGCGTTGTATGCGACTGTCTGGAGGGGGTTGGAATCGGAACTTCAGGATTACATCGTCAGAGGCCGGCGTGCCATCTGGCCGGGAACGTCTGGTTGCTCTGAAAGCTGCCGCTTGACCAGAAAAGGCGATTTGTGGACCAACGACGTATCTCCCGCCCAGCGCAGCTTCTATCTCCGCGGGTGCGAACGGATAAACAGCCATACCGTCTACAACGCAGGCAGAAACCTCCACCCACGTTTTCCTTTTCACAGAATCTGACTTGAGTGGTGGCGCATCACGCCCGCATACCGAATCGCAGGCAAGCGTTTGCTAATTGATGCGACTCAAGCAACACCGGCGTAGGAGTTAGACGCCTGCGCAAGCCGTGCTTTAGCGTGAGTCGCTAACCCTAAAGGTCGGCGCGGGTGCATTTTGAGCCCGAGCGACTATGCCGGCTATCTTACACCTCAAGCCGCGATAGGTGCCCAGGAAAATTAGCCTGGGTTCGCTGCTTTGCAATTCGGGATGCATGCATAAAGGTCTTTGGCTTCATCCATTGTCAAACCCGCGACGGGATTCGCCCTTTCAGCTCCGGCAATAGAGCTGTCGATAGTCCTGCAGGTCTGGCCTTGAGCCGACTGGGCCGTGAACACGATGAACAGGATCACGGCTATCAGCACGAGCAATACAATCATGAGCGCCAGAACGGAGTTCCAGGCGATCCCAAAAATTGAACTGTGAGATTCTGCTTTGCTGGGCATTGGATTTACCTCCTGCCATCTGTAAAGAGACCCGCCAGTTTCTTTCAGCCTTTTCAATTCGGACTAATCACTACATAAGAGAGAAATGCTGCGTGGTCGCCGTGATTGATTCCCCGGAACTCCAGTTCGTGTGTCCCGTCCGTGGTAACTGTGAAACTGGAGATGAAGAGATTCGCATTAGTTTCCCGCGACTGGGGAGATTACGGCCTGGACGCCGGTGCTGTCGTAGAAGTAAGAGCCATTGCCGCCGAACCCTACGGCGAAGTCGATTGTGTCTCCAGATGACACCTCAACTTGAAGATTGAATGTGAGTGGCTGCATATAGCTGCTGATCGCTCCGCTAACCAGAGGCGCGGAATTATGCAACACGTGAACATCAGTTGTCGTGGGACCTGCCCAATCCAGGCCTTCGAACGCACCCTGCACTGTGAACCGTCCGGCAAAAGGCGCCGTCCAGCGCAATATCGTGCGCTGCCCGTGGTAACCGGGATGAAGATGAAGATATGTCGGAGGTATACAAAAAGTGGCTCGGCATATTTCATCGTTCGTATCGTTGTGCGCAATGTAGGGCGGATTCGCGTAATACACCCCAGCAGCCAGCCATGCACTCATGCCCGGCACCGAGATTGTGTCGGTCACTGTATAGAGACTTAGAGGAGTTGGCTGGAAAGAACTTTCCAGCAAAGAAGGCGGCCACGTCCATCCATAGGACCAAACCCCGTTTGGATTTGATTGGATTGAGAAGTCTCGGACTGCGTCATAACTGACATGCTGCGCAGCAGCCATGCACGAACTCAGCAGTAGCAAGGCAATGGCTGAATACGTGTGGAAGGCTTTCATCGACGGCCTCCAATCAACGGTAATCGGAAGAAGCTTGGGAGGCAGATCGCCTGGCTTACCCCTTGAATCACATTTCGAGGCAAAGCCGGTAATCCACAGGAAACAGGGCGAGCGATTTGCTGTGCTTATAGCCGATTTCCACCTAACGCCTGTATCTCTTGTTCAAGTCGAAGGAGGATTTTCTGAGCAGTGGGCTCAGCAGAGCTGCCGTTTGCGTTACGCCGCTCCGCCTCATACTGGGTCCTTAGCTCAGGGTCACGTGACAGCAACCTCTCTACCGCAGATGTAAGTTTCTCCGTCTGCATTAGCTGTTCCCGAAGTGTGTTGCACATTGCCAGCAGGTGGAAGCGTGTTTCGCCATCCGTCATATCGCCATCCTTTACAACCATGAGTACTTCGCAGTGTGACCCGTCCGAATTACACAATGATCGGTGAACATTAGTCAGTGATCTGCGGCACAGGTGGAGGTGACGGACAGAAGGCGTGGCAACCTCTTTCGATCGGAAGCGCAGACCGGGGTAGTCTGCTCCACGGCCCACGGCAGGCCGCCTCAGGCGCGGCGACCGAAGGAGCGTCTCCGCGTTAGCAGCTGGATGGTCGTCAACTGTGCAGGTAATGTCGGGGGGGACTGCGTGATTGGAACGCCTGGCGGCGCTGTGCCTACCCGCTGGTAACCGTACTCTTGGCCTTCTCCTTTTGCATCTTCTCTTCCGATGACAGCTTGTACGCAATGTAATACTTGTACACGTTTCCGACGTAGGTTACCGTCTCCTGTCCTATGTCCTGTGCTACCTCAAGCTCCACATTGCCGAACCACTTATTCGGATCGAGCCCATCTTGCGCCGCCTTCTTGCGCAGGCGCACGATACGATTCGGACCCGCATTGTAGCTGGCGAAGGTGAATAGTGTTTTGTTCAATTGATTGATCGCCGGATCGTTGAAGTATGTGTCTGTTATGTTGCGCAGCATCTTGACACCCGCTTCGATGTTCTTCTCCGGCGTGGTGACGTCTTTCACATTGATCGGTGGTGCCGCAGCATACTTGGGTATTACCTGCATGATGCCGATTGCCCCGGTCGGATTTCTCTTGCTCTGGTCGAGCAGCGACTCCTGATAGCCCTGCGCGGCAATCATCAGGTAGTCGAAATTGTATTGGTTCGAATACTTCTTGAAGTACTCGACGTAGGCTGCAAACTTCTTCATCTCCTCCGCATTAGTTGAATCTTTCAACCACTTTGTGCTCTGGAGGTATCGGCGCAGCAGTGTGTTCCCAAACGAGGTCCCGATACCATTCGACTGGACGAACTCGTCGAGAACCTTCTTTAGTTCGGGGTTGTCTTTGCGAATGACCCACCCGGTATTCGCCCCGCTGGACACCACCATGTCGGGGTGCGCCTTAAGGTTTGGCAGAACCTGACTCCACAGCTCGCTTCGCTGCTTGGTGGTGACGGTTGCAGGAATCACTCCCGCATTGACCATCTCTACCAGATCGTCAAACATCAGAGCCTTATCGGCAGCCTTGATATTCAGCGGCGCTTTACCGGCCTTCTGCCGCTCGTCGCTGATGCGCTTTAAATCGTCGTAAGCGGCGGTCACCGGGTTAACGTAGATCGCCTTGCCCGCGAGATCGTCGAAGCCGGACCCGACGGGCACATCCTTGCCGGTAACGACGATTTGCGTCACGTCGCGCTGGACGGGAATGGTAAATGCGACTCGCTGTTCGCGTGCGGGAGTTATCACCACTGCGTGCGCGATCAGATCCCCCACTCCCTCCGTCAACGCCGACTCCATCCTGTCGGGGCGCATGGGAATAAACGTAACCTTCACCTTTAGCTTGCCGGTGTTGTACTTCTTGTTGATGTACTGCTCAAACTCCTGCATGGTTTCATAGATGATGCCTGCCGGCTTTCCCTGGTGGTAGAAAAAGCCAATGGGATTGATGGTGACGAGCGCGCGTATGTTGCGCGCCTTCATCATGTCATCGAGATCACCGGTGTGCCGCGCAAATGTTAGTGGCAGGGAAAGCGTGCCCGCCTGGCCGGCGTCGCTGTTCGCTACCGCCGCATCCTCTTCCTCGGGCGCAACAAGGCCCGCGTCTTTAGCCTCAGCCTGGGCAGCGATCGGCGGCTGAGTTCCGGGTGCGGCTGCCTCTTTCTTGGAGCAGGCGCCAAGCATCAAGACAGTCAGGAGAATGAGGATTTCAAAACGGCACACGGCGACCTTTGGCCGACTCATAGCGTCACCTCGACTCCTCTGGCGCGACATAGCCCAAAGATGTTGTGCTTCTTGATGTGACTCACAGTAGTATAAACAGCCTTACTAGAAATAGCCTTCCTGGCTGCGGAAGACAACATGCATTTCGAGGTCAATCGTACTCGGCGGGCAGCCTAAGACTGCGAATTACCAGTTCGAGCGTCCGTCGCCGGCAACTCGCAAGTTCGCCAGAAACCGACTTCCAGGAAACTTGGGGGCCAACTTCCCGCGCCCGACTTGTGGTCCGGAATAATTCCCGGTTTGCCCATCGCTCCGGAGTCAGCGTGACGCAGTCCGGATCAATTGGGAATCGCGCTACTGTAGTTTGGCGTACTCCGCTTTGGCTTCTTTGTAGATGGGGATGTCGGGATCAGCATCTTTCCAGAGCTGTAGAAGCGTCATATAGGCGGCCTTCGCGTTGGAGTTCTCACCCTGCACCACATGCGCACGCGCCATTCCAAGCCGTGCCAGCGCCGCCAGTGGATTGTTAAGCACGACGCCACGGTGATCAAGAAACTTCTGAAACTCCGTCGCCGCCTCTTGGCCCTGGCGCAACCCAAGGTACGCCTCGCCCCGAAGGAATATGGGATACATCATTCCGACTTGTAGCGGGTCGGAATAACCCAGTTCATACGGTGCCGTCGGCCGCAAAAGTTCCAGAGCACGTGCGGGATCGTTTTGCTTGAGCGCGATCGCGGCCCGGATGCACGGGATCCAGTAAGAATTCTGCAATGTACTCTGCGGATTATCGTGCGCCAGTTGGTCTGCGATTTGCCCGGCGCGGCTGGTATCACCGGAGCGCGCGAGCGCAATTGCGGCCAGCGGCTTCAGGGCGCCGGCTTGAGGCACCGTCTTCAGCGCGCTCATTGCATCAACACGAGCCTGATCGGGATAACCGAACTCAGCTTCGCGCACAGCAGCTTCGGCGATCAGTATTGTCGCTGGAATCGAGCCGGGCCGCAACTGCGGCGGCAGGCGCGACAGTTGTCGCGCTTTGCTCAGGCGCCCGTAATAGGCTTCCGTGTCCGCACGCACCGAGAAGAAGATGCCCGTATCGCTGGGATCCCCCATTGCCCACGTGAATGCCTGGTTCATGTCAACGCTGTTATCGAGAAGAAAAGCGCTGTAGTACTTGAAAAGGTGCAGACCCCAATAGTCGGCATGGTGGGCCTGCGCCTTCTCGAAGATGTTGTTCGCGTCCTGAAGGTTGTTGAGCGCTACGTAGATCTGCTGGACATTCGAATAGTTAACGCCGTCCGACGGGTTCAGCTGTATGGCGTGCAGTGCGAGCGGCAAAGCTCGCTCCCAGTCGCCGGCGAGCATATAGTTATTGGCGGCAATGCCAAATGCCAGCTCGTCGGCCGGGTAGCTGCGCATCCACAATTCGCAGGCTTCCGCGGCTTTGTTCAGGTCTCCGGTCTCATTGGAGTAATACATTGCGGCAATACTGTCCTTCTCATGCTCACTGGTGCGATCGCGCAACCGGAACGCTTTAGTGAGATTCTCTGAGGATGATGCCAGCTGGCCGAGATTACCCTGAGCAACGCCCAGGGCGTTGTATGCTGCCGCAAAATTAGGATCGATCTCGATGGCACGCTGAAAAAACGGGATTGCGGCGGACTCGCCTTTTGTCTCCCACTGTTGCACTCCCACGCTGTAGGCCTTCAGCGCCTCCAACGAGGACGTGGTGGCTTGTGCGATGCGCGTGTCGTACTTCTGGATCGAGGCAAGCGATTCGCCCAGTTTCGCACGCATGTCGGTGGCTATTTTTCCTATCGCCTCTAAGACATGGTCCTTGTCGGCGGCTTCGGCCTGCGTGCTCGCCATATTGTCGCCGGTGACGCAGTTTACGGCATCCAGAGTCAAATTGTAGCGGCTGCCAAACTGAGCTATTGAGCCACCGAGCGCGGCCTTGCTCTCGGTCCGTTGGCAGAGATCGCGCGCCAAGTCTTCCGTGAGGCGCTCGCCAGGAGAGCGGCCCATTAGGCGAAGGGTGTCGTTCACCCTGGAGGTTGAAAGAATCCTCAGGTAAGGAGACTGCTCGAGCTGTACAGCGAGGGCCTGCTTCAAAGCATCGTCGAAGATGGCGTCCCCGGTGGAGTTCTTGAAGTCGGCCAGTACCACCGTCTCTGTCTCGATGAGTGGCGGCGCTCGATGGAGGCGGTAATAGGCTGCGGCGCCGATCATCGCCGCGACCGCTGCGGCAACGATTATCGCCCAGCGCCGCTTGTTCCCTCCCGGCCTCGCTACTTGTGGCGGTATTTCGGCACGATTTGCGATTGCACTCCCGTCCTGCGCCGAAGGGGAAATCGCACTTGCAGAAGCAGGCTGAGTAGCGGAGCCGGCGCGCTGGTGCCGCCCACTCTCATCCCGCTTCAGCCGCTGCAATTCGGCGCGCATGTCGGAGGCGTGCTGATACCGGAGATTGCGATCCTTCTCCAGCGCCCGCGCGATTACCGCTTGAAGCTCCGGAGAAATTGCCGGATTCAACTGCCAGGGCGGGCGCGGTTCGTCCCTGAGAATGGCGCTGACAATCTCGTTTGAGCTGTTGCCGTCGAACGGCATTCTGCCCGTCGCCATCTCATACAGCACCGCTCCAAAAGAGAACAGGTCCGTGCGCGTGTCGAGCTCTTTGCCGCGTAATTGCTCCGGCGACATGTAGGCCGTAGTGCCCGGAGTCGCGCCCGGCGTGGTCAGATGGCTTGGGTCGGACGGGCTCAGTGCCGTCTCACTGGAACCGCTGGACGCCGCCTTCGATGTCAACTTCGCCAATCCGAAGTCAAGAATTTTTGCGTGTTCGCGACGGGCAATGAAGATGTTCGCGGGCTTAATGTCGCGATGAATGATGCCCTGGCTGTGGGCCGCGTCGAGCGCGTCAGCAATTTCGATAGCAAGATCGAGCAGCAGATCGTTGTCCAGTGGTCTGCCTGCGATCCGGTGCTTCAGCGTTGCGCCATCGAGGAACTCCATGACCATGAAGGCGCGGCCATCTTCCTCACCGATGTCGTAGATGGTGCAAATGTTCGGATGGTTCAATCCCGAAGCCGCCCGCGCCTCCCGTTGGAAACGCTCCAGGGCGATCAAGTCATGCGCGATAGTGTCAGGCAAGAACTTCAGCGCAACAAATCGGCCCAGGCGAGTGTCCTCGGCCTTGTACACCACACCCATACCGCCGCCGCCGAGCTTGGCGATGATATGGTAATGCGAAATTGTGGTGCCGATCATGTCAACGGTGCCGATGAAGCCCGATGATATGGCTGCAGCATGAGGCAGTCAATTCCGCTCAGTGCTGTTCCGTTCAGCCGTTTTGATTGCGGTTCGTGAGTGAAAATAGGCACTTGCCGGAGACATGGTGGGTCAATCTGGAAATTGGACCGAACGCCAGGACGACATTACTCTGATCGTTGCCAAATGCCGTGCCGATAAGAGCGATAACCAGATGGGATTGCCTTACATCCACCGCTAGCCCAACAGCTAGACGGGAGCAACTGATCACCCGTGACTACGTCCGCCCTCCCCGCAAGTCCTTGGCTTCGAGTGCCGCGCTGCGCACGCACTCTAAATGACCCTCACTCTGCCAGAACCGCCGCGTGGATCGGCGATCCCCCGCCAGGAAGAGTTGAGTAGTTGTCGTTGAAGGTCGAGTTTCCGTTGATCGTTAACTGGTAGGCGACGACCACCGTATATGCGGTCTGCTGGGTGCCCCCACTGTACTGCAGTGCGGTGCTCGGGAAATAAAGCGCCCCGGTAATACTGGCGGTCGATCCGCCGTTGATGATATTCACCGGGTTGCTGACGTACGACGACGCATTGCGGTCGTCGAAGAAAAGAATGCCGGCCAGCATGCCGGCGTTGGCACCGGTTGTCGTATCTACTGCGGAAGCCGTGAGAGATGTATTGGTAACGCCTTCGATATCGATGGTTCCATATTTCTTTGATCCGTTGCCGGTGCCCGTGTTGTAGAACATGACTCCAGCCGGGTCGCCAATCAGGCTGCCACCGCCACTCATCTTGAAGCCTCCGCCATTGAGGACATACAGACCAGAAGCCAATGTAATCTGTGTACTCGAGCCGCTCACCTGGATGCCACCGCAATACACACCTGGTTGAAGTGGCTGCGGCGGTGTGGAGCTGAAGTGCGCATTGTTATAGTCGCAACCATTAAACGAAGGCGGTTGTAAGTAAGACAACGGATCGCTGAATGGAGCGACGCCGGTGACAATGCCCGACTGCGGTGGCTGAGAGCAAGCATCGACATCCACGCTCCCGACAAGCGTAATCGAGGTTGCGTTGGTACAGGCGCCACCGTTGTCTTTAAAGTCGCCTTTCCCGCCGGAGCTGGTGCTGTTGTTGGAATCGACGAGGATACCGCACGCAGACGACAACGTAATCGTGCCCGTTGCGGTGTAGGTATCCGGATCGCCTGGATCTAGAACATAGATGCACCCTGCGGCGTTGCCATACATCGAGGCAACTGCGCGGCTGGCGACGTTCGCCGAGTTAAACCCGCCTACACGCATAAAAAACGTCGGCTGCGGTTGCGAGACGATCACCTCTACGTAGTTCTTGTTGCCCTGGAAGGGATCTCCGGACGTCTGGGGCGGAATGTTGACCGCTACCGTGATTCCGTTTTGCCCATCTTTAAAGCCGTTGGCCGCGGTGTCGTTCTTGCCGGCAATCGTATAGTTACCGCCGTAGATTTTTGCTGAGGCAGCGGCGATCGCGCCAGCATCCGCCGCCTTCTGCATCTGTTGCTTTTCGTAGCGCAGATAGCCGACGTCGAGGCCCAGCCCGGCCATCAGCAGCACCACAACCAATCCCAAGGCCACCATCACTACGGCCTGCCCGTCATCGGTCCGATTGAATTGCGTCAGTTGCTCTTTGAGAAGGAATCTCTTCATATTGCACCCCTGGCCGACATTCTCGGTGGCAGACGGCCTTTGCCGTTTGACCTGAACGGACGTCTCCAAAAACGCAGGAAAGGTGAACTTCCCCGCATCTAGAACTCGTTTGCTGCGGCGATCTTTCTTTGGGAATCGGTCGGCCAACCGGGGCCGCATTACCCTTTAAGTGGCGTTGTTATGCGCAACTATAAGACCGATAGAGGCCATATATCTATGGCGCAAAAGAGCTAATTTCCAAACGAAAGTAATCCTCAAAGGAAGTTACTACTGTTGTCGCGGCCGCTTGATCCTAAGATCAGGCCACCCGGAATTGTTCGGAAGGTCAGGTAACACAGCCTGCATCGGGGAGCTTCCAAGCCTCATGCACTCGTGCATCGGAGCGATTGCTCCGCAGGTTGAATTGGGGCCTTAGTCCTTCATGGCTATTTTTGTATAGCCGAAAATGGCAGTTCTTATCTGGGCGTTTGCAACCTCTTTGGTGTCATCATTTTTCGACGTTCGGCCCATAGACTTAAACCTTGCCTAATCCTAAACTTTCATCACCTTCCGCTGGCAGTCGCGGCGGAGTTGTTCTGTGGGCTGTTATTGCAGTCTCGGTGATTGATTCTTGATTGCCGAAGTAGGATGACCCGTCGACGCCTCTGATCTCGCGCAATCCCAGGCGCGGGATACCTTCAGGCACTATCGCTTCGAGCTCGACGAGGTCCTTGTGGGCTGCTTGCAACTCTGTGTAAGCGGTGACCGACTGGGAACCAGCCAGCGCCATGGCAGGAAGTGAGAATCCGGGCGGCCAGTCGATGCGGCTGTTTTCGGTACGAGCTGCATCTCAAAATCGTTTGTACACGGAGGTGAAACCGTGAAGAATTGTTTTCCAACTCGGCGATTGAAGCAGTTCGGAAGAGCGGATGAAGGGCAGGCGCTTGTGCTGACCGCACTAGGATTGCTGGTCCTGCTACTCATGGCCGGTCTGGGTGTTGATGTTGGATACCTCCGCTACCAGAAACAGCAGATGCAGAAGGCCGCGGATGCGGCGGCGCTCGCCGGCGCCTCGGCAAAACTATATGGCGGCAACTATGTCGCCGCCGGGAAGAACGACTCCAAGGCGAACGGCTTCACCGATGGCACGAACGGGATCACCGTTGCTATCAACAACCCGCCGACCAAGCTTCCCTTCAGCACTGCGCCCGACGCTGGCAACTACGTAGAGGCGATTGTCTCCCAGGCGCAGCCTACGTTCTTCATGCGGGTGGGAGGCTTTAACTCGGTGAACGTTGCGTCCACGGCGGTCGCTTCGTCTGCGGTGAGCGCGCCGGGATGCCTCTACGTCATGGATCCTAACGCGGCTGCGGCATACACGGCGGTTGGCGGCGCGCAGATCCGTGCCGCCTGCGGGCTCCAGATAGATTCGACTAATCCCAATGCCTATAATGACAACGGCAGCGCCTGTACCCAAACTTCTTACACCGGGGTCGTCGGAGGCATTCAAAGCAGCCAAGGTTGCGACACACCCCCAACCACTGGCATCGCTGGGTTCAGCGATCCTTTGGCGGGATTGGCGGCACCGACTGTGGGACAGATTCCGCAGTCGTGCACAACGCAGAACGGGCACATAAACTCCGGCACGGTCGTGACGCTCCATCCTGACAGTAACGGCGTTGCGACGTTCTGCGGCGGTATTCAGATCAATGGTGCGACTGTCACTTTCCAGCCAGGACTGTACATTCTCTATGGCGGCGGTTTTTCTGCCAATGCCACGTCTGTTCTCAATGGCAGCGGCGTGACCTTCTACAACACGGGTACGAGTCACGGTGTGTACGGGTTCGCGCCCGTGACTATCAACGGTATCAGTAACTCCTCGCTTAGCGCACCGACGACTGGGACCTATGCTGTGATCCTGTTCTTCGAAGATCGGACGATCGCGAGGAATGGCATCATCAACAACACCATCGACGGAGGAAGTGGGACCACCTTTGACGGGACGCTGTATTTCCTTACGTCGAATCTGAACTACGTAGGAAACAGCTCCGCTAATGGGTACACGATCATCATCGCGGATACGCTTTCGCTCGCCGGCACCAGCTATTTCGGCGATAACTACACTTCCCTGCCCGGCGGCATAGGGCCGGTCCACACTTCGGTGTTGGTCGAGTAGTCTCGGGAAACTGCAGCAAACAGCGAGATGCCCGCTTGAGACAATCTCAAGCGGGTTTTTCTTGCGTGACAAAAAAGGACATTGGACTCTGAACCGAGCGCTTCGTCCTTTTGCCGCGCCAAATCCTGCACCTTAATTCCGATCGACTACGCGCTTAATACCTCATTTGCGATATTTGTCCGATTACAGCGATTTTCCTTGCTTGTTTATTAATAATGAAGCTATCTTCCGTTCACTTGATTTCGTTTTACCCCACCCGATTACCCGCAAGGCGGTTTTTGCGATGAAGTACTTCGTCCTGTTCGTGGCGCTGCTCTCCTGCGCAGCATCGGCCCAGACGCAATATCCCAACATTGACGATTCCACGCTGGTAGACAACGGCACTGTCGGCTGGGGCTCCTGCGTGGACTGCGCCGGCGGCAACAATAACGCCACCATTGCCAGCTCACCCAACCAGACGCGTCCGTCGCGCGATGGCGCCAGCCGCGATTTCTACATCAACGGCGCCGCTTACAGTAACGGCCTGTGGTGGTACAAGGTCGGGCCCAACGACACGGTTTCCAACTTCTCCTTCGATTTCTGGCTGACCGTTAACTCCAATACGCAGCAGTATGCGCAGGCGCTGGAGTTCGACACCTTTCAGTTCATCAGCGGCCAGGAGTACATGTTCGGAACGCAGTGTGATTTCGCTTCGGGCACGTGGGACGTGTGGAATGCCGCTGCGGGGACCTGGATCCACAGTACCGTACCGTGCAGCCGATTCAATGCCAACAACTGGTACCACATCACACTGTCATTTCATCGCACCAGCGACTCGATGGAGCACTACGACAGCTTGACCATTAAACAGTACAACCCTCATGGCCGGCTGATTGGACAGAACACTTATAGCTTCGGCCAGGCATTCGGCGCCGGTACACTCCCTCCGGGCTGGGGCGAAAACCTCGGCGTGCAGTTCCAGATGGACATCGGCCCTACGGGCACCACGATGCAGGAATGGGTGGATGAGGTGAGTCTGACGGCGTGGTGACAGAGAATTTATTTCGGCTAACCAGAGCTGCCCTTCTTTTGTCTGATTAGAACGACGCAAAGCCGCGCGCCAGGCACATCGCTTCTCTTCGTTGGATCCCACGTACGATATTGATTCCATGACCACTCGGTGCCGACGTGCTGTCAGCTACGGCGCGATCTCCCAGACCACGCCGCCCCCATCGAGTCCGCCATTCGAGGTCGTGCCATACAGATTTCCGGCGCTATTGATCGCCAGATTTCCCGTCGGAGTGTAGCCATCGGCGCAGGCCTGCCATTGATTAGGCATTTGCTACATCGTGCTAGAATGTCGTGATCTGGCTCGAAGGAGACGTCTGTATGAAACGTCCTTCGCTCGCTGCCATCCTCCTGGGTCTGATTCCTTTCCTCGCCATTTGCTTCTCCGTTTCTCTTTGGGATCGTGTTTATCCTATGGTCCTGGGGCTACCATTTAACCTCTTCTGGTTGATTTTGTGGCTGCTGCTCACGCCGCTCTGCATGTGGAAAGCGTATAGGCTGGAAGAGCCGAGCTCCCACGATAGCCGCAAAGAAGGTGATGAGTGAGCGGCAGCATGGTTGCGCTGGCAATCATCTTCGCCATCGTGATCGTGGGATCCGTTGTCGGTTTTCTCGCCCGCTTCCGCCACAAGATGGACCTTGAGCAATGGACCGTTGGCGGCCGCGGCTTCGGGCTAGTGCTGGTTTGGCTGTTGATGGCCGGTGAGATCTATACCACCTTTACGTTTCTGGGCGCCAGCGGCTGGGCGTATTCGCGTGGCGCGCCGATCTTATTCAATCTCGCGCAAGCGCCTTTGATGTATGTCGTTTCCTTCTTTATCCTTCCGCTTGTTTGGGAAGTAGGCAGAAGGTACCGCATCCAGACGCAAGCTGATTTCTTTCAAGTGCGCTACCACAGCACATATTTGGCAGCTTCTGTAGCTTTAGTCGGCGTGCTTTCTCTCATCCCCTATGCGCAATTGCAACTCACCGGGTTGGGGCTAATTGTGGAAGTAGCCAGCTTCGGAGGAATCCATCGTGTACATGCCATGATCACGGCGTTCGCCCTGGTCGCCGCATTTGTATTTGTCAGCGGGGTGCGTGGGGTCGCGTGGGTCAGCATCATGAAGGATCTCCTTCTCCTGTGTATCGCCGGTTTCATTGGTATAGCGGTGCCATATATTTATTTTGGCGGCGTTGGGCCGATGTTCAGGACCCTGGCACAAACGCACCCCGCACATCTGGTGATGCCGGGAGCGACCAGGAACCTCGGCCACACCTGGTTTGTCTCAACCGTTCTGATGACCTCGTTCACGTTTTATATGTGGCCGCACAATTTTGCGGCCAGTTTTACCGCGCGTAGCGGGAAGATCTTGCGCCGCAACGCCGTCCTTATGCCGCTTTACTCCATCACCACGCCGCTGATGTTGTTTGTCGGTTTTAGTGCGGTCCTGCTGTTGCCCGGCCTCCGCGACGGAGATCTATCGTTGCTAACTGTGGTTCGGAACACCTTTCCGCCCTGGTTTCTTGGCATCGTAGGCGGTGCCGGCGCGCTGACCGCCATGGTGGCCGCGGCCATACAACTCCTGACCGGGGCAACGCTGTATGCGAAGAACCTGTTCCGGCCGATCCTGGCGCCTGGCATGAGCGACCAAAACGTGGCAACGCTGGCTAAAGTCATGGTGCTGGTACTCACGAGCGGCGCGTTGCTGCTTGCCATCTACAGCTCGATAAGCCTTGTTTCTCTCTTCTTATTGGGGTTTGCCGGTGTGGCACAACTCTTCCCTGGAGTCGTACTCGGACTCTTTTCAAAACGGGTGACCACATCCGGTGTTTTTGCCGGACTGGTCACCGGGGTTGCAATTGTTCTTTTTCTTATACTGACCGGTCGCGATCCTTATCGGGGTCTGAACGCAGGCTTTATCGCATTATGTTTCAATTTTGTGGTGACCGGAGTGGTCAGTATGCTGACACGAGTATCCGTATCTGGATTTGCAGAAACAGCTCCAGTCCTAACGGTCTCGCAGTCAGGCGATCGCGCAGCCTCTGCCTAGCATGGCGGTCGATAATCCAGGCCAATGACGGCCTTGCCTGCCAGAAATCCTGACACAAAGCTTTTCTCCTGCAACCGCTTCGGCTGGAGTCACGTCCAGCATAAATTGAATGTCCTCCGCTTTGTCGGCGGATGACAATTGACCGCAATTCATTCTGATCGTAATGCCGCGATGGGGTCGATCGCGGAAGCACGGCGCGCGGGAGCGTAGGTGGCAATCGCTGCTAAGGTAACGAGCAGGAATGCGGCCGCGACAAACGTACCCGGATCAGCGGGAGAGATTCCAAACACCAGGGGCGAGACTGCCTGGCGTAGCAGCCATGCAGCGAGCAACCCGGCCAAGGCTCCGATGAGCGCCATCGCAAGGCCTTGCCGGATGACCAGCCAGAGAACGTCTCGGCGCTGTGCTCCCAAAGCCATTCGCAGTCCGATCTCGCTGGTGCGTTGCGCCACCAGATACGAGACGACGCCGTAGACGCCGATACCCGAAAGGATCAACCCAAGAAGGGCAAACATCCCCAGCAGGCCGGTGGTATATCGCCGATCGGCAGCCTGCTGCGTCATGATCTGTTCCATCGTGGAAGCTTCGGCGAAGGGGACCTCGGGGTCGAGAGCGTGAAGTTGTTCGCGGATGGATCCTGCAACTTGGAGCGGATCGACGCTGGTGCGCACCATCAGATTTTTGAACCAGTAATTCAATAGCGGCGTTTGCCGAAACAGCGTGGTGATTTGCGGCACCGGTGGAAGCACCACTCCGCGGTTCATGATGTTGCCCGTCACCCCAATGATGGTGTAGCGAACGTTATAAACCGCGCCATCGGACATCGCCGACGCCAGGTGCAGCTGTATTGCCTTGCCGACCGGATCCTGGTTGGGAAAATAACGAGCGGAGAAAGCCTGGTTGATCAGTGCGACCAGCGGAGTGTTTTCCCGGTCGGAGTCCGAGAGATCCCGGCCTCGCAGTAAGGGAATGCCCAGCGTATGCGAATAATGCGCGTCCACCACGTTGAACATGGCAGTGGGCATTTCCTCCAGTCGCGACGGCGGGCTGTTGCCGAGCGTAAAACTCTGCTTCCACTCGTCATCGGGAGGATAAGCTGCGCTGATGGTGGCGTCCTGAACTCCGGGTAAGCGGCGCACCCGCGCGGCGTACTCATCGAAGAAGCGCGTCAGGGTCGCTGCGTCGGGATAGCGCACCGGGGGAAGGAACATGTGGGTTCGCAGCATGTGGTCAGCCCGAAATCCTGGGTCCTGCTCCTGCAACCTGGCCAGGCTCTGGATCAGCAGTCCGGTGCCGACCAGCAGCATGACCGCCAGCGCCATCTCGCCGGCGACGAAGCACTGTCGCAACAATTGCTTGCCGCGTGCGCCGAGATTCGATCGGCCAACTTTGAACGCTTCCGATGGACTGACGCGCAGCGCCGTCATCGCCGGCAGTGTTCCAAAGATGACGCTGCTCAGGATGGCCAGCGAGAGACCAAATGCAAGCACGCGCAGATCGAGCGTGACCCCTGCCAACTGCGGCAGCTTTGCCGGATGCAGGCGCGCGATGCCGGTGCAGGCAAACCACGCTGTGGCGCAACCGACGATCGCTCCCAGCAAGCCCAGGAGAAGATTCTCGGTCATGAACTGACGAATCAGTACGGAGCGCTTCGCGCCCATCGCAACTCGGACCGCGATTTCCCGCGCCCGGCTCGAATTACGCGCCAGCAGGAGGTTGGCGACATTCGAGCAGGCAATCATCAAAATGAGCAACACCGCGCCCATGAGCAGCAGGATCGCAGGCCGGAGATTGGCAACGCGATCTTCCTGCAAAGGCCTGATGGTCACGCCTACACCGCGATCCTTGGGATACTGTGCAGCAAGATTCGCGGCAATGTGCTGGAGATCCGCTTGCGCCTCTGCGAAGGTGACGCCTGGTTTCAGCCGGCCGATGGCATACCACCCGCGGCTGTCGCGCTGCGATTCATCCCACACGTTCTCACGCGCCCTGACATAGGGAACGAAGGGCGTCCACAATCCCACTTTGAGGTGCGGGCCGTCCAACCACCAGGTTGGGCCGAGATCTCCCGGGGGCATAACGGCGATGATCGTGTACGGCTCGTCATTAATACGGATGGTTTTACCCAGGACGTTGGGATCTCCACCGAACTTGGCCTGCCAGAAGTCGTAGCCCAGAATCGCGACGAAGTTGTTGCCCCACCGGTTTTCGTCCGCGGTAAACAGACGTCCCATGAGCGGCTTGACATCGAGCACCTCGAAATACTCCGCGGGCACCAGGCCGACTTCGCGCTGTTCCGGTTCGCCGGAGCCGTTACCGACGATGACGTTTTTCCGCCAGGAGTCGCAGACAGCGATCTGCTCGAAGGTATGGCTCTGCTTCGCGAAATCGCGGCCGTCAAGCGGAGAAGGTCCGGTCGGGGCGCCGTGCTCGCTGGAAAAGATTCTGACGAGGCGATCGGGGGCGGGGAAAGGCAACGGCTTTAAAAGTATCGCGTTCAGCACGCCGAACATGGCGGTGCTTGCGCCGATTCCCAGCGCGAGCGTCAACACCGCCACCGCTGCGAAAGCAGGACTCCGGCGGAGCTGCCGCAGAGCATAGCGGAAATCTTGTCGCAAAGCTTGCATGCCTTGTCTCGAAAACTCGGTATGCCGGACTGTTCTCCTCGCCAATGACAAACGGCCGATGCCGACACAGCCGGATAGGGGTAACATGCAACTCAACCGCCAAGCCGCAACGAGCTAAGCAATTGGATTTGCAGCACACAAGAAATTCTAGATCGGCGTGAGGCGCCGTCGAACGTCCGAGGACGGCAATCTATGTCCGGAAACGAACGAACTGCTCGCAATTGCCACAGCAGTGTGGTTTTCCAGATTGCCGAGGCGCAATTCGGGCACCAGAAAACTACTTCCTTCCATTCATAATCTGCGCCACGGTTCTCTGCTATGCTTTGCAGCTATGTTTCGGTTCAAAGGAGAAGTCGTATGGCTTTACGAAGGATCTTAAGCCTCCTGGTCGTCGCCCTTATCACGGTGGCATTGGCTTTGGCGAAGGAGCCGGCCGGCACCAGCCCCGACTACCTCGGTCTGGGGGACAGCGTCCCATTCGGCTTCATCAGCCAGGCCGGATTCGAATACGTGAATGCGCAGAACTTCGTCGGATATCCCGATTGGCTGGCTATCGGGGTGGGCTTGAATGAGGCAAACGCCGCCTGCCCGGGAGAGACGACCGGCAGCTTCCTGTCAACGCAAGCGCCGGATGCCGGATGCCGTTTATACCGGCAACATGCACCTCTGCACGTCAATTACGGCTCTTCGCAAACCCAGCTTGAGTATGCCCTCGCCTATCTGCTGCAAAATGGCGCCAGCACGGCGGTGGTCACTCTACAACTCGGCAGCAATGACGTGCTCCTGCTGGTCCAGGCCTGCAATAACGATCCGCAGTGCATTGCTCAGGGACTGCCGGGAGTGCTGGCGACGGCGGGAGCCAACATGGCCACCATTCTCGCCGGACTGCGCGCGACAGGATATAGCGGCGCGATCGTCATTGTGAACTATTACTCGACTGACTATACGAATCAGATGATCACCCAGATCACGTCAGAGCTGAACCAGGCCATTACTGCCCCGGCACATCTGTTCGGAGCCGGTGTGGCTGACGTGTTTTCCGCCTTCCAGGCAGCTTCGCAACAGGCAGGTGGCCGCACCTGCGTAGCCGGACTGTTGAACACGAAGCCCGGTTTCAATCCGCTGGCATGTGATATTCACCCGAGCCAGTCCGGGCAGAAGCTGATCGCCCAGGTGATCGCGAGTCTGCAGCAATCCACTGTCCGGAAGTAGGTTGCGAAGGGTGACTGCGTCTAACGCCTGGCCCAACTTCTATGTCTCGATACGGGAGCGAGGTCGCGTAACCGGTAGCCGCGCGGGCTGAAACGAGAACACCCAACTTGCACCGAGCGAAGAAAATCGCTCATCCAGGGTGCGGATGGGAAGGGTGGCGATAGTACTGAACTCGGCGGAGAAAAACCTTGCCTGCGAATAGCAACGGCTGAACATGCTCTGCCGCCACCTCCGAGCGCCAGTTTGTTCTAACTTTTCGTCGACTATGTCGTGAAATATCTCTCAAATAGACGTTTTGCTTGCTTCGCTCCCTCGTCGGTCAACAAGACAGACTTGGCCTTAGTTGCAGGATCGTGGATGTAGCCGCTCTGATGCAGACGATCCAGGGCATCCCAACTGTGGCTCTTCCAGGTTCTCAGTCCTGACCTGTCCTTGAATGTGGTCAAATGCATTAGCGCAAGCGTCATCTCATCGATTTTTTCTCATCGATCTCCATTATGCCCTTCCCTGCACTGTCAAGTTGTGGGACCTGCCAACCTCGAAATCAGTGTTGTAACGTTCTAGGCGGGCCTCGCCACTCTTGGCACCTCTTGAATCTCTAATGGGAGGTGGGCGTCCATCAGCGAAGCGCCACCGTCCACGTCGATTAGCTGACCGGTGATCCAACTGGCCTCCTCGGAGCACAGCAGCACAACGGCGTTCCCAATGTCCGCAGGAGTTCCCAAGCGCCCCATCGGAGTCCAGCCGCCCCTATGCCAATGCCGGATTGTATCTTGTACCGGCGAAGGCAAACTGTTGAGCACGCTGTCTTCGATCCAGCCCGGGCTGATCGTGTTGACGGTAATCCTTCGATTCGCCAGGGCGACAGCAAAGTAGCGTGTGAGCACTTCCATTGCCGCTTTCGCGGCTCCCATGGCAACCCATGGCTGCCAACTTCCGAACCGTCCGCCCGGGGCAAACGTAATCGCGATGATGCGGCCGCCCTCCTGCATCAAGCGCGCCGCCTCGCGCGCGCCCACCAGGAATGCTTTGGCTTGCGAATTTACGGCAGTGTCCCACTTGTCCAGCGTAATTTGCATCGGCGGCTGATAGAAGGTGGGCGCTTCGGTGCGGGCGTTGCTCACAAAGATGTCGAGCGACCCAAACTCAGCCTCAACCTGTTTGAAGATGCGGCTGACCTGCTCTGCGCGACAAACATCGGCTTGAATGAGAAAGCCGTCTGAACCGCACTCCCGGATTTTCTCCAACGTAGCCTTCGCAGCTTCTTCGTTCTGGAAATAGTGAACAGCGACGCGAGCTCCTCTCTCAGCTAATTTCAGTGCGACGCCTCGTCCAATGCCTCGTGAGCTGCCGGTGACGAGCGCATGTTTTCCCTTCAAGGTCATAAGCACCTTCCATATAGGCGAATTCTAGTCCGGAGGCAGAAGGGAGTGACAAGACATGCAAGCTTTGTAGCAAGATTCACCCCGTGCCGCTGGCGCGAAAGGCGGCGTGTCACGTGCTGCGATTTCATCCTCCGCGCGAAAATCTATCCCGGGGCGCGGCGCTGGTTGGGCTTGGGACAAACAGACCGACTGAGGCTGAGACGAACCGGTAAGCGATGATGTGACGGCATTGGGGCGCCGTCCTAGTTTGGCTTGCGTCTATTACACAGCGCATCATCAATGATGCTGCGCTCGACTTCTCCCCCTCCAAGTTTCTCCATGTCGCAGTATGGGCAAGCGAGAACACCGGCGGTATCCTTGTTGATTTGACGCAGCATCAGAGCAACACCATGGATGCCACACACGGGGATTGGCCGCCTGTTCACCTTACGCAACAACCTCTGCGGCAGCCGCGCTCTTAAGCTTCATCGGACAGTACCGCGAGTGCCTATGAACACCATGGGAGCCGGAAAGGGCTTGCCGGCCTCTGACGCCGGCTGCGATATCTCTCACACGGAAGGCCACCTGTCGAAGGGCCGGCTTCGGGCAGCCCAGCCGTGTTGCGCATCGCGCTCCCCAGATCACCCCGCTCCGGGTGAACTGGGAAGACGATTATGACATGCTGGTCCACCTGGTTAATTGCCAAGACGCAATTCCGTCGATGCTCTCAGTCAATTTGCTCTTTAACGGGTAAGACCGTGGCGAACCTAATTGACGCCATTTCTCTTCTCGTCAACTATTACGGCGTAAATCCGGTCTGCCTTCTCCCTGTACCTACGGTGTTAGCTCGTACACCACACCACAACCGTATCGCTGACATGGGATGATCCGTTGACCACCGTAGTTCGTCGTGCCATAAATGTTGCCTAACCCGTCCAGGATGACGTTCCCCCACGGCTGCCCGCCGTCTGCGCCTCCGGAGAACTCCCACAACACCGTCTTGCTCCAAGGGCTGTCACCGGCGGAGGGCGTGAGCTTGAACACCGTGCCCCAGCCACTCGATCCGCCCCACTGGTCGTGCCGTAGAGATTGCCCTGCGCATCGATGGTTATGCCACCGAGCGGAGCACCACCATCCGACATGGACTGGAAAGCGTAAAGCGTGCTCTCGGTCCATGTACCGTCTCCGTTCGGATGCAACATGAAAACGACGCCGAGGTTCGCAGGACCGCCAGCCGCGGTTGTACCGTAAAGATTACCGGCCTGATCGAAGGTGACCCCCGAATAGGGTTCATTACCATCCTCGCCACCGGTAAACTGATACAGCGCCTTCACGGTCCAGATGAGCCCGTGCGGCATTAATTCGTAGACAGCGCCGCCCTGGACCCCGGTAGTCCGGCCTGTGGTCCCATACAGAACTCCTTGACTGTCCATGGCGAGGGGTCCGGAGGGGTAAAATCCGGCAGGACTGGTCCCGAAGGAAAACAATCTGACTTCATGCCATCCAAGGGTGCCCCGGTCCAATCGGTAAACTACACCATCGCCGTAAGCGCCGCCGACTACCGTAGTACCGTAGAGCTGTCCTATGCTGTCCATCAACAAAGCGCCATCTGGCTCACTTCCGTCCTGCCCTGTGAAGCTGTGCAGTACGGTTTCTGTCCATCTGCCATTGCTGCCCGGAGCCAGTTCGAAGGCGGAGCCATGGTTGCCGGCGCCTTGTTGGCCAGCCGTGCCATAAAGATTTCCCTGAGCGTCGAAAATGACAGCGGTGTACGGCACCGCACCGTCATCGCCATTGAAGCGATGGATTATCGATTCGGCCCAGGTGCCGTCTGCGTTGGGCACCAACTGATAAACAATGCCGCAACCGAAGACGCCGCATCCCCCTCCGCCTTGCGGCGTGGTCCCATAGAGGTTTCCCGCCGCATCGAAGACCGGACCCGACTCGGAACCATTGCCGTCACCTGGGCCTCCGAACTTGTGCAACACCTTTTCTGTCTGTGCGTAGGCGGGCAATGCGACTAAAGCGATCAGCAGGATGATGGCGGCCGCGGTAATCGCGCAGCCCACTTCACGGAAACGCGCTTGCGTTCGCTTCATGGTGACCATGGGACCTCCTTGTCGCACCGCAAATGCCACACACTTTATCCCTAAACTATAGAACGGTCAAAATAAAACCGATGAGCCACCGCTTGCCCGGAGCGGTCTGACTTTGCCACACTCTCTTCGATATGATCATCCGAGCTGTGGCGTTCGACCTCGGTCATACCCTTATAGATGAGCAGAAGGATGCGGCGCTCCCCCTGGAATTGCGCCCTATTCATCTGATGCCCGACGTAGCTGAGATATTGCCGCACATTCCGTTTCCGCTGGCAGTCTGGGCGAACACTCATACAGCTACCGGAGCAGACGTCCGCAACTTTCTCGACCGAGCAGGCATCGGACGGTTCTTTGCATGGGTGGTGACATCCGTAGACGCGGGGTTTCGAAAGCCCGCCCCTCAGTTCTTTGATTTTGCTTTACGCAAGTGCGGGCTTGTTCGAAATGAGGTACTTTTCGTCGGCAACCAACTCGACACTGATATTGCAGGAGGGCAAGCGTACGGAATTCGCACCATCTGGCTAAGCGGAAGTGCTTATCGGAGTGTGGATGAAAGGGTGCCCCGCGAGGATGTTCACCCTACCCACACGATCCCTGCTCTCCGCCAGCTTCCCTCTCTACTGGAAAGCCTCCTGAGCGCCTGTGTCCGAGAGGACCGCCGACTGTCGTAATATCAGGCCGTACAGAAGCAGAGACATTCCAGTGTTTGAAGTGACCAAATCACGCGTGAAAAATTTCCTTATCACACGTAACCGGGATGGCGCTGGGCGGTGCGCGGACGAGAGCTGGCGGCCAGCCGCTATTTACCAGCCGGGGGCGCGGCCAGCGTCATGCCATGGCGGCGAAAGACCTCCGTCATTTTCGCGCGATCGGGCGGGCCGCCGGCCGCGGTGCTAATGACTTCAGCAGCTTCTCGGAAGTATGTGGGACCCATGATGGCCGGAGAAATGACGGCGAGCTGTTTCACATTCGCGCTGCCAAGATTATCGAAGCGGTGCACCGCGCCCCGTGGTATGCAGAGCGCCTCTCCGGGACCAACCTCGATGGAGGTGCCGTCAACCGTCCAGGTCAGAACTCCCTCGATGCCGTAAAGGATTTCCTCATAAGCATCGTTCTTGTGGGCTGGTGCCGCCAGTTTCTCCCCAGCCGGGACGGAAAACTCGAACACCGATACGCTACCACCGGAATCATCGCCGGTGAGGAGGAAGCGGATCTCTATCGGACCAACCTTGATGGTCTCTTCCGAAGGATTGACTTTCGTTGCACTCTGCTCCATAGAATCGGCCCTCTTTCGCATGAATTCGCATGAAGATGTAGCCGGCCGGTTGCCGGCCGTAATCAAGCGCACGGGAATTGTATAAGCAACAATGCGCCACCTGTCATGGGTAAGGTTTTCGTCTACAGAGTTCCTGAGCACAGCTCCCGAATCGCTGAATATCGAGGCAGCGCCTTCGGCGTCAACCTGATGGTTCGTGGCGACCAAAGTGGAAGGGATTTCATGATGCGCGCAGGTTCTCTCGTCTGTCCTTAACGTTGGTTCATCTCGCGCCAAGGCCTTTCCGGTGCTCGCAATTGCAGTTGCATTCGCGATTCTTGGCATGCCGTCGGTTCAAGGCACATACCAATCTGTTCTCTTTTTTGAAATACTATCGTGGTTAGTAGTCGGATTCAGGCGATAATCTCATCTAAGTATTCGGTTTCCAGCCCAGGCAAAGGGGATGCGCATTACAAGGGGGCTCATCCCTTTTCCACTACAACTGGCACGAATGTTCAGCAGGAGCAGGGCCGCGACGTTATCTCTCGTGCCCTTGTTTCTGACAGAAGGGCGGTGCGAGATCACCGCCCTTCCAGAGTTGCCGATCCCTCTCCCGTGTCTGGGGTCGCGCGAGGCTGGCCGTTACGGGGGCGTAGCGGCCAGTCGTCAAGCTTCTGGCGGGGAGCGCAGCGCCAGTGTCGCTGCATCGCCAAAAGCCGTGCCCGATCCTAAAAGAAGAACCCTTAAGTGAAGCTTAAATCTTGGTGCTGCTTGCCAGTGCCCGCAGCAATCTTTAGGCGGTAGTCGGCCTCAGAAAGAACGACTTGCATCGGGAGCGTAAACGTTGAGGCGGTAGTGGGCTAGTTGGTTGCGTAATATTGTCATTACACGCATTGACACCGGGCGGAGGTTTTGAGTGTAATGGCGTGATTTCGCTGATTAGTTGTAAGTGGCACTTCCATTACTTTAGCCGAGCCAGCTCTACAATCACGGTGCCTATGATGTACGCTCCCTTCGAGAACCCAAAAGATACTAAGGAAATCGACCGCTTGTTGTCGGAAGGAGAGGCGGAGCGACAACAGCGCTGGGACGCCAGAAGCAAAACCCTGGATTGGTGGCTAATGGCGTTAGTGATCGTGCTCGTTGTGATTGCTCTGACCCGCGTGGCTGCCTGGCTCGCAAGGGCCTTTTAGCGATATCGACGCCCCAGATGCAATGAACGTTGCCGCGGCGCTTGCGAATCATTGATCCCGCCGGATCCTTCCAGGCAAGTCGGCATTCGACGCAATTCGCAGCATCCGTTTTGGAAGCGCTGCCACCCACATCACTTGAGGGGAAGACCGCGATTGCTGACGTAATATCGCCTCTCTGACAATGCCAGCGATGTCAGGTTCTTTTTAGAGCGCACTTCGGTATCCGCTTTTAAGAAGGCACCATTTCGCACGAAACTCCCGGAACCTGGGCGCCCTCCGCGCGTATCTACTCACAACACCTTTCCTGGGAGGATTCATGACCTCGCTCAGCAAGAACGCTCGCCTCGCAGGGCTCCTCTACATTTTGGCCTCGGTCGTCGGCATCGTCCGGCTTATGTATGTTCCCGGCAAATTGTTTGTGGAGGGCGATGCCGCGGCCACGGCAAACCGCATCGTCGCTTATGAGTCGCTCTTCCGCTGGGGCATTGTCAGCCAGCTGGTAGCCGCGGTGCTTTGGCTATTCGTCCCTCTGGCGCTTTATCGCCTTCTTGAGCCGGTAGGCCATCGCCTCGCGGTGCTGATGGTCATCCTCGGGAGCTTTATGATCGTGCCCCTGTTCTTTGTCAACGCCGCCAATGATGTTGCCGCCCTGTTTTTCGCCCGCGGCGCCGACTTCCTGGCCATCTTCGATAAGCCGCAGCGCGAGGCCTTCGCCAGCCTGTTCCTTAATCTGCATTACCACATTGATCTGGCGAACATGATCTTCTGGGGGTTGTGGCTCGTGCCCTACGGCCTGCTGGTGTATCGCTCGCGCTTCCTGCCCCGCGTGCTGGGGGCGTGGCTGGTGATCGCCTGCTTCGGATGGCTGGCCTTGAGCTTTACCGGCTTCCTTTTTCCAGCTTATGCCGACAAGGTCTATCACGTGACCAAACCTCTGGTACTGGGAGAGGCCGTCACGATGCTGTGGCTCGCGATTGTTGGCGCGAAGGAGAAACTCCAGGCTGCGGCGGCCTGACGCGAAGAGGATTCAGTGATACTGGCCACGTGGCGAAATCAGGCGATAGCGCAAGTTTGGCTAACTGCACCGTTCGTTGTCCAAAATCCTCGTGGGGCGGTCGATATGCTTAGCTCTGGCCCCTGAATGACACCGGTTTTGATGAACTCAAGGACGCTCCTGCGCGGTTCTGAAAACTTTCCAACCGTTACACCAGCGCCAATTGATTTCCCACTAAGAGTTGACCAGAAGGCGTTCCTTTCATCTGGCCGTATAACGCCCAAACCATCGCTTGGCATAGATGTCGCCGCGTGCTTCCGAACAACTCAGCAGGGCCATTGAGACTCTCTACCGAACGGGTACGGGAACCCATCGACAAGCTCAGGGCAGGCTCTGGGGCACCAGCTCGAAGAATTCCGACAAAAATAGTTCGCCGCCGCTGTCGATTTTCTCCGTGCGCGACGACTATAGGATGAACGATACGGCATGGCGCCCCAGAGTCTGCGCTGAGCTTGTCGAAGGGCTCGGCCTCCCTTTGGCCTAACCCAGGATCAGGTAAGACCGTGCGCCTGACTCCCACCACGAGGAGAAGAACCATGAAATACATCTGTTTCGGGTACTACGACAAAGGCAAATTCGATGGATTGGCGGAGGGTGAACGAAACGCTATGTTTGATACCTGCTTCGAATACGACGATCATCTTCGCGCCAAGGGCCACTTTGCCGGCGGAGAAGCGCTGCAGCCTCCGGAAACCGCCTTGACCCTGTATTGGAAGAACGGCAAAGTAGCAACTACCGACGGCCCCTATGCGGAAACCAAGGAACAACTCGGCGGCATTCTTGTCCTTGAAGCGCGGGACATGAACCACGCCGCACAGCTCATGGCACAGCATCCGGCCCTGAAGTACGGCAACACGTTCGAGATTCGGCCGGTGGCGGACATGAACGAAATCATGAAGGCCAGTGAGCAGCGGCGGCGGAAGACTTCACGCTGAAGACGGCCGGCGGGGACCTGGGTTGATCTCGGGGACTCGCTAACTTTATGAAGCCGCGTACGTCGCACAACGGAGAGACGCACCATGACACTGAGATCGGACTTAGTTCTTCAAGACCTGAAGGTAGCGCTGCGGTCGCTGTGGCGCAGTAAAGGTCTGTCGATTACGGTGGTCCTGACGCTGGCGCTGGGCATTGGCGCCAATGCCGCCATCTTCAGCCTGGTGCGCGGAGTTTTGCTGCGGCCGCTGGTCAACCGCGGAGAGGACCGGCTGATCTACATCCGGCAGAGCGCGCCGGGGTACGGCGACGAGAACTCGGACTTTTCCGTGCCGGAGATCCAGGACCTGAAATCGAGCGTGAAGTCGGTCGGCTCCTTCGGCGAGTTCTCCATCATGGGCTTCACCATGGTGGGTCTGGGAGATCCACGCGAAGTTCGCGCCGGCGTGGTCGACGGATCGTACTTCGAAGTGATGGGCCTGCGCCCGGTGCTGGGCAGGCTGCTGGATCAGCACGACGATGGCCCCAATGCCGCCGGCGCCTGCGTGCTGACCTATCGTTTCTGGAAGGACTCACTGAAGGGCGATCCGACCGTGATCGGCAGGACCATACGTCTTGATCCGCTTTCGGCCACCATCGTTGGTGTGTTGGAACCGTCGGTGCAGTATCCGTCGGAGACGGAGATCCTGGTCAACGTGGTGACCAGCCCGCATCATCTCTCGGCCACCATGGTCACCGGACGCGTGCATCGCATGACCGAATTGTTCGGACGACTGGCGCCTGGCGCCACGCTGGACCAGACCCGCGCCGAGCTGCGCACGGATTATGCAGCGATGGTGCGTGCGCATCCCGAAGCTTACCCAGCGAGCGCGCACTACGAGATCGATGCCGTGATGCTGCGCGACCAGATCACATCAGGCGCGAAGACGATTCTGTGGGTGTTGCTGGCCGCGTCCGGGCTCATCTTCATCATTGCGTGTTCGAATGTCGCCAACCTGATTCTGGCGCGCTCGGTGCGCCGCGAAGGCGAGCTGGCGATTCGCGCCGCGGTGGGGGCGACCACCGTTGCGCTGCGGCGGACACTGCTGGCGGAAAGTCTGTTGCTCTCAGTTGCGGGTGCCATGCTGGGTGTTGTCAGCGCGCCGCCGATGCTGGCCGTTCTGGCGCGTTATGCCTCGCGCTTTTCCGTGCGCGCCCTCGATCTGAAAGTAGACATGAGCGTGCTCTGGGTGGGAGCGGCGCTGGCTGTCATCTCTGCGATGCTGCTGGCGTTCGTGCCGCGCCTTCCCTCGGTGGAGTCGTCAGGCGGAATCGGGCTAGCCAGCAACAGTAGCGTCCGCATCACCGGGGGCACCAGCCGCCGCCAGCGGATCTTTGCCGTCACCCAGATCGCCGCATCCTTCCTGTTGTTGGCCGGCGCCAGCGTTCTTATCAAGACCTTGATCACGCTTCAGCAAACGCAGACTGGCTTTGATATGCCTCGCGTGCTGGCGGTGAACGTCCCCGTCATGTCGTACGGGAAGACCTCCGACGACATCATCAACTTTTACCGCGAAGTGGTTCGCCGCATCGAAGCATTGCCGGGCGTGGATCGTGTTTCGCTGGGAACCGTCGTCCCCTGGCGCGACGCGGGGGCCAACGGTTTCGGACTGCAATTCAGCGGCGAAGGCCACGTGAAGGGTACTCACGAAGAAGATCCGCTGGCGCGCTTCCGCGTGGTCTCGCCCGGCTTTTTCGCGTCGCTGGGCGTCCCCCTGATTGCGGGCCGCGACTTCAACGATAACGATCGGCGCGGCGGCGAACCGGTGGTGATCGTCAGCCAGAGCGTGGCCCAGCGTATGTTTCCCGGCCAGGATCCCATCAACCGCCATATCATGTGGACCGATCCGGTCATCAAGTTCGTTTACATCAGCCCCGAACCGCGTCGCATCGTGGGAGTCGCCGCCGATGTCGACGATGAACACGTTGTGCCGGGGCCGATGCTCACCATCTACCAGCCGTTCGGGCAGGTTCCCGACGACACCAGCAAAGAGATACCGCTCTTCGGTGGCCGGCTGTTTGTCCATACCCGCTCGGATCCTCATGCCTTGGTCATTCCGCTGACGCGCATCATCCGCGGCCTGTCCGCGGAGCAGCCTGTGGAGCGCGCCGCCACGCTGGAAGACATTCGCGCCGAAGTGCTGACCCCCGACCGGCTGAACACCCTCGTGTTCAGCGGACTCGCAGGTCTCGCCCTGGCGATCGCAGTAGTGGGAGTCGCCGGCGTGCTGGCCTTCTCGGTTAGCGGGCGCACGCGCGAATTCGGCATCCGGCTGGCGGTGGGAGCGCAGCCCAGGCATCTGCTCATGGGCGTAATCATCGAAGGTGCGGTGATGGCTGTCTCCGGCATCGCCGCGGGCGCAATCCTCGGTTACGGGCTCATGCGCTTGGCCAGTAGTTATTTTCCGGCACTGCAGACCGCGAGCGCGTGGCCGGTGATTGCCTCGGTCGTTGTGTTGCTGGTCGCGGCAACGATCGCGTCCACCTTCCCCGCAGCACGCGCTGCCCATGTGGACGTGACCGAAGCCCTGCGTGCCGAATAACGAGCCACGCGGCTGTTATCGTGCGAATGCTTGGGAGCCCGACAACTGGTCAGACGTCGGTGCACTCGCAATTTTGCGACGAGAAAACGAACTTCCGCGATTAGTCCTGTAAAGTCGGCCAGTGCTTACTTTCGTCTCATGTTGCCGTACAACGCCCAAGTCGCTGATGTGCGGCGGCGAGGTTAGCCCGAACTCGGTTTGTGGGGAGTGAAAAACAACCGGGACGGTAATGACTATTTACGTGACGATATTTGCGGTTCGACGCAAGTTGACGTTGTCCTTCCGTGGCATTGGCGACGATATGCGTGAAAACCGATCCAGTCTTCGAGGGCTCAAGACCCGACTGGCAGGAAGACTGTATCGCTGATACCCCCCATGCATCATCCGGCTACGGCGGTTTTTATCATTTCTGCGTGTATGCCCACGTCTTTGTATAAATAGGTTAATTGGGTCGGCGCGGCGAGCTGCGTGCCGGCCGCTTCTACAATCTCAGCGATCTTCAGGATGATCTCCTGACGAATAACCGTGAACTCTGTCCAATCGGAGGTATTGACGTAAGCCCACAATTCCAGCTTGAACGCAGCGCCTGCAAAACTCGCCACCCGAATTCGTGAGCTTCCGGCTTCAATGGCATTGTGTTCGTTCAGCATGCATTGCACGTTGCTTAAGACCTCGCGTAGCTGAGCAACCGGAGTTTCAATCCTCAAAGAGAAATCCTGGTTGATCAGCAACTTTGTGCGCGACTTAAAATTCTCGAACTGCATCTGCGCCAGCGCAGCATTGGGAACGACCAACAGGGTCTGATCGAGTGTCCTCATTCTGAGAGAGCGAAGGCCGATATCCTCCACCGTGCCCAGCCGGGCACCGATTTGGACGAAGTCTCCGGTGTGAACCGCTTTGTCCATGAGCAAAGAAACTCCGCCGATCAGGTTTTCCAGACTCTTCTGTGCGCCTAATGCAATCGCCAGTCCTCCGATACCCAGGCCGGCGAGCGTCGTCTTCACATCGATTCCAAACATCGCCAGCGCGGCAACGAAGGCGACGATCGCCAGCACGATGCGGTCGACTCGCTGCAGCAGAACCAGGATCGCCTCGCCGCCCCGGCGTTGCGTTCGTCTCCGGTTGACGGCGTGGTCAAAAGCTCGGTCCGCGCCTCTGCTGACGAGCCAGGCAAGACACACTATCAGCAACACCCCCAGGAACCGGGTGTAGTATTCCCGATATAACAGTGGAGGCCGTAGCTCATAGACGAAGATGCCATTTACAAGAATGGCCAGGATGCACTTGAGGGGCAAACCGAATTCGGTTTCCCAAACTGTTCTGACGTGGGAGTTTCTGAGCTTGTTCCAGAGCCGCTTCGGCAAGCTGACAAGAAACGCCAGCAACCACGCCATCAGCCACGACGCTGGAATTGAGAGCAGCCACCCCAGCCACAGCGCGAGTGACATTCCCAGCAGGTGGTGCTCGGCCAGAGTCGCGGGCAGAAACCGATCGGCGAACGTCGGCCCTTCGCTCTTCGCTTGAGCGTAGAGCTGTGGGATTTTCGCAACCGTCTCGCTTGAAACGAGCCAGATCTTCCCGTAGGCGGGATCGTTGACTTGCACGAAGATCACGTCTGCCGTCGTGCCATCGACCGTTATCGCACCAACCCGTTCCTCGCCTGGCGGAAGTCCGGCTTCGATGGAGCCATTGGGCTCGTCACTGATCAGCAGGAGTTCGCCGTCAAAATAGGAACGTAGAGCTTGAGCTTGCTTGACCACTTCGACCAGATTTACCTTGGGGGTCGGTTGCATGTACCTTGCCGCGGTCGCGTAGTCACTGCGGGCTATGCATCTGGCAAGGCCCTCGACGGCGCTGCGGGGGGTCTCGCGTCGAAGCGGGTCGATTGGCTCGACTTTGGCCGGCGGAGGCGCTGAGAGTTTGGGAAGCTGCGCTGCACAATTGGAAGAGAAGCCGCCGCACAGAAGAGAAACCAAGAGGGCGACAAGCCCGCATCTTAGGCTGAGCCCGTTTCGCGAAGGGTTTCGGCTTATCAGAAGCATCTGAATTGCCCGTAACCGGACGCCCGAGTGCTGTGTCTCAGACAGTCGGGTCGCGCGGAAGCCACGTCCTTCAACGTCCTGCAACCTGCTGGCGCGTCATCTCAGCGATGGCAGCTCCTGGTGAACCCAGCGCCTGTTCAGGAGTTACTCGCGCGAATAGATCAAGCACCCGCGCAATGGTTCCTGTCCACCCTGTCTGGTGGCTGGCGCCTAATCCCGCTCCGTTATCGCCGTGGAAGTACTCATAGAAGAGGATGTAATCCTTCCAGTAGGGGTCTTCCTGGAACTTCTTCGTGCCGCCGTAGACCGGACGTCTGCCATTGGCGTCGCGCAAGAACATCTTCGAGAGACGCTTTCCAATTTCCCTCGCCACTTCAAACAGCGTCATGTATTTTCCGGACCCGGTCGGGCACTCGACCTTGAAGTCGGGGCCGTAGAAGGGATACATCTGCAGCAGTCCGCGAATGATCAGCCCGTTGACCGGCATCCAGACCGGTCCTCGCCAGTTGGAGTTGCCGCCAAACATGCCGGTGTTGGATTCCGCCGGCAGGTATTCGACCTTGTATTCCTGACCCTGCAGGTTGAACACAAAGGGATGATCGCGATGATACTTCGACAACGAACGAATTCCGTAAGGACTGAAAAACTCGTTCTCGTCGAGCATATAAGCCAGTATGCGTTGCAGCTTCTCCCTATCACATACGGAAGCAAGTCTGCGCCCTTGGTATCCTCCGGTCTCCGGATCATCGGCCCTGACGAGCTTCTTGAAGACTTCTGGGTGGCGCTTGCGGAACAATTCCATCAGCTCGAAGATCCGCGGATGTTTCTTGAATGTAGCCGCCTCGAATACGGTGGCGGCGCACAACGGCAGCAAGCCAACCATAGAACGAATCTTCAAGCGGGTGCTATCGCCGTTGGGGAAATGCAGCAGGTCGTAAAAAAAGCCATCCTGCGGGTCCCACATCTGATCCTGGCCGCCCCCCATGCGATCCATGGCATAGGTGATCCAGGCGAAGTGCTCAATGAAGCGGAAAGCAATCTCCTCATACATCGGGTCATAGTCGATCAGAACCAGCGCGATCTCCAGCATACACAGGCAATAGAACGCCATCCATGCGGTGCCGTCCGCTTGATCCAAATGCCCGTCTGTCGGCAACGGCGCGCTGCGATCGAACACGCCGATGTTGTCGAGGCCCAGGAAGCCTCCCGCAAAAACGTTGCGTCCCTCGGGATCCTTGCGATTGATCCACCAGTTGAAGTTCAGCATCAGTCCCTGGAAGGAGCGCTCCAGGAAGCGGAGGTCAGCCCGGCCGAGCTCGGTTTCGATGCGGTAGAGAAATAATGTTGCCCAGGCGTGCACCGGTGGATTCACATCGCTAAAGTTCCATTCATAGGCGGGAATCTGTCCGTTGGGATGCGAGTACAGCGTACGCAACATCAGCAGCAGCTGGTCTTTGGCGAAGTCGAAATCGACCAGGGAAAGCGCAACCGTGTGGAATCCGAGATCCCAGGCCGCATACCAGGGATACTCCCACTTGTCCGGCATGGAGATCACGTCGCTGTTCAGCATGTGAAACCATTCCGTGTTGCGTACTTTCTTATTGCCGGAGCTGAGCACGGGATGCGAATTATGTTCGAGCAGCCACTTGTCGAGGTCGAAATAGTAAAACTGCTTGGACCACAACATTCCAGCCAGCGCCTGACGATGAACCTTCCGCTCATCCTGACTTAAGTTCGTGGGAGTGATGCGCTCATAGAACTCGTCCGCTTCTCCCAGACGCTGGACAAAAACCTGGTCGAAGTCTCCAAAACCGTTCCCTTTCTGCGCTAGGCGCAGGCGCACAACGCTGCTTCCATGCCCCGGCACGTTGAGCACGTAATGCGCCGCCGCCTTCGTCCCTGTCTTGCCGGGATTCACGGCATCCTTTTTCCCGGAGATCACGTACTCGTGGAAAGCGTCCTTTACATAAGGAGAAGGGTTATTCCCACCCCAAAGACGCCTGACGTTAGACTCGTTCTCCGTAAACAGGAGTTCGGTTGCGCCTTCGCACTGCAGACGGTAGTCCCCAAGCCCAGGATGGGAGGCGTGTATCTCGTTCAGGTCCGACTGGCGCAGTTTTGGCTTCTCGTTCTCTTCCCCGGACCATGTGTTCCGGTACCACAATGTGGGAAGGAGATGAAGCTGCGCAGCCTGTGCTCCGCGATTATGCACGGAGATCTTGATCAGGAGGTCTTCGGGTTCAGCCTTGGCATACTCCACGAACACATCGAAGTAGCGATCTTCGTCAAATACGCCTGTGTCCAACAGCTCGTACTCCATTTCTTCGCGGGAGCGACGCCGATTGGTCTCTACGAGATCGTGGTACGGGTACTCCGCCTGCGGATACTTGTAGAGATATTTCATGTACGAGTGCGTCGGAGTGCTGTCGATGTAGAAGTAATATTCCTTTGCATCTTCTCCGTGATTGCTCTCGCTGTTGGTCAGGCCGAACAGGCGCTCTTTGAGGATCGGGTCGCGGCCGTTCCACAGAGCCAAAGCAAAGCAGAGCTGCTGCTTATCATCCGAGATCCCGGCCAGGCCGTCTTCCCCCCAGCGATACGCGCGAGAACGCGACTGATCGTGCGAGAAGTAATCCCAGGCATTGCCATCGTCGCTGTAGTCTTCGCGTACGGTGCCCCACTGTCGTTCGCTCAAGTAAGGTCCCCACTTTTTCCAAGGGATGCCCTGCTCGCGTGCGGTGTTCAGTCGTTTCTGTTCGGCGACCTCGACGTACTTGAATGGCGTCTGGGATGGTGACATAAAAACTCTCCTTTGCAGATGCGGTTGCGATCCGGAGCGACGCTGAGAAAATCCGTCTCCTCTTTGCCGGCAAAGCAGATGGAGGTGATGCTCGCGTGAGTCCCGCCATTACACTACGGGTTATCATCCTGCACAACTGTAACTTTTGACAGGCGACGACTCGAATATTAAGTAGTCGACGCCGTCAGTATGCCTTGCACAGAACCGCAGAATACAGATGCGAAAATGATCGAGCTAATGAAGTGCGAACGACGATAATAGGCAATAGCGCAAGGTTGGCCATCTGCACGAGGTAGAGTGCAAACCTAGGTGGACAGTCGATATGTTTCGTTTTGACGCGTGATGACCATGGATTCCCCGGTTTGAAGAACTCAAGGACGTTCCTGCCCGGTTCTAAAAATTTTCCAACCTAACTGATTCTTCAGTGGATTACAAGACCTCGGGGATGAATCGTTTCGATGCGACCAGTACGGTTTTGAACATTACAACAGCTATTTTCGTCACTCCTCCTTGAAGAGTGGTGCGCCACAGCGTGATTCGATCAGAAATAAACCTTCGTAAATGACTTGCATTCTCAGCGGCAAGGCTCCATCATAGGGACTCTCTCGAACCTCAACCGCGTCGGGAAATGAGGCAACTGTGGCCCGGGTCGTACGCCTCGACGATATCCCAACGCAGGTTTGACAACGTCCTGCGCCAGCTTCGACCGGGTAAGAGCGTCGTTTCGTCCCACCAATTCTCGATCTCATCAGATGGACTCGGATTGAAAGAACCCGCGGTTCGAGTCAGCAACTGAACAATCAGCCAACCCACACAGGAGAATTGTTATGAATCTGACGCCTGAACTACGTGATCATGTGGCCGGTGAGTTAAGGACGCTTGCTGGCGACCTGAACCTTACCGACGACCAAAAGGAAAAGTTACAAAACCTTCTGGCAGAGGGCCGCACCAAGGTCGCTGATTATCTCAAAGCTAATCCATCAGCTAAGAAGACCGACGTCATAAGGGAGGTTGCGGCCCACCGTGACCAAATCCGCCAGCGACTGGAAAGCATTCTGAATCCCGAACAACTGAGGAAATGGGACGCTGAAGTAGCTAAAGCCAAGGAGTTCCTTGGCCACCAGATAGCTGCATAAGGGCTCCGTAGGTGGTCTCGGTGGTAGCCGATAAGATCAGCAGCCACCGAGACTGGTCTTTCGCTTTCTCATCGCGGAGAACAGCAGCGGCGAGCAAAGCGCGCAAACTTAAGCTATCGCCTGACGACGCCAACTATGCGTTGCGTGGGCTCGGTGATACCTTTGCGCTCTTCTTTGCGCGACAATTCCAATCTAAACTGCCCGCACTCGCCGTAGATGTTCCGGGACCCTAGCTTTGCGGCCACTTATTGGGAGGTCCCATTTCTTGTCCTGCACCGGATCACCCTTGTACAGCAGATCCTTCGACTCCGGACCGAAGATCGCCAGGAGCGCATGCTGATCACCGGCCTTTGCCGCTGTGATCAGCGCATTCGCCGCGTCGTCAGGCGTCGAATACCCCGTCATTTCAGAGTTCTTCGACTTCGGCCGTAAAAATAGTAGTTGCCGCACGACTGCGCCAGGCCCTTTCAAGCATCTCACCATTTGCGCCAAATGAAAGGAAAGTTCCCCATGCGTACCCGAGTCGTTGAAAAAATAGGCTCCATAAAGATATGCGAACTGTGGAAGACGATCGGGGACAATATCCCGCCCATTTTGAAGAAGAAGCAGGCGGACATGGTGCAAGAGAAGGCGCTAGTCGCGGATGCGAGATCGATACGCGGGCGCCGCTCAGGGTTGTCTGGATCGTGCTTTCTGTTCCTGGCTCTGGGACTGTGCATTGCCGGCGTGGGGTGTGGATCGAACAGCGCCAATTTTGTGCAAACGCCCCCGCCGCTGCAGTTGCCCCCACCGGTGCAACCGCCGCCACCACCACCACCGCCGCCACCACCCGAAATATCTGTCTCGGTCAGTCCGTCGACAGCTATGGTCACGATTGGCCAAACCCAGCAGTTCTCCGCTTCCGTGCTCAATACCAACAACACCGCGGTTACCTGGACGGTGAGGGGGCCGGCCGGTGACGTTGGCTCGATTTCGGATATGGGGTTGTACACGGGGCCGGGCAGGGTCCCTTCCGGTTCGATCTCAGTCACCGCGACCAGTGTGGCTGATCCCACGAAGTTCGCCACCGCCACGGTGACCGTCGAGGGTTACACTGGTATGCTTTGTTACCACAACGACTTGGGCATTACAGGGCAGAATCTGAACGAAACCCTGCTCAGTCCGGCAAACGTAAACGCGAGCCACTTCGGCAAGCTCTTCTCCTATACGCTTGATGGACAGTCTTTCTCGCAGCCCTTGTTCGTCCCGAATGTACCGGTCCCGAACCAGGGCGTGCACAACCTGGTCTTCGCCGCCACTGAGCACGACAGTGTGTACGCCTTCGATGCGGACACCCAGGCGACCCTGTGGACGGTGAATTTCACCAACCCTGCCATGGGAGTCACCACTGTCCCGTCCGACGATCTGGCTAACGGCGAGAGCCCCATCACACCTGAAATTGGCATTACGGGAACCCCGGCGATCGACGGCAGCAGCGGAACCCTGTTTGTAGTTGCGATGACGAAGGAAAATGGAGCCTACCTGCATCGCTTGCACGCGCTCGACATCACCACAGGAAACGAAAAGTTCGGCGGTCCAGTCGTTATTCAGGCGTCCGTATCTGGGATGCATGGCCAAGTCGTTTTCGATAGCATGCACCAACTGCAGCGCCCTGGCTTACTGGTATCAAACGGCGTGGTCTACATTTGTTTTGGATCGTACAGCGACTGGAATCCATACCACGGTTGGATTATTGGCTACGACGCTTTTACTCTGACGCAAGTCGCGGTCTGGAACACGACTCCGAATGGGGGACAGGGCGCGATCTGGCAGGCGGGTGCTTCGTTATCTGCAGATTCAGCCGGCAACATTTTCGGCATCGTGGCCAATGGCACATTCGACGCCGACACCGGGGGAAGCAATTACGGAGAGAGCTTCGTAAAGCTGGCGCCTGCAACGCTCAGCATCAGTGATTACTTCACGCCTTTCAATCAAGATCTCTTGAACGACGGAGATATAGATGTCGGCTCCGCCGGTTTTACCCTTCTGCCCGACCAGCCAGGCGCCTTTCCCCATCTCGGTGTGAGTGCCGGCAAAGAAGGCAAGATTTATTTGGTCAACCGGGATAACCTGGGGCGGCATCAATCGGGGAGCGATAGCCAGATAGTGCAGTCCATTCCCGACGCGCTAGGAGCATCCACTTTAACTAACGACCGCAATTTCAGTACCGCAACCTACTGGCAGGGAAACATCTATTTCATAGGCAACCAGGATGTAATTAAGCACTTCGCGCTCACTAACGGTCTACTATCCATCTCGCCAGCTTCGAGTGGCACCCACGTGTACGGCTTTCCAGGCGGCAACATGAGTGTTTCGGCTAACGGCTCTCAGAATGGCATCGTGTGGGCGATTGAAGCTGGGGGAGCAGATGTTCTGCATGCGTATGATGCCACCGATGTTGCGCAGGAGCTTTACAACAGCGATCAGGCGGGGAGCCGCGATCACTTCGGATCTGCGGTAAGGTTCACGGTTCCAACCGTGATGAATGGAAAAGTCTTTGTAGCAGGCAAGACCGAACTCGCGGTTTTCGGCCTCTTTTGAACTTTAATCTGTTGCTCTTCAATCTTCGGTCTTGACAGCAGTCTCCGTTCTTTTTGTTCTTTTTCGCGCTTTATTGGCGCCAAGAGTCTCGGTCGGAAGACATTCGACCTGAGTAGGTAGCTGCCTTTCTGAAACGCGAGACAAACCCAGCACATCTTTGACAGGTAAGGAGAAAAACCCAATGCAGATTACCGTTACCACTCCTACCGGCCACATCGGCAGCAAACTCGCCAACATACTTCTTAACCGTAAGTCCGATGTCACGCTGATTGCCCGCGATCCGGAGAAAGTGAAGGATCTAGCCAGCCGTGGCGCAAAGGTCATCGCTGGTGAGCACGCCGACCCCGCAGTTGTTGAGCAGGCGGTGCGTGGCGCCGACGCGCTGTTCTGGCTGACGCCTTTGGAGCATACCTCGCACGATCCGTTGGGAACGGCCAGCCGTATGGCCGAGGCCGGAGCCAGCGTTATCCGCAAACATCCCGATCTGCATGTCGTTCAGCTTTCGCATCTAGGAGCATTCCTGCCCAGTGGCACGGGGCCAATTGTTGGCCTGTACGACACGGAAGAAAGGTTTCGTGCTGCCGGGAAGAACATCGTCTCGCTGCGTCCGAACGAGTTCATGGAGAATGTGTTCTTCTCGTTGCCGACAATCATCGGAGAAGGCAGTATCTACGCTGCGGTACCGGGCTCATTGAAAGCGCATTTTATTGCCACGCAGGACATCGCTGAAATTGCCGCTGAGTTTCTGCTCAGGCCGATCGACGGCCATCACGTAATCGATATCGTGGGCCCGCAGGAGATGTCGCTCGACGAGTGGGCTTGCATCGCCGGCCAGGCCATCGGGAGGCAAATCCGTGTCGTCGCCCTCCCAGGCGACCAGTTGAAGGCCGCGATGAGCCAGGGCGGAATATCGCCGGAAATGGCAGCACTACTTGTCGAAATGCAAGAGGCATACCCCAAAATGCTAGGGCAATTCAAAGGCGAGCAAAAACACACCGGCAAAGTTACATTCTCGCAATTTGCTCGGGAGGTGTTCGCCCCCGCATATAGGAAAGCCGTGCAATCGGCGGCGTAGTCAGTTCGCCGTCCAGCACTTCGGGGGACACCGACGTGCGGGACGGACGAATGGTGTCGGCGCGGTGGCGGGGCCCGCGCGAGCAACGGATTCGCGAGCAGTTTAGCGAGGATTTCCCTTGTGGCTACCTGGGCGGCCTGCGACGCTCTATTGGGTACAAGCGTCTATACCCTATGGCTACGAAACGATGTGCCTGGGTCAGCCTGAACAACACCCTGATGATGCAGTATCACGATCGTGAGTGGGGGGTGCCCGTCCACGATGACAGAAAACACTTTGAGTTCCTTGTGCTCGAAGCAGCGCAGGCCGGCCTGAGCTGGTCGATCGTGCTCAAGAAACGAGAGGGTTATCGCCGTGCCTTTAGCGAATTTGATCCTGAGAAAGTAGCTCGGTATACCGAGAAACGAATCCAGAAGCTCATCTTGGATCCGGCGATCATTCGAAATCGGATGAAAATTGAAGCTGCGGTACGTAACGCGCGGGCGCTTCTAGCAATTCAGCAAGAGTTCGGGAGTTTTGATGCCTACTGCTGGCAGTTCGTCGATGGACGGCCCAAGCTCAACCGGTGGAAAACAATGCGACAGATTCCGGCAACCTCAAGCGAATCGGACGCGTTCAGCAAGGACCTCAAACAGCGCGGATTCGGCTTCGTCGGTTCGACTGTCGTTTATGCGCATATGCAGGCCGTGGGCATGGTGAACGATCACCTTGTCGACTGTTTCCGATATCGAGAGATCAGGCGCCTGGGTTCTTGAGGTCGAGCTTGCCGGGCCCAGCATGTCTACAGATACCTGCTCGAACGGCTAGATTCCATAGCCTCGTCCATATTTCACCGGAGGCCGTTGACATTCAGACTCTGCTGGGTTCCAATGATCGCCGCTGAAAGGACTATGGCGATGATGCTGCTGCGCGTTGTTGCTGCTCTGCTGGCCTTAAGCGGGCTCTCGTCTGCGGTCTCAGGGCCCAACGATCGCCAGCCCACCGATCCTAAGTCGGTCACTTCGGTATCGAATGCGAACGCAAAACCGGTGGCCGTCGAGGACCTCTATGTCACGCGCCTGATCGATAGCGCCGCGCTCTCTCCCGATGGAACTGAGGTCGCGCTGACAACCAACCTAACCGGGCGTACCAATCTTTGGACAATGTCGGCCGCTGGCTCCTGGCCGGTGCAGCTGGTGTATTCCGATGACCGTCAGGCCCAACCCATGTGGTCTCCGGACAGCCGTTGGATCGCCTATTCGCAAGACAAAGGCGGCAACGAGCTCTGGGACATCTATGTAATCTCGAGCGATGGAGGTTTACCAGCCAACCTGACTAATACACCCGACACACGCGAGGAGCACCCGGTGTGGTCGCACGATGGAAAATGGATCGCCTGCGAGGTCAAGCCAAAGCAGGCGCCCTCCTATGACCTGGCAATCATTGATGTGGCGACGCACAAATTGCGCAAACTGACCGACGAAAAAGACCCGCAGCATAGCTGGCATGTAATCGCCTTCAGTCCCGACAATCGAATTTTGTATGCCAACCGTATCAGCGTCGGTTTTGACGACGCCAATATTTATGCTGTAGAGCTCGCGAGCGGAAAGCAGACCAACCTCACGCCCCATGAGGGCAAGCAGCTCGACCTGGGCGCCGATATTTCGCATGACGGCGGCACGATGCTCATGATGTCCAACCAGAAGAGCGGCTATCAAAACGTGGCGCTTCTCGATCTAACCACCAATAAACTCACTTGGGTAACCGACACCCAGTGGGAGGCTGAACCGGGTTCCTTCTCGCCGGATGGCGCGCACTTCACCTATGCGGTCAATGCGGATGGGCGCAGCGACCTATACCTAGGCGCCCGCCAAGGCGAAGCGACCAAGTTAAGTCTGCCGCCGGGTGCTAACAGCACGCTATCTCCACAACAGTTTTCGCCGGACGGACGCCACCTCCTCGTGGAACATGAGGCGATGAATGCTCCCAATGATCTTTGGGTGTATGACATCGAGACGCAACATGCACGGCAGCTTACTCACATGGCCGTCGCTAGCCTCACACCGCAAGCCATTCCCCCATCGGAGCTGGTGCACTACAAGACCTTCGACGGGAAGATCATCACCGCTGTCCTGCGTATGCCGTTTAACCTGAAACGCGATGGCAGCAATCCCGCTATCATCTTTCCCCACGGCGGTCCTACCGGGCAAACGAGCGATACCTGGAACCGCTGGTCCAACGCGCTGGTCACCCGTGGGTACATCGTCCTGATGCCCAATCCCCGAGGTTCAACTGGATACGGTATGGACTTTCAACGTGCCAACTACAAGGACCTGGGCGGGGGCGACCTGAAAGATGAGATGTACGGTCTGGATTGGCTTCTGAACACCGGTTTCGTCGATTCAAGGAAGGTGGGCGTTTTCGGCGGCTCGTACGGTGGATTCATGACCCTGATGCTTGCCGCCAAGGAGCCTGCCAAGTTCGCCGCTGCGGTTGACGTGTTCGGTCCGTTGGACTGGTACACAATGATGCAGAATTCAGATCCGGAACTAAGACAATACCTGCGTAGCCTGCTCGGGGACCCTGAAAAGGACAGTGATGTTTACAAGGACGACTCTCCCATCAAGTACGTGCAGAACATCCGCGCACCTCTGCTGGTACTTCAGGGAGAGAACGACCCGCGCGTGCCCAAAGAAGAGACCGAACAATTGGTGGACATCCTGAAGAAGCGTGGCAACGTGATCGATGTCGTTTACTACCCCGACGAGGGTCACGGCTTCGACAAGCTGGAGCACCAGATCGATGCAGCACATCGCATCGTAGCGTGGTTCGAGAAGTACCTGGGCAAAGTCCCGGCAGCAACTTTAGGTGGGCAGTGAGGCCGATTTCGGCCATTCCATCTGTTTTCGTCCGCTTCATAAACTTGAGCGCATTTCAATTAGCGCGGCCGTGCGATGGCGATGATAATGGCCAAATATGTGAGGACCCCGACGCCTCCGGCAACGAACTTCCACCACTTTTTGCTGTCGGTTTTCAGATCGAGGAACGCAATCATGCAACCAACAATGAGGATAAAGTGCGCGAGCCCCGCGAGCGTCACCATCATAGTGTCAAGACGGCGCACTTGGCCGGTACGCAGGAAAGACCAGAATGCGATCGCACCCGCCGGCATCAGATGAGTTACAAACAGATTTAGACTGTTCCAGAAGATTGCAATCGTGACGCCCGCCCCAAAGCCCCACGAACTCTTACGCCGCGCAAGAATCACGACCGCAACATAAATCAGTGCCTGAAGCAGGTGCAGAAGCCGAAGCTGAGGAACAACAATCGCTGACACGGTCAGAGCTAGAACGAAAAGCCCAGCTGCGATCGGAATACACACGCGCGTCGACCAAGAGTCCGGCCCTGCATCGCGGTCCATAGAGTCGCTACCGCGACCCCGCCCACGAAGCTTCAAAATCCCCGCTTGTCAGGGACGAAGTACAGTTAACTGCGGACAAATCCCCTCTCTGACAATGTCGGCGTTGTCAAGAGCGTAGTTCGGCATCCGCTTTTAAGAAAGCGCCATTTCGCTCTAGTGGAAAAAATTCCGTCCCAACCAACCACGGCTCGCCTTGTAAT
>Ga0126381_100000184_pt1 | contig 68976 bp, 43 predicted proteins | sample PanSoiMetPlot_28_FD_96465 | JGI IMG/M metagenome (GOLD analysis project Ga0126381, IMG submission 96465) | Tropical forest soil microbial communities from Panama - MetaG Plot_28 | ecosystem: Environmental > Terrestrial > Soil > Tropical forest > Bulk soil | place: Panama | collected 2016-02-17 | reverse complement strand
GAAAAGGCCATGGATCACGTACAAGGCGCCGTCCCCCTGGAGCTGGCCGAGGCCAGGCTCGAGCGCAATACCGACATGACCAACTTGCAGCAGGGCGTGATCCAGCCGCAGTAGTGTCGGCGCAGGCACAACAGTAGTACGAGGGAAGGCATGAAAACCCTGACGAAGATGTACAAATCGGTCTATGGAAACCCAGCCCCCATCGAAGTCATGGCTGAGATTCCGTCCTACCCGCACCACGACGAAAACAGTGACAAGATATTCGAGAATACGCATTTTCTCAGCCTCAAAGATGCGTGGAAACGGCACTTGAGAGAACACGAGGCGGGGTTGTCGATTGCTACTTCGAATGTAAAGTACGCCAGAGAAGAATTGCTAAAGATGGAAAAGCAACTTGCTGACGCAGCTATTTATTGGCAAGCGGCGAGAGATGCGGCGAAGGAAGCTGAGTAGTACCGTCTTGATCGGGATTTCGGTACTAGGTTTTTTAGTTTTTCGTTTTTAGTTCCCTTTTTAGTTTTAGTTTTCCCATGGGTAACGCGAAGGCCAATTTCGAGAGATACCTGGCCGGCCAGCCTTTGACGGAGGAGCTGGCCGCGCTGCGCCGCGGGGAGTCCGCGGGACCGGCCGGCCTCGAGGCGCTGCTGGAGGCTTTCGGCCCGCGGCCGGCGCCGACCGGCGACGACGACAAGCCGCTTTCCCGCGAGGAATGCCTGGCGCTCAAGGAAGCGCAGGCCGGCGGGGGGGTTACTACTCTTATGAAACTGCTCCGCAGGAACCTCCATCGCAGGATCGAAGAGGCGAAAATGGATTCCCAGAACAATCCGCTGGGCAGAGCCGCGGAGATTGCTCATGTCTGGGCCTACGTGGCGATTTATCGGCGCATCTGCCTGGAGATTGAGGGTATGACTGCCCAGGCGATCGCATCGCTGGACAGTGACGCCGCGGAACGGGGACACGAATAATGCGGGCATTTTGGTCAGATACGCGCCCCAATGGTCAGCCGGTCGAGCCGGGCACGTTCTGCTTTATCACCGATCTCGAGGACGGCACCCATCCCATTCCCACCTACGGCAAGAGCCAGGATGAAGTGATGCATAAATTGGCGATGCAAAACGCCAACGCCCAGTTGGCGATTGCGCGCCGTTCATCCAGCCCTCACGCAGAGCCCCCATCGCCTGCGCGCCGCATCGGGCCGGATGAAATCATGGTGGCTACGGCCGATCTCGCCAACCCTGCCAAATCCGGCGCGGCCGTGGCCACTCTTTTCGAGAGCGAAACGGGCATCAATCCGCAGCAGATTGTCCTCCAGAACTTTGCGGCCGTGGCCCAGCAGTGGGAAACCGACCACCCTGAATTCTTCCCTCATAACGGCAACCGGCGCCTGGTGGCTCAGGAGGCCGCCACGCAGGCCGGCGGCCTGGCCAGGGTGAGCGCGGATCATCTTACGCAAGCCTTTCATAATCTCAGCGCCCGCGGCGATCTGTTCGAGGCGGCGCAAACCACAAACCACCAACCCTCCCCAGCGTTTCCTGATGAGAGTCAGCGTTCAGCGCCAGCCGAGAGGCCGAGGCCGCGCTTTGCGACGAGCGCGCGTTCTACCGCGTTCCGTCCGCAACCACCCGCGCGATCGCTGAAATATACCGAGGAAGAAATTCGCACCATGCCGCTGTCAAAATCGCGACGGTTGATCGAATTGAACGATCGCGATTACGCGGACGCCTGCGAAGCCTACTTCGGCTCATCCGCCCAAGCTAGCGCTTAGGGCAAAGGAGACGGCTCCCATGCGAACCCAAGTCAGACTCTCGTTGTGGCTTGTGCGCTATGTGTTCCTGCCCGTGCTGCAACTGCTGGCAGCCATCGGCGGCGCCATCGTGGTCACGGGATCCCTGGCGCTGCACATGGCGGCGCAGGCCGCGGCCGCGGCCGCATTGTGCGACGGCCCAAGCCCCGCGGCGCAGACCACCGCGAACATGCCGCAGGCGCGGCTCACGGTGCATTACAACCGCGTGTTCATGCAGTGGCTGTACATGTTCCTGAACAAGCTGTTGCTGGTCACCCACATGGATCTGCCGGAAAAGTCGGGCATGACCTTCCGCAACTTCATGGCGGTTCCCCTGCCCGCGGATCTTACCCAACAGCTTGAGGGCACCATCAATTCGCCCGAATCGATCGCCGTGAATTTCCGCGACATCGTTGTGGGCCAGTGGGCCAACTACAACAACATTTCCGATCTCGCATTTATGACGAGCATCTCCAACGACCTCGAGGAGAACCGCAAGATCATGGCCTACCAGCTGGGTCTGACGGTCGATGACCTGGTGATGTACATGCTCGACTATCTGCGCACCTACGACACCCGCACCACCAATCAGGATGCGCTGACCACGCCCTACAAGATGACCACGGCGATCATCGAACAGATGCCGCAGTCCTTGCTGGGCGCGACCGTTCTGCCGATGAAATCGGGAGCCTACAACGGCTCTATACATCCATTTTTTGTTGGCGATTTAGCACTTGACCAGACCAACAACTCAGTAGTGGACATCTGGAAGAGAACCGATGCCGGCCAGGTGAGACTGGAAGCTCTGACCGACACGGCCGAGGGCCAGCAGCCGGTGCGGATCCTCGAGCTGTTGGGTGCGCGCTGGCGCCAGTCCACCAACCAGACCACCTATGCGAACTGGCAGGGGTCGGCGCTCACGGGCGTATCCACGTACCTGGCGGGCGCGGATGCGATCGTGTTCATCAACTTCCCCAACAAGAGACATACAAAGCTCGATCCGGAGTGGCACAACATCAACCTCTGGGCCGGCGAGTACGTTGCCAAAACGGCATACGACCCCAACGGACTCATCATGGCCGGGACCGGGTACAACGCCATTCTGGGCGTGGGCCTTCCGCCCGATCCGGCCGGCGTGAGCCGCGCGCGTATCGCGGTCGCGGTTCCGCAGACCACCTGATTCTTTGGGAAGGGGGTTTTCCGCCGATTATTATTCCCCCTTCCATTTTTTCCAAACTAAAAAAACTTAGTTTGCGAGGGGATGATGCCCAAGCTGGAAGAAGTACAAGCCAAACTTGCCCAGGTGCAACTCGAGCAGGCCGAGATGCAGCTCGAGCAGACGCGCGAATCCGTGGAGGCCTGGAAGAACCAGAAAGAAGAACTGTCGCGGCGCAACGCGCAACGCCAGAAGCAACTGAAGATGGACATCAACGAGCGCGCCAGCCAGGCCAAAGGCTGCACCCATCGCCAGGGCGGGAGTTTCGGCAATCCCACCGGCGGCAAGGGTCCGAGCGCACTGACCACCGTGATTCTTCCCGACGAGCGGGTATTGATCATGTGTTCGATCTGTCCCATGCGCGTCTTTTCGCCTTTTCCCGGCAATGGCGCCCGCCGGCAGCGCCGCGGCGAGAGCAAGGAGGCGGCCGAGGCGCGCGTGGCCAGATACCAGCAGGAGGTTGCCGAGTTTGAGGCGCTGTCTGCGGAGGCGCGCGACAAGCTGACCGAGGAAGCCGCGCAGCCCATGCATTGCGGCAAGACGTTTCGCTTTCTGGACGGGGACGGGAATCAGGTGCAGATGCCGGCACCGTGCGATTCCTACGCGCAGGGCCTGGACAATCGCAAAGGAATTCGGCTGGGGATCTAGCCGAAACAAGCGGCCCTCGCTGGAACCTTCCAGTGCTGGCGGCCAGCGAGGCCCGGCTGGGAATTGTCCCCCCCATGCCGGGCTTCGTTGTTGTGGGGGCAGCCGACCAAGGTTGATCCCCACCGAATGGAAAGGAGTGTAGCAGAGATGCCGCTCGTAAAAGGAAAGAGCAAAGGAGCAGTCTCGCAGAACATCAAGACGGAGATGGCCGCAGGCAAGCCCAGAAAGCAGGCGATAGCGATCGCCATGAGCAAGGCCGGCAAAGCGAAGAACAAGAAGGGGTAGCGCATGGCGGTCAGTACCAAGACGCTCCAGGCTGTCTATAACGTGATTGCCGCGCAGGGAATTCCAGACCCGCGGGCGCAGGGCGGCGGCTACGGCGACGACCTGGCGCTGGACCTGGCCACGCGCGTCATGGCGGACCTGATCACCGAGCGCTTCAACTGGAAATTCAACCGCGCGGTTGCGTGGCCGGTTTACACCAACAGCTGGCAGCAGGACTATCCGCAGCCGGCGCAGGCCGGCGGCCTGATCGAATGGGGCGAGGATTGCGACATCCTCGATGTCAACAACACCACCATTCCCAAGCCGCTCAATTGGGACGGCAGCATCACCTGGGTTCGCCAGCTCACGCGCACATCGATTGCCCGCTGGCGGCCGACGCGCATTTGCTGGATGTACAACGCGGAAATGAGCTGGGGCACCTGGCCGGGCGCGCTTGTCACGATCTACCCTCTCCTGGGGCCGACCGCGCCGGCCGGGCAGAATCCCTTACTAAACTTTATAGATTCCAATGGCAATTACCTGATCCTCTCGACTTTTGGACGCACAGGCCTGACTGCGCCGGCCGCGGCCGCGGCGGCACCTGAAGGGACCACCGTGCCGGATGGCTCGTGCGTGTGGTCTGTGGTCAGCGGGACGAGCCAGGGATTCCGCGTCGATTTTTTGCCCAACGGCGCGGGCCCCACTTTTCAGCTCACGGCCAGCTATCAGCTGACCCCGCCGATCTTCACCACCTTCCAGCAGCTTTTGACGCCGATCCCCGACAGTTTCGCGCGCCATTTTCAGACCGGCCTGGAGTGGGCCTGCAAGATGGCGTCGACCAACCCCGCGGTCAAAAAGGAAGGGCTGGAGAACTACCCGCTCTGGCTGAAAGCCATGGGCACCATGATTCAGCAGGGCGGCAAGGAACCCAATGCTTATCGCCTGATCCCCGAAACGAGCGTGGTCGAAAGCCGCTGGGGATGGAAGGGTCCGCATACCGCGGACATGCCGGTGTAAGCCATGGCGATGAGTTTTACAGTGCAGGATGGCATCACGTTCACGCGCGCTTATATCAAGCAGCAGTCGCTCTACGTGAACAACCAGCAGCCTGCGCTGGGGGCGGCGCAGATCGTTTTGAACGTGGTATTGGGGCCGCCGTTCTCGTGGCGCGCGAACCGCACCACCACCGTAATCAGCATCTCGACTGCGGGCGGCACCGACTATCAGGTGAACGTGCCTACGTTCGGGCGCCTGGATACGCAATGGCTGGTAGACGGCAACGGGAAGATCCATCAGCTGGGCGGCGAGATCACGCTGCCGAAGATCGGCACCTCGAAACTGCCTACCAAGATTTGCCCGCAGTACGACGACAATGCCGGCAACATCACGTTTCGGTTCGATTCCGTCCCCGACCAGGCCTACAGCGCATATCTGGACTATCAACAGAAGGCGCCGCTTGTGACCGGCGCCGCGCAGCCGCTGGGCACCATCTCGGATGAGAACGCGGACCTGTTTTTCGAGGGCATGCTTACCTGGGCTTCGCTGCTGGTCAACGATGCGCGCTTTCCCATCTTTGAAAGACAGTTCGTGGCGCACTTATTGTCCCGCCAGGATGGATTGAGCGAACAGGCAAAAATCATTTTCATGGGCCAGTGGAACGAGTTTATCCGCACCGCGCAGCGCGCCCAGTCCATAACGCAAGGGGCCGCAAGCGGGCGCATGCAATGATGTTAAGGTGATGTCACGCTAGGAGAACCATGCCGAGTCCGTTAGCCCAAGCCGGCGCGACCGTAGAACCGAGCGAGTACGTGGCCCTGGCGATGGACGAGCAGTTCACGGGCATGTGGACCCAGCGCAGCCCGCTGCGCGATGCGGATGTTCCTTATCTCTATAGAAAGTTTTATTCCGCCTCGCGCTTTGATTCGATGATCGACGGGATCAACCGCGAGATCAGCGCGCGGCTCACCGATATACGCCGGCCAGGCTCGAGCGTCTACAACAGCCAGGTCCTTCCGCCCATCAACCGTTTTTATCCATTCCGCCAATTCGGCGCGAATGGGGAGAATATTCGCGTCATTGCCGACTGCCAAGGCTTCGCCAATCAGCTGCAAAATCCGAACTTCGCCAACGGTTCCGGCGGGTGGAACTATGAGCCTGGATGGTCTTATACCTATGCTGGCCTGCCTGTACCACCTGGGGTGGGGTATTGTGCGATGTTTGTGGGTCCGGGTTCGGGCGCAGTTGTAAATCTTCAGCATATCCCCTGCACCACCGGAACGGTGATTGCCGCCAGTTGCTGGGGGCTGGGGGAACATGGGGCAAGCGGCACGGCAGTGTTGCGCATCAATTTTTACGATGCAAGCAATACTTATCTGGGCAGCAATCAAAGTTCTGCCGTACCGAATAACTACGCCTGGACACAGGTTGGTATCAGCGCCGCCGCGAGTTTTTTTACGAACGCTGCATACGCAACCGTCGATTTTATCGTTGAAAGTTCGACCTCAAGCACAGGGCGTTGGTTCGCCTGGGGATTCACGGGCAGTCCCGCGCCCGGCGCCGGCACGGTGCGCGATGTCACCGGGCCGAACACCAATCAGATTCTCTGGACGAAGGATCCTGCGGCCGGCAAGACCACATTTCTGGGCGTGGGGAACGTTCTCTATGCCGGCGATGGAGTCCAGACGCATCAGATGGTGACGAGCGCGGAGGGCTGGACCGCGAACAAACAGTGGACGCCAGGCGATTACATTATCGATCCCAACGGGAACATCCAGATGTCCATCGGTTCGCAGACCGGGACCATCGCTTCCATCACGGTGCAGAGTAACGTCTGCACGGTATTTCTCGCACCCGGCGCGGGCATCCAGATCGCGCCCGGTGTTCAGCTCACCTTCAGCGGGCTTACCACTCTGCCGGCGCTCAATGGCACAACCCAGACCATCCCCGCCATTGGCGGCAGCCTGCAATTTTTCTTCGCCTTCACTCATGCCAATCTGGCTCTTAGTTCCGAGACGGGGACCGTCACCACCGGGAGCGGAGTCAACAGCAATTCTCCACCGACATGGCAGACGGGGATCGGCGCAATCACTGTGGACGGGGGACAACAGTGGGAATGCCGCGGCGGCGCGGTGCAGAGCATGGGCGGGGCCGGGCCGACGACTGCGCCCACCGTGGTTCAGACAGCCGCCGCTGCGCTTTTTAACAACTGGGCGCCCAATACGTGGTATGCGCCATCTTTCGTGATTTACGGCGCGGGGCAGTTGCAGCTGCTCATCGGCCCGTCCGCACCGATACAAACAGGCTCCAGCGCTCCATCGTGGAGTACCACTCCAGGGGGCATCACCACCGAGACGACAGGCACCGGCTCAAATGCGCAATGGAAATGCATGGGATCGGGAAACTGGGTCGGGGGCGCGACTCATGCCGTGGGCGACTTCGTTGTGGTGAGCTACAACTATGCCACGCCCAGCGGCCCCAGTCCGCTGGTCACATCGCTTTTCAAATGCACTGCGGGAGGAGTCAGCAGCAACATAACGCCGAACTGGACCAACGGTTTGGGGACGATCACGAAGGAACCGACCGGATCGCCGGTAACGTGGGTGAACCAAGGAGATAGCCCGCCGGGCTGGCCGGGATCGAACCAGCTGCTTTCGCTGGATACGACCATTCTGGATTCAAGCGGAAACCTTGAAGCCATTCAGAAAATCGGCAAATCCAGCGCGTCTGCGATTGTCTGGAATACGAATAAAGGCGGGCTCACGGGCGACAACACGGCCACCTGGCTGAACAACGGTCCCTATTCGGCGGGAAACACGACCGCATGGTACTGGGCCTATTCCGGCCTGAACTCGATCACCGGGGAGATCACCAATCCTTCTCCGCTCTCGCAGCCGGTAGTTCTCGCGCCCAACATGCACCCGGTGATTCAGGGGTCGGGGATGCCCAATCCGCCCTACGATTCCATCGTCCTGTGGCGCACCGCGGCCGGCGGCTCGACGCTTTACTACGTCGATCAGTTTCCCAATCCCGGCACCGGGCAAACGTGGATCTATACCGACACCACGCCCGACAGCGCTCTTAATACCGCGATGGCCGCGCCCGGTTCGGCCAACACTTCATCGCTGGCCACGCCCCCACCCTCGACGGCCGTGGCGCCCGAGTACCACTGCGGCCGGATTTTTATGATCGACGGATCCGATGTGATCTACAGCGGAGGACCGGATACGGTTGTAGGCAACGGCAACACTTCTTTCCCGCCGCTGAATTATTTCCAATTGCCCGAGCAGCCGACCCGGCTGAAATCCGTCACCATGCAGAACGGCGGGCTGATCGTGGCCTGCGTGGCGAACACTTACGTGATTCTGGGCGAGGGAACCTCGAACAATCCATTCCTGCCGCCCAAGATGTTCATGGAGGGCGTGGGCATCCTCTCCTATGACTGTTTTTGCATGCGGGGCTCGACCGTCTACGGATTCTCCAACCGATCTAAAGTTTTTAGTTTCGATCCCGGCAACGGGGAGATTGAAATCGGCTTTTCGATCGGGGACCAGTTCAAGCTCGTCACCACGGGCGGGACGACTGCGGCGCTTTATAATCCGGCGAATTCCTATGTCACCTGGCACGAGCAGAACTCGCCCGATACGGGCCTCTATGTGGCCGATGGTACGGTGGGATGGTTCCGCTGGAGCCCGATTGCGCCGCCCGAGTCGGGCTCCCTGTGGAGCCCGCGCGCCGCGATCGTGGGCGGCACCAGCGCGGTGCAATCGGTGGAAGTTTCGCCGGGCACGTTCCAGCTGCTGATGGGGCCGCAAACGAGCGGGCCGATTCTCATGCGCGACGATGCGGTGAGCGGCGACTGGACGGCCGGCGCCTATGCCGGCTATCCATCCTGGGATGTCAAGGGATCCATCGGATTGTGCGAAACCGGCGAAGTGGCCGAAATCGTCCATGTCGCAATCAAGAGTATGGCGGTAGGCGCACGGCCAATTGTAAGCCTGCTGCTCGATGAAATCGCGGCCGGCGTCACGGTCGAAGGACGCACTACCGCGTGGGATACCCTCTCGCTCGATGACGGGCACCACGAGGATCCTCCCAATCTGGAACCTTCGATCACCACCTACAGCGATCGTTACCGGGCGTCATCGACGGCCGAGACGCCCAAGTGTGAACACTTTCAACTGAAAATCGACTATGGCAGCCAGCTGGTGGCCGACGAGCTGCTCAAGTTCGGAATTTTCGGGGCTCACTTCAAAGAACGGAGACAACAGTAATGCCACGGGGACAAAAACGATCCAGCGATGAAATACGGCTGCGAGTGCAATGCACGGCCGACGAGAACCACGGAAAAATACTGTACTTCAAGCCGACCGACAATTTAGCCATGATCGAAGCCTTGCAGGCGCTGATCAGCGGCACATCATCGCTCTACAAATTTCCGCCGGGGCCTGGTTCGCCTATCGGCCGCTGCGCGATCTGCCAGGCAAAGCTGGAATGCCGCATTGAGCGCATTGAACCGCGGGCGCCCGATGTGGGCGAAGCCTTGCGAAAGAGTCTTTCGGAGGAGGAGCAAAATGCCGAGCCTGGAAAGTCGATCCACTGACATATCGGCTACTCATGTGCGCGCGGGGGGCGGGGTGGTGACGCCGGCCAGCCCGCCAAGCGCCCCGGCTATGCCCACGCCGCATCCGCCCTATATCGGGCGCCATCCGAGAATGATCAGTTCCCTGCCTTCGATCTTCTCCACGCCCGATGCGGCGCTGCGCCAGTTTTATGGGCGCAGCACCATTCCCACGGGGAGGGTTGCAATATGAGCGCCAGAGGCACATTCCGATTTTCGGAGTTCACCCTGCGGCCGGCGGGCGCCATCGCCACCGATGCGCTTCTGGCTAAACAGTGGACCGAGGCGGATCCCTGGCACAACACGGTGCAGCCTTCGTTCTGGATCGAGCAGGGCCAGCATTGCGACAGCTACATCCTCTACGACAAAGACGGGCCGGTGTTTTTCTGGAAAGGCGTCCTGATCTCTCCCCGCTCGATGGAGATGCACATTCAGTTTCCGCCCAGGCCGGCCAATGCGCAGGAGCGCAGGCGGCTCCGCGGGCGCGTTGCTCTGGGCCTGATTGTGGGTCTGAAGTGGCTGGAGGGGATCCTCTTTGCAACCGGCGTCAAGGAGATTTATTTCGATTCTTTCAGCGACGATCTCATTGTCTTCTGCGTGAACCGGCTGGATTTCGTTCAGGACGGGCCGTTGCTCAGAAAACGACTCTCAGCCTCACGAGAATCCCAAAAACTTGTGGAAAGGCAAATGTAGCCATGTGCGGTGCAACCGGAGAGCAAAATACGATCCAGGGCGAACAGATGGCCGCCTACCAGCAGGCGCGCGAGATGATGCAGGAAGAGTACGGCCATCAACAGGCGATCTATGGGCCGATGGCCAACCAGCTGGGAAGCATCTTCGCGCTGGGTCCTTCGCAGGAAGGATTTGCGCCCGCCGAGAAAGAGGCATTCGAGACGCAGATCATCGAGGGGACCGGCCAGAACTATGCCAATGCGGCGCGCGCGGTGAACCAGCAGATCGCCGCGCAAGGCGGAATACCGGGGATGCGTTCGGGTGCCGCCGACCAGCTAAAACTTAATACCGCGCTTAGTTCTGCGCAGGAAAAGACGCGCGAGGAATTGGGAGTCACCCAGGCCAACTACGCGCAGGGCCGCGCGAACTGGCAGCAGGCCGGCACCGGCCTCATGGACATCGCCGCGGGCATGAACCCGCTGGGCTACGAGCAGCAGGCGACCGGCGCGGGGAGCGCAGCCTCGACCACGGCCAATCAGATCGCGCAGGAGCAGAACAGTTGGATCAATGCAGCCATTGGCGCCGCAGGAACTATCGGGGGAATGGCTACCGGGGCAGGAATCAACAAGTGGGGGTAAGCAATGCCAGATCCTAATCCGATCCCCGACCCCAACAGCTGGATGGATGCCGGCAAGGCCGCGGCGCCGCCCAGCCCGATGCAGCCGCCGGGCGCGGCCAACGGAGCCGCGCAGCAGGCTCTGGCCAGGGCGCAGGCGCCCAACCAAGCCGCGGCCGCGGGGCTCGAGCCCGCCTCCACGGCAGCCGCGAATCCCTACATCGGCGGCCAGGTTCCGCTGGTGCTGCGTCCTTCGCGCGGCGGATTGCTGGGCGTGATGGACAAGATCGCGGATGCGCTGACCGGAACGACCCGGCCGGAACTCTTTCACGATCAGGACGGCAACGAGTTTGTGTATCACCCCAATCTCTCCCGCGGCCAGCAGTGGGCGCGAATCGGCGCCGGCATGTTCAAAGGCGCGGCCGCAGGTCTGGCCGCGGGCCGCGGCGCCGGCAACATGGGCAAAGCCGCGCTGGCGGGCGTACAAGTCGGGGAGCAGGCCGCCGAACAGGACAAGACACGCGAAGAGGAACTAAACAAACAGGCTCAGACCGACATGCTCGACCGCGCCAACATGACCATGCTGCGCATGAAAACCATGGAGGAGGCCTGGAGGGCCGCGCGGCTTCAGACCACAGCGAACGAGGAAGATGCCAAAGCCGCGCAGGATCACATCGAATTCCTTCACCGAATGGGCGGCGAATTCATGGGAGTCGCGCAGCATCCCGGCGATCTGGCGGGAGTCCTTCATCTCGATCCCAACCTGGCCGAGAATTTCGTGAAGAATCACATCATCGAACCTGTGGCAACCATCGACGCGCAGGGCCACCAGGGCGTGACGTTTATGAAAATGCCCAATGCCGATTGGCGCAAACAGATGGTTCCCTCCGGTACGACTTTTGATTATTTCAATCCCGCGACCCATGAAATCGAGAAACACCAGGGCTCTGACGGGCAGACCGCGGGCGAAATCTCCGATCTGAATGTCGCGGCGGCGGCCGCAAAACAGAAATACCTGAATGACCAGGCGGATCTCAAAAAGAAAGACGCCGAAACGAAAAATCTCCAAAGCGAGACGGAGAAACGCAGCAAGATGCTGCCCGGCGAACTCCAGCAGCAAAAAGCTGAAACCGCCAAAACGTGGGCCGAGGCGCACAAAGCCAATATGGAGGCCGATGCCGCGAGCGACAAGGGCGCTGGCGAGCAAGGCGATACCGAATCCGAGGCCCAGGCCCTCATTGATCACCGTTCCGCAGTGAGCCTGATGAACAAGCGCGCGAAAAACTATAACGCTGTGATGCACCGCGCGGATGAACTCTCCCTGGCCCAGACCGGTCATCCGTATGACCGGGAACAGGGAGAGATTGAGTACCAGAACCGCAAGGGACTTCTCAAGGACTACACCGACGGGCAGGAGGCTAACAGCCTCGAGAGCTTCGATAAGTTTCTGGGCCATGCGCAGGAAGCGTCGGAAGCGATCAATGGGTTGCGCAATAAAGACGCCAGACTGCTGAACATTCCTCTCAACAAACTAGAAACCATGACGGGAGGGGACCGCGCGGCTGACATACAGGCGGCTGTGGTGAAATTCAAGACCCTGCGCAACGAATGGGAAACCTCAATTAAAAACAACCATGCCCTGACGGTCGAGGACATCAAGGAAGGGCAGAAGCTGCTCGATGAAAACGTGAGCTTGGGCGTGGGCCAGGCGGTGATGAAGGCCATGGCGAATACAGCCGCGGTGCGCCTGCGGTCCTCAGACTTCAAATACTCGCGAACCATAGGCAAGCATGTGCCGGATCTGTTGAGTCAGGAGGGTGTGAACGCTTTGCAGCATTTCGGGATCGACCCCAAGGATGTTTATTCCACGCTTCAGAACAAGGCGCCGCAAGCTCCTGTCGGGGCTGTATCCATAGGACGAATGACTGACGGAAAAGAACATTATCTGGATGCTCAAGGAAAGGACATGGGCCTGGCGCCACCGCAATGAATGGTGACAGTCTACAAGTCGTCCCCGGCACGGTGAGGCCGCTTAACGGCGCGGCGTCATCGCCTGCGCCCACGGCTAACCCGTCAGTCGTCCCCGGCACGGTGAGGCCGCTTAACGGGGCGGCGCCCACGCCATCTATGCAGCCAGCGCCCGTTACGCCCATCGCGGGCGGGCAGCCGGCCGCGGCGCCAGAAACTAAAATTAAAGATTTTCATGGGCTGCTGGAGGCGATCGACAGTCAGCCCGACTGGATGCACTGGGTTCCAGGCTTCAGCCTCATGCACCAGGCCGTGGGCGGGATGGGTGAACTGGCAAGGACGGTAGAAGGTGGCCGCCGGCTGATGGGGATGGGATCGATGATGGAGGCCGAGAGGCGATATATGCCCGGCTTTAATCAGGAAGGGCCGCCGGGACCGAACGATGTATTGGGGCAGCTGGCCGCGCACAAGAGCACCAACATTCAGCAGAGCATGGGCGCAACCGGAGAGACCCTGGGGGAATTCGCTTCTGGTGAGGAGTTGCTGGGATTGCTGGGCAGAAGCGCGAAGCTGCTGCCGTTTGCCGAACAATTCAAACTCGCCACCGGCTTGGCGCAGATGCTCGACAAGTACCCTCTGGTGGCCAAGTTGATGAAAATTGGCATCGCTTCCGCCAATCAGGGCACGGTAGCGGCTGGGCAGACCTATTTGAAAACCGGGGATATTGGAGAGGCGGCCAGAACGGGCCTGATTACCGCCGGAACCACGGCCCTTGCTGCCCCGGTTATGGCCGGCGGCGCCGCACTTCTCGGCAAAGGCGTGGAGGCGGGCCAGGAAGCGGCCGCAGCCCGGCAGGCGCAGAAAGCCGGCCGCCAGGTGACAGACGAACAGATTGCCCAGGCCCAGCAAGCCAGACAAACGGCCATTGAACAGAACGCGCAGAACCGGGAGCAGTACATGCAAGCCAGGGCCACCCACGCGGCTACGGTGAAAGCGGGCGAAGCCGCGCACGAGGCCACGGTGGTGGAGCCGGCCAAGGCCGCCCACGCCCAGGAAGTGGAAGCTGGAAAGGCCACTCATGCAGAACAGGTGCGCCAGGCCAAAGCCACTCACGCGGCCACGGTCGAAGCCGGCGAAGCCGCCCACGCCGAAACGGTACGCCAGGCCAGAACCGCATACGGGCAGGAAGTGGCAGCTGGCGAAGCCGCCCACGCCGAAACGGTGCGCCAGGCCAAGGCCACCCATGCGGCCACGGTCGAAGCCGGCCAGGCCGAGCATGCGCAACGGGTAGAACAGGCTACCCAGAGAGCCACGGCCGCGGCCCAGGCCGAAGCAGCAGCGGGGCGCGCCGAAGCTGCTCAGACCTACGGCCGAACCGCGGGTCAGGCGATCGAGCCGCATCTGCGCGCCGTCGAAGAGGCGGGCCAGGGACGGCCTGTCACCATGGCCCAGCCTGGCGGGGCGGCGCCGGTCGTAGTCGGTACGACCCGGCCGCTGACCAGCATCAACACCAATGAAATTTTGAACCGGGTAGGCGATTACACCACGGCGCGCGATGAATTCCGCACCGCACTCAACGATTCGATGGATGCCATCGATTCGGAAACCGGCGGCAAATTCCGCGATCTTAATGCAGAAGTGGCAGCCGCGCAAACGCACATGCATAACGATCCTCTCGATGCGGAGGCGGTGCGGGCTTATAAACAGAAGCTGGGCGAACTGGACGACCTGATTTCCAAAACTAAAAGTGTGCGGCCGGATTATGTGTCTGCGGTGCGTTCCGGCTGGCGCCAATACTACGTGATGGGCGACATCGCCAAGGGATTAGACAAATCGCTGATGGGCGTCCCCGGCGGTAGCGCTGTGAGCCAGGCACAGCGCGGGATCAACGGCAGAGTGGGCACAGCCGAGTTAGGGAAGCTGGTAATCGCTCACGGCCGACCGGCTATCGCGGAAGCCATGGGTGGCGAGGACCGGCTTAGAACAATCGAGTCGGTCTTTGAAAAGATGTCCACCAACAACGGCCGCGCCCAGATGAACAAAGCCATTCTCAACATAGCCAAGTATCTGGAGCCGGTTGCGCCCTACGAGCCGCCGCAATACGTTCCCCCTGCACCGTACCAAAAGCCGGAATTTGTGGCGCCGCCCAAATATAAAGCGCCGGAATTCGTTCCCCCTGCGCCCTATAAAGCGCCGGAATTCAAGGCACCGGAATATCAGCCGCCTGCGCCTCCCGAGCGGCCGGCGCGCGTACCCGTGCCCAATGTGCCCTCGAGGCCGCTGGCCCTCAAACCCGAACCGACGGCCCAGGGCGCGATCGGCAAGGTTCTAAGACATACGGTAGCCACGACCGCAGCCATAGGAGCGTACAGGGCCGGTGGAGGTTTCATCGGCGGGACCATGGCGGCAGCAACCGCGGAAGCGGCCCTGCATTCGGTCCCGGTCATTGCGCGCCGGGTGCAGGACGCCATGCTCTCGAATCCGCAAGTCGCGAAAAACATTCTCTATGCGGTCGAGTACGGCGCCAAGCCGGAAAACTATGGCCCGTTCATCGCTCAGATGGTCAGAAAACTAAACGAACAACCTAAACAGGAGGAAACGAATGCCAACACTTCTCGGTGAGTATTGCATCCGCTGCGGGGCCAAGTGCGTGACCACCCCCAGCGAGGATGGAAAAGACACTGTTTACACATGCCCGCGCGGCGATGGTGTGCAGGCCATCGTGCCCACGAGCAAGACCGATCAGACAGGCAAGGACGATCAGAAGTCCGAACACGATCCGAAGTCCGGTTCGGAAGAGGCAAAAAGTGGCAAAAAGCCTTTTCCTACCGAAGAAGGGGAGCCATCCAGGCACAAGCATTGATGAAATGGCTCCATGCACTGATGGCCGCATGGGGGAGGAGGAAACCGCGGCCGCACCATCATTCAGAAAGGGGACACCTGTGATGTCAGACAAAAAAATAGAGATGCCGGAAATCGTGATCCCGCCGCACCAGAAGTCGAAGCCAAAGGAACACTGGGCGGATCAGGAAATCAAGAAAGCCGCGCGAGAGATCGATGAAGGCAAGTGGGATCCCGAGCCCGATCCCGAGATAGACGATGCCATGCGCAGCCTGCGCATCGCGCTGGGAGCCGGGACCAGCGGCGTGGCCATCGGCCAGCCGGCCACCGAGGAAGAGTTTCGCTCTACGGAAATGCTCAACCTCATTGGCCGGCATCCGCGGGTCATCGAGGCGCTCGAGAAGATGAAACTAGAAGTTTATAGTCCTCCCGATCCTCACGCGGCGCTCGAGCGCAACCTGGCCATGCAGGAACTGGCCGTGGCGTCCACCAGGCCGCAGCGCTGGGACGGCCAGGGGAGGTGGGAGGGCGACGAGAACGAAAAGATGCGCTATGGCCGGATTATGACCCCCATGCAGTTCTATGACCGCCTGGCCAAAGTGGTAGGCAACGGACGAATCAAGCTGGGAGAGCATGTGGTGAAAACCAGCCCCGAGGCCAGGAGCGGGCGCATCGGGCTCTACGTGGATAATCCCAGGTGGACCGGCGGCAGACAGGTCATCGATGACCGGCCCCTCAGGATCCAGCGCCTGCGCAGCGAAGGCGAGGCCCTGCTGCGCACCGCCAAACAGTTGCGCCGGCTGCACATGAATGCCGAGGCCGAGAGAAAAGTGAGGCTGGCCGGCGAGATGGCCGAGGAGGCCATGCAGCTGCAAATGAACCTCTGCGCGGAGGAGCAGCTGAAAGAGCCCGAATTCCTGCGCGTGGGGACGCTCCAGTGGCCGGCCATGACCGAGTGGATGATTATGACCTTCACGCGCTACGGCGCCGTCTATGCGGCCAAGTTTTTAGGCTGGCGAACGGCGCTTTTGACCATGATCCGCGCTAGGGCGATTACCGAGAAGGAAGCGCACAAGGCGTTTCCCGTGCCCAGCGGCCCAGCCGCGGCCTGGTATCTCCAGCAGCTGGCCATGCTGAGAAACGCGGAGGGAACCGTACAGTAATGACCATCAATGACGTACAACGCGCCTACCTGGCCATTTTCGCGGCGCGCGAAGCCGGGCCGGGCGCGTCCGCGGACCAGATGAAGGCGATCGCCATGTGCATCCGCAACCGGGTGCGCCAGGGATGGCACGAGGGCGACTGGATAAAAGTTATAGAAAATGCCGACAAATACCGCGCCAATTTGCATCGGCCGGCCCCGATCGACGCCAGCGACCGCAACTTTCAGACCCTGGCGCGCGACATTGACGACATTTATTTTTCCCGCCGCGACTGGGACAAGGAACCCAGCCACGACCGCATGCCGGGACTGGATGAAGCGATTGGAAACTGCTGCTACTGGGCGTTCGCCAGTCAGCCGCTCACCAGTTGGTTTCTAATTAACATTGCCAACGATCAAAACCATATCCTTAAAACCAACATGGGGCTTATGATGTTTTACACGTAATTTTGCCTAAAACCAGGGGACAAGACTGGATTAGGCCGCAGTGGCCGCAGCGCCGGGCATAACGCTGACTGCTCTTTTGCAGGATCTCGCCGGCAATCCCATCGGATCCGCAGCGAATCCGTGCAAGATTTCGATCGCCCTTTGCGGCTTCGGCCCCATCCTGCCCAAGATCGCCGGCACTTCTATGCTGGCCAAAGTCGGGCCGATCTACCTCGAGAGCGTCAACGGTTCTTTCTCCACTCTCCTGTGGGGCAATGATGCCATCACGCCCAGCGGCACCTATTACACCATCGCGCTGCTCGACGGCCAGGGCAACGTGGTGCAGTCGAACGCCTATGTGCTGACCGGCAGCGGCAGCTTCGATCTGAGCAATCTTGTTCCCAATGTCCCCCCCTACGGATTTCTGCTGAGTGCGCTGCGATACGTGCAATGCAGCGGTTCGCTTATCGGCGGCAATCAGACCTTCACGGCGCCAGGAAAGATCGTGGCGGCGACCTACAACGGGATCATCATGAACGGCACACAATGCACCATCAGCGGAAATATCGTGACCGTAAATTTCAACCCAGAGCTGGGGGACCGCATCGATGCCTTCTGTGTGTATTAGATTTTTTAGTTTTTTGCTTGCCGTAAGTGCTGCGGCTTACGGCCAGGTGAACCCGCACACCCAGATCCGCTGGCCCGCGAGCTGCCGCACCAGCGACGGCAAAATCTATAACTGGGTCACGAATGATTGCGTGGATCTAAACGACATCGACCCCAATACGCAACTGACCTGGCCCACTAGCTGCAATACGCCGGGAGCGGTCTACGATGCCACGGCGGGGGAATGCCCCAACAACATCAACAGCATTAACGTGACGAACCAAGTGAACTATCCGGCCAGTTGCGCTACGACGGGCATGGTCTATGATCCCGCGACCAAGCAATGCACGTATAGCGTGAACCACATCAATCCCGGCACCCAGATGCTGTGGCCTTCCAGTTGCACACCGGGGATGGTCTACAACCCTTCCGGTAATACGTGCGTTGCGATGGGGACCGGCAACAATCCCGGCGGGACAAATTTGCAGATGCAGTACAACAACGGCGGCTTTTTCGGGGGGATGAACGGAGTCACCTACGACAACAATGGCGGCATCGCGGCGACTGGCACTCTTGCAGCGGGCACGATGCTACAAGCGCCGACGATAGCATCCGGCGGCGCGCCGACGCTCGATCTTCGCAATAAGACGTTTGCCGGTGGGCTGAAGGCGGATGGCGCAACTGATAATGCCGCCGTGATGACGGCAGCATGGAATGCGCTTCCTGCTACCGGCGGACGGTTGCTGATCGTGTGCGGAGGCACTCTGGCAACCGCTTGCTATTGGGACAATCCCGCCGCTTTCAACTGGGCCGGTCACACTCCCGTCACCTTTGAGATTCAGGGTATTCTGCGCACCGGAACCACGCTCAATATCCCGCCCAACTCCGGGACGATAAACTTTATCGGCAAAAACGGTAGCGGCCCGATACAGTTTCAAGCCCCCGGAGACATTTCGGAAATCTATGTGCGGCCTCTTACCACGCCAATAAGTGGGACTCTGAATACGGCGATTGCTCCCACCTATTACGGAACCGGAAACCCTACCGCAACCGTTCCGGTAGCTTGTAATTCTTCGACGACCGGCGCAACCTATCAAGACCTCAATCAAGCCAATTCGGTGTTATGGCAGTGCATCTCTACGACGGGAACCATCACTGCCGGGGCCATGAGTACGCTGGTTTTGGCGTCAGCGGCAGGATATGCCAAAGGCGACAGGATTACGGTAGCTGGAGCAGGAACTTCCGGCGGCACTTTGACATCCATCATCAGCGCCATCTCCGGTACTAGCATCACGCTGGGCACCGCCGCCACTACCGCCGTATCCGGTGCGGCAGTCAGCATGGTTGGCAATTATGCCGGGTACTCCATCACGCCCGTCAATGGCTGGATTCAGGGCATATTGCAAACCCTTACGCCTTCGGCTAATGGATACATATACGGCGGCAGCACGAACCTCACTGGAAACGTGGCAGGAACGAATGGAACCGTGCTGGGCGTGGCCGATTATCAGGTATGCGACCTTGCCACGGTAAGCCGCACTACTACGCGGGTCACGGGAACCATGCCCTCGACCACTGGCTCGATTACTTCCGGCCAGAGCACTCTTACCATTCCTGCCGGAATCACCATCTCCAATGGATCGGCGATCACGATCATAGGCGCGGGGGTTTCCACTTCCCCCCTGCGCACCTACGTCCTCAGCGGCGGCGGCACCACCTCCCTGACCATCGCCGGGACGGCGGCGAGTACTGTAACCAACCAGGCGGTCAGCGAAAACTGTCATATCCCGGTGAATATCGGCATCAAGATTGCCGGAGTTACAGACTCTTCGTTCAATGGACAGTGGGGGGGAACTGCGGGGCAATGGCAGATCGTGAATGGCGATTACGTTGCCAACACTCTCGTATGGAGCGTACCCAGCGGCACAACCGCTACCAGTAGCGGCGGAACCATCACCGGGCTGAATGAAGACTCGCCGGAAACTGTTCCGGTTGCGGACAATACCAGCACGACATTTACGGCGCGATTCTATCGGCCTCATGTGTCCACGGCGCAATTTTCCGGGGCGGGAATGGAGTTAAATGCTGGCGGGGCTGGGCAGTTGCTGAAAGACCTTCACATCGTGGCGTCAGGCCCGCAACTGGTGGTTGGCAATAACTCCTACAAATCGGTTCTGGATAATATCGGCCTGTTGGCATCGGGCACTTGCTCCGCGTTTGCCAGCCAGAGTCTGTCTGGATGGGCGATGGATATACAAGGCGCGGCATTTACCTACTTCAAAGATGGTTCCATTGGTTCAAGCTGTTACCCGTGGTCGATCCATCTCTACAATGCGTTCAATACCATCTTCGGAGGAACAGGGCCGTTATATCTGGACAACACATGGATGATTGACGCTATAAAGCTGGATCATGGAGCCACGGGCGCATTTCTCAACAAGGTTGTCTGTGAACAGTGCTCACGGGGCATTGTCACGTATGACGACAGTCTTGGTTACTGGAGCGGCAACCAGCAACAGGTGGAAATAAAGCAGAGCGGTTTTCAGGACAACCCCGCCGGAGTCACACAGTGCGGAGTGGCCAGCCTTTTTCCCGATTCGGTGTCGAGTATCACCGTGCAAGGGAGCGGCATCACTTGCATTAAAAACGACTATGCGGGCGGAACAATCATGAACATTGCTCCGCCCAATGCCGGGGCGCAATACGATCTAAACAATACGACGGGACCGGCGGGGATCATTCAAGCCAAATCTCTGGAAGCAGAACTGCGTGGAGTCGGTGCGTCTATGGCTCCATCGGTTCTGCCGTATGCATCCCAAAACATCAAGACCAACCCCACGACATGGCCGCTGGCTACCTGTACCCTGGCGTCCTCTACGGCAGAAGCGCCAGACGGTACGGCTACCGCAGCATCGCTTAACGGGCCAGTTGGAGGATCGTCCGTCAATGTCGGGCCTCTGATCGGACTCACTCCAGCGGTGGGAGACATGATCCTGTTCGGAGTGTGGACGTACACGCCTACCAAGGGCAAGAACGCGACGGGCACGGGGGCGGGCGCGATGACCATAGAAAACGGCGCCAGTTCCCATTACTTTATCGGCCCGCCCAATGGTTTGGTTAGCATCACCACCGGCAACAACGCCAGCACCAGTCCATACGATTCGCAGTTTGTCGATGATTGGTGGCACGTTGTAGTGGGTGTGGCGGAAGTGTTGCAGTCCGATGGTACGGCAGGACAGCAGATGCGTGTCTATCTGGGGTGCAACAGCGGCGTGACCCTGAATTATTGGGAACCTTTCGTGATATACGTTCCGGCGAGCGCCGGAATTTCTCAAGCGGAAGTGATGCGCTGGCGGCAGCAACTGCTGCATGGTTTCGTGCCCCCAAATGTGGCCGCCAACTATCTCTACACCAGCCTGCCGACTCGCGTTCCCAACTATCAGGGCCAGGTCACGCTGGCCAGCGGCACCGCAACCGTGAACACAGCTTATGTGCGTTCCGACTCGCGCATCTTTTATTCGCACTCCAACTGCGTCAGTTGCGGAGTGCCGTACACGGTAAACATCACTCCCGGCACCAGTTTTCAGGTACAGAGCACGAATGCAGCCGATGGAAGCATCGTGTGGTGGGAGATAAGGTGAGGAACAAAAAGGAACAACTTGAGGAGGAGAATCCATGAAGAAAATTGCGCTTGTAGCAGCGTTGGCCGTGGTTTCGTTCGTGCGGCCGGCGCATAGTGATCCCATCACCGGCAACCTTGCCATCGCCGGGGCAACCACGTACACCAGCACTGGAATGCAGTTTTCCAATCCCTCTGTGACGCTGATCGCGACGGGCAATTTTCTGCCCCTGATCGGGCACACGGAAATGCTGAACAGTTTCAACTTCGGGACCGCCGCAGGGGCCACGCTGTTTGCCACGGTATCACCGGCCCTTTCGATGAATCTCGAGTCGCTCACCGTGATCTCCAACACTGCGAACTTTCTGAATGTTGTCGGCACGGCCATGTTCCTTGAGCCGGGATTCGATCCGACCCTTTACGAATTCACGCTGACCGCGACCAGGCCGGATGGCGTAAGCTCCTACACTTTGACCGCCGTTCCTGAAGCGGCGGTGGTTACGTCGGAACCGTTGACTCTCTTTCTGGTGGGCAGCGGCTTGCTTTGCCTGGCGGGGGTAAAGCTGTATCGCAGGCAGCGGCTCGGGGAGGCCGCGTGACCATCGTCTATGAGACGCAGAAGCGCCGCGACGGCCTGTTCCAGTGGCGGCGGCTGGGGGATGATTGGCAACTCGCCAGAGACTTGGATGAAGCGGTGGCCGCGATCCGCAGGGACGCGGACAACGCGCAGTTCCAGATCCGCTACACGGGGAAGTTTCTTTAAGGAGAAATTCCAAAATGGCCAGGGAACTAAAACTTAATCCCGCCTCCAAAGGCCACGCGCCCGCGGGCGCCCACGGCCGCGCCGCGGTGCATGCGCTGGGAAGAACGAAAACCACGGGAAACTTCAAGAAGATCGAGGCGGCCAGAGGCAAGGGCGCGGCGATCGCGGCCTACCAGAACAAACTCGCCGCCCACAAGCACAACGGCCCGGTGGCGCATGTGGCCGGCGGAATGCACTATGGCGCTCACGCAGGGTTAGACGCGATCACCGCCCAGGAAGGATGCTGCAGTCTTTGCAAGTGATCGCATTTTTGGCACAAACGGAACCTTTTTGGAAGTCGGGATTTTATTTTCTTACGAGCGTGTCCACATGGGTGGGGAATCAGATATGATGTGCCATTGCGAACGGCGTAAGTCTATTAGTTTTATAAAGATTCGCGCTAACTCTAATTCCCTGCTCTGACTGCCGCAGTGTTGTAAAAAATGTAAGGCGAAGTGCAGTTTGTTGCGTATGGGGAAAAATTCTTATGCGCCCGGTCAGCGAAATTTTGGCCCACGCCAGACAAAGCGAAAAATCCATCAAGTGCCCCTATAGCAAGGCGCTGATGCATGACACTTCATGCGTCTGCATGGGGACCGGAACCGTGACAGTCTGCGAGATGTGCGACGGGGCCGGCTGGGACAGGCCGAACAATCAGGCCTGCAAGAGCTGCCGCGGCCATGGAGCCTTGGCTGCACCCAAAGTTATGAGGTAAAGGGAGGAAAAAATCGAGCCCCCGGACCCATGCCGGGATCCAGGGGCTCCAACCCGGCTTAAAAAACGGAGGTAGCACCTACCATGGGGACAACCGTAGTGGTGGGCACTGGTGCCTTTCAAGCCAGCAGTACAGCAAACCGGATCCTGAGAGGATCGCGCGGCGAACACGAGGGCCGCGAAACCATCATTTGCGGCCATTGCGGGCGTGGCCAGTACGACCGGGGACAGAGGAATTGTATAGCTTGTCATATAGCGCTGCTTATAGCACTCGAGCCGTTAACCGGATCAGATGCGCCGTCTGAGAAGTTGGATTGTCATGCCGAGGGCCTGCGGGTATGCCATCGGCTGCGCGATCTGCGCGGCCTGCTGGATGTGACCCAGGCCGAGCTGGCGGCCGCGGCCGGCTCGGTGCGGACCTACATCAACAAGTACGAAAACGGGTGCATCGTTCCCTCGATCCATTCCCTGGCCCGTTTAGCCGGCGCCTTCCATCTCAGCCTGGCGGAACTTCTGGATCAGGTTCTTTCGGTAAAAGATCTGGCTGCGCTCTCGCTGATGCGCGAGGGGGCAATCATTCGCGCACTGCTCGAGAACTGGCAGAGCTTCGATCCGTCGCAGCTGAATACGCTCCTGCATCTGGCCAGGTCGCTGGCCGAAACTGCGCCTTGACGGTGATGTCATTTTAACGTTATGTTGATACCGGAAGGATGAGAGGTATCAGGCATGTACGTCACCGTCGAGACCGAGCGCGAAGCTCGCATTTCCGAGAAGTTCTATCCGCTTGCAACCGTGCTGAACCCCAGGCCAAATCGATCGATCCGCGCCGCCCGCTGGCCACGGGCGACGGTGCGGGTGATCTCCATCACGATCCTCGCAGTGGCCGCGTGGGCTCTAATTGTGCTGGCGAACTAAGCAAAACTAAGAAGCAAGAAAGTTAGGGGACAAACGATGTCGAGAATTTTTCGCATGACCAGATTTTTCGCGCAGGATTTCATGGGGCTGCGCTTCGTGGAATTCGTTCCGAAAGGACGCATGACCGTGCTGACCGGCAAGAACTCGGCCGGCAAAACTTCCATCATCACCGCCATCTGGAGCGTGTTCCTGGGCGCGAAGTATGTTCCGCAAGTGCCCACGCGCCGCGGGGCGACCGATCACGAAATCCGCGTCACCATCGACGGGGAGCAGTCCTTCATCGCCAAGCGCAACCAGCGCAGCCCGCTGCGCATCGAGATGCAGCCCGGCTCCAAGGCCTGGGGCACTCCGCAGGAGATGATGGACTCGATCACCAACAAGTTCATGCTGGACCCGATCGCGTTTGTGAAGCTGGGCCGCGGCGACGGGCCGGGCATCAAGGGGCCGGCGGACGGCAAGAAGGCGCAGGTGGATTATCTGAGCCAGGCCATCACGCTGGCCGTGGATCCGACCAAGCTGGACACGGAGAACGAAGCCGATTTCAGGCGGCGCCGCGAGATCGGCCGCGATGTGGATATGCTCAAAGGCCAGATCGCCGGCATCCCGGTGAACCCCAATCTGCCCGCGGAACGGCCGGAAATCGACGCCATTCAGGCGCGGATCCGCGCCGCCAACGAGCACAACTCCACGGTGGTGGCGCAGCTCGAGCGCCGCCAGCAGCTGGCCCAGGCTCTGGCCGAGGCCGAGAAGAACGAGCAGCGCAACCGCGATCTGATCGGCGTGACCTCCAGCAACGTAGAGGGCCTGGCGGTCGAGATCGAAGCCCTCAATCCGGCCATGAACACGGCAGCCGATATTCGCGTTCAGCTCGAGGAATTGCACGAGAGAAGCGCCCAGCTGGGCAATCGCGGAGAGCGGCTGACGGAAACCATTGCCGAGGCTTGCGGAAAGGCGTTGGGATGCTTCAACGACGCGCAGGAACGCATTCAGCAGGCCAGGCAGGAGATGGAGATCGCGCGCAAGACGCTCACCGCCGCCGAGAAGCAGCGGCGGCCGCTGGCCGAAGCGGTGGCCGAGGCGCGGCTGGCTCTGGAGCAGGCGCCCGTGCCGGTCATGCAGGACATCACGCCCATTGCCGAGGAACTGACCCAGGCGCAAGCCGTCAATCGCGAAATGGACCGCCGCGACCGCGCCCAGGAACTCACCAGGCAGAAAGACGAACTCGAGGCTCAGGTGCGCGCTCTGACGCGCGCCATGGAACTGAGGGACCAGCAGAAGGCAGACGCCATCATCAACGCCAAAATGCCGCTCGAGGGGCTCACCTTCAACATCGATAAGGGCAAAGAGGAAGTGCTTTATCAGGGTGTTCCGCTCACCCAGCTGGGCGAGGCGCAGCAGATCAAGGTTTCAATCGCCATCGGCCTGGCCATGCAGCCGGAACTGCGCCTGGTCTGCATCCCCAACGGGGAAGCGCTGGATGATGACAGCCTGGCCGAACTCGAGGAGATGGCCGAGGAGAAGGATTTTCACGTAATCATCGCCAAGGTGGACTCCAGCGGCACGATGGGCATTTTTCTGGAGGAGGGAGAAGTCAAGCGCGAAAATCCTTCCCCGGCTAAAAAAACTAAAACGAAGGAGGAACTTGCCTAGCGAAACCACACGCCCAAAAGACATTTGTTGAACAGTCGCAAGGCCGCTCACCATCCCGGTAAGCGGCCTTCGATCCAAAGGAAGGGGACAAGAGGGGACAGATGCACAATGGCAGAGACATGGCCGGATCCGATCACCAGCTCGAAACACGTAGCCGAGGCGATCGATTGGGTGAGGCACAGGACCAGGGACAGGGTGCGGCTGATTGTGGCCATCGGACTGAACAGCATAGCGGTGGCCAAGCCGCGGGAAGTGGACGCGGAGGACGCGATTGCGATTCTGAACGACTTGCAGGACGAGATCGCCCAGGCCATAAGGCAGATAAAAAACCAGACACATACCGCGATGCCGTTACCGGAAAGGTAAAGAAGGTTCGCCGCAGCCGCATGGCATATTTGCAGTTTTGCGAGGCGCGCCTGGCCAGGGAGCGCGCTTTGGCGCTGGGAGGCGCTATACGGCGTTTCGGGGAGCGCGGCAGGGAAATCCTCTACTGCAAGGGCTGCGGCGCGCCTGTGGTCAATTCTGGGCCGGGAAGGCTACGCCACGCGCAACGTTCGACCCGCTGTAAGGAGGCTATGGAATTATGACGAGTCAGCATTTCGACCGTGCGCAGCCTGGTTGGCAAATGGTGGCGCCAGGTCTTTATCTGGATTCTGAGCAGCAACTGCACATCTTCGCCCACGAGATTCTGACTGCTAACGGCTATGCCAACACAGCCGCCAACCGAAAAATGGTTGAAGAAGCGATTTCTAAACAGTTTGGAGAGATTTACCCCGAAGTTCCAGTTACGCATACGTCAAAGGAGCAGCCATGAGCTTGGACCGATATCGCATCTTTACCGGCGTGGCCATGGATGAGATCGAGGTATCGAAGGGATACGTGATCAAAACCGGGCCGTTGCTGTCGCATCTGTTCGGGCGCCTGTTCTGCAATGTCGAGGAATGGGCGCGGGCTCACGGCTACCAGGTGGAAAAACTAGAGCCGAAATAAACGAAAGGGCCGGCACTAGGAGCACTAGGCGCCGGCCCTTGCAGGATTCGCCCATGTTGGAAGGATGGAGGATCTGCGGCTTTGATTCTGGCATAGGCCGCCGGCTTGGTTCAACTTCTATAAAACTAAAAAGCCCGAAGCCAGGGCGGCTCGGGCTTTTTAGTTGTCCATACAAGAACTGGGAGCGGGGAATCCAATTCGGTTAAGGTTGGTGTCTAGGCAACGTAACTGAGCGGGTTCGCTCCCGTGGATTCATATTGACACTCCCCCGCGCCGAGATCAAGTCTGGATTTGTCTAGGCAAAGTAAATTTTGAGCGTTGAGTATCCAAATCGGAAACCTCTCGTTCAATCCAAATTTGCCTCGGCCGCGCCCCTGCATGGCATTGCATCCCAGGGGTGGGCGTCCGCGTACAGGATGAGAGCTTGCGGTCCCGGCGCCCAACAAACAGCACAGAGAGTTTGGGCCGTGCAAAGTAGAGGCGCGGATGCGTAGATGGCCGTGTTGCCGCGCGGCGCGCCTTTGAACGGGGATCGGCAAAACGCAAGAGCAAGAGCTAATCCTGCGGAAGACGCAGGTTCCAGGCAACGGTTGGGATATACGCCCTGGTCCGTAATAGAAGTTATTGAAAAAGCTCACCGAACTCAGCGTTTGGCTCTCTGCGCTCACAGGAGAGGTGTGCGATGAAGCATCCGAGGATCACTTGCGAAACGTGCGGACGGCGGCGGTGCGTGGATCGTAAAAGACCATTGCCGAAGCCCGATGGCCGTTGGTTCGTATGTCCTGGCTGCGGAAGAGCCGATGGAAAGCGTGAACCTAGGCACGAGCAGAGGGAAACCTCCCGCTAGTCGCTAACGGTTTCCCTCCGCACCACCCATCCCTCTCGCCCTGATCCGGCAACTACTGTTGTTGGAACGGGGAAATCCCGAACTCGTCCCCGATGTTGATTAACTTGGTTCTATGTTTACTTTGCTGATTCCCTTCTCCGGGGGGATTTTCCCCATCACTCTTCCCCCTTGTAAGGTTGCGGAACGCCGTATTTGGCGCACAAGTCGTTGATCGCTTCGCCCAACAGCTGCGCCATATTCTTGGGAATCTCTTGTTTAGCCCGAACCATTAACAAGGCGCGATGCACCGTGAGTTTGAAGTGTGCCCCGATAAGGCGCGTCTCCGAGGCTTGTTTGGATTTGGGCGCAGGCGTGGATGGTTCCTTTCCCGCGGCGATCTTAACGGCGGCTAGCAATGACGTTTTCTTCACGATTCGCTCCCTTGATTGCTATATTCCTATCGTCCTTGAGAACTATAGAAATATAGGAATATAATTCTTGCACTTCCCTGGCGGCTTTGCTTTCCGGGTCGATCTCCGCGGCCGTCCGCCCCGAATTGCCGGCATCGCCATGGGCGGCGCGGCCGTAGATCACCACCGGACAAAAGGAAAGGCCGTATTGGCCGGCGACAATTTCTTCCGTTTCGAGATGGCGCCGGCCCTGGATTGGGGCGCGATTGACTACCACGATCGCGGCCGGATTGCCGGCCAGAGCCAAAACGTCTTTGAGGTTGGCCAAGGTTTCAATGTCGTAGAGCTGGGGCTGTACGGGCATCAGCACAAGGTCTGCGGCCCTCGCTGCGGCAATGCTGGCGTCGGTGCTTTTGCCGGGCGTGTCGATGATGGCCAGGTCGGCGCCTTCCTTGCTGGCCGCGGCCAGCACGGAAGATAAGCGGGAAACCTGGCAGGAGACGACCGCGGGACTCTCCTGGCGGCGCCGATCACTCCAATTGGCCGCAGTGGTCTGCGGATCTAAGTCAACTACAGCGACGGTACGGCCCTGGCGGCCGGCTTCGACGGCCAGGGCCAGGGCCAGAGTGGTTTTTCCGTTCCCGCCCTTCTGGCCGACTATGGCTATAACATTCATTTCCTATCGTCCTCGATTCCTTGCTTCCTATATTCCTATAGAAATATAAGGCTATAGGAATAAAGTACAAACTAAAAGCCGGCCCCGAGGGACCGGCTTGGTTAACAGAAAGAGCCATTATCGGACGCTATTGCGCGGGCGATTTGAGGGCAAATATCCTGCAGTTATATTCCCGCAAACCTTGGAGATCCGCGCGGTAATCTAAATGTTGACCACATTCAAGGCACACCCATTTGGGGGTAGGCCCCTGGTTTCGTAAAAGCTGGAGACAGCACAGATGTTCACACTGATCAGATTGCTCGTCTCTTTGTTTGCGTAGGTCGGCCAGTAGTTGAGTAAGGCGTTCGTCAATGTTCATCGCGACAGCTCCTTGCAGATGCGCAGCACCAGCATAAGAATTTTTATAGTTTTAGTCATTGGGCGCCCGCCTTTTTCGGTTCCCACTCCCCGAACTGCTCAAACAGGTAATCGATGGCGGGCTGGGCATCCCTCGACCAGAGCCGCTCCACCAGCTCCCACTCGCGCAGCTCGACGGCCTGGGCGGCTTCCTCATCCCAGCCGGAAGTGTCTACCAGGGCTTTGGCCCAGGCATCGGGAAAGATGCGGTCCCCGGTGACGGCAGGGAAGCGGACGCCATTGGGAAAGCGGCCGGCGGGCTTGTGATAGCGCGGCGCCACTTCGTCCAGCCACACGAGCAGCTGAGAGGCGATGTTTTCCTGTTTGTTCGCGTCATACTTGAGCACATATTTTTCGGCGTAGGCAAGCCACAGCAGCGCCTGCAGCTCATCGAAGAAGACCGGCCGCAGCATGGTGTCCGTGGTGCTGTTGATTACGGCCCAGGCGTCCGTACTCCAAGCGTCATTTTTCTCAAACTTGATCAGGCGAAGTCCCATTTTAGTTTTCATCCTCCTCATCGTCGCCTTCCAGAGCGGCGAGGCGCTGTTCGTGATCCACAACGATAATGCGAACGTAACGCCCCAGGCGTTTGATGTGCTGGTCCGTTTTCAATTGCATCTGGGAAACCAGCTCGAGTGTGTGCGTGATCGCATCAACACGTTCCTCTGTTTTCAGTTGCATCTGGGAAACTAGCTCGAGCGTATGCGTAATCGCTTCGAGGCGTTCCTCGATGGTAGGCTTTGGCTCATTGCTTTCTGTCATTTTCAAATGTCCCCTTTTTAACCTTTATGATTGGCTTCGAGCTTATCGACCGAAAGCCGGCCGCGCTTGTTTAACAGCAAGGTGATGGCTTCGCGCAAGAGCTGGGCCACAGTCGTGCTTTCCGTGGCAGCTAAGATTTTTAGTTCCCGCGCGACTGGCGGCAGAAAATGGCCGGCGATGACCACACGGCCCACGCGGCCCGGCTGTTTCGGATTCCCGCTGGCCGTCATGGTGATGGCCGCGGGCGCGGTTTTCTTGGCGGTTTTAGTTGCCATTGTTGTCCCCTTTCATGTATCCCTTTTCAGTATTCGCTGCGAAGCAAGATGGTTGTGCAGGAACGATCGCGCTCAGTGATGATGTAGATTTTTTGGCCATCGGGCAGGATGTACATGCTCAGGATCCGATCGCAATCTTCCGGGTCCGGCTGGATCGCGGCTTCATTCATCGCCTTATCCTCGGCGCCCAGGTCGCCACAGTCGCCGGATTCGTGGCGCTTGAGAAAGATAATCGGGAACGTCTTGTTGTCTTCCAGGGCGCCCAAAGCGCCCTGGGTGGCCAGGCATTGGCCTAATGCAAATCGCGGTGTGCTAGCAAACATGTGTCTCCATCCTTCCGCTTTCGAGGTTAGCGTGTAAAAGTATACTTGTCAACATCGGGAACAAGTTGAGTTGTGGCGGCTCGGGGCGCGGGCGCGGCGGCCGGCGCCGAAGAGTACAACCCCCATGCCGTAGGACACAACTAAGAGGTTATTAGTTTTCACTAGCGGCCCCCTGCGGAACGATCCAGGCGACCAGGCCGGCGGAATCCTCGCGCTCGAGGATCTCAGCTCGGGAAGTGCCCACGATCGCGGCGCCGTCACGGGTAACACCTAAGAACTGGACGCGGCCGGTTACGTTGGCCAGCTCTTGAACGGTTTGAAAGTCGGATTCAGGAACATAGAAGCCCAGACCCATGGCAAGCTGTATGTAGCGGCCGGCCGTGAGCGGACCCAACAGGGAAGGCATCGTAAATGGTGTGAGAGCCATCGGAGTGTTTTCCTTTTGTGGGCCGGATTACGCGCCGGCCGCGCGGTTTTAGTTTTTCTTTAGAACTGCAATTGCTTCATCGATCCTGGCCAACATTAGCTTGGCTACGTGGTCCGTGCGGTTTTCGTACAGCTTGCGGAGGTCTTCCAGCTCCTGCAGGCTCATTTGGTTTACGGGTTTGCCTTTTGTCATTTGTCCCCCTTTCCATGCACCGGACTTTGGACCGGCTGCCAGTGCATTACAGCTGGACGGGAGCGAAGCGCCCAGCTGCCATCTGCAAAACTAAAAACAGGTTTACTTTTCGGATACATTCATAAAAGTTCACCCTTTCCTTTCTGGTAGTTGCTGGGATGTTATTGAACTAATGTCCAACACCAGCAAGAAATATATGCAGCAATGGCGCGACCAGCGAAAAGCTAAAGGTATGTGCTGTAGTTGTTTCAGCAAAGTATCCAGACCAAACAAGCGTCAATGCGAAAGCTGCGCCGAAAAGCGGAGGCAACGAGAACGCGCACGCTATAAAAATGGATTGTGCGGCTGTGGCCGGCCGAGGCAAACGGGAAAAAGTAAATGCATCGAATGCAAGAAACGGCATGCAGAATGGATCAAGAATCCCGTCAACAAAGCGCGATGGCAAGAGAGAGTAAATACCCAAAATGCGGCTCGAAGGATTCGCGTAATCATGCACTATGGGGGAAAATGCGTGTGTTGCGGTGAATCTGGAATGCCATTCTTGACTCTTGATCATAGAGACAATGACGGCAAAATCGACCGCGCCCAGGTGCATAGCGGCTATTGGTGGAGATGGATAATCAAACATGGGTATCCGTCCAATCTGCAAGTGATGTGCTGGAATTGCAATATGGCGAAACAACATTTCGGGAAGGGAACCTGCCCGCACCAGCTAGGACGCTAGCATTAGCTCTGTCTCAAGGCGCATTAGTGCCTCTCGAACATTATTCGATGCTTCCTTTACCAGTCTTGCAAAGTTCGGCTTCGCCGCGGCCGCGGGCGCGTTCTCATTCCAGATCCGCTCGAGCAATGCGGCCGCCTCTGTCGCGATACCATAGCTCGAGAATTCCACCTGTTTCACGCGCGACAGAAACCGATCCTGCAAACGATCGGTCGCGTTACAGGTAAAAACCCATATCGTGTTCGGAAGCGCGGCGGTCCCGTCCAGCTTGGAAAGTAAAAACAGCTGCGCCGCGGGCGTCATTTGATCGGCCTCGTCACAGAGGATCAAATGCATACGCTTGCCCGCCATCGGAACGTATTGGCACGTGCGACAGATGCGCTCGAGATTGGACAAATCGCAATTCTGCGATGGAATGTGATGGACTTCCGCGGGTATCATCTCGGCCAGCGCCGCGGCCATCGTCGTCTTGCCAGTGCCAGACGGGCCAACAAACAGCCAGGCGCTCGGAAAGGGCCGCGCGGCCAGCTTGGAAACTATAGCTTTAGGTTTGGACAAGCCGACAAACGCATCCATGGTTACCGGCCGGTATCGTTCTGTGAGCGATACCGGGAAACTCAAGGCAGACTCAGCGGGCGAAGTTGCGAACAATTCAAACATGGTTTGATCTCCAGTGATTTCTTAAAAGTTTTAGTTCTGAGAATCGGCCGCGGCCGCGATGGACTGGGCAAATTGCTTCGCCCAGTCCATCGATTCGCGCGGAGAATAGCAGAGTCCCTGCTTATGGCTGATATGAATGAATCCATCGGGCGCGTATTCTTCAGTGCGCGTACCACAATTGTCGATATCTTTCCCTTGCGCTAGCTCTGAGAGCCCAAACAAGCAGCGGCGAAAGAATGATGGATGGCCAATGATGAATTGAAAGCGCTGGATATCGATCGCCTGGCCAGCTGCTTTGATCGGAATTAAAAACTTATAGCTATTGCCATCCCGATTGGTATAGGCGCGCACAACGGTCACTTCAACCGAATGGCCCTGCAGCTCGAGCGAATTCACCATGGCAATAATCGCTTCGCCGCGGTTCTTTAAGCGCTCCGCGGATATATCGCCCAATCCCCCAATCTCTACAGCGAACCGCAAGACGCGGCCGACCGGTTTCTGAATCGGTTCGGAGCACTGCCAGTATTCTGGCTCACCACTGCAGAACGAAGAGACATCGAGCACTTCGCCGCAAACGTCATAGTAATAACGCATATCGTCAGACGCGCTTGTCAGTTTTGGCAAAGTTAAATTCTTAATTTCGGGCGCGCTCCATTGGCCAAATTCGGCCGCATTGAGCGCGTCAGAATAACTCATGTTTCCGTTCCAATCGTCCGATTCGCGCTTGATAGAGCGCATCCAATTCACCGTCTGATTGGAGCGCAGGAGCGAAAATAGCTCCTGCAGTCCAATCGTATGAACCGCGTCTGGAGTGAACCGCGGTGTATGCTCTTTTGGTGTTTTCGTCCGGGCCATTTTTAGTCTCCGTTTTTAGTTCCGCTTAAAAAGTTGGCAGGGGATACGATGCGAGAATGGCGCGTACGCTCACGCGGTCATAACCGCGGAACACTACCATTTCTGCAACTTGCTCCACTGGCAGGCCAACCGAAAGCAACTGGGAGCCATCGATGGACGCGCGTTGGGTGGCGGTCACCTTGGGATGAGGGACCTTGCAGAATTCGCGAATGGCGCGCACCCAAGTGACCCATGAATCGGAACGGTCGAATTTTTTCGCTGCCAATTGGCGCTCGAGAGTCTCGTCAGTATCCCATTGGACAAAGCAAAACCTATCGCGAACAGCGCCATCGAGCGCGCGTCTATCGCTAAATTGAACAGTCGCACCCAAGCACGGCGTGTTGTCAGTCGCGATGCATACGAAGTCTGGATGGCGGTTTGTAATGCCGCATGGGAAGGATGCCTTGCCATTGGCTAGCGCGCCATTGAGCGAACCAAGCAAGTTGCCAGACGCAAGCGCCAATTCATCGAGCAGGAAAATTCCGCCTTGCGAGTAAGCCTTATAAAAATCGCTAGCGATATAGTTTCCAGTTGCGTCCATGTATCCCATGAGACGCGATTCGGTCATTTGCGCCTGCAATCCAAGGTAGTAATAGGGAAGCGCAAGCAAGTCTGCAATTTGCTTTGCGGCCGTGCTTTTACCAGAGCCCGCCTCGCCCCAAAGGAATACGTTTTTGCGGAGCGATACCAAGCGAACAACTAGATCGAAGTGCTCGTGCTTTGTACCTTCGACTGTTCCAATTGTCTGGCCATTCTGGATGTAAACGGTTTTTAGTTCTTTGGGCAGATTGGCTAGTGCTTCATCGATGCGGCCAGAAACAAATTCCTCGAGTTCCGCTGTAATCTCGTCGCGCTGAATCGTGAGAAAGGGCTGAATGCTAGCGGCGAGAACTGCAGCCAGCGAATCATTGGCGGTTGATTCGCGGCCGATTGGCGCGCGATTTTTGCAGGCAACATGATACTTGCTTGTATCGCCCCGTCTGTTCCAAGAAATTTCTTGGCCCACTTCTATCGGACTCTGGCAGATGCTGCAGATTCCCGTTTCGTTCGCAATCATTTGGGTTTCGCTCCGTTTGGTTCGTTTGAATCAACCAACGAAACCCACTGTAAAGATTAAAAGTATACTTTGCAACTAGTGAACATGACGAATCGGCCGCAAGTGTAAGAAAAATCAGGCAAAAAAAATTATGCGAACCATCGCAGAATTTGCGCGCGGATCGGTTGCGGATCGGTTGCGGATCGATCGGAAAATGGCCGTCAGAAACTAAAATTATAAAATCCATCGCAGAATTTGCGCCTAATTTGCGCTTCGATTCGCGCCAGATCTAAAAAAACAGCTAAAATATAAAAATGGCAAAGGGGGTGGTGTGGAGGAATCTGCCACTTGACACGAATACATGAAAACTGCTAAATTAAATTTAATTTAGCAGTTTTCATGTATTCGTGTCAAGTGGCAGATTCCTCCACACCACCCCCTTTGCCATTTTTATATTTTAGCTGTTTTTTTAGATCTGGCGCGAATCGAAGCGCAAATTAGGCGCAAATTCTGCGATGGATTTTATAATTTTAGTTTCTGACGGCCATTTTCCGATCGATCCGCAACCGATCCGCAACCGATCCGCGCGCAAATTCTGCGATGGTTCGCATAATTTTTTTTGCCTGATTTTTCTTACACTTGCGGCCGATTCGTCATGTTCACTAGTTGCAAAGTATACTTTTAATCTTTACAGTGGGTTTCGTTGGTTGATTCAAACGAACCAAACGGAGCGAAACCCAAATGATTGCGAACGAAACGGGAATCTGCAGCATCTGCCAGAGTCCGATAGAAGTGGGCCAAGAAATTTCTTGGAACAGACGGGGCGATACAAGCAAGTATCATGTTGCCTGCAAAAATCGCGCGCCAATCGGCCGCGAATCAACCGCCAATGATTCGCTGGCTGCAGTTCTCGCCGCTAGCATTCAGCCCTTTCTCACGATTCAGCGCGACGAGATTACAGCGGAACTCGAGGAATTTGTTTCTGGCCGCATCGATGAAGCACTAGCCAATCTGCCCAAAGAACTAAAAACCGTTTACATCCAGAATGGCCAGACAATTGGAACAGTCGAAGGTACAAAGCACGAGCACTTCGATCTAGTTGTTCGCTTGGTATCGCTCCGCAAAAACGTATTCCTTTGGGGCGAGGCGGGCTCTGGTAAAAGCACGGCCGCAAAGCAAATTGCAGACTTGCTTGCGCTTCCCTATTACTACCTTGGATTGCAGGCGCAAATGACCGAATCGCGTCTCATGGGATACATGGACGCAACTGGAAACTATATCGCTAGCGATTTTTATAAGGCTTACTCGCAAGGCGGAATTTTCCTGCTCGATGAATTGGCGCTTGCGTCTGGCAACTTGCTTGGTTCGCTCAATGGCGCGCTAGCCAATGGCAAGGCATCCTTCCCATGCGGCATTACAAACCGCCATCCAGACTTCGTATGCATCGCGACTGACAACACGCCGTGCTTGGGTGCGACTGTTCAATTTAGCGATAGACGCGCGCTCGATGGCGCTGTTCGCGATAGGTTTTGCTTTGTCCAATGGGATACTGACGAGACTCTCGAGCGCCAATTGGCAGCGAAAAAATTCGACCGTTCCGATTCATGGGTCACTTGGGTGCGCGCCATTCGCGAATTCTGCAAGGTCCCTCATCCCAAGGTGACCGCCACCCAACGCGCGTCCATCGATGGCTCCCAGTTGCTTTCGGTTGGCCTGCCAGTGGAGCAAGTTGCAGAAATGGTAGTGTTCCGCGGTTATGACCGCGTGAGCGTACGCGCCATTCTCGCATCGTATCCCCTGCCAACTTTTTAAGCGGAACTAAAAACGGAGACTAAAAATGGCCCGGACGAAAACACCAAAAGAGCATACACCGCGGTTCACTCCAGACGCGGTTCATACGATTGGACTGCAGGAGCTATTTTCGCTCCTGCGCTCCAATCAGACGGTGAATTGGATGCGCTCTATCAAGCGCGAATCGGACGATTGGAACGGAAACATGAGTTATTCTGACGCGCTCAATGCGGCCGAATTTGGCCAATGGAGCGCGCCCGAAATTAAGAATTTAACTTTGCCAAAACTGACAAGCGCGTCTGACGATATGCGTTATTACTATGACGTTTGCGGCGAAGTGCTCGATGTCTCTTCGTTCTGCAGTGGTGAGCCAGAATACTGGCAGTGCTCCGAACCGATTCAGAAACCGGTCGGCCGCGTCTTGCGGTTCGCTGTAGAGATTGGGGGATTGGGCGATATATCCGCGGAGCGCTTAAAGAACCGCGGCGAAGCGATTATTGCCATGGTGAATTCGCTCGAGCTGCAGGGCCATTCGGTTGAAGTGACCGTTGTGCGCGCCTATACCAATCGGGATGGCAATAGCTATAAGTTTTTAATTCCGATCAAAGCAGCTGGCCAGGCGATCGATATCCAGCGCTTTCAATTCATCATTGGCCATCCATCATTCTTTCGCCGCTGCTTGTTTGGGCTCTCAGAGCTAGCGCAAGGGAAAGATATCGACAATTGTGGTACGCGCACTGAAGAATACGCGCCCGATGGATTCATTCATATCAGCCATAAGCAGGGACTCTGCTATTCTCCGCGCGAATCGATGGACTGGGCGAAGCAATTTGCCCAGTCCATCGCGGCCGCGGCCGATTCTCAGAACTAAAACTTTTAAGAAATCACTGGAGATCAAACCATGTTTGAATTGTTCGCAACTTCGCCCGCTGAGTCTGCCTTGAGTTTCCCGGTATCGCTCACAGAACGATACCGGCCGGTAACCATGGATGCGTTTGTCGGCTTGTCCAAACCTAAAGCTATAGTTTCCAAGCTGGCCGCGCGGCCCTTTCCGAGCGCCTGGCTGTTTGTTGGCCCGTCTGGCACTGGCAAGACGACGATGGCCGCGGCGCTGGCCGAGATGATACCCGCGGAAGTCCATCACATTCCATCGCAGAATTGCGATTTGTCCAATCTCGAGCGCATCTGTCGCACGTGCCAATACGTTCCGATGGCGGGCAAGCGTATGCATTTGATCCTCTGTGACGAGGCCGATCAAATGACGCCCGCGGCGCAGCTGTTTTTACTTTCCAAGCTGGACGGGACCGCCGCGCTTCCGAACACGATATGGGTTTTTACCTGTAACGCGACCGATCGTTTGCAGGATCGGTTTCTGTCGCGCGTGAAACAGGTGGAATTCTCGAGCTATGGTATCGCGACAGAGGCGGCCGCATTGCTCGAGCGGATCTGGAATGAGAACGCGCCCGCGGCCGCGGCGAAGCCGAACTTTGCAAGACTGGTAAAGGAAGCATCGAATAATGTTCGAGAGGCACTAATGCGCCTTGAGACAGAGCTAATGCTAGCGTCCTAGCTGGTGCGGGCAGGTTCCCTTCCCGAAATGTTGTTTCGCCATATTGCAATTCCAGCACATCACTTGCAGATTGGACGGATACCCATGTTTGATTATCCATCTCCACCAATAGCCGCTATGCACCTGGGCGCGGTCGATTTTGCCGTCATTGTCTCTATGATCAAGAGTCAAGAATGGCATTCCAGATTCACCGCAACACACGCATTTTCCCCCATAGTGCATGATTACGCGAATCCTTCGAGCCGCATTTTGGGTATTTACTCTCTCTTGCCATCGCGCTTTGTTGACGGGATTCTTGATCCATTCTGCATGCCGTTTCTTGCATTCGATGCATTTACTTTTTCCCGTTTGCCTCGGCCGGCCACAGCCGCACAATCCATTTTTATAGCGTGCGCGTTCTCGTTGCCTCCGCTTTTCGGCGCAGCTTTCGCATTGACGCTTGTTTGGTCTGGATACTTTGCTGAAACAACTACAGCACATACCTTTAGCTTTTCGCTGGTCGCGCCATTGCTGCATATATTTCTTGCTGGTGTTGGACATTAGTTCAATAACATCCCAGCAACTACCAGAAAGGAAAGGGTGAACTTTTATGAATGTATCCGAAAAGTAAACCTGTTTTTAGTTTTGCAGATGGCAGCTGGGCGCTTCGCTCCCGTCCAGCTGTAATGCACTGGCAGCCGGTCCAAAGTCCGGTGCATGGAAAGGGGGACAAATGACAAAAGGCAAACCCGTAAACCAAATGAGCCTGCAGGAGCTGGAAGACCTCCGCAAGCTGTACGAAAACCGCACGGACCACGTAGCCAAGCTAATGTTGGCCAGGATCGATGAAGCAATTGCAGTTCTAAAGAAAAACTAAAACCGCGCGGCCGGCGCGTAATCCGGCCCACAAAAGGAAAACACTCCGATGGCTCTCACACCATTTACGATGCCTTCCCTGTTGGGTCCGCTCACGGCCGGCCGCTACATACAGCTTGCCATGGGTCTGGGCTTCTATGTTCCTGAATCCGACTTTCAAACCGTTCAAGAGCTGGCCAACGTAACCGGCCGCGTCCAGTTCTTAGGTGTTACCCGTGACGGCGCCGCGATCGTGGGCACTTCCCGAGCTGAGATCCTCGAGCGCGAGGATTCCGCCGGCCTGGTCGCCTGGATCGTTCCGCAGGGGGCCGCTAGTGAAAACTAATAACCTCTTAGTTGTGTCCTACGGCATGGGGGTTGTACTCTTCGGCGCCGGCCGCCGCGCCCGCGCCCCGAGCCGCCACAACTCAACTTGTTCCCGATGTTGACAAGTATACTTTTACACGCTAACCTCGAAAGCGGAAGGATGGAGACACATGTTTGCTAGCACACCGCGATTTGCATTAGGCCAATGCCTGGCCACCCAGGGCGCTTTGGGCGCCCTGGAAGACAACAAGACGTTCCCGATTATCTTTCTCAAGCGCCACGAATCCGGCGACTGTGGCGACCTGGGCGCCGAGGATAAGGCGATGAATGAAGCCGCGATCCAGCCGGACCCGGAAGATTGCGATCGGATCCTGAGCATGTACATCCTGCCCGATGGCCAAAAAATCTACATCATCACTGAGCGCGATCGTTCCTGCACAACCATCTTGCTTCGCAGCGAATACTGAAAAGGGATACATGAAAGGGGACAACAATGGCAACTAAAACCGCCAAGAAAACCGCGCCCGCGGCCATCACCATGACGGCCAGCGGGAATCCGAAACAGCCGGGCCGCGTGGGCCGTGTGGTCATCGCCGGCCATTTTCTGCCGCCAGTCGCGCGGGAACTAAAAATCTTAGCTGCCACGGAAAGCACGACTGTGGCCCAGCTCTTGCGCGAAGCCATCACCTTGCTGTTAAACAAGCGCGGCCGGCTTTCGGTCGATAAGCTCGAAGCCAATCATAAAGGTTAAAAAGGGGACATTTGAAAATGACAGAAAGCAATGAGCCAAAGCCTACCATCGAGGAACGCCTCGAAGCGATTACGCATACGCTCGAGCTAGTTTCCCAGATGCAACTGAAAACAGAGGAACGTGTTGATGCGATCACGCACACACTCGAGCTGGTTTCCCAGATGCAATTGAAAACGGACCAGCACATCAAACGCCTGGGGCGTTACGTTCGCATTATCGTTGTGGATCACGAACAGCGCCTCGCCGCTCTGGAAGGCGACGATGAGGAGGATGAAAACTAAAATGGGACTTCGCCTGATCAAGTTTGAGAAAAATGACGCTTGGAGTACGGACGCCTGGGCCGTAATCAACAGCACCACGGACACCATGCTGCGGCCGGTCTTCTTCGATGAGCTGCAGGCGCTGCTGTGGCTTGCCTACGCCGAAAAATATGTGCTCAAGTATGACGCGAACAAACAGGAAAACATCGCCTCTCAGCTGCTCGTGTGGCTGGACGAAGTGGCGCCGCGCTATCACAAGCCCGCCGGCCGCTTTCCCAATGGCGTCCGCTTCCCTGCCGTCACCGGGGACCGCATCTTTCCCGATGCCTGGGCCAAAGCCCTGGTAGACACTTCCGGCTGGGATGAGGAAGCCGCCCAGGCCGTCGAGCTGCGCGAGTGGGAGCTGGTGGAGCGGCTCTGGTCGAGGGATGCCCAGCCCGCCATCGATTACCTGTTTGAGCAGTTCGGGGAGTGGGAACCGAAAAAGGCGGGCGCCCAATGACTAAAACTATAAAAATTCTTATGCTGGTGCTGCGCATCTGCAAGGAGCTGTCGCGATGAACATTGACGAACGCCTTACTCAACTACTGGCCGACCTACGCAAACAAAGAGACGAGCAATCTGATCAGTGTGAACATCTGTGCTGTCTCCAGCTTTTACGAAACCAGGGGCCTACCCCCAAATGGGTGTGCCTTGAATGTGGTCAACATTTAGATTACCGCGCGGATCTCCAAGGTTTGCGGGAATATAACTGCAGGATATTTGCCCTCAAATCGCCCGCGCAATAGCGTCCGATAATGGCTCTTTCTGTTAACCAAGCCGGTCCCTCGGGGCCGGCTTTTAGTTTGTACTTTATTCCTATAGCCTTATATTTCTATAGGAATATAGGAAGCAAGGAATCGAGGACGATAGGAAATGAATGTTATAGCCATAGTCGGCCAGAAGGGCGGGAACGGAAAAACCACTCTGGCCCTGGCCCTGGCCGTCGAAGCCGGCCGCCAGGGCCGTACCGTCGCTGTAGTTGACTTAGATCCGCAGACCACTGCGGCCAATTGGAGTGATCGGCGCCGCCAGGAGAGTCCCGCGGTCGTCTCCTGCCAGGTTTCCCGCTTATCTTCCGTGCTGGCCGCGGCCAGCAAGGAAGGCGCCGACCTGGCCATCATCGACACGCCCGGCAAAAGCACCGACGCCAGCATTGCCGCAGCGAGGGCCGCAGACCTTGTGCTGATGCCCGTACAGCCCCAGCTCTACGACATTGAAACCTTGGCCAACCTCAAAGACGTTTTGGCTCTGGCCGGCAATCCGGCCGCGATCGTGGTAGTCAATCGCGCCCCAATCCAGGGCCGGCGCCATCTCGAAACGGAAGAAATTGTCGCCGGCCAATACGGCCTTTCCTTTTGTCCGGTGGTGATCTACGGCCGCGCCGCCCATGGCGATGCCGGCAATTCGGGGCGGACGGCCGCGGAGATCGACCCGGAAAGCAAAGCCGCCAGGGAAGTGCAAGAATTATATTCCTATATTTCTATAGTTCTCAAGGACGATAGGAATATAGCAATCAAGGGAGCGAATCGTGAAGAAAACGTCATTGCTAGCCGCCGTTAAGATCGCCGCGGGAAAGGAACCATCCACGCCTGCGCCCAAATCCAAACAAGCCTCGGAGACGCGCCTTATCGGGGCACACTTCAAACTCACGGTGCATCGCGCCTTGTTAATGGTTCGGGCTAAACAAGAGATTCCCAAGAATATGGCGCAGCTGTTGGGCGAAGCGATCAACGACTTGTGCGCCAAATACGGCGTTCCGCAACCTTACAAGGGGGAAGAGTGATGGGGAAAATCCCCCCGGAGAAGGGAATCAGCAAAGTAAACATAGAACCAAGTTAATCAACATCGGGGACGAGTTCGGGATTTCCCCGTTCCAACAACAGTAGTTGCCGGATCAGGGCGAGAGGGATGGGTGGTGCGGAGGGAAACCGTTAGCGACTAGCGGGAGGTTTCCCTCTGCTCGTGCCTAGGTTCACGCTTTCCATCGGCTCTTCCGCAGCCAGGACATACGAACCAACGGCCATCGGGCTTCGGCAATGGTCTTTTACGATCCACGCACCGCCGCCGTCCGCACGTTTCGCAAGTGATCCTCGGATGCTTCATCGCACACCTCTCCTGTGAGCGCAGAGAGCCAAACGCTGAGTTCGGTGAGCTTTTTCAATAACTTCTATTACGGACCAGGGCGTATATCCCAACCGTTGCCTGGAACCTGCGTCTTCCGCAGGATTAGCTCTTGCTCTTGCGTTTTGCCGATCCCCGTTCAAAGGCGCGCCGCGCGGCAACACGGCCATCTACGCATCCGCGCCTCTACTTTGCACGGCCCAAACTCTCTGTGCTGTTTGTTGGGCGCCGGGACCGCAAGCTCTCATCCTGTACGCGGACGCCCACCCCTGGGATGCAATGCCATGCAGGGGCGCGGCCGAGGCAAATTTGGATTGAACGAGAGGTTTCCGATTTGGATACTCAACGCTCAAAATTTACTTTGCCTAGACAAATCCAGACTTGATCTCGGCGCGGGGGAGTGTCAATATGAATCCACGGGAGCGAACCCGCTCAGTTACGTTGCCTAGACACCAACCTTAACCGAATTGGATTCCCCGCTCCCAGTTCTTGTATGGACAACTAAAAAGCCCGAGCCGCCCTGGCTTCGGGCTTTTTAGTTTTATAGAAGTTGAACCAAGCCGGCGGCCTATGCCAGAATCAAAGCCGCAGATCCTCCATCCTTCCAACATGGGCGAATCCTGCAAGGGCCGGCGCCTAGTGCTCCTAGTGCCGGCCCTTTCGTTTATTTCGGCTCTAGTTTTTCCACCTGGTAGCCGTGAGCCCGCGCCCATTCCTCGACATTGCAGAACAGGCGCCCGAACAGATGCGACAGCAACGGCCCGGTTTTGATCACGTATCCCTTCGATACCTCGATCTCATCCATGGCCACGCCGGTAAAGATGCGATATCGGTCCAAGCTCATGGCTGCTCCTTTGACGTATGCGTAACTGGAACTTCGGGGTAAATCTCTCCAAACTGTTTAGAAATCGCTTCTTCAACCATTTTTCGGTTGGCGGCTGTGTTGGCATAGCCGTTAGCAGTCAGAATCTCGTGGGCGAAGATGTGCAGTTGCTGCTCAGAATCCAGATAAAGACCTGGCGCCACCATTTGCCAACCAGGCTGCGCACGGTCGAAATGCTGACTCGTCATAATTCCATAGCCTCCTTACAGCGGGTCGAACGTTGCGCGTGGCGTAGCCTTCCCGGCCCAGAATTGACCACAGGCGCGCCGCAGCCCTTGCAGTAGAGGATTTCCCTGCCGCGCTCCCCGAAACGCCGTATAGCGCCTCCCAGCGCCAAAGCGCGCTCCCTGGCCAGGCGCGCCTCGCAAAACTGCAAATATGCCATGCGGCTGCGGCGAACCTTCTTTACCTTTCCGGTAACGGCATCGCGGTATGTGTCTGGTTTTTTATCTGCCTTATGGCCTGGGCGATCTCGTCCTGCAAGTCGTTCAGAATCGCAATCGCGTCCTCCGCGTCCACTTCCCGCGGCTTGGCCACCGCTATGCTGTTCAGTCCGATGGCCACAATCAGCCGCACCCTGTCCCTGGTCCTGTGCCTCACCCAATCGATCGCCTCGGCTACGTGTTTCGAGCTGGTGATCGGATCCGGCCATGTCTCTGCCATTGTGCATCTGTCCCCTCTTGTCCCCTTCCTTTGGATCGAAGGCCGCTTACCGGGATGGTGAGCGGCCTTGCGACTGTTCAACAAATGTCTTTTGGGCGTGTGGTTTCGCTAGGCAAGTTCCTCCTTCGTTTTAGTTTTTTTAGCCGGGGAAGGATTTTCGCGCTTGACTTCTCCCTCCTCCAGAAAAATGCCCATCGTGCCGCTGGAGTCCACCTTGGCGATGATTACGTGAAAATCCTTCTCCTCGGCCATCTCCTCGAGTTCGGCCAGGCTGTCATCATCCAGCGCTTCCCCGTTGGGGATGCAGACCAGGCGCAGTTCCGGCTGCATGGCCAGGCCGATGGCGATTGAAACCTTGATCTGCTGCGCCTCGCCCAGCTGGGTGAGCGGAACACCCTGATAAAGCACTTCCTCTTTGCCCTTATCGATGTTGAAGGTGAGCCCCTCGAGCGGCATTTTGGCGTTGATGATGGCGTCTGCCTTCTGCTGGTCCCTCAGTTCCATGGCGCGCGTCAGAGCGCGCACCTGAGCCTCGAGTTCGTCTTTCTGCCTGGTGAGTTCCTGGGCGCGGTCGCGGCGGTCCATTTCGCGATTGACGGCTTGCGCCTGGGTCAGTTCCTCGGCAATGGGCGTGATGTCCTGCATGACCGGCACGGGCGCCTGCTCCAGAGCCAGCCGCGCCTCGGCCACCGCTTCGGCCAGCGGCCGCCGCTGCTTCTCGGCGGCGGTGAGCGTCTTGCGCGCGATCTCCATCTCCTGCCTGGCCTGCTGAATGCGTTCCTGCGCGTCGTTGAAGCATCCCAACGCCTTTCCGCAAGCCTCGGCAATGGTTTCCGTCAGCCGCTCTCCGCGATTGCCCAGCTGGGCGCTTCTCTCGTGCAATTCCTCGAGCTGAACGCGAATATCGGCTGCCGTGTTCATGGCCGGATTGAGGGCTTCGATCTCGACCGCCAGGCCCTCTACGTTGCTGGAGGTCACGCCGATCAGATCGCGGTTGCGCTGCTCGTTCTTCTCGGCCTCGGCCAGAGCCTGGGCCAGCTGCTGGCGGCGCTCGAGCTGCGCCACCACCGTGGAGTTGTGCTCGTTGGCGGCGCGGATCCGCGCCTGAATGGCGTCGATTTCCGGCCGTTCCGCGGGCAGATTGGGGTTCACCGGGATGCCGGCGATCTGGCCTTTGAGCATATCCACATCGCGGCCGATCTCGCGGCGCCGCCTGAAATCGGCTTCGTTCTCCGTGTCCAGCTTGGTCGGATCCACGGCCAGCGTGATGGCCTGGCTCAGATAATCCACCTGCGCCTTCTTGCCGTCCGCCGGCCCCTTGATGCCCGGCCCGTCGCCGCGGCCCAGCTTCACAAACGCGATCGGGTCCAGCATGAACTTGTTGGTGATCGAGTCCATCATCTCCTGCGGAGTGCCCCAGGCCTTGGAGCCGGGCTGCATCTCGATGCGCAGCGGGCTGCGCTGGTTGCGCTTGGCGATGAAGGACTGCTCCCCGTCGATGGTGACGCGGATTTCGTGATCGGTCGCCCCGCGGCGCGTGGGCACTTGCGGAACATACTTCGCGCCCAGGAACACGCTCCAGATGGCGGTGATGATGGAAGTTTTGCCGGCCGAGTTCTTGCCGGTCAGCACGGTCATGCGTCCTTTCGGAACGAATTCCACGAAGCGCAGCCCCATGAAATCCTGCGCGAAAAATCTGGTCATGCGAAAAATTCTCGACATCGTTTGTCCCCTAACTTTCTTGCTTCTTAGTTTTGCTTAGTTCGCCAGCACAATTAGAGCCCACGCGGCCACTGCGAGGATCGTGATGGAGATCACCCGCACCGTCGCCCGTGGCCAGCGGGCGGCGCGGATCGATCGATTTGGCCTGGGGTTCAGCACGGTTGCAAGCGGATAGAACTTCTCGGAAATGCGAGCTTCGCGCTCGGTCTCGACGGTGACGTACATGCCTGATACCTCTCATCCTTCCGGTATCAACATAACGTTAAAATGACATCACCGTCAAGGCGCAGTTTCGGCCAGCGACCTGGCCAGATGCAGGAGCGTATTCAGCTGCGACGGATCGAAGCTCTGCCAGTTCTCGAGCAGTGCGCGAATGATTGCCCCCTCGCGCATCAGCGAGAGCGCAGCCAGATCTTTTACCGAAAGAACCTGATCCAGAAGTTCCGCCAGGCTGAGATGGAAGGCGCCGGCTAAACGGGCCAGGGAATGGATCGAGGGAACGATGCACCCGTTTTCGTACTTGTTGATGTAGGTCCGCACCGAGCCGGCCGCGGCCGCCAGCTCGGCCTGGGTCACATCCAGCAGGCCGCGCAGATCGCGCAGCCGATGGCATACCCGCAGGCCCTCGGCATGACAATCCAACTTCTCAGACGGCGCATCTGATCCGGTTAACGGCTCGAGTGCTATAAGCAGCGCTATATGACAAGCTATACAATTCCTCTGTCCCCGGTCGTACTGGCCACGCCCGCAATGGCCGCAAATGATGGTTTCGCGGCCCTCGTGTTCGCCGCGCGATCCTCTCAGGATCCGGTTTGCTGTACTGCTGGCTTGAAAGGCACCAGTGCCCACCACTACGGTTGTCCCCATGGTAGGTGCTACCTCCGTTTTTTAAGCCGGGTTGGAGCCCCTGGATCCCGGCATGGGTCCGGGGGCTCGATTTTTTCCTCCCTTTACCTCATAACTTTGGGTGCAGCCAAGGCTCCATGGCCGCGGCAGCTCTTGCAGGCCTGATTGTTCGGCCTGTCCCAGCCGGCCCCGTCGCACATCTCGCAGACTGTCACGGTTCCGGTCCCCATGCAGACGCATGAAGTGTCATGCATCAGCGCCTTGCTATAGGGGCACTTGATGGATTTTTCGCTTTGTCTGGCGTGGGCCAAAATTTCGCTGACCGGGCGCATAAGAATTTTTCCCCATACGCAACAAACTGCACTTCGCCTTACATTTTTTACAACACTGCGGCAGTCAGAGCAGGGAATTAGAGTTAGCGCGAATCTTTATAAAACTAATAGACTTACGCCGTTCGCAATGGCACATCATATCTGATTCCCCACCCATGTGGACACGCTCGTAAGAAAATAAAATCCCGACTTCCAAAAAGGTTCCGTTTGTGCCAAAAATGCGATCACTTGCAAAGACTGCAGCATCCTTCCTGGGCGGTGATCGCGTCTAACCCTGCGTGAGCGCCATAGTGCATTCCGCCGGCCACATGCGCCACCGGGCCGTTGTGCTTGTGGGCGGCGAGTTTGTTCTGGTAGGCCGCGATCGCCGCGCCCTTGCCTCTGGCCGCCTCGATCTTCTTGAAGTTTCCCGTGGTTTTCGTTCTTCCCAGCGCATGCACCGCGGCGCGGCCGTGGGCGCCCGCGGGCGCGTGGCCTTTGGAGGCGGGATTAAGTTTTAGTTCCCTGGCCATTTTGGAATTTCTCCTTAAAGAAACTTCCCCGTGTAGCGGATCTGGAACTGCGCGTTGTCCGCGTCCCTGCGGATCGCGGCCACCGCTTCATCCAAGTCTCTGGCGAGTTGCCAATCATCCCCCAGCCGCCGCCACTGGAACAGGCCGTCGCGGCGCTTCTGCGTCTCATAGACGATGGTCACGCGGCCTCCCCGAGCCGCTGCCTGCGATACAGCTTTACCCCCGCCAGGCAAAGCAAGCCGCTGCCCACCAGAAAGAGAGTCAACGGTTCCGACGTAACCACCGCCGCTTCAGGAACGGCGGTCAAAGTGTAGGAGCTTACGCCATCCGGCCTGGTCGCGGTCAGCGTGAATTCGTAAAGGGTCGGATCGAATCCCGGCTCAAGGAACATGGCCGTGCCGACAACATTCAGAAAGTTCGCAGTGTTGGAGATCACGGTGAGCGACTCGAGATTCATCGAAAGGGCCGGTGATACCGTGGCAAACAGCGTGGCCCCTGCGGCGGTCCCGAAGTTGAAACTGTTCAGCATTTCCGTGTGCCCGATCAGGGGCAGAAAATTGCCCGTCGCGATCAGCGTCACAGAGGGATTGGAAAACTGCATTCCAGTGCTGGTGTACGTGGTTGCCCCGGCGATGGCAAGGTTGCCGGTGATGGGATCACTATGCGCCGGCCGCACGAACGAAACCACGGCCAACGCTGCTACAAGCGCAATTTTCTTCATGGATTCTCCTCCTCAAGTTGTTCCTTTTTGTTCCTCACCTTATCTCCCACCACACGATGCTTCCATCGGCTGCATTCGTGCTCTGTACCTGAAAACTGGTGCCGGGAGTGATGTTTACCGTGTACGGCACTCCGCAACTGACGCAGTTGGAGTGCGAATAAAAGATGCGCGAGTCGGAACGCACATAAGCTGTGTTCACGGTTGCGGTGCCGCTGGCCAGCGTGACCTGGCCCTGATAGTTGGGAACGCGAGTCGGCAGGCTGGTGTAGAGATAGTTGGCGGCCACATTTGGGGGCACGAAACCATGCAGCAGTTGCTGCCGCCAGCGCATCACTTCCGCTTGAGAAATTCCGGCGCTCGCCGGAACGTATATCACGAAAGGTTCCCAATAATTCAGGGTCACGCCGCTGTTGCACCCCAGATAGACACGCATCTGCTGTCCTGCCGTACCATCGGACTGCAACACTTCCGCCACACCCACTACAACGTGCCACCAATCATCGACAAACTGCGAATCGTATGGACTGGTGCTGGCGTTGTTGCCGGTGGTGATGCTAACCAAACCATTGGGCGGGCCGATAAAGTAATGGGAACTGGCGCCGTTTTCTATGGTCATCGCGCCCGCCCCCGTGCCCGTCGCGTTCTTGCCCTTGGTAGGCGTGTACGTCCACACTCCGAACAGGATCATGTCTCCCACCGCTGGAGTGAGTCCGATCAGAGGCCCGACATTGACGGACGATCCTCCAACTGGCCCGTTAAGCGATGCTGCGGTAGCCGTACCGTCTGGCGCTTCTGCCGTAGAGGACGCCAGGGTACAGGTAGCCAGCGGCCATGTCGTGGGGTTGGTCTTGATGTTTTGGGATGCATACGGCAGAACCGATGGAGCCATAGACGCACCGACTCCACGCAGTTCTGCTTCCAGAGATTTGGCTTGAATGATCCCCGCCGGTCCCGTCGTATTGTTTAGATCGTATTGCGCCCCGGCATTGGGCGGAGCAATGTTCATGATTGTTCCGCCCGCATAGTCGTTTTTAATGCAAGTGATGCCGCTCCCTTGCACGGTGATACTCGACACCGAATCGGGAAAAAGGCTGGCCACTCCGCACTGTGTGACTCCGGCGGGGTTGTCCTGAAAACCGCTCTGCTTTATTTCCACCTGTTGCTGGTTGCCGCTCCAGTAACCAAGACTGTCGTCATACGTGACAATGCCCCGTGAGCACTGTTCACAGACAACCTTGTTGAGAAATGCGCCCGTGGCTCCATGATCCAGCTTTATAGCGTCAATCATCCATGTGTTGTCCAGATATAACGGCCCTGTTCCTCCGAAGATGGTATTGAACGCATTGTAGAGATGGATCGACCACGGGTAACAGCTTGAACCAATGGAACCATCTTTGAAGTAGGTAAATGCCGCGCCTTGTATATCCATCGCCCATCCAGACAGACTCTGGCTGGCAAACGCGGAGCAAGTGCCCGATGCCAACAGGCCGATATTATCCAGAACCGATTTGTAGGAGTTATTGCCAACCACCAGTTGCGGGCCTGACGCCACGATGTGAAGGTCTTTCAGCAACTGCCCAGCCCCGCCAGCATTTAACTCCATTCCCGCCCCGGAAAATTGCGCCGTGGACACATGAGGCCGATAGAATCGCGCCGTAAATGTCGTGCTGGTATTGTCCGCAACCGGAACAGTTTCCGGCGAGTCTTCATTCAGCCCGGTGATGGTTCCGCCGCTACTGGTAGCGGTTGTGCCGCTGGGTACGCTCCATACGAGAGTGTTGGCAACGTAATCGCCATTCACGATCTGCCATTGCCCCGCAGTTCCCCCCCACTGTCCATTGAACGAAGAGTCTGTAACTCCGGCAATCTTGATGCCGATATTCACCGGGATATGACAGTTTTCGCTGACCGCCTGGTTGGTTACAGTACTCGCCGCCGTCCCGGCGATGGTCAGGGAGGTGGTGCCGCCGCCGCTGAGGACGTAGGTGCGCAGGGGGGAAGTGGAAACCCCCGCGCCTATGATCGTGATCGCCGATCCATTGGAGATGGTGATTCCGGCAGGAATGGTAAGAGTGCTCTGGCCGGAAGTAATCGAGCCAGTGGTCGAGGGCATGGTTCCCGTGACCCGCGTAGTAGTGCGGCTTACCGTGGCAAGGTCGCATACCTGATAATCGGCCACGCCCAGCACGGTTCCATTCGTTCCTGCCACGTTTCCAGTGAGGTTCGTGCTGCCGCCGTATATGTATCCATTAGCCGAAGGCGTAAGGGTTTGCAATATGCCCTGAATCCAGCCATTGACGGGCGTGATGGAGTACCCGGCATAATTGCCAACCATGCTGACTGCCGCACCGGATACGGCGGTAGTGGCGGCGGTGCCCAGCGTGATGCTAGTACCGGAGATGGCGCTGATGATGGATGTCAAAGTGCCGCCGGAAGTTCCTGCTCCAGCTACCGTAATCCTGTCGCCTTTGGCATATCCTGCCGCTGACGCCAAAACCAGCGTACTCATGGCCCCGGCAGTGATGGTTCCCGTCGTAGAGATGCACTGCCATAACACCGAATTGGCTTGATTGAGGTCTTGATAGGTTGCGCCGGTCGTCGAAGAATTACAAGCTACCGGAACGGTTGCGGTAGGGTTTCCGGTTCCGTAATAGGTGGGAGCAATCGCCGTATTCAGAGTCCCACTTATTGGCGTGGTAAGAGGCCGCACATAGATTTCCGAAATGTCTCCGGGGGCTTGAAACTGTATCGGGCCGCTACCGTTTTTGCCGATAAAGTTTATCGTCCCGGAGTTGGGCGGGATATTGAGCGTGGTTCCGGTGCGCAGAATACCCTGAATCTCAAAGGTGACGGGAGTGTGACCGGCCCAGTTGAAAGCGGCGGGATTGTCCCAATAGCAAGCGGTTGCCAGAGTGCCTCCGCACACGATCAGCAACCGTCCGCCGGTAGCAGGAAGCGCATTCCATGCTGCCGTCATCACGGCGGCATTATCAGTTGCGCCATCCGCCTTCAGCCCACCGGCAAACGTCTTATTGCGAAGATCGAGCGTCGGCGCGCCGCCGGATGCTATCGTCGGCGCTTGTAGCATCGTGCCCGCTGCAAGAGTGCCAGTCGCCGCGATGCCGCCATTGTTGTCGTAGGTGACTCCGTTCATCCCCCCGAAAAAGCCGCCGTTGTTGTACTGCATCTGCAAATTTGTCCCGCCGGGATTGTTGCCGGTCCCCATCGCAACGCACGTATTACCGGAAGGGTTGTAGACCATCCCCGGTGTGCAACTGGAAGGCCACAGCATCTGGGTGCCGGGATTGATGTGGTTCACGCTATACGTGCATTGCTTGGTCGCGGGATCATAGACCATGCCCGTCGTAGCGCAACTGGCCGGATAGTTCACTTGGTTCGTCACGTTAATGCTGTTGATGTTGTTGGGGCATTCCCCCGCCGTGGCATCGTAGACCGCTCCCGGCGTATTGCAGCTAGTGGGCCAGGTCAGTTGCGTATTGGGGTCGATGTCGTTTAGATCCACGCAATCATTCGTGACCCAGTTATAGATTTTGCCGTCGCTGGTGCGGCAGCTCGCGGGCCAGCGGATCTGGGTGTGCGGGTTCACCTGGCCGTAAGCCGCAGCACTTACGGCAAGCAAAAAACTAAAAAATCTAATACACACAGAAGGCATCGATGCGGTCCCCCAGCTCTGGGTTGAAATTTACGGTCACGATATTTCCGCTGATGGTGCATTGTGTGCCGTTCATGATGATCCCGTTGTAGGTCGCCGCCACGATCTTTCCTGGCGCCGTGAAGGTCTGATTGCCGCCGATAAGCGAACCGCTGCATTGCACGTATCGCAGCGCACTCAGCAGAAATCCGTAGGGGGGGACATTGGGAACAAGATTGCTCAGATCGAAGCTGCCGCTGCCGGTCAGCACATAGGCGTTCGACTGCACCACGTTGCCCTGGCCGTCGAGCAGCGCGATGGTGTAATAGGTGCCGCTGGGCGTGATGGCATCATTGCCCCACAGGAGAGTGGAGAAAGAACCGTTGACGCTCTCGAGGTAGATCGGCCCGACTTTGGCCAGCATAGAAGTGCCGGCGATCTTGGGCAGGATGGGGCCGAAGCCGCAAAGGGCGATCGAAATCTTGCACGGATTCGCTGCGGATCCGATGGGATTGCCGGCGAGATCCTGCAAAAGAGCAGTCAGCGTTATGCCCGGCGCTGCGGCCACTGCGGCCTAATCCAGTCTTGTCCCCTGGTTTTAGGCAAAATTACGTGTAAAACATCATAAGCCCCATGTTGGTTTTAAGGATATGGTTTTGATCGTTGGCAATGTTAATTAGAAACCAACTGGTGAGCGGCTGACTGGCGAACGCCCAGTAGCAGCAGTTTCCAATCGCTTCATCCAGTCCCGGCATGCGGTCGTGGCTGGGTTCCTTGTCCCAGTCGCGGCGGGAAAAATAAATGTCGTCAATGTCGCGCGCCAGGGTCTGAAAGTTGCGGTCGCTGGCGTCGATCGGGGCCGGCCGATGCAAATTGGCGCGGTATTTGTCGGCATTTTCTATAACTTTTATCCAGTCGCCCTCGTGCCATCCCTGGCGCACCCGGTTGCGGATGCACATGGCGATCGCCTTCATCTGGTCCGCGGACGCGCCCGGCCCGGCTTCGCGCGCCGCGAAAATGGCCAGGTAGGCGCGTTGTACGTCATTGATGGTCATTACTGTACGGTTCCCTCCGCGTTTCTCAGCATGGCCAGCTGCTGGAGATACCAGGCCGCGGCTGGGCCGCTGGGCACGGGAAACGCCTTGTGCGCTTCCTTCTCGGTAATCGCCCTAGCGCGGATCATGGTCAAAAGCGCCGTTCGCCAGCCTAAAAACTTGGCCGCATAGACGGCGCCGTAGCGCGTGAAGGTCATAATCATCCACTCGGTCATGGCCGGCCACTGGAGCGTCCCCACGCGCAGGAATTCGGGCTCTTTCAGCTGCTCCTCCGCGCAGAGGTTCATTTGCAGCTGCATGGCCTCCTCGGCCATCTCGCCGGCCAGCCTCACTTTTCTCTCGGCCTCGGCATTCATGTGCAGCCGGCGCAACTGTTTGGCGGTGCGCAGCAGGGCCTCGCCTTCGCTGCGCAGGCGCTGGATCCTGAGGGGCCGGTCATCGATGACCTGTCTGCCGCCGGTCCACCTGGGATTATCCACGTAGAGCCCGATGCGCCCGCTCCTGGCCTCGGGGCTGGTTTTCACCACATGCTCTCCCAGCTTGATTCGTCCGTTGCCTACCACTTTGGCCAGGCGGTCATAGAACTGCATGGGGGTCATAATCCGGCCATAGCGCATCTTTTCGTTCTCGTCGCCCTCCCACCTCCCCTGGCCGTCCCAGCGCTGCGGCCTGGTGGACGCCACGGCCAGTTCCTGCATGGCCAGGTTGCGCTCGAGCGCCGCGTGAGGATCGGGAGGACTATAAACTTCTAGTTTCATCTTCTCGAGCGCCTCGATGACCCGCGGATGCCGGCCAATGAGGTTGAGCATTTCCGTAGAGCGAAACTCTTCCTCGGTGGCCGGCTGGCCGATGGCCACGCCGCTGGTCCCGGCTCCCAGCGCGATGCGCAGGCTGCGCATGGCATCGTCTATCTCGGGATCGGGCTCGGGATCCCACTTGCCTTCATCGATCTCTCGCGCGGCTTTCTTGATTTCCTGATCCGCCCAGTGTTCCTTTGGCTTCGACTTCTGGTGCGGCGGGATCACGATTTCCGGCATCTCTATTTTTTTGTCTGACATCACAGGTGTCCCCTTTCTGAATGATGGTGCGGCCGCGGTTTCCTCCTCCCCCATGCGGCCATCAGTGCATGGAGCCATTTCATCAATGCTTGTGCCTGGATGGCTCCCCTTCTTCGGTAGGAAAAGGCTTTTTGCCACTTTTTGCCTCTTCCGAACCGGACTTCGGATCGTGTTCGGACTTCTGATCGTCCTTGCCTGTCTGATCGGTCTTGCTCGTGGGCACGATGGCCTGCACACCATCGCCGCGCGGGCATGTGTAAACAGTGTCTTTTCCATCCTCGCTGGGGGTGGTCACGCACTTGGCCCCGCAGCGGATGCAATACTCACCGAGAAGTGTTGGCATTCGTTTCCTCCTGTTTAGGTTGTTCGTTTAGTTTTCTGACCATCTGAGCGATGAACGGGCCATAGTTTTCCGGCTTGGCGCCGTACTCGACCGCATAGAGAATGTTTTTCGCGACTTGCGGATTCGAGAGCATGGCGTCCTGCACCCGGCGCGCAATGACCGGGACCGAATGCAGGGCCGCTTCCGCGGTTGCTGCCGCCATGGTCCCGCCGATGAAACCTCCACCGGCCCTGTACGCTCCTATGGCTGCGGTCGTGGCTACCGTATGTCTTAGAACCTTGCCGATCGCGCCCTGGGCCGTCGGTTCGGGTTTGAGGGCCAGCGGCCTCGAGGGCACATTGGGCACGGGTACGCGCGCCGGCCGCTCGGGAGGCGCAGGCGGCTGATATTCCGGTGCCTTGAATTCCGGCGCTTTATAGGGCGCAGGGGGAACGAATTCCGGCGCTTTATATTTGGGCGGCGCCACAAATTCCGGCTTTTGGTACGGTGCAGGGGGAACGTATTGCGGCGGCTCGTAGGGCGCAACCGGCTCCAGATACTTGGCTATGTTGAGAATGGCTTTGTTCATCTGGGCGCGGCCGTTGTTGGTGGACATCTTTTCAAAGACCGACTCGATTGTTCTAAGCCGGTCCTCGCCACCCATGGCTTCCGCGATAGCCGGTCGGCCGTGAGCGATTACCAGCTTCCCTAACTCGGCTGTGCCCACTCTGCCGTTGATCCCGCGCTGTGCCTGGCTCACAGCGCTACCGCCGGGGACGCCCATCAGCGATTTGTCTAATCCCTTGGCGATGTCGCCCATCACGTAGTATTGGCGCCAGCCGGAACGCACCGCAGACACATAATCCGGCCGCACACTTTTAGTTTTGGAAATCAGGTCGTCCAGTTCGCCCAGCTTCTGTTTATAAGCCCGCACCGCCTCCGCATCGAGAGGATCGTTATGCATGTGCGTTTGCGCGGCTGCCACTTCTGCATTAAGATCGCGGAATTTGCCGCCGGTTTCCGAATCGATGGCATCCATCGAATCGTTGAGTGCGGTGCGGAATTCATCGCGCGCCGTGGTGTAATCGCCTACCCGGTTCAAAATTTCATTGGTGTTGATGCTGGTCAGCGGCCGGGTCGTACCGACTACGACCGGCGCCGCCCCGCCAGGCTGGGCCATGGTGACAGGCCGTCCCTGGCCCGCCTCTTCGACGGCGCGCAGATGCGGCTCGATCGCCTGACCCGCGGTTCGGCCGTAGGTCTGAGCAGCTTCGGCGCGCCCCGCTGCTGCTTCGGCCTGGGCCGCGGCCGTGGCTCTCTGGGTAGCCTGTTCTACCCGTTGCGCATGCTCGGCCTGGCCGGCTTCGACCGTGGCCGCATGGGTGGCCTTGGCCTGGCGCACCGTTTCGGCGTGGGCGGCTTCGCCAGCTGCCACTTCCTGCCCGTATGCGGTTCTGGCCTGGCGTACCGTTTCGGCGTGGGCGGCTTCGCCGGCTTCGACCGTGGCCGCGTGAGTGGCTTTGGCCTGGCGCACCTGTTCTGCATGAGTGGCCTTTCCAGCTTCCACTTCCTGGGCGTGGGCGGCCTTGGCCGGCTCCACCACCGTGGCCTCGTGCGCGGCTTCGCCCGCTTTCACCGTAGCCGCGTGGGTGGCCCTGGCTTGCATGTACTGCTCCCGGTTCTGCGCGTTCTGTTCAATGGCCGTTTGTCTGGCTTGCTGGGCCTGGGCAATCTGTTCGTCTGTCACCTGGCGGCCGGCTTTCTGCGCCTGCCGGGCTGCGGCCGCTTCCTGGCCCGCCTCCACGCCTTTGCCGAGAAGTGCGGCGCCGCCGGCCATAACCGGGGCAGCAAGGGCCGTGGTTCCGGCGGTAATCAGGCCCGTTCTGGCCGCCTCTCCAATATCCCCGGTTTTCAAATAGGTCTGCCCAGCCGCTACCGTGCCCTGATTGGCGGAAGCGATGCCAATTTTCATCAACTTGGCCACCAGAGGGTACTTGTCGAGCATCTGCGCCAAGCCGGTGGCGAGTTTGAATTGTTCGGCAAACGGCAGCAGCTTCGCGCTTCTGCCCAGCAATCCCAGCAACTCCTCACCAGAAGCGAATTCCCCCAGGGTCTCTCCGGTTGCGCCCATGCTCTGCTGAATGTTGGTGCTCTTGTGCGCGGCCAGCTGCCCCAATACATCGTTCGGTCCCGGCGGCCCTTCCTGATTAAAGCCGGGCATATATCGCCTCTCGGCCTCCATCATCGATCCCATCCCCATCAGCCGGCGGCCACCTTCTACCGTCCTTGCCAGTTCACCCATCCCGCCCACGGCCTGGTGCATGAGGCTGAAGCCTGGAACCCAGTGCATCCAGTCGGGCTGACTGTCGATCGCCTCCAGCAGCCCATGAAAATCTTTAATTTTAGTTTCTGGCGCCGCGGCCGGCTGCCCGCCCGCGATGGGCGTAACGGGCGCTGGCTGCATAGATGGCGTGGGCGCCGCCCCGTTAAGCGGCCTCACCGTGCCGGGGACGACTGACGGGTTAGCCGTGGGCGCAGGCGATGACGCCGCGCCGTTAAGCGGCCTCACCGTGCCGGGGACGACTTGTAGACTGTCACCATTCATTGCGGTGGCGCCAGGCCCATGTCCTTTCCTTGAGCATCCAGATAATGTTCTTTTCCGTCAGTCATTCGTCCTATGGATACAGCCCCGACAGGAGCTTGCGGCGCCTTGTTCTGAAGCGTGGAATAAACATCCTTGGGGTCGATCCCGAAATGCTGCAAAGCGTTCACACCCTCCTGACTCAACAGATCCGGCACATGCTTGCCTATGGTTCGCGAGTATTTGAAGTCTGAGGACCGCAGGCGCACCGCGGCTGTATTCGCCATGGCCTTCATCACCGCCTGGCCCACGCCCAAGCTCACGTTTTCATCGAGCAGCTTCTGCCCTTCCTTGATGTCCTCGACCGTCAGGGCATGGTTGTTTTTAATTGAGGTTTCCCATTCGTTGCGCAGGGTCTTGAATTTCACCACAGCCGCCTGTATGTCAGCCGCGCGGTCCCCTCCCGTCATGGTTTCTAGTTTGTTGAGAGGAATGTTCAGCAGTCTGGCGTCTTTATTGCGCAACCCATTGATCGCTTCCGACGCTTCCTGCGCATGGCCCAGAAACTTATCGAAGCTCTCGAGGCTGTTAGCCTCCTGCCCGTCGGTGTAGTCCTTGAGAAGTCCCTTGCGGTTCTGGTACTCAATCTCTCCCTGTTCCCGGTCATACGGATGACCGGTCTGGGCCAGGGAGAGTTCATCCGCGCGGTGCATCACAGCGTTATAGTTTTTCGCGCGCTTGTTCATCAGGCTCACTGCGGAACGGTGATCAATGAGGGCCTGGGCCTCGGATTCGGTATCGCCTTGCTCGCCAGCGCCCTTGTCGCTCGCGGCATCGGCCTCCATATTGGCTTTGTGCGCCTCGGCCCACGTTTTGGCGGTTTCAGCTTTTTGCTGCTGGAGTTCGCCGGGCAGCATCTTGCTGCGTTTCTCCGTCTCGCTTTGGAGATTTTTCGTTTCGGCGTCTTTCTTTTTGAGATCCGCCTGGTCATTCAGGTATTTCTGTTTTGCGGCCGCCGCCGCGACATTCAGATCGGAGATTTCGCCCGCGGTCTGCCCGTCAGAGCCCTGGTGTTTCTCGATTTCATGGGTCGCGGGATTGAAATAATCAAAAGTCGTACCGGAGGGAACCATCTGTTTGCGCCAATCGGCATTGGGCATTTTCATAAACGTCACGCCCTGGTGGCCCTGCGCGTCGATGGTTGCCACAGGTTCGATGATGTGATTCTTCACGAAATTCTCGGCCAGGTTGGGATCGAGATGAAGGACTCCCGCCAGATCGCCGGGATGCTGCGCGACTCCCATGAATTCGCCGCCCATTCGGTGAAGGAATTCGATGTGATCCTGCGCGGCTTTGGCATCTTCCTCGTTCGCTGTGGTCTGAAGCCGCGCGGCCCTCCAGGCCTCCTCCATGGTTTTCATGCGCAGCATGGTCATGTTGGCGCGGTCGAGCATGTCGGTCTGAGCCTGTTTGTTTAGTTCCTCTTCGCGTGTCTTGTCCTGTTCGGCGGCCTGCTCCCCGACTTGTACGCCCGCCAGCGCGGCTTTGCCCATGTTGCCGGCGCCGCGGCCCGCGGCCAGACCTGCGGCCGCGCCTTTGAACATGCCGGCGCCGATTCGCGCCCACTGCTGGCCGCGGGAGAGATTGGGGTGATACACAAACTCGTTGCCGTCCTGATCGTGAAAGAGTTCCGGCCGGGTCGTTCCGGTCAGCGCATCCGCGATCTTGTCCATCACGCCCAGCAATCCGCCGCGCGAAGGACGCAGCACCAGCGGAACCTGGCCGCCGATGTAGGGATTCGCGGCTGCCGTGGAGGCGGGCTCGAGCCCCGCGGCCGCGGCTTGGTTGGGCGCCTGCGCCCTGGCCAGAGCCTGCTGCGCGGCTCCGTTGGCCGCGCCCGGCGGCTGCATCGGGCTGGGCGGCGCCGCGGCCTTGCCGGCATCCATCCAGCTGTTGGGGTCGGGGATCGGATTAGGATCTGGCATTGCTTACCCCCACTTGTTGATTCCTGCCCCGGTAGCCATTCCCCCGATAGTTCCTGCGGCGCCAATGGCTGCATTGATCCAACTGTTCTGCTCCTGCGCGATCTGATTGGCCGTGGTCGAGGCTGCGCTCCCCGCGCCGGTCGCCTGCTGCTCGTAGCCCAGCGGGTTCATGCCCGCGGCGATGTCCATGAGGCCGGTGCCGGCCTGCTGCCAGTTCGCGCGGCCCTGCGCGTAGTTGGCCTGGGTGACTCCCAATTCCTCGCGCGTCTTTTCCTGCGCAGAACTAAGCGCGGTATTAAGTTTTAGCTGGTCGGCGGCACCCGAACGCATCCCCGGTATTCCGCCTTGCGCGGCGATCTGCTGGTTCACCGCGCGCGCCGCATTGGCATAGTTCTGGCCGGTCCCCTCGATGATCTGCGTCTCGAATGCCTCTTTCTCGGCGGGCGCAAATCCTTCCTGCGAAGGACCCAGCGCGAAGATGCTTCCCAGCTGGTTGGCCATCGGCCCATAGATCGCCTGTTGATGGCCGTACTCTTCCTGCATCATCTCGCGCGCCTGCTGGTAGGCGGCCATCTGTTCGCCCTGGATCGTATTTTGCTCTCCGGTTGCACCGCACATGGCTACATTTGCCTTTCCACAAGTTTTTGGGATTCTCGTGAGGCTGAGAGTCGTTTTCTGAGCAACGGCCCGTCCTGAACGAAATCCAGCCGGTTCACGCAGAAGACAATGAGATCGTCGCTGAAAGAATCGAAATAAATCTCCTTGACGCCGGTTGCAAAGAGGATCCCCTCCAGCCACTTCAGACCCACAATCAGGCCCAGAGCAACGCGCCCGCGGAGCCGCCTGCGCTCCTGCGCATTGGCCGGCCTGGGCGGAAACTGAATGTGCATCTCCATCGAGCGGGGAGAGATCAGGACGCCTTTCCAGAAAAACACCGGCCCGTCTTTGTCGTAGAGGATGTAGCTGTCGCAATGCTGGCCCTGCTCGATCCAGAACGAAGGCTGCACCGTGTTGTGCCAGGGATCCGCCTCGGTCCACTGTTTAGCCAGAAGCGCATCGGTGGCGATGGCGCCCGCCGGCCGCAGGGTGAACTCCGAAAATCGGAATGTGCCTCTGGCGCTCATATTGCAACCCTCCCCGTGGGAATGGTGCTGCGCCCATAAAACTGGCGCAGCGCCGCATCGGGCGTGGAGAAGATCGAAGGCAGGGAACTGATCATTCTCGGATGGCGCCCGATATAGGGCGGATGCGGCGTGGGCATAGCCGGGGCGCTTGGCGGGCTGGCCGGCGTCACCACCCCGCCCCCCGCGCGCACATGAGTAGCCGATATGTCAGTGGATCGACTTTCCAGGCTCGGCATTTTGCTCCTCCTCCGAAAGACTCTTTCGCAAGGCTTCGCCCACATCGGGCGCCCGCGGTTCAATGCGCTCAATGCGGCATTCCAGCTTTGCCTGGCAGATCGCGCAGCGGCCGATAGGCGAACCAGGCCCCGGCGGAAATTTGTAGAGCGATGATGTGCCGCTGATCAGCGCCTGCAAGGCTTCGATCATGGCTAAATTGTCGGTCGGCTTGAAGTACAGTATTTTTCCGTGGTTCTCGTCGGCCGTGCATTGCACTCGCAGCCGTATTTCATCGCTGGATCGTTTTTGTCCCCGTGGCATTACTGTTGTCTCCGTTCTTTGAAGTGAGCCCCGAAAATTCCGAACTTGAGCAGCTCGTCGGCCACCAGCTGGCTGCCATAGTCGATTTTCAGTTGAAAGTGTTCACACTTGGGCGTCTCGGCCGTCGATGACGCCCGGTAACGATCGCTGTAGGTGGTGATCGAAGGTTCCAGATTGGGAGGATCCTCGTGGTGCCCGTCATCGAGCGAGAGGGTATCCCACGCGGTAGTGCGTCCTTCGACCGTGACGCCGGCCGCGATTTCATCGAGCAGCAGGCTTACAATTGGCCGTGCGCCTACCGCCATACTCTTGATTGCGACATGGACGATTTCGGCCACTTCGCCGGTTTCGCACAATCCGATGGATCCCTTGACATCCCAGGATGGATAGCCGGCATAGGCGCCGGCCGTCCAGTCGCCGCTCACCGCATCGTCGCGCATGAGAATCGGCCCGCTCGTTTGCGGCCCCATCAGCAGCTGGAACGTGCCCGGCGAAACTTCCACCGATTGCACCGCGCTGGTGCCGCCCACGATCGCGGCGCGCGGGCTCCACAGGGAGCCCGACTCGGGCGGCGCAATCGGGCTCCAGCGGAACCATCCCACCGTACCATCGGCCACATAGAGGCCCGTATCGGGCGAGTTCTGCTCGTGCCAGGTGACATAGGAATTCGCCGGATTATAAAGCGCCGCAGTCGTCCCGCCCGTGGTGACGAGCTTGAACTGGTCCCCGATCGAAAAGCCGATTTCAATCTCCCCGTTGCCGGGATCGAAACTAAAAACTTTAGATCGGTTGGAGAATCCGTAGACGGTCGAGCCCCGCATGCAAAAACAGTCATAGGAGAGGATGCCCACGCCCTCCATGAACATCTTGGGCGGCAGGAATGGATTGTTCGAGGTTCCCTCGCCCAGAATCACGTAAGTGTTCGCCACGCAGGCCACGATCAGCCCGCCGTTCTGCATGGTGACGGATTTCAGCCGGGTCGGCTGCTCGGGCAATTGGAAATAATTCAGCGGCGGGAAAGAAGTGTTGCCGTTGCCTACAACCGTATCCGGTCCTCCGCTGTAGATCACATCGGATCCGTCGATCATAAAAATCCGGCCGCAGTGGTACTCGGGCGCCACGGCCGTCGAGGGTGGGGGCGTGGCCAGCGATGAAGTGTTGGCCGAACCGGGCGCGGCCATCGCGGTATTAAGAGCGCTGTCGGGCGTGGTGTCGGTATAGATCCACGTTTGCCCGGTGCCGGGATTGGGAAACTGATCGACGTAGTAAAGCGTCGAGCCGCCGGCCGCGGTGCGCCACAGGACGATGGAATCGTAGGGCGGATTGGGCATCCCCGACCCCTGAATCACCGGGTGCATGTTGGGCGCGAGAACTACCGGCTGCGAGAGCGGAGAAGGATTGGTGATCTCCCCGGTGATCGAGTTCAGGCCGGAATAGGCCCAGTACCATGCGGTCGTGTTTCCCGCCGAATAGGGACCGTTGTTCAGCCAGGTGGCCGTGTTGTCGCCCGTGAGCCCGCCTTTATTCGTATTCCAGACAATCGCAGACGCGCTGGATTTGCCGATTTTCTGAATGGCTTCAAGGTTTCCGCTTGAATCCAGAATGGTCGTATCCAGCGAAAGCAGCTGGTTCGATCCCGGCCAGCCCGGCGGGCTATCTCCTTGGTTCACCCACGTTACCGGCGATCCGGTCGGTTCCTTCGTGATCGTCCCCAAACCGTTGGTCCAGTTCGGCGTTATGTTGCTGCTGACTCCTCCCGCAGTGCATTTGAAAAGCGATGTGACCAGCGGACTGGGGCCGCTGGGCGTGGCATAGTTGTAGCTCACCACAACGAAGTCGCCCACGGCATGAGTCGCGCCCCCGACCCAGTTTCCCGATCCCATGCATTTCCATTGCGCATTTGAGCCGGTGCCTGTCGTCTCGGTGGTGATGCCCCCTGGAGTGGTACTCCACGATGGAGCGCTGGAGCCTGTTTGTATCGGTGCGGACGGGCCGATGAGCAGCTGCAACTGCCCCGCGCCGTAAATCACGAAAGATGGCGCATACCACGTATTGGGCGCCCAGTTGTTAAAAAGCGCAGCGGCGGCTGTCTGAACCACGGTGGGCGCAGTCGTCGGCCCGGCCCCGCCCATGCTCTGCACCGCGCCGCCGCGGCATTCCCACTGTTGTCCCCCGTCCACAGTGATTGCGCCGATCCCCGTCTGCCATGTCGGTGGAGAATTGCTGTTGACTCCGCTCCCGGTGGTGACGGTCCCCGTCTCGGAACTAAGAGCCAGATTGGCATGAGTGAAGGCGAAGAAAAATTGCAGGCTGCCGCCAATGGCGGGGATGGTCTGGGTTGTGCCATTGAGCGCCGGCAGAGTGGTAAGCCCGCTGAAGGTGAGCTGAACACCGGGCGCGATCTGGATGCCCGCGCCGGGTGCGAGAAATACCGTGCAGACGTTACTCTGCACCGTGATGGAAGCGATGGTCCCGGTCTGCGAACCGATGGACATCTGGATGTTCCCGTTGGGATCGATAATGTAATCGCCTGGCGTCCACTGTTTGTTCGCGGTCCAGCCCTCCGCGCTCGTCACCATCTGATGCGTCTGGACTCCATCGCCGGCATAGAGAACGTTCCCCACGCCCAGAAATGTGGTCTTGCCGGCCGCAGGATCCTTCGTCCAGAGAATCTGATTGGTGTTCGGCCCGGTGACATCGCGCACCGTGCCGGCGCCGGGCGCGGGACTGCCCGTGAATCCCCAGGCGAACCAACGCCCTGTGCTTGAGGTCGAACTTTCAACGATAAAATCGACGGTTGCGTATGCAGCGTTCGTAAAAAAACTCGCGGCGGCGCTGATACCAACCTGTGTCCAGGCGTAGTTATTCGGTACGGCAGAACTTTGATTGCTGCCCAGATAAGTATTGCTTGCATCGTAAAAATTGATGCGCAACACTGCCGTGCCGCTTGCCCCATGTTCCCCCAGCCCCCAGCAACTGGCGGCAATCACCGTTCCGGTGGTGCAGGGGATATGCTGAAGATTTACAACTGCGCCCGAACCCGGACCCACAAACATCGCACAATACCCCACCCCAGGTGGTACAGGCAGGCCAGCATAGGTATAAGACCATCCAGGCTCATAGTTCCACCCGCCGGAACCGTTGGCGAAGTTCGGATTTTGCAGCTGATTGGCGAAGCCTTGGCAGTCGGCAATGACGCGAATATTCTCCCCATTCGCGCCGAATTGGCGGAATGGATAAAAACGGTTGATGGGCGGAAGGACCTGGCTGTTGTAGACGCTCGAGCCTGGCCGGCGTATATCGGTGAGCCGCGCGCTGATCTCGCGGTTGATCCCGTCGATCATCGAATCAAAGCGCGAGGCGGAATAAAACTTTCTATAGAGATAAGGAACATCCGCATCGCGCAGCGGGCTGCGCTGGGTCCACATGCCCGTGAACTGCTCGTCCATCGCCAGGGCCACGTACTCGCTCGGTTCTACGGTCGCGCCGGCTTGGGCTAACGGACTCGGCATGGTTCTCCTAGCGTGACATCACCTTAACATCATTGCATGCGCCCGCTTGCGGCCCCTTGCGTTATGGACTGGGCGCGCTGCGCGGTGCGGATAAACTCGTTCCACTGGCCCATGAAAATGATTTTTGCCTGTTCGCTCAATCCATCCTGGCGGGACAATAAGTGCGCCACGAACTGTCTTTCAAAGATGGGAAAGCGCGCATCGTTGACCAGCAGCGAAGCCCAGGTAAGCATGCCCTCGAAAAACAGGTCCGCGTTCTCATCCGAGATGGTGCCCAGCGGCTGCGCGGCGCCGGTCACAAGCGGCGCCTTCTGTTGATAGTCCAGATATGCGCTGTAGGCCTGGTCGGGGACGGAATCGAACCGAAACGTGATGTTGCCGGCATTGTCGTCGTACTGCGGGCAAATCTTGGTAGGCAGTTTCGAGGTGCCGATCTTCGGCAGCGTGATCTCGCCGCCCAGCTGATGGATCTTCCCGTTGCCGTCTACCAGCCATTGCGTATCCAGGCGCCCGAACGTAGGCACGTTCACCTGATAGTCGGTGCCGCCCGCAGTCGAGATGCTGATTACGGTGGTGGTGCGGTTCGCGCGCCACGAGAACGGCGGCCCCAATACCACGTTCAAAACGATCTGCGCCGCCCCCAGCGCAGGCTGCTGGTTGTTCACGTAGAGCGACTGCTGCTTGATATAAGCGCGCGTGAACGTGATGCCATCCTGCACTGTAAAACTCATCGCCATGGCTTACACCGGCATGTCCGCGGTATGCGGACCCTTCCATCCCCAGCGGCTTTCGACCACGCTCGTTTCGGGGATCAGGCGATAAGCATTGGGTTCCTTGCCGCCCTGCTGAATCATGGTGCCCATGGCTTTCAGCCAGAGCGGGTAGTTCTCCAGCCCTTCCTTTTTGACCGCGGGGTTGGTCGACGCCATCTTGCAGGCCCACTCCAGGCCGGTCTGAAAATGGCGCGCGAAACTGTCGGGGATCGGCGTCAAAAGCTGCTGGAAGGTGGTGAAGATCGGCGGGGTCAGCTGATAGCTGGCCGTGAGCTGAAAAGTGGGGCCCGCGCCGTTGGGCAAAAAATCGACGCGGAATCCCTGGCTCGTCCCGCTGACCACAGACCACACGCACGAGCCATCCGGCACGGTGGTCCCTTCAGGTGCCGCCGCGGCCGCGGCCGGCGCAGTCAGGCCTGTGCGTCCAAAAGTCGAGAGGATCAGGTAATTGCCATTGGAATCTATAAAGTTTAGTAAGGGATTCTGCCCGGCCGGCGCGGTCGGCCCCAGGAGAGGGTAGATCGTGACAAGCGCGCCCGGCCAGGTGCCCCAGCTCATTTCCGCGTTGTACATCCAGCAAATGCGCGTCGGCCGCCAGCGGGCAATCGATGTGCGCGTGAGCTGGCGAACCCAGGTGATGCTGCCGTCCCAATTGAGCGGCTTGGGAATGGTGGTGTTGTTGACATCGAGGATGTCGCAATCCTCGCCCCATTCGATCAGGCCGCCGGCCTGCGCCGGCTGCGGATAGTCCTGCTGCCAGCTGTTGGTGTAAACCGGCCACGCAACCGCGCGGTTGAATTTCCAGTTGAAGCGCTCGGTGATCAGGTCCGCCATGACGCGCGTGGCCAGGTCCAGCGCCAGGTCGTCGCCGTAGCCGCCGCCCTGCGCCCGCGGGTCTGGAATTCCCTGCGCGGCAATCACGTTATAGACAGCCTGGAGCGTCTTGGTACTGACCGCCATGCGCTACCCCTTCTTGTTCTTCGCTTTGCCGGCCTTGCTCATGGCGATCGCTATCGCCTGCTTTCTGGGCTTGCCTGCGGCCATCTCCGTCTTGATGTTCTGCGAGACTGCTCCTTTGCTCTTTCCTTTTACGAGCGGCATCTCTGCTACACTCCTTTCCATTCGGTGGGGATCAACCTTGGTCGGCTGCCCCCACAACAACGAAGCCCGGCATGGGGGGGACAATTCCCAGCCGGGCCTCGCTGGCCGCCAGCACTGGAAGGTTCCAGCGAGGGCCGCTTGTTTCGGCTAGATCCCCAGCCGAATTCCTTTGCGATTGTCCAGGCCCTGCGCGTAGGAATCGCACGGTGCCGGCATCTGCACCTGATTCCCGTCCCCGTCCAGAAAGCGAAACGTCTTGCCGCAATGCATGGGCTGCGCGGCTTCCTCGGTCAGCTTGTCGCGCGCCTCCGCAGACAGCGCCTCAAACTCGGCAACCTCCTGCTGGTATCTGGCCACGCGCGCCTCGGCCGCCTCCTTGCTCTCGCCGCGGCGCTGCCGGCGGGCGCCATTGCCGGGAAAAGGCGAAAAGACGCGCATGGGACAGATCGAACACATGATCAATACCCGCTCGTCGGGAAGAATCACGGTGGTCAGTGCGCTCGGACCCTTGCCGCCGGTGGGATTGCCGAAACTCCCGCCCTGGCGATGGGTGCAGCCTTTGGCCTGGCTGGCGCGCTCGTTGATGTCCATCTTCAGTTGCTTCTGGCGTTGCGCGTTGCGCCGCGACAGTTCTTCTTTCTGGTTCTTCCAGGCCTCCACGGATTCGCGCGTCTGCTCGAGCTGCATCTCGGCCTGCTCGAGTTGCACCTGGGCAAGTTTGGCTTGTACTTCTTCCAGCTTGGGCATCATCCCCTCGCAAACTAAGTTTTTTTAGTTTGGAAAAAATGGAAGGGGGAATAATAATCGGCGGAAAACCCCCTTCCCAAAGAATCAGGTGGTCTGCGGAACCGCGACCGCGATACGCGCGCGGCTCACGCCGGCCGGATCGGGCGGAAGGCCCACGCCCAGAATGGCGTTGTACCCGGTCCCGGCCATGATGAGTCCGTTGGGGTCGTATGCCGTTTTGGCAACGTACTCGCCGGCCCAGAGGTTGATGTTGTGCCACTCCGGATCGAGCTTTGTATGTCTCTTGTTGGGGAAGTTGATGAACACGATCGCATCCGCGCCCGCCAGGTACGTGGATACGCCCGTGAGCGCCGACCCCTGCCAGTTCGCATAGGTGGTCTGGTTGGTGGACTGGCGCCAGCGCGCACCCAACAGCTCGAGGATCCGCACCGGCTGCTGGCCCTCGGCCGTGTCGGTCAGAGCTTCCAGTCTCACCTGGCCGGCATCGGTTCTCTTCCAGATGTCCACTACTGAGTTGTTGGTCTGGTCAAGTGCTAAATCGCCAACAAAAAATGGATGTATAGAGCCGTTGTAGGCTCCCGATTTCATCGGCAGAACGGTCGCGCCCAGCAAGGACTGCGGCATCTGTTCGATGATCGCCGTGGTCATCTTGTAGGGCGTGGTCAGCGCATCCTGATTGGTGGTGCGGGTGTCGTAGGTGCGCAGATAGTCGAGCATGTACATCACCAGGTCATCGACCGTCAGACCCAGCTGGTAGGCCATGATCTTGCGGTTCTCCTCGAGGTCGTTGGAGATGCTCGTCATAAATGCGAGATCGGAAATGTTGTTGTAGTTGGCCCACTGGCCCACAACGATGTCGCGGAAATTCACGGCGATCGATTCGGGCGAATTGATGGTGCCCTCAAGCTGTTGGGTAAGATCCGCGGGCAGGGGAACCGCCATGAAGTTGCGGAAGGTCATGCCCGACTTTTCCGGCAGATCCATGTGGGTGACCAGCAACAGCTTGTTCAGGAACATGTACAGCCACTGCATGAACACGCGGTTGTAATGCACCGTGAGCCGCGCCTGCGGCATGTTCGCGGTGGTCTGCGCCGCGGGGCTTGGGCCGTCGCACAATGCGGCCGCGGCCGCGGCCTGCGCCGCCATGTGCAGCGCCAGGGATCCCGTGACCACGATGGCGCCGCCGATGGCTGCCAGCAGTTGCAGCACGGGCAGGAACACATAGCGCACAAGCCACAACGAGAGTCTGACTTGGGTTCGCATGGGAGCCGTCTCCTTTGCCCTAAGCGCTAGCTTGGGCGGATGAGCCGAAGTAGGCTTCGCAGGCGTCCGCGTAATCGCGATCGTTCAATTCGATCAACCGTCGCGATTTTGACAGCGGCATGGTGCGAATTTCTTCCTCGGTATATTTCAGCGATCGCGCGGGTGGTTGCGGACGGAACGCGGTAGAACGCGCGCTCGTCGCAAAGCGCGGCCTCGGCCTCTCGGCTGGCGCTGAACGCTGACTCTCATCAGGAAACGCTGGGGAGGGTTGGTGGTTTGTGGTTTGCGCCGCCTCGAACAGATCGCCGCGGGCGCTGAGATTATGAAAGGCTTGCGTAAGATGATCCGCGCTCACCCTGGCCAGGCCGCCGGCCTGCGTGGCGGCCTCCTGAGCCACCAGGCGCCGGTTGCCGTTATGAGGGAAGAATTCAGGGTGGTCGGTTTCCCACTGCTGGGCCACGGCCGCAAAGTTCTGGAGGACAATCTGCTGCGGATTGATGCCCGTTTCGCTCTCGAAAAGAGTGGCCACGGCCGCGCCGGATTTGGCAGGGTTGGCGAGATCGGCCGTAGCCACCATGATTTCATCCGGCCCGATGCGGCGCGCAGGCGATGGGGGCTCTGCGTGAGGGCTGGATGAACGGCGCGCAATCGCCAACTGGGCGTTGGCGTTTTGCATCGCCAATTTATGCATCACTTCATCCTGGCTCTTGCCGTAGGTGGGAATGGGATGGGTGCCGTCCTCGAGATCGGTGATAAAGCAGAACGTGCCCGGCTCGACCGGCTGACCATTGGGGCGCGTATCTGACCAAAATGCCCGCATTATTCGTGTCCCCGTTCCGCGGCGTCACTGTCCAGCGATGCGATCGCCTGGGCAGTCATACCCTCAATCTCCAGGCAGATGCGCCGATAAATCGCCACGTAGGCCCAGACATGAGCAATCTCCGCGGCTCTGCCCAGCGGATTGTTCTGGGAATCCATTTTCGCCTCTTCGATCCTGCGATGGAGGTTCCTGCGGAGCAGTTTCATAAGAGTAGTAACCCCCCCGCCGGCCTGCGCTTCCTTGAGCGCCAGGCATTCCTCGCGGGAAAGCGGCTTGTCGTCGTCGCCGGTCGGCGCCGGCCGCGGGCCGAAAGCCTCCAGCAGCGCCTCGAGGCCGGCCGGTCCCGCGGACTCCCCGCGGCGCAGCGCGGCCAGCTCCTCCGTCAAAGGCTGGCCGGCCAGGTATCTCTCGAAATTGGCCTTCGCGTTACCCATGGGAAAACTAAAACTAAAAAGGGAACTAAAAACGAAAAACTAAAAAACCTAGTACCGAAATCCCGATCAAGACGGTACTACTCAGCTTCCTTCGCCGCATCTCTCGCCGCTTGCCAATAAATAGCTGCGTCAGCAAGTTGCTTTTCCATCTTTAGCAATTCTTCTCTGGCGTACTTTACATTCGAAGTAGCAATCGACAACCCCGCCTCGTGTTCTCTCAAGTGCCGTTTCCACGCATCTTTGAGGCTGAGAAAATGCGTATTCTCGAATATCTTGTCACTGTTTTCGTCGTGGTGCGGGTAGGACGGAATCTCAGCCATGACTTCGATGGGGGCTGGGTTTCCATAGACCGATTTGTACATCTTCGTCAGGGTTTTCATGCCTTCCCTCGTACTACTGTTGTGCCTGCGCCGACACTACTGCGGCTGGATCACGCCCTGCTGCAAGTTGGTCATGTCGGTATTGCGCTCGAGCCTGGCCTCGGCCAGCTCCAGGGGGACGGCGCCTTGTACGTGATCCATGGCCTTTTC
>Ga0126381_100000183_pt1 | contig 68995 bp, 63 predicted proteins | sample PanSoiMetPlot_28_FD_96465 | JGI IMG/M metagenome (GOLD analysis project Ga0126381, IMG submission 96465) | Tropical forest soil microbial communities from Panama - MetaG Plot_28 | ecosystem: Environmental > Terrestrial > Soil > Tropical forest > Bulk soil | place: Panama | collected 2016-02-17 | reverse complement strand
TCCTCCGGAAAGCTGCTCTTGCCGTCGAAGGTCGTCATCACCGGGGCCTGCAGTAATTCAGCGAGCTGGCGTAGCTCGTCGGTCGCCTCGGCATAGAAGATCCCTTGCCCTGCGAGGATCATCGGGCAGGACGCCTCGAGCAGCATATGCGCCGCCTCGTCGATGTCGCGCTCGTCACCGGCCGACCGAGTGATGCGAACCGGTCGGTACTCTGCTGGGTCGACGCCGATTTCGGCAGTCATGACATCCACCGGCACTTCCACCATTACCGGGCCTTGGCGGCCATTCTTGACCTGGGCAAAGGCGCGCCGCATCACATGGGGGACGTGCTCGGGCAGGATGATCTCTTCGACCGATTTGGTGATCGAGGCATAGGTGCGGCTCGATCTGAACATCGGGAAGAGCTGCGCGGTTTCGCGCGGGTGGCCAAGCGGCAGGAATACGACCGGGCTCGAATCAGAAAACGCTGTCGCGACCCCTGCGAACGCGTTCTCCGCGCCCGGTCCATACTGCATCGCAAAGACGCCCGGCGGCCGGCCCTTGGAGACCCGCGCGAAGCCGTCCGCCATATGGACGCCGACTCGCTCCTGGCGGCAGATTACCGGGCGAACGCCGGCCGCGGCGGCGGCTTCGATGATCGGCGTGGTCGGGAAACAAAAGAGCGTCGAGACGCCTTCGCGCTTCAAGATCTCGGCAATCACGTTCATGACGAGCATCGGTCGTTCCTCCCGGCTAGAGAAATCGAGTGTAACGTTAATCGCGATGCAGCGCCAACCAATCGCCCCTATGAGGAGATTGCAATGGGCCAATCCAAACGTGCCGTTGTCGTCGATCCGAAGAGCCCCGAGAGCGTCGCCGTAAAGCCCGTAGAGCTCGCGCCAGCCAATCGCCACGAAGCAACTGAGCGGCTGACGGCGATTTCGCCCAATCGTGGGCGAGGTTAACCGGGCTATCTCACAGGGCCAGTGCGGCGGTCCGCAGCGCTGTCCATGCTGGCCCCCGGCGGCGCACGCGTCCCTTTCCGCGTCTCGGAATCCGCCGCCGCGACGCTCCACAGCCGCGACTTCATTGCGATCGGCGGTGCGTGGCTATACCGCCTGATCCTGTTTCACGAACTGCGCACTGGCGAGCCGGCGTCCGCAGGGTTGGCGGTATTGGCGCGCCTCGACGCTGACCATGTGCTACGCCCGCATATCGCGATCGAGTCGCCATGGACGAAGCTCGGCCCGATTGCCCGCAAGCTATTGGACCGCGCGTTCGCGGGAAAGGCGGTATTGCAGGTCAGCTCAAGACCACGCCGCTTCTCCCTCTCACCCTAGCCCTCTCCCCGCAAGCGGGGCGAGGGGCTAGGGCTAGGGTGAGGGGCTATAGTGGCTTCGATGTCACCCCGACTGCAGCACGTGGATGACGCGGCTTGCGATCATGTCGCGGGTTTTGGCGGCGTAGGCGGCCATATGCGGCGAGGCGGCATGCGCTCTTAACGCCTCGGGGCTCTCCCACTTCTCCATCACGACGAAAGTGTCGGGGCCGAACCGCGTCTGGAAGCTGCCGATCCCCTCGGCGTCGATTGCCGGCCCGTATTCGATGCAGCCTTTCTCGGCATGAACCGCCGGCATATTGGCATGGAATTCCTTGAGGATTGCCTCGCGCATGCCAGGCTTGGCGGTGATGATGGCGATGACGCGGATCACCTCTGTTCCCCCTCAGACGATGCGTTCGAACATGCTGTGGTGACGGCTTGTCAAAAGCGGCCGGATCTTCTTGACCCAATCGCCAAAATTGCCCGCCTCCTCCCAGGCTGCACTCTTCAACACGTCGGGCGAATCGATCTCGTAAATCGTCAGGTAGCGCTGCATTCCTGGAACTGTGGAATGTTCCAGCTTGTAGCGTGCCGCCGAGCGGACCCCCGGCACTTTCGAGAGCGTCGGAAAATGTTCGGTGTCATAGACGCGGTTGAACTCGGCCTCGTGTTCAGCGGGGACATCCAATTGCACCATGAAGATGTGGGCCATCTCAGGCGATCCTCCGAAAGACGCTGTGCTGGCGGTTGGTCGTATGCGGCCGGATCTTCGGTTTCCACTCACCGAGATCGGAGGCTTCCTGCCAGGCAGGGCTGTTCACGACTTCAGCCGAATCCACCTCGTAAATCGCCAGATAGCGGGGCATTGTCGACATTGTCGAGTGCTCGAGGCGGTAGCGCGCGCACGAGCGGACCCCGGGAACTTTGAGGATCGTTGGAACGTGCTCCTCGTCGTAAATGCGGTTGAACTCGCTCTCGAGATGCGGCGGGATATCCATTTGCACGACATAAACATATGACACGATAGCTATCCTCCCCGATACAGATGTGGCGGGCGGTAGAGAGAAGATTAATTGAGAGCCGGCGCGGCCGCGACAGGATTTCAGAGATGCTTAGCGCAGCAGCAACGACACGAGCAGCGCAAGCGCCAGAAGAGCGGCCAAACCTTGCCAAAACTGGAGCGGGGCGCGCTCGTAAAGCGTGCGCGGCCGGCGAATTTCGGCCGCAGGGCGCGCCGGCCCTGCCTCTATCTCGAGCGCGAACTCGGTCATATCGCGAAAGCGTCTGGCGGGATCGATTGCGATCGCGCGAGCAAGTGCCGCTGCGAGCCAGGATGGAAGATCCGGCCGGAGCGAGGAAAAGTCTTGTGGACCGCTGCGGCGCGGCGGGCTGGTGGCGTCAACATTGCCGTACGGAAATTCACGCGTGAACGCGCGGAACATCGTGACGCCTAGCGCGTAAATGTCGGTGGCCTCATTGCCGGGTTCGCCCTCAAACATTTCCGGCGCCATATAGGCCTGCGTGCCGGGGATCTCGTTGGGTGCCAGATTCTCCAAGGCCGGCACACGAACGACGCCGAGATCGATCAACTTCAGCGATCCGCCGCCTTCTAGGATCACGTTGTCCGGCTTGATGTCGCGATGAATGATGCCGTCGCGATGCAGCGCTGCCATGGCGCGGGCCAGTTTGACCGCGATGTTTCGTCCTTCTTCCAATCCCAGCGCCGGGCTTCGCGAAAGCCGCGTTTCCAGGAGTTCTCCTTGGTAGAGCGGCATTACGGTATAAAGGCAGGTCTGGCGTCCCGGTGGCAGTTCGATGACACGGCCGAGCCAGGGATTGTCGACCCGCGCGCCGACCCAAGCCTCGCGGACAAATGCTGCGCGATAAGCGTCGACGCTGGCGAGCTGCGGTTTGGGGAACTTCAAGGCGACGCTACCGCCTTCGATTTCGTCCTCGGCGGCGAAGAGCCGGGTGTAGCGCCCGTCAGAAATCAGCGCCTTCACGACGAACCCGTCGATCGTCTCGCCGCCAACCGGGACTGGGATCAGCGGCAGCTCTGCCATGGTGCCGCCAGTGTCGACAGATCCGGCTGTTGGCAGCTCCACGACGTCTAGAACCAGCGCGGTGCAGTTGTCGGTGCTGCCGGAGTGCAGCGCTGCCGCAACCAGCGCACCCGCTGCATCATCGGGGGCGGAGCGCTTGCGCAGGATATCCGCGATGCTCTGCTCCGGCAGAAACCCGTGCACGCCGTCGCTGCACAAAAGGAAGCGGTCGTGCAACGCGATCGGTTGGGCGGCGTAGTCGAGACGCACCTCTGCCTCCACTCCCAGCGCACGGTTGAGCACGTGCGAGCGGCCCGTGCCGTCCTGACGTACGTGATCGGTGGTCAAACAAGTCAACCGGTCACCGCTTAGCCGGTAGGCTCGCGTATCTCCGACATGGAGCAGGTGAGCGACACGGCCGCGCAGCACGAGCGCTGTTAGCGTGCAGCCCATTCCCGCAAGTTCGGGGTCCTTCCGCCCGATCGAATTGATCCAGCCGTTGAGCGCGCTGACGATTTTGGCCCCGGCCCGCAGAACCTCCATGGTCTCTGGCAGGTCGCAAAATCCGTCCAGGAAACCGCGCACGGCGGTCTCGGCCGCGATGCGCCCACCGCTCGCGCCGCCGATGCCGTCGGCGATTGCGGCAATCACCTCCTGCCGAGGCTCGGGCAGCTCGGCGCCCGATAAAGCTCCGGCGAAATCTTCGTTGTCCCTGCGCAGCCCGGTCTTCGAGGCGAACCCGATGCTGGCTCTTACGCCCGTCTCAACCATAGCCGTCATGCCCGATCAAAGTGCGTTTTCCGCGGCCGAGATCGCAACAAGCAACAAGAAGTTGATGCGAGCGCGATTTCGCCGCCGTCGGCATCACCGCGCTGTATCGAGATCACAGTGAGCATGTCGGGCGAAGCCCCCGGTGCTTGACGCTACACTTGCCGAAAGCCGACCGGACTTGCGGTCGAGCCTGTAGTGGCCGCCGTCCTTCGGGTCGAACCAGGAAATCGCCGCGGGTGTAATCGTCGCCGGAAAGGAATCAACCGTCGCTCCGGTGTAATCGACCACAATTTGCCAAGACGCACCACTCACCGGATTGGTGCAAGTGAGCGTCGTCAGGCTCTCCTGAGAATTGCCGTCGAGCGCCGCGACGGCCAAACCCATTGCCAGACCGGCTACGCGTCGTACTAGAGAACGATTGCGGTACAAGATTACGCCCACATCGCCATGCGCCGATCCTTACCCAAATCCCGACTGTCTGCAAAGCAAGCCGCCGACGGCATACGGCCAGGCCTCATCATTGCCTATTTTTTGTGCGCTCGACCCTAAAACGTTAATCAAGAAAGGCTAGCAGCCTTCCGCGAAGCGACGGAGCTTGCGGCTTCCTTAATGGGATGCCGGCTGGCATGGCTTTTGCCACATCAAACTCACTCGTTCCGCTCATTCGGCCCAGCAATTTGGGGACCGGTGGTTGTGAGCGCTCTCTGCAACCGAAAACAACGGGAAAAGGTCAATGCTTGTACCATCACCAAAATGGCTCGATTCCGGCAATAACGCGTGGCAGCTGGCGGCTGCGACCTTTGTCGGCCTGCAAAGCATCCCCGGCTTGGCGGTTCTCTACGCCGGGTATGTCAAGCAGAAATGGGCGATCAATTCCGCGTTCATGTGCTTCTACGCGTTCGCCTCGGTGTTAGTCGTATGGGTTCTCTTCGACTATAACATGGCGTTCGGGGAGCAGTGGCTGCCATTCCTTGGTAAGCCGGGGTTGGCGACCTCGGCGAGCTTCATTACAGGTCAGGCGGTGGTGCCGGCGGCTTCCTCCGGCATGCCGGAGCTGACCTTCCCAATGGCCACGCTGATCTTTTTCCAGTTCGTATTTGCTGCGATCACGGTGATCATCCTCGGCGGCTCGGTGCTCGGTCGCATGAACTTCACGGCCTGGGTGATCTTCTGCCCGGTGTGGATGACGCTGGTCTACACGGTGGGAGCGTTCAGTTTGTGGGGGGGCGGCTGGCTCGCTAACTTAGCCTCGGTGCTCGGCCTAGCCGAAAGCGGGGGCGTGCAAGACTTTTCGGGCGGGTATGTCATCCATCTCGCGGCCGGCACCTCGGGATTTGTCGCGGCGGCCGTCGTCGGGCCGCGCCTGCGGGCAGATCGCGAACAATTCCCGCCCAACAGCCTGCTGGTCACTTTGATCGGCGCCGGCCTTTTGTGGCTGGGTTGGAACGGTTTCAACGGCGGTGATCCTTACTTCGCCAACCACGATGCGGGGGCTGCCGTGCTCAACACGAACACCGCCACTGCCGTCGGCCTCCTCGTGTGGACGCTGATGGACAAGATGGCTTATGGCAGACCGTCGATCATCGGCGCCGTCAACGGGATGATCGCGGGTTTGGTGGCAATCACACCTGCCGCCGGTTTCGTCAATGGCTGGGGAGCCATCATCATCGGCATCGTTGCCGGCATCATTCCGTGGCTTTCGATGAACAAGCTCCAGAAGAGCCGGCTCATGATAAGAGTCGACGATACGTTGGGGGTATTTTCCACACACGGGATTGCCGGCCTGACCGGTGGTCTGCTCGTGGGCATCCTCGCGAACCCGGAGATGCTGGAGTACATCGGCACCGACAAGGACGCGCCCGGGGTCAGCGTTACCGGCCTGCTCTACGGCGACCCGGGAAGTCAGCTCCTGTTCCAACTGGTGGGTGCGGCGTTCATCATCGCCTACAACGCCATCGCGACGTTTATCATTCTCAAGGTGATCTCGATTTTCGTGCCGCTGCGCATGGAGGAGTCGCAGCTGGCGGTCGGCGATGACGCGGTTCACGGCGAGACCGCCTATGCAATCACCGTGCAAGCCGCCGCCGAATAGAATAGTGGGTAATGAATTGGAAAGTGGGTCGCGGCTGTCGGGCGCGTGCCACCATAGTGTAGGATGGCAGCGACATCGTTGACTATTCTTTAGGCAGTTCGCAGCCGCCGCGATCTCGTTCAAGACGCCACGGCAGCTGCAGGCTGCAGATCAGGGGTCGGCAGTGCCGGCGGGCTGGCGATCTCGCCTTTCAAACGCGCGATCGCCGTTTCGTCCAGCGTCTCGGTCTCGAGCAGCGCAGCTGCCGTGCGGTCGAGCAGCGCCCGGTTCTGCTGCAATATCGCCGAGGCTTTTTGGAACGCGCCGTCGACGAGTTTGCGCACGGCCCGGTCGACGGCTTCCGCCGTCCCCTCACTGTAATTGCGTTCCTGCGGCACCGGCACGTTCGGCTGGAGAAAGGGCGAGCGGTCGCGGTCGTAGACGACATTCCCAAGCGCATCACTCATGCCATAGCGCAACACCATCGCGCGCGCGATGTCGGTCACCCGTGCGAGATCGTCGGCGGCGCCGGTGGAGATCTCCCGGAACACCATTTGCTCGGCGGCGCGGCCGCCGAGCAGCCCGGCCATCTTGTTCTCGAGCTCGGCGCGGGTCATCAGGTAACGATCTTCGGTGGGCCGCTGTATCGTGTAGCCGAGCGCGCCGACGCCGCGCGGGATAATCGACACCTTGTGCACCGTCTCGGTCCCCGGCAGCGCCAGCGCCACCATTGCGTGACCAAGTTCGTGATAGGCAACCACGCGGCGCTCCAACGGATTGAGGAGCCGATTGCGCTTCTCCAGACCGGCGACCATACGCTCGATCGCGGCGTTGAAGTCCTCCATCGTGACCGCGTCGGCGCCGCGTCGAGTCGCAAGCAGCGTCGCCTCATTGACTAAATTCGCGAGATCCGCGCCGGTGGCCCCGGGTGTCAGCGCCGCGATCTGGTCGGGCTTCACGTCGTCGCCGAGCCGGGCGATCTTCTTCAAGTGCACGGCAAGGACCTGTTCGCGCCCTTTTTTGTCCGGGCGATCGACGAGGATTTGCCGGTCGAACCGTCCGGCACGCAGCAGGGCCGGGTCCAGAACCTCCGGACGGTTCGTCGCACCCAGCAGCACGAGGCCGCTGGACGGGTCGAACCCGTCGAGCTCGGCCAACAGCTGGTTGAGGGTCTGGTCCTTCTCGTCCTGCCCGCCGCCGACATACGGGCCGCGGGCGCGGCCGAGCGCATCGAGTTCATCGATGAAGATGATGGCCGGTGCGTGCTGGCGCGCTTGTTCGAAGAGATCGCGGACGCGGGCGGCGCCGACCCCAACAAACATCTCGATAAATTCGGAGCCGGAGATCGAGAAGAATGGGACCCCCGCCTCGCCGGCCACGGCGCGAGCGAGCAGCGTTTTGCCGGTGCCCGGCGGGCCGACCAGCAGCACGCCTTTCGGCGGGCGGCCCCCCAAGCGTCCATAACGGATCGGATCTTTCAAGAAGTTGACGATCTCGAGGAGCTCCTCCTTTGCCTCGTCGACGCCGGCGACATCAGCAAAGGTGACCTTCGTGTCCTTCTCGACATAAATCTTTGCCCGGCTTTTGCCGATCGTCATCAATCCGCCGAGGCCGCCCTGCCCCATGCGGCGGATCGCGAACATCCATATCCCGACAAAGAAAATCGCCGGCAGGACCCACGAGAGCAGGTCGCGCAGCCAGTGGCTCTCGACAACTCCGCTATAAACAACGTTGTGCTTGTCGAGGTTCTGCGCGAGCTCCGGGTCGACCCGCGCAGTGATGAAGTCCTTGAGCCCGTCGGGCTGCGCCTCTTTCAGCTCGCCGGTGATGTAATTCTGACCGATCGCGATTTTCGCAATCTTATCTTGGTCGAGCAGGGTCTGGAACTGACTGTACGGTATCGGCGTCCGCTGCGTGCTGGCGAGATAGAGATCCTGGATGAGGAGCATCGCGAGAATGGCGGCGATGACGTACCAGAAATTGATGTGGATCTTCTTGTCGTCTTGATTCATGGGCGGCCTTCCCCGTTCGTTTTGCTGTCGCGACAACGTTCAACTGTGATACCTCGATCCGGGGGTTTCGCAAATCCGGGCAGTGCTCGAGTCACGATTTCGTCCGCCTTGCAGCCAGGACAAGGCCCTGATAATCCCAGCCCCAACCTTCCCTCACCCGCGCCCGCGTTTACCAGAACTGGCTGCTCTTGATTACTTCAGTTCTAAACAAGTCCTTAGGAGAACCAGGACACTATCGCGCAAGTAGCGGTGGCTGGAGGCGCGCGACGAAATTTTTTCAAGGTCGGCGCGGCGGCAATCGCGATGATCCAGCGACATTCCAGCCATGCGCTTGAAAGCCGCAGGGATGAAAGCACCTAAAGGGCGAATAGATAAATTTCTACGGATCGCGGAACGGGGAGATCAAGCCGTGAGTAAGCCGACCATAGCCACCGTGCGCGGATGGAGAGCTTTGGCTCTGGCGGCGGGGGTGGGTATCGCTGCGGTTTCGTCCCCGGCGGGTGCCGCATTGGCAAGTGCCGGCGACACCGTGCAGGGTCTCTATAATGCGCTGCTCGCGACGATGAAAAACGGCCACACGCTCGGCCAAAGCGGCCGCTTCATACAGCTTGAACCGGTCATTCGCCGCAGCTTCGACATTCCGGCGATGGCGCGCTTGTCGATCGGCCCCTCCTGGGCCTCGCTCAGCGAGGCGCAGCGGCAGCAGGTAACGGACAGCTTCGCGCGCTACATTTCGGCTATCTACGCCGACCGCTTCGACAGCTATGCCGGCCAGAAGTTGGAGGTAATGGCCGAGGAGCCCGTGGCCACCGGGGTCATGGTGAAGAGCCAGATCATCAAAGCCAATGGCGAACCGGTGAAGATCGATTATCTGATGCGGCGCAACGGCGAGGGGTGGCTGATCTCCGACATCTATTTGGATGGCGCGATTAGCGAGGTGGCGACGCGCCGCTCGGAGTTCGCCGCGATCCTCAAAAACGACGGCGCCGATGGGCTGATCGCCGCACTCAACCGCAAGGCCGACATGCTTACCGGCACAACCGCGAAATCGTTTTAGGCACCGGTTTCCCGAGCGGCAAAGATTCCCGGTATTTCCCGTTGAACCGGGAATTTTTTGATTTTCCTGCAAAAAGCACGAAATTGGACCAAAAAACATCAAGCGAATCAATCGTTTGCCGACTAATTCCCGTTGCCATCCAAACGGGAATTTATTCGCGCCTAACCGGGAATTAAATCCGGCGAACCGGGAATTACGGGGAATTACTAGTAAGAGACACAATCCAGTCCAATCGAAAATCAACAAAATAATAGACTTAACCATACGCATCCATAATAACACAAGAGCTGGCCTTTTGCGAAGCAAGTTACCCTCGCGCCATCTTAATCGACGACTGTTGCGCGAGAAAGCCGCCAAGGGGTGATCAGCATCGCAGAGGGCTTCAGGCAATCGCGCCGCGGCAACTCGCGAACCCCAAAGACAATCCGGTCCTGCTGTGTCCGTGCGAGCCGGGCGTAGGTGCCGAACAGGCGATCCCAAATGGAAAAGACCGCGCCGAAATTGCTGTTCGCCTCGTCGTAGGACATGGAGTGGTGGATGAGATGCAAATCGACGGTGATCACCATTGGCCGCAACAGCCGCTCCAGCCATTCCGGCAGCGTGATGTTGCCGTGCGTGACCGCGGCGGCAGCGAAAACCGCCAGTCCGTGCGTCACGACGACGGCCACAGGAATGTCGAGCACCAGCACCGCCAGCCAGTAGAACCCCGTGGCGAGCAAATATTCGATCGGATGATGGCGCACCGAGGTCGTGACATCGACGTCGGGATCGGAGTGATGCAGCGCGTGCAAGCGCCACAGGAACGGCACCGCGTGCTGGCCGCGATGTACCGCGTAATTCAAAAAGTCGAGCAGCAAGAACGCCGCCGCAAAGCTCAACCAGCGATCGGAGAGCGGCCAGGCGGGCAACGTCACGCCGAGCACAGGCTCGAGTTGTGGCCGGAAGACGCCCGGTGGAGCAAAGACGAAGCCGGCGAGGATGATATTGAGGAGCCAGATGCCGATATTACCGACGCGCCGCCGCAGGGCCGGAAACTCCCGCCGCCGTCGCGGTCGGCAGAATTCCCACAAGCCGACCGCGAGCAAGCTGCCGAGGAGCACGACGAGCGTCACGGTCGCCCTCCGCGCGTTTTAGCGCGAAACCTAGAACGGACACGCACTCGTGGAGGCCGAGGGGATCGCGGCCGAGATCAGCATTTCTCCGGCGGTCGAGATTGCGTAATACGCCGCGACGCCTGGAACGGGGGCCTGTCCGTTGCCATTGCCGCCCGGCACGTTGGCGCAGAGCGCGTAGGCGGATGCGGTCCCGATGGGTGGCGGAGGTCCGAGCGGCGCAGCGGCGGGGCCGATGCCAATCGATTTTCCGTTGCTTCCAAGAATAGGGGGTGTAGCGGGAGCCGGGGTAAACCCGATTTCGTCGGCCTTAAAAGAAAAGTTGACGTTGGAGATCGGATTAAAGAAGTAAAGCGGGTCGGTTGCGTTGGTCACGACGAGCGGGACCTGCACTTCAAAGATCGCATGCGAGCTCCCCGAAAGCGGCGAGGGAGCAAAGACGACAGCGCAGTCTATACCGATCTGGGCGGGGGTGAGGGTCTGGGTTCCGTTGGAAGCCCCGGAGAAATTGCCTATGACGGTGCTGGCCGAGCACGGCGGTCCGCCGGCGCTGGGGACGCGGAATTGCAATGTCGTCGCGACGAGACGTTCGGTGTTGTCGGTGTTCAAAACCGCCAGCGGGAGCAAAAACTGCGCGACAGTCTGGCCCTGTAACAAATTCGCGTTGGTTCGCGCCGTGTCATCGTAGAGCAGATAGAGCGTGTCCGGCTGCACGGACTGAGTTGACGATTTTGACAGGCTCGCGACTGCATAGAAGAAGATGTCTGCCTTGGGGTCGTAGAGCTGCGTTGCGGCAGCTGGCCCCGGCGACGCGCTGATAAAGGCGAGCGGCGTCTGGTTCGCCAACAGAGTTGATAACGCGGTGCCCTGCACCGGGAAAGAGGTGATCGGTGGTGGTGTCGGTGAGACCGGCGGGATGGAAGGGCTGCCGGCATTGACGCGCTGCCCAAGCGGTATGGCGTTGGTCGCGCTAATCATCTCGTTGGGGACAAGGTTCCATGCGGCAAGTTGCAGGATTCCCTGCGTAATCGTTGGCTCCTGCGGGCAGAACGGCACGGTCACGCCAAACATAGGGAGTGTCACATTGCAGAGGGTTAACAGAGCACTGTTTAGCGTACCCAGATCTCCACCGGCGTCACCGGCCAGGGCCGGAGCCGCGTAGAACGCGCAGAGGGTCGCCAACGCACGGCCGAGGCGAGAACACATGAGGGACCGTGTCGATATACCCATCCCTGAGCCTCCCCTCTTTACGTGACGAAGCGGGCTGACCTCGCCGCGGTAGGAGTCTGGCAAATTTTCGCTCGAATGCAACGAATTGTGTTAGTTAATAGAAAATTTTGCAATTTTTTGTAGCATTCACCGCCTCTTGGCAGCATGCTGACACATCCGGTTTACACGAGCGTATCTCGGTTACCGGGTTAAAGATATGGGCCGGTCAGCCGGTGAGTGTGAACTGGTTCACACTTGGTAGATAAAAAACGGGACAAATTTTATGCATGTTGCAAAGGGAGACCAAAAGATGACCGCTTCTCACCGCCGGCTGGTGTCGTCTCCCCTATTGGCATTGGCCGCTTGCCTCGCGGCCGGCAGCGCACACGCCACGTGCACGCCGCCGCTCCCTGCGAGCGGCGTCGTGTGTTACATGGTGGTCCAGCCGATCGACATGTGCGGGCTCGCCGGGACTGGGACATCGACCTGTGCGCCGTTCAACACGACATCGACCACCGGGGTAGGAAATCCGACGACCGCGTGCAACCCAAACGGCAGCAACCCTCTAAATTGTGGGAACCCGATCGGCTTCGTCGTCAATCCGGCGAACGGAGCCGCCAACCCGACGAGCGGAGGAGTGGATGTTACGCGGACGCTGTTGAACGAAATTGGCGTCGACCTGACGCTGCAGCCAATAGCAACGTTCAACTCACCGACCAATCCGGTCACCAATACGACCTTTCAGACTCTGAATGTTACGCAGACAACGAATAGCGAAACCGGAGCGACCGTTTTCGACAGCGCCGATTTCAGAACCCTCTCGTACCAGAATCCCCCGAACGCGTTTTCGCTAGGCAACCCAACCCCCCCCACCGCCCCCCGACCCCAATGCGGTTTTTCCGTTTGCCCCGTGGGGCAATCCATCTACCGTCGTCAACTTGTTCTTCGTCAACACGCTCGTGCCGCCGACCCAACAATCGGGGGGCACGCTCTACGGCTTGGGCTGGATCGGCAACAACGGGGTCGCGATCTCGCAGAACACCTTTGGGTACCCGCGTTCCCGCACGTCGCCTCCGCCTCGCCCCGACACGATCGCGCACGAGCTTTTGCATAATCTCGGGCTGGACCACACGACCTTCGCCGCCGGGTCTTGGACTCCGCCTTCTACCAGCGGGGTCTACCTTGCCCCCGGAGGGGTCGCGCCGCCGATCCCGGCCAACCCTTTGGCCGGAGAGTGTGATCCGAGCTATCCGGCATGCAACGGCAACCTGATGACGACCGGGAGCCTTCGCACCGAACCGACGCTCCAATGTGTGCTTGCGGGCTTCTCCGAAACAACGCCGCCGGCATGCACGGCTACAGTACCAACGCTCCTCAATGGACTGGCCGATCAGGTCACTCCCCTTCCCTCCCCGCCATATCAACAGGCCTCAACGGCGCAACTGCCAGTGTCACAGCAGACGCAGGCGCTGAGCGGTGGCAGCGGATTGCTTTTCCCGATCTCCACACTTGGCTTCCTCAATCCAATACCGCATGAGACGACACAGGCACGAATCGAGACCGGCGGCTCCGCGGGCTCGATCGTCTTCGATTTGTCCGGCCCCACCGGCGGTGAACCGCGAGAAACCCTCGTCGGCTGGATACTAACCCTGCCCGGGGGACAAACATTTGCTGAGCACAACCGATTCCACATCGTCTCCCAATCTCGGCGGGACCTTGTCCAATACGTGAGCTATTATCCGAATGCGGCCGATAATCCGCTTGTGAAGGATATCGCCTACGATCTGGACGCCAATGATAAGCCAAAGAACTCGGGCGCCACGCGCACCCCATGCGCAGTCGAGGGCGCAGAGTGTCTGGCGGTCAGGTTCCAGCCGCCGGGGCTTGAAGCGCAGGATTCCATCAGCTTCTCGAAGAGTATCCTGACGAGCGGCGCTCCGATCACCAACGATGATCTGTGCGAGGCGAAAATCACTTACATCTTCAGCGACGGATACACGACGACCAGCAATTTCGGCCGGTGCCCCGCGACATCGCTCTCGCTGATCTCGAGCTCGTGGCGCCCCGACCCGACGGTTCCGCCGCGGATCGTCCACACGAATGTGCTCCTCGCACAGGCCAGCACGACCCTGCCATGCACGCCGGTGCCCGGCTCCAACCCCCCCGTCTGCTCGCCCCTGACGCTTGCGGACGCCAATCCGAGCGAGGAAGGGGGACAACCCGGGAATAGCTGCAGCAGCGGCAACCGCAGCGGCATTATCCAGGGCAATATGACGGTATCGCCCGGGCAATACTGCCGGTTCACACGTCCCTGCGATATCCAGGGAAATCTCACGATCAACGGCGGGAGCGTCTTCCTCGACTGCACCGTCGAAGGCACCCTGACCGAGAACGGCGGCCTCCTCGTTCTCGCCGGCCCAGCGAGCGTCGGCGGCGATGTTCAGATTTCGAAAGCAAGCTCCTTCACGCTCGGACCCGGCGCAGCGCTACTGGGTAATTTGGTGATCCAGAACCTCCCGGCGGGCCTGCCGCAGCCGGGGGCGGTCTGCGGCAGCAAGGTCCAGGGGAACCTGGTCGTCAAAAGCAACATCAGCCCGGTCGAGATCGGAGAGCCAACCGGACAGCAGAATTGCCCCGGCAATACGGTTAGCGGCTCTCTGCAGTGCACGAACAACTCCGCTCTGACAGGGGGTTCAAACATCGCGCAAGGGGGCGCCCAAGGTCAGTGCGCCACGTTTCTGCGGTAGGGCGGCCGCGGAGACGCGATGGAAAGGGCGAGTGCGCTCCGCCGACGCGGGCGGCAAACCCACAACTCCAGAGGTTGCCCCTGGCTTTCGGCGCCTGCTGCTTACTCGAACCCGGCCTTGCGCAAGCCGTCCAGAATGTGGTCGATCCCGGCCTGGTCCGTGTAGAGACGCCGCAGGGTGGTCCGGACAAAAGCGAAACTTGGATCGAGCGCCCTCAGCTCGGCGAGCGCCGCCCGCGCGTCGTCGATCCGCCCCTGTTGCGCGAGTCCAGCTACGACATAGGTGAGACCAGCCGGCCAGTTCCGGTTGAGCGACCATGACCGGCGCCCGGCTTCGACGGCCTCCCCGTAATGCCGCATCTGGTAATGCGCTCCAGCCACCGCGGGAAGCCACATGAAGAGCCGCGGATCACTGGGGCTGAGGCGGATCCCTCTCTCAACCAGCCGGGTCGCATCTTCCAGGCGGGCGCGATAAAGGTACATCTGTCCGAGAGGAACATGCACCGCGGCGAAGCTCGGATTTAGTTTGATCGCCTCCTCAAATGCGGCAATCGCACGGTCGGCCCGGCGGGTCCACATGCTGACAAGGCCGAGCGCAAAGTGGGCGGTAGGGTAGCGCGGGTCGAGGCCCACTGCCCGTTGTGCCAAGTCGTAGGCCTCGTCAAAAGCGCCGTCGGAATTGTCGGCCCACCCGGTCATCGCCGCGGCCGATAGCGTGATCGAGAGTGCAGCGGTGGCCTGCGGATATAGAGGATCGATTGCCAGCGCGCGGCGGAAATAGGCCTGTGCCTCTGTGTTGTCCGCCTTGTTCTGCCGGTAATGATGGAACATCCCTCGCTGATAGAGCTCGTAAGCGTCCTCGTTGTGTTGCGGCTGTTCGGCGACGCGCTCGCGCTCGAACTTCAGCAGTTCCGGCTCGATCGCGCCGGCGATCGTATGCGTGATCTCGTCCTGCAGTTCGAAGAGGTCGGTGAGGTCCCTATCGTAGCGCTCGGCCATGATGTGATGGCCGGTGTCCGCTCGGATCAGCTGCGCGGTGACGCGCACCCGGCGGCCCGATTTGCGCACGCTCCCTTCGACGACATAGCGCACGCCAAGCTCTTCACCGACCTTTTTCACATCGACTGTCTTATCTTTGTAGGTGAAGGTCGAATTGCGGGCGATTACCGGGAAAGCGCGCCAGCCGGCGAGCATCGTGATGATGTCCTCGGTGATGCCGTCGGCAAAGAATTCCTGCTCGGGATCGCCGCTGAAATTGGCGAAGGGCAGGACCGCGATCGCACGCCGGTCGTCGAAGGTCGCGCTTTTGCCAATGAAGGGTTCGACGCCCCCGGGCTCGGCCAGCTCCCGGAAGGTCTCGCCGCCCATCCGATAGACCCGGATGGGTCGCCTGATATTCTTCAAATTTTGCGCGCCGAGATCCTCGAACTCGAAGTCGAGCTTGTCGGCGATGTGATGATAAGCCATCTCCGAGACGAAGATCGCCCCCGGCTCGGCCAGAGCTTCAATCCGCGCCGCGATATTGACGCCGTCTCCGAAAATGTCGCCGTCCTCGGCGATGATATCGCCGAGGTTGATGCCGATGCGTATCGCGATGCGCTGCTCTTCCGGCAGTTCCCGGTTCCGTTGTGTCACCGTGTCGCGCAGCGCCGCGGCGCAACGCGTCGCCTCGACGACGCTGTCGAACTCGACAAGCAGTCCTTCACTTCGTGTGCTGACGATGCGGCCGCCGTATTCGAGGACTTTCGGGCCGAGGATCACGGTCGAAAAGGCCCTCAGCCCGGCGAAGCGGTCCTTCTCGTCGCCGGGAAACAGCCGGTTCAGTCCAACGAACAGTATTGCCGCAAGCCGGCGCCGCGCGCGCCCTCTCGCCTCCTCCGACACGAAACTCGTCCGCTCATCGCAAGATGCGGTAACAGTCGTCTGCCGCTCGGTAACTATATGTGAACCAAGTCACACTTGCGCGACTTTTTTTGAAAAAGCCGCGCGTGATGCCGATCAGCTCAGTCGGGCAAGCCTGCGTCGCGCAGAACTTCCAGGTCGCCATGCAGCAGCGCGGAATCGGCAAGCCGGATCTTGCGCAACGTCCCGATGCGGAAACGCGGCGCTATGCCGATGAGCCGGCGAACGGCTTGCGCAGCCTCGGCGGCGCGATCGAGACGGAGGCAGGCCAAAGCAAGCACACAATGAGCAAAGGCGAAGTTGCGGTTGCCCTCGATCGACTTGCGGGCATGGACCGCGGCTTCTTCGGCCTGCCCGCTCAACAAATCGGCTAGGGCCAAGGCAAACGCGGCGTAATAAACGAGCGGCTCCAGAGGACTGAGGTGAATGGCCTTCTGGGCGTGCTCGATGGCCTTGTCGTACGCTCCGCATAGGCATCTCGTGACGGCGTCAAAGCCGAGAACGACGGCGGAGTTGGGGTTGATCATTGCGGCGCGGTCGACCGCGGCCAGCGCGAGGTCGTGGTCGCGCGTCAAAGCAGCCCGCACCGCCGCCGCTACCGCGAGGGCCAACGGAACGTCGGCCCCACGGGCGATCGCCATGCGCGCTAAACGCTTGGCCTCTTCCCGGTCGTCGTCCTGCGCGTTCGGCCATTCTAATAGATGTCGCTGGTGACGGCACCACGCCGCAAGCGCATTCGCGGTGGGGTAGGCGGGATCCCTTTCCAGCCCTTGTCGCAACAGGCGGAGAGCCTCGTCATTATCTTCCGGCGTCTCGGCAAAAGCCAGCATCAGCGCGCACTGCGTCAGATCATAGACGTCCCGGCTAGCCTCCGGCTTGCGGCGGGACCGCTCGATTTCCGCGCCGCGCAATACCGGTCCGACCGAGCCAATCACGCTCTCGGTGATCCTGTCCTGCAGATCGAACGAGTCTTCAAGGGTGCCGTCGAAGCGTTCGGCCCACAGATGCTGGCTGGTCGCCGTCTCAACCAGCTGACAGCTAATGCGGACGCGGTTGCCGGCCTTGCGCAGGCTGCCCTCGACGACATAGCGCACGCCCAGCTCGCGGGCGAGCTGCTTCGCATCGGCCCCCTTGCCCTTGTAGGTGAAGCTGGTATTGCGGGCCACCACGGAGAACCAGCGGGCCCGCGCCAATTCGGTGATCAGATCCTCGGCGACGCTGTCGAGAAAATACGCGGCTTCGGCCTCCCCGCCGAGGTTTTGGAAAGGAAGTACGGCCAACGCCGGCTTCTCAGGCGACCTCGGAGCCGGGCGGCGTCCTGTCCTGGTCGGCGCGGCGGCTTTTTCTTCGAGCTGGATACGGAAAACCCGCACTGGGCGCGTGATGTTCTTGACTTCATGCTCGCCCAGATCCTCGAATGCCATCGGCAGGCGATCCCGCACCTGGTCGCGGACTGCGCGACTGACATTGATCCCGCCGGGCTCGGCGAGGCTCTCCATTCGCGCGGCGATCGCAACCCCATCCCCGTAGATCAGATCGCCATCCGACACCACGTCGCCCATGTTGATCGCAATGCGAAAGCGGATTCGTCTGTCGGCCGGCACGTCGGCGCCATGCTCGGGTATTGCCCGCTGGATCTCGACTGCACAACTCACGGCATCGACGACGCTGTTGAACTCGACCAGCAGTCCGTCGCCCATGGTTCTGACGATGCGCCCCTTATGTTCGAGGATTTTCGGGTCGACGATTTCGCCCCGCACTTTTCGCAACGCCGCAAGCGTCCCTTCTTCGTCGTTTCCCATTAGACGGGAGTAGCCGACGACATCGGCGCACAAGACGACCGCAAACCGGTGCTCTATTTGGGATTCCGCCACGATGTCCTAGCGCGTAGTTGATCTTCACGGTACCAACTGAAGCAGCGTAAACCAGCTCAGCCTTGGGTCAAGCCCGCTGGGCTGCCCCGCGCAGGACCACGCAGGAGCAAGCGTCGAACCGTCCGCTTCTTACTGTCGTTGCGAGCGCCAGCGATCGCGCCACTACAGGCTCCAGTAATGAACCTTGGGCGGCACCCGGCCACGGTCCACCACCGACTTGACGTCGACAAAGACCCCGCCCGGGGTGAGCGCCGCGAAGAACTTCTCCCATCCGTCATTGCCGAGCACGCGATGCGGCACGGCGAGGATGAGCCCGTCGAGCTGAGTGAAGGCATCGAGCGGCACCAATTCGATGCCGTATTCGCGCCGCGCCTCGGCCGCGTCGGCGAGCGGATCTGCGATCAGCGCCGCGATACCAAATTCGTGCAGTTCTTCGACGATGTCCGGCACGCGACTATTGCGCAGATCCGAGACGTCCTCCTTGAACGTGATACCGATAATACCGACCCTGGCGCCCTTGACGGGCCGCTCCGCGGCAATCAGAAGCTTTACGAGGCGCTGCGCCAGGAACTCGCCCATACTGTCATTGATGCGCCGGCCGGAGAGAATGACCTGCGGATAATAGCCGACCGCTTCGGCCCGGGCGGTCAGGTAATAGGGGTCGACGCCGATGCAATGCCCGCCGACCAGCCCGGGCGTAAACCGCAGAAAATTCCATTTCGTGCCGGCCGCTTCCAACACTTCCTTGGTGGGTATGCCGAGCCGGTCGAAAATGATCGCAAGCTCGTTCATCAATGCGATGTTGAGGTCGCGCTGGGTATTCTCGATCACCTTTGCCGCCTCAGCGACCTCGAGCGAAGAGGCCCGATGAATCCCAGCTTCGACGATCCCGGCATAGACGGCTGCGACACGCTCCAGCGTCGCTTCGTCTTCGCCGGCAACGACCTTCACGATTGTCTCGAGCCGGTGCGCTTGGTCGCCCGGATTGATCCGCTCGGGGGAATAGCCCAGCTTGAACTCGATACCTTGCCTGAGCCCCGAAGCTCTGGCGAGAAGCGGCCCGCAGATTTCGCGTGTGAGCCCCGGATAGACGGTCGATTCGAAAACCACGACCGCCCCCGGCTTCAGACGAGGTCCGATGAGCGCGCATGCCTTTTCGAGCGGCACAAGGTCGGGCCGCCGCTCGGAATCGATCGGCGTCGGCACTGTGACGATGAAGAAACTCGCCTCGCTCAGAACCTCCGGGTCAGCGCTGAGGCGGAGCCTGGTCTCGCGCAACGCCGCGGCGTCAATTTCGCCGGTTACATCCTTGGCGTCCTGCAATGCTGCAATGCGCCGCTGCGAAATGTCGAAGCCAATGACCGGTTCGAACTTCTTCGCCAACGCGAGCGCCACTGGCAGGCCGACATAGCCGAGACCGATGACGGCAAATCCGCGCTCCATGTGGGGGGTCCCCGTCAATCGACCTGATGATAGCGCTTGTACCATTCGACAAAGCGCGCGAGCCCGACCTCGGTCGTGGTCTTCGGCTCAAAACCGAGATCGCGGCGCGATGCGTCGATATCGGCGAAAGTCTCCGGAACGTCTCCGGGCTGCAACGGCAGGAGCTCCTTTATCGCCGTGCGGCCGAGCAGCCGCTCGAGAACGGCGATGAATTCGAGGAGCTTTTCTGGATGGTGATTGCCGAGATTGTAGATGCGGTGGGGGATCCCGTCCGCCCCCTTCGACGGCGGGCGGTCATGCGCCGCGACCGTACCGGCGACGATGTCGTCGATATAGGTGAAGTCGCGCGCCATCCTGCCCTCGTTAAAGACCTTGATCGGCTCGCCAGTCAAAATCGCCCGTGTGAACAGATAAGCCGCCATATCCGGGCGGCCCCACGGACCATAAACGGTAAAGAACCGCAATCCGGTCGCCGGCAGACCGTGCAGGTGGCTGTAGGTCTGCACAATCAGTTCGGAGCTGCGTTTGCTGGCGGCGTAGAGCGAGACCGGCTGATCGACCCGATCCTCGACACTGAAGGGCTGCTTCTTGTTGGCGCCATAAACCGAGGATGAGGAGGCATAGGTGATCGCGGTCAGCTTCTCCAGCCGCCGGGCGGCCTCCAGCATCACCAGAGTGCCGGTCACATTCGCGTCGATGTAGGTGTAGGGGTTTACTAGCGAATATCGCACACCCGCCTGCGCTCCGAGATGCATGATGCTGCGCAAATCCCGATGACGCGCGACGAGGGTGAAGATCCCCTCGCGGTCCGCGACATCCAGCTTGCTGAAGGAAAAGTTTGAGAAGCGGCGCAGTTCCGACAGACGCGCTTCCTTCAGGCGCACGTCATAGTATTCGTTGAGATTATCGACGCCCAGAACGCGCTCGCCCCGTTCGAGCAATGCTTTCGCCACGTGAAAGCCGATGAACCCGGCTGCGCCGGTGAGAAGGGTCGACATAACGTCCTAACTCTCGGTTATCCGAGAAAAATTTCGCGAGTGTGAGGCGCCTCACACCCGGTTCGCATCGGCACCCCTCATCTAAAGCACGCGGCCGCCTGGTGCCAAGCTGTCTGTAATGTGGAGGACCATCATGTCGAGAAACGATCTGTTGGAGCGGAGCGCGCCGCGGGCCGAGCTCGACCGCCGGTCGCGCGAAACACGCCTACGGCTGGAACATGCCACGCGGCTCTTCATGGCGCGTCCTCTGCCGGAACCGTCCCTGTTGAGGCGCGTCTTGCGTCGTCTCGGTTCGAAAATTCAGGCGGGTCATCGAAGCGACGGCCAATCGGCGCGCGCGAACCTGACCGGAACGCGGCCAGATCAAGGCCGCCGCACTCAAGGACGAGCTGTGGAGGCAGCGGACGGCTTTCCCGCTTCGCCGCCGCTGCCGCGGCCGGCCTGCCGGAGCCGGTCATGGTCTAACGCCCCACGCCCCAATAAACAGCGACGCGATCCAGGCATCTGGAAGCACCCGTGCCGGCCGGCGGGTTGAGCCCCGCATTTTGGGGGCCGGGGGACCCATGCTAAAATGATGGGATGGACGGCAAACTCGTCAGGTCGATCGAGGCGTTGCGCCGGAAGCTGAAAGCGGTCGCGGCAATCGTAAAAGATCCGGGCGCCACGGCATCGGAAAGGGCCAACGCCGATATCTTGAAGACCCGCTTGGAAAAACGGCTGAAAGATGCCGGAGCGCCTAGAGGGGATTGGACGGACAACGCCTTTCGGCTCGGGCGCTGGGCAAGGAAGCTGAGGGGCTCCGCGTCTCCCGCGTCACCGGAGGGTGACTGGACGGACGGCGCGTTCCGCCTCGGCAGGGCGCTGCGCCGCGGCTACAAACGGTGGTCGTCAGAGTAAACGTCAGACCCGGTCGCGCGCCTTCACAGGCGCTCTCCGGCATAGCTCGTCAGATCGATAAATTCCAGCACGGTGCCGTCGGGATCGTGGAAATAGGCGCGCGGGCCATTGAGGACGCCGCCTTGCCGGTCTTCCTCAAACGTGATCTCGACGCTGTGGGCCCGCAGATGATCGAGCGCCGCCTTGTAGTCGTCATGCGCGACGGCGAAGGAGTGGTGCACGCCGCCGTGATCCTCGGGCGCGGGGTTGATCGGAGGGTCGCGCTTCACCAGGATCAGACAGGTCCCGGCCGCATCGAGAAACGACATCCGGCCGTCCGGCGTGGTGGATAAATGCCTACAGCCCACGATCTCCGTGTAAAATTGCTTGCTCCTCGCGATATCGCTCACGGGAATGCTGAAATGGGCAACGGACTTGATCGCAACCATCTGACCCTCCCTTAATAGGGGCGTCTACCTTTCTCTTACTGCGCGTGCTCAACCGCCTCCAGAAACCGCAGATAATATTCGGGAAGCCCGTGAGCGCGTGCGGCGTCTCGCAACAGCCTGATGTAGCGTAGCGACGGCCTGCCGTCGACTTCCTTGCCCCGAGCCACATACGTGACTGCCGGCACGGGCTGCCCCCTCGGGCCCTCGACCTGGACTGCGACATGGCGATAGCCGCGGCCCGGTACCCCTTCCGTCAGGTCCAAGCGCATCAGATCGCGCCTCGTAATCCGGTAAAGGACGCCCCAGACCTCGGCATTCGGATCGACGCACAGATTCGCCGGCGCAGCCCTCCCTTTCGGCCGGCCGTCCAAATTGAACCGCAGCCGATACCCGCTGAGGCGGCCGCGGCAGCATTCGCGCGGCCGAATTCCCCGGCGGGCACGAAACGTCTCGTCGTGCATATTGGCGCCATAGGCGAAGTACCACACCTCTTCCTCTGGCCTCCCGAGAAGAGCGGTACCTCGAACGCGGTAGTAACACCGCGCCGCCAGCCAGGATTTCGTAACCAGCCGCCGCGCCCGGATTGGGAACCTCATCGGAGCATTGATGCCGTCGTCTCCAAACTTCGGGCCACATTAGTCCAAAATCGGCGGGATTTGGTCGCGAAATGGACGGTGCACAGTCAGTGCTCAGAACATCGTCCAAATGTACGCAAAAAACGTATTGTTGCCGCTGGCATTTCTGCCCGTGCCGTTGATGTTCGCGGTGGCGCCGTCAAATTTGGTCCAGTGCGTATATTGCAGGCCGATCCGAAAATTCAGCCATGGCCAAAATGCCGGGCCGCCGCGGTTGAACGGCAGATAGGCGAGATCGAAGATCCAGCCGGCGCTGTTCGGGCTGCCGGTGAAGGTGCCGTAAAGCGCCGCATCTGCATTGCCGCCAATTGAGACCCGCCCGGCGGTAAGGCTCCACGTCTTGTCATAAATATACGAAACCGAGGCATTCAGCGATCGCAGCCGGTCGTTGGAATTGTCGGCGAGCCCGAGGGTCTGGCTGGCGCTCGTGTTATGGTTCTCGTGAATCCAGGCGAGACGCGCAGTGACCGTGTGCGGATCACCGAGATACTGGTATTGCGTGTCGATGCCGATATCGGTGAAGGAATCATTGCCCGCGCCCGCCATCCCCATCGGGACGACCTTTGATGCGAGCCCGAAGGTGCCGATTTCCCATGCATGTTTGCCAAAGATTGGCTCGACCGCAGCGCGCCAGTACGGAGCGATGCCATTTATCGGGCTCTGCCCTGTCGTGGCGATGCCGAGGGCGCGCTGCGTGTTGGTCGACAACGGGAAATAACCGCCGAACTCCAAATAGAACAGATCGTCCAGAAAGCTGTAGCCAGTAAGACCGGCAACTTGCTGCGCGTATACTTGCTCGATAAACGTCTTGGCGGTCGGTATCGGCGCCAGCGCGGAACTTATGAACGGAAAGCGCCAGGCGGGAATCGTGTTCCAGACATCCTGGACAGTCGGGTTGTTGTTGACGGTCGCCCCCCAGAGCAGGGTATGGCCGTCGACATTGACCTGCTTCGCAACGCGCATGTCTGTATTGTCCCAGTGGAAGCTGTGGGTGACCCCGTCATAGGTTCCCTGGATGAACGCGCCGAGATTTTCGGTGATCCTACCACCGGTGAAGAGGCTCGCCTCCTGCAAGACGAAATTGTTGTTGACGCCAAATCCGGGAGCCGCGCCGCCGGGTTGAGCAGCCTGGGTATTCGTAAAAGTCGGTTGCAGCATGATTGCAAACGGCGGACCCTTCCAATCGCCGCCACCCAATGTATAACCCCCCAGCTTAAAACGGCGGCCGAACGGCGTCAGCTCCCAGAAAGCCGTATGGCAGGTCGCGCATGGCTGCCCGGTCTGGCGAGCATAAAGCGGGAGTGAGATGGCGTGCTTCGGATATAGACCAATGGCGATCGCGATAACGGCAATCGCACCAAACAACATGAAGGTTGCGAGCTTGCAGCGCCGCATTGCTGCAATCAGCTATTAATCCCAGTCAGCGCGATGTCACGCCGCGGCGTCCGTCGCGCGCGAGCGCCCGGCCGACTGCCGGTTCAATGTGAAGAGCCGGCAGTAGCCATTCGGACTGATCATGCCGTCAACCATTTTGCACGCGTTAGGCGGTTGGAACTGGACGCACTTGTCGCAGCGCTTCTCACCTTCGGGATGATCCTGATATGCCACCGCCTTCTGGGATATTTTTATGACCCCGGCAGCTCGAATGGGTGCAGCAAAGCAAAGGGCCAAAGCACCAGTAACGCCGAGTAGTCGCTGCAGTAACAAGCGCCGCGCGAGCGGGACGGCCGGCTGAGCCATGTCATTCCTGATCAGACTGCGAGACGGTATCTCGTCTTCGGCCATTACGACTCGCCGAGCGGGAATTTATTCCGCCGCTGCTTGGACTCAGCCGGTAACAGGAATGTGATCGTCCGTTCAGCGCTTGTGGAACGTCGACCGGAATAAGATGCGGCGATGCGCGTCTCTTAATTGCGAGCGCCAACGCTGTTCCGCCGCGGCAGGGGTCATGCCTTTTTGCCGGCTGCCCCCTTTTGCGGCCTTGCGGGCGAACGCTCCACTCTATGGGAGGACAATACCATGCAATTCGCCAAACGAAGTCTCGCTTGGGCCTCATTGATCGCGATCTGCGCCCTCACAAGCATTGCCACTCGCGCCGATGATGGCAGTGATCCGGCAAATCGCTATGTTGTCACGAATTTGACGTCGGATACGCCGAATATACCCGCTGCGAACATGGATCCCGTCCTACAAAACGCGTGGGGCGTCGCGTTTACGCCGGGGGCCAGTCCCTTCTGGATCGCCGATAACGCCACCGGGTGTTCCACCCTTTACGACGGTGCCGGCACGACCGTCAACGCTCCGGGCACCCCTGTTAAGCTCCCGCTGCCCGGAGGCAGTGTGCCCAAAACCGCTTGCCAGACGGTCATCCCAAACAATCAGAACCCACCACCAATGAATGCGGCGCCGACCGGCATGGTGTGGAACCCGACCACCGGGAGCGCGGGATTTCTTGTGCCCGGCACTACCCCCCCCATCACCGCGGTTTTCATCTGGGCAACCGAGGACGGCACTATATCGGCCTGGGCCGGCGGCTTGAACCCGGCTGATCAGGCAGTGCTCGCCGTCAACAACTCCCCCAACGCCGTGTATAAGGGTTTGGCGGTCGGGACCAACACGCATGGGGTTTTTCTCTATGCGACCGATTTCCGCGGCGCAAAAATCGACGTGTTCGCGCCTCCGAATTTCAGTGCTGCGACCAGCACGCAAATCCCCGGCAGCTTCACTGACCCCAATATCCCATCCGGTTTTGCCCCGTTTGGCATCCAGAACATCAACGGCAACCTGTTCGTAACCTATGCACTTCAGAACCAGGAAAAACACGATGACGTGGCCGGTAAAGGCAACGGGTTTGTTGATGTTTTTGACACCAGCGGGAATCTGATCGGGCGTTTTGCCAGCCAGGGGACGCTAAACTCTCCTTGGGGCGTCTCGCGCGCATCGTTCGCGTTTGGCCGGTTCAGCGGCGATATCCTCGTCGGTAATTTCGGCGATGGCCGCATTACCGCATTTGGTAATGACGGGAAACCGCACGGTCTCCTGCGGGACGCCATGACCAACAAGCCACTGGCCATTGATGGCTTGTGGACGATCACCCTCGGTGGCGGTCGCAACTCGGACTCCGATGTTCTCTATTTCACCGCCGGCCCCAACGGCGAGGCGGATGGCTTGTTCGGCACCGTCACTCCCGCACCGAACCAGTAATTAACGCTTCCTCGGAGAGCCGCGTCGCCTAGTATTGGCCGCGCGGCTCCAGGCCAAAGGCGTGCTGGCCATACATCGTGCCGACCGCGTCCCAGTTGAGGCTGACGTGACGGGCGACGGCATTGACGTCACGCCAGGCGCGCTGCACCGGATTATTGAGAAACAGACCGTCACCCCCAGTCGAGGCGTTAAGCGCCTCGACTGCCTGGACCGCGAGCTTGGTCGCATAGGCTTGGTTGCGGCGGCAGCGGATACGGTCGGCGACCGTGATTTCCTCGCTCGCGCGCAGCTTCTGCATTGCAGCCTTGAGATCGGCGAAAAGGATCATCTCGGCCGCTTCGACCGCCGCGGAGGCTTCGGCAAAGCGCAGTTGGACTGTCGCGAACTTGGCCATCGCCAGCCCTCCCCCAGCGAGCGCGCCGCGCGACAGCTCCTCGGGGGTGGGCCGAGCGGTGGGGCGAACAGCGGCACTCGTCATTGGCTTTTCCGGTTGAACATTCCGCATCAAGATGCGCTCACGACAAAATTGGAACAACGCGAAATGCGATGGTTCGGTTGACAGTGAGTGCGGATCCCTCAAAGCTGGGCGCAAGGAGGCACCCTGAGAATGACGCAGCTCAGCTACGTGCATGGTACGAGCGAGGCGCCATTCATTGGCGACACGATCGGGGTCCATTTCGACCGGATCGCCGAACGCTTCGCGGACCGGGACGCGCTGATCGTCAGGCACCAGGGCGTCCGGTGGACCTACCGCGAGCTGAAGGAGCGCGTCGATGCTTTCGCCGCCGGCCTTTTGGCGCTGGGCTTGAAGCGCGGCGACCGCATCGGCATCTGGTCGCCGAACAACGCCGAATGGGCGATCACGCAATTCGCTACCGCGAAGGCGGGGCTCATCCTCGTCAACATCAACCCGGCCTACCGCATCTCCGAGCTCGAATATGCGCTCAACAAGGCGGGCTGCGCTGCACTCATCACCGCCGCGCAATTCAAGAGCAGCGACTACCTCGCGATGCTGCGCGAACTGGCCCCCGAGCTTAGCACGGCGTCACCGGGTGACCTGCGTGCGGCACGGCTTCCGGAACTGCGCTTGGTGATTACGATCGGCGCGGGGGACGCCCCCGGCGTGGCGCGGTTCGAAGATGTTCCCGGCCTTGTGCGCGATGCCGAGCGGTACCGGCTCGCGGCGCTCGCCGAAGAGCTGCAATTCGACGACCCGATCAACATCCAGTTTACCAGCGGGACGACCGGCTTCCCGAAAGGGGCGACGCTCAGCCATCACAACATCCTCAACAACGGCCTCTTCATCGCCGAGGCGATGAAGTTCACCGAGCATGACCGGGTCTGCATTCCGGTTCCGCTCTACCACTGCTTCGGCATGGTGATCGGCAATCTCGGCTGTCTGACGCACGGGGCTGCGATGATCTATCCGGGCGAAGGCTTCGAGCCACTCGCCACGCTGCAGGCGATCGCCGAGGAGCGGTGCACTGCGGTCTACGGCGTGCCGACGATGTTCATTGCCGAGATGGACCACCCCGATTTCGCGAAATCCGACCTCGGCTCATTGCGCACCGGCATGATGGCCGGCAGCCCGTGTCCGATCGAGGTGATGAGGCGCGCCCAAACGTCGATGCACCTGACCGAGATCGTCATCGGCTACGGCATGACCGAGACGAGCCCGGCGAGTTTTGCCTCCGCGACCGACGACCCGATCGAACGTCGTGTATCGACCGTCGGGCGGGTGTTGCCGCATGTCGAAGCCAAGGTCATCGACGCCGAGGGGCGCATCGTGCCGCGCGGGATGCCAGGCGAACTCTTGACGCGCGGCTATCTCGTCATGCTCGGCTATTGGAACGACGAGGAGAAAACGCGCGAGGCGATCGACGCGGCCGGCTGGATGCATACCGGCGACCTCGCGACCATCGACGACGAGGGCTATTGCAAGATTGTCGGGCGGATAAAGGACATGGTGATCCGCGGCGGCGAGAATGTTTATCCGCGCGAGATCGAGGAGTTCCTCTACCGCCACCCGAAGATCCGGGACGTGCAGGTGATCGGCGTGCCGGATGCACGCTACGGTGAGGAGTTGTGCGCCTGGGTGCGTCTGCGCGACGGCGAGACCGCCACGGCCGAGGAGATCCGAGCCTTCTGCGAGGGGCAGATCGCGCATTACAAGGTGCCGCGCTACGTCAAATTCGTCGACGGTTTCCCGATGACCGTAACCGGCAAGATCCAGAAGTTCCTGATGCGTCAGCAAGTGATCGAGGAGCTCGGCCTCAGCGTCGAGAAGACGGCGTGATGACCACTGAGGCCGGCCCCTCACCCTAGCCCTCGCCCCGCGCCAGTGGGGAGCGGGTCGGGGCGACGGGCCGGCGCGGTTTAGCTCGGCACCAGCCCGCCATCGACGTTGTAGGCTTGTCCGGTGATGTTGCGGGCCGCCGGCGAGGCGAGAAACACTGCCATCGCCGCGATGTCTGCAGGCAGATTGGCGCGGCGGATCGGGATGCCCGCTTCCTGTTCGGCCTGCAATTGCTCGACCGTGACGCCGCGCTCGGCGGCACGCGTGACGGCATTGCGCGCCCCGAGTTCGCTGCGCGTCACGCCCGGACAGATCGCATTGACGTTGATATTGTGGCATCCGAGCTGCTGCGCCGCCATCCAGGTCAGTGAAATGACCGCACCCTTGCTGGCGGCGTATGCGGCGTTCGACGCGCCGGGATAGCCGCGCCCGGAGATCGAGGCGATGTTGATGATGCGGCCCCCGCCCTGGCGGATCATCTCGCGGGCGGCGCGCTGCAGGCAGAAGAACACGCCCTTGGCGTTCACTCGGTGAATGCGGTCCCAGTCCGCCTCGGTCAGGTCCATAATGTAGGCGTAGCGGGTGACGCCCGCATTGTTGACGATGACGTCGAGCCGACCGAGCTCCGCTATGGTCCGCGCCACCATCGCATCGATGCTCACGACGTCGCCGCAATCGGCTTCGATCGCGATTGCCCGCCGGTTGCTGCCGGCCGCTTCGGCCGCCGTCCGCTGCGCGCCGGCGAGATCGATATCCGCCGCCGCCACCGAGGCGCCAGCCTCGGCCATCCCGAGCGTAATGGCGCGGCCGATCCCCGCCCCTGCCCCGGTCACCAAAGCGACTTGGTTTTGCAATATTGTCATCACTACCCTCTCAGGCCCCAAGCGGTTCCGTTCGTTCTACAGTCAGACCGCGATACGCACCATCGCTAAGAATACCGTCGGACTTTCCAATATCGTCGGCCATAGCGGCTTCAGCGGCTGGAAGGCGGTGATGAGATCTTCGACCTCACAGACCTTGTCGAACGTACAGGCTTCGAGGAATATGCGCCGTCCTCTGGCCGGGTATCCGGGGAGCTTACCCGAGGAAGGTCCTCCCGGCGGCGTAGGTAGCTGTTCGGACGGCCGATGGGGTCTTCCGGTATAAGTGCTGATACGACCTAAAGGCAAAAGATGCCTCTCAAGATTGGATTTGCCATTGTCAGTCACAATGAACCCCAGCAACTGCTGCGCCTCGTCAAAACTCTAAATTCGATGTTTGACGCTCCTCCGATTGCATGCCATCACGATTTCACACAGTGCCCTTTGGACGAAGGATCGTTTCCGAGTAATCTGCGGTTTGTTCGTCCCCATATCGACACCGGATGGGGCGACATTACTGCCCCATTAGCTGCGCTAAAGGCATTCAGTCTGTTGAGAAAATATGACCAGCCCGACTGGTTTTTTCTTCTGAGCGGCACCGACTATCCGGTGCGGCCAGCTAATGAGATATCCGGCGAGTTGTCCGACAGTAAATACGACGCCTATTTAGATAATCGCGAGATCCTATATCGTGGGCTGCCTCCCGGCCAAACGGCTGAAGATGGCGGCTTCGGACGTCCTGACTGGATTCCGTTAGCGTACTACAGATATTGCACGTTCCGTCGCCCCACAAAAAGACTCCTATTCACCGGGCGTTTGCTAAACCGGAAACAGTTCGTCCCAATTTATAACCACAAAATAGATTGTATAATTCGGCAGTTCCAGTTTAATCGTCCTGCGAGAATTTACGGTGGCGATTTTTGGTTTCATTGTAATCAAAAGGCGATTGACCGCTTGTTAGAGGCTCGTTCAATGCGCAAGCTCGTCAGATACTATCGGACACGAATGAATCCTGAGGAGTCTATCTTCCACACTGCCCTGTGCAATCAGGTAGACTTGAAAATCTGCAAAGATCACAAACGCTATGAGGACTGGACGGGCGGCGGGTACCACCCAAAGTGGCTGGACGAATCAGATCTGCCCAAGATTACTGCATCTGGCGCCCAGTTTGCGAGGAAGTTCCGGGATAAAAGGGTTCTGGATGTCGTCGAGACGGCTCTGTTACACCGCTAACCACCCGGAAACCCAGTCCGCCTGCACCATCATCACCGCACTTGGCGCCGGCTGCACATTACCGTGTGGCGCGATGTTTTGGCACAGGAGGATATGGTTTTCACACGCGATGATCTTCGCGTTGGGCCAGTTCCTTGTGGGGTACGGCGCCCCGCCGGCGCCAGGGTGAAAGCTGCTGGTGTTGATCCGGATCGCCGGCGCCGGGGTTAACCGCGCCGATTGCCCCCAGCGCATGGGCCGCCGTCCGCTGCGCACCGGCAATGGGAACAACCGAGAATTCAGTGTAGGCTTGCTCCAAGCCGGTAATCGGGAGGAGGCAGATCGCGAAAATCAGGCTATTGAAGTCGCCTGCGGACTGGCCGCGGATGCGACGATTATCAACCATCGTTCCAGATCTTGCGAGGCAGCGGAAATCGAGCGAATCAGGAAAAGTCGCGAAGCACTCGCGCGCTTCTACGAACTACTACAAAGGCTCAACCTGCGGTATAGGCAGGCCGGTTAACTTCGCCGCTGGGATTGGGCTTGACGCGCGACATCTGGGGCTGATTATTGTGGTATTGTGAGTAATATCGCACAACAACGAGGGGAGACGCCGATGCCGCGCATCGCGATCTTCGCAGGCTGCATCATGATCCTGGCCGCCATGCCTGCGCTTGCCCAAAGCAAGGCGGTAATCCAAAAGCTGGACGATGGCAGTGCACTTGATGTCGGCGAGCTGCTGCATGTTCTTTCGCCACAAGGCTTCGATTGCGTTGCGGCCTTGACCATAATCTGCGCCGGGCGGCAACACGTAGGCATCTTCGGTGTACATCGCTGCGACTGTGGCGGCGTCCCCCTTATTGAAGGCTTCCGCCCATTTGTCGATGTAAAGCCGCTCGGTCGGAGTACGGCGCGAGAGATCGGCAGCTGCAGCTTCAGGACCAAGGCTCAGCCGCCGCAGGACGGCCTGATCAAATACGCCGTCGTGTGGGAAAAGGAAGCTGGCCAGTGGAAGCTTCTTCAGGACATCTGGAACACCAACAAATAGCGGTGGCGAAACTGCACAACCGGCGGGCCAGCGCCCAGGCTCCCGCCCATTCCGTGGAGCAGGACAGTGACTGGGGCTCGTTCTGGTATTTGGCTTTTTACGCACATGCCGCCGCGAAAACATCTGACCTCGGTGATGCTTGGGCTTGCATTGCTGGCGTGCCAGGCGCCAGCCCCAAACGTGAACGAGCCGGTTGGCAGCGCGCCCTCGCCAGAGGCTCTCGTTGTCCAGGGTAACACTGCGCGGGAAAACAAAGACTATGCCGAAGCGATGCGGCTCTACCGCCAGGCAGCGGATATGGGCGATGCTACGGGGATGAACAATGTCGGCCGACTTTACCAAAGCGGCTGGGGAGTCCCGTTGGACTATGCGGAGGCGATGCGCTGGTACCGCCTCGCGGCCGAGCGCGGGAACGCCGCGGCAATGGACAACATCGGCTGGCTTTACCAATACGGTCTGGGAGTGCCTCCGGACTATGGCGAGGCGATGCGCCGGTACCGCCTCGCGGCCGAGCGGGGGAATGCCGCGGCGATGAACAATGTCGGCTGGCTCTACCAGAACGGCTGGGGCGTTGGAAAAGATTATGGCGAGGCGATGCGCTGGTACCGTCAGGCAGCGGAGCGAGGCAACCTTGCCGCGATCAACAACATTGGCACTCTTTACCAGAAGGGGTTGGGGGTCGCCCCCGACTACGCCGAGGCGATGCGCTGGTACCGGCAAGCAGCTGACCGCGGCAGCGCGACGGCGATGAGCAATATTGGGGTTCTCTTCGAAGACGGGCTGGGCGTTCCGAAGGAGCTCGGCACCGCCGTCGCCTGGTATCGCCGGGCGGCGGCTCAGGGCTCATCCCGGGCGAAGGAAGCGCTGGCGCGGCTGGGTCAGTAACGCAAGCGGCGGGCCTCTATACCAATTATACTCCGAGCCCACTCCAGCACCGAAAGAGGATCGCCTGTGCTCTCCAATATCCCCGCTACACTAACCGTTGTTGAGATCAAGGCGCCGGGCGGACCGGAAGTGCTGGTGCCCGCTACCCGGCCGGTGCCGGAGCCGAAGGCTGGCGAGGTGTTGATCCGGATCGCCGCCGCCGGCGTCAACCGCGCCGACTGTCTACAGCGGACGGGTCGCTATCCGATGCCGCCGAGCGCGCCGGACATTCCGAGCCTCGAATGCTCGGGCACAGTAGTCAAGACTGGCGACGGGGTTTCGCAGTGGCAGGTGGGAGACGAGGTCTGCGCACTGCTGATCGGCGACAGCTACGGCGAATACGCCGCCGCGCCCGCGGGGCAGTGCCTGCCGGTGCCGGCCGGTGTAGACCTCATCGATGCCGGCGGCCTGCCGGAGACATTCGCCACCGTGTGGACCAATGTCTTCGAGCGGATGCACCTCAAAGCCGGAGAAGTGTTCCTCGTACAGGGCGGCACGAGCGGCGTCGGTATTACCGCGATCCAGCTAGCCAAGGCGTTTGGCGCCAGCGTCCTCGCCACCGCCGGCACGGATGAGAAATGCCGTGCCTGCCTCGATTACGGCGCCGATGCCGCAATCAACTACCGCACGCAGGATTTCGTCGAGATCGGTAAAGAATTTACCAGCGGACGCGGCGTCGATGCGATCCTCGACATGGTCGGCGGCGACTATATCCCGCGGCAGCTCGAACTATTGGCCCGTGAGGGCCGGTTGTGCTTTGTCGCGCTGATGCAGGGCACAAGGGTGAAGGTCGATTTCGGGCTGATCCAGCGCAAACATCTTACCGTGACCGGCTCGACCTTGCGCGCGCGCAGCGTCGAAGAGAAGGCGGCAATCATCGCTGCATTGAAGGAAAAGGTCTGGCCGCTCTGGGCGTCCGGCAAATTGCGGGTGTTTACGTATCAGAAATTTCCTCTAGCCGCGGCTGCGGAGGCGCATCGGCTGATGGAATCGAGCCGCCACATCGGGAAGATCCTGCTCGTGCCCTGACGACGCGTCCGATCGCCGCGGTAGCAGATTAAAAAAATGTGACAAAATCGGTGAGGAACGCCATCCTGCGTGTTAGCTCATCGAGAGCGCCCGGGTGGCGCCATCGGCAGCGCACGATTGGAGGCGAGAATGGCTTTGATCGAGGACATCTTCAGAGGTAATGCCGTGACCGGAATTGCCGTCGGCGTCGCCGCTGTGGTTCTGGGCCCAACCCTCTTTCCGATGGTCGGACGGGTGTTGCGTCCCGCAGCGAAGACGGTAATCAAAGGCGGTATCGTGGCCTATCGCGAAACCGTGGGCGCGATTGGTGAGCTGACGTCCGGCCTCGTCGAGGAGGCGGCGCGCGAACTTGAACATGGCGGCGCCGGAGCCGCAGCCGCTGCAGCGACCGGCGGCGCCGCCGCTCATCGCGAGAGCTCGCGCGAGAGACACTGAGCGATGGCGCAGGAAGAACCAAACGCGGCGCAACGTCGGCGCGGCCGCCTCGGAACGATGGTCACGGCGCTGGCGGCGGGTTTTGCGGGCGGCCTGCTGGCGCCGCTCGTTCTGCCGCGTGTGGAGCGCAGTATCCGCCCGGCGACGAAGCGCCTGTTCAAAACCGGCATCACGCTCTATGAGCGCGGCCGCGAGCGGGCCGCCGAGATCGGCGAGCTGGCGAGTGACTTGATGGCCGAGGCCCGCGCCGAATACGAAGCCGAGCAGCCGACGCCCAATGGCGCCGGCGATGTGGTCGTCACGCAGGAGGTCGCGAGACTGCGCAACGGACATGGTGAGGAGGTCGGCGCGCCGAATGCCTGACCTGCCGTCCGCCCGCATCACTCACTCGACGAACCGGCGGTTGCGGATAAAGGTCCCGGAGAAGCGCCGGGACATGGCCTTTTTCGAAGTTGTCCGGGGGCGTCTCGCCGCGTGGCAAAGCGTCGAGCGCGTCGAGACGAACCCATTGACCGGCAGCATTCTCATCTATTTCTCCGACCTGGAGCGGCTGCTTTTGGAAGCGGCCGAGAAAAACGATTTCCTCGACATCGATTTTGGCGCGAGTGCGCCGCCCGCAGGACCCGTCGTGACACGCGCAGCGGTTCGGTCGTTTGCGACGAGCGACAGCGTACTGCGCAACTGGACTGCAAACGCGCTTGATATGCGCAGCGCGGTATTTCTGCTGCTGTTCATCGGCGGCATCTATCAGCTGCTGCGCGGCCGGCTGTCGACACCTGCCCCGACCTTGTTGTGGTACGCCGGAAGCCTGATCGGATTGTGGCGCGAGCACCCGGCAGACGCAGCGTTTGAAGGCTCGTCGGGACCGGCTGTGGGACAGGCGGGGTGAGCGCACCCGTAGTATTGGCGGTCCATACAGCAGTTCCCGGCCGCGCCCGCTTCAGAGTCGACGGACTGAAACGCTGTAACCGAGTGAAGCAGGCGCTGGAAACGGCGCTCACCGGGCGCGGCGTTCACTCGGTCACGGCCAGCACGGAGACTGGGACCGTCCTCGTGCTGTTCGAGCGCGAGCGAGATATCGGCGAAATCGCGCATCGCGTTAGTGACGCAGCGGAACGCGCCTCGCGGCCGGAAGCGTTCGATGGCGGCGCCGGGCATCCCACTTGGCACGCGATGGCTGCGGATGCTGTTATGGCGGAAGTCGGCTCGCATCCGTCGGGATTGTCGGAGGATGAGGCAAAGCGACGCCTTGCAGAATGCGGCGCGAACGCGATAGCCCAATTGCGCGGCCGCAGCCAGCTGGAGATATTGCTCGGCCAGTTCCAGAGCCTCCCGATCGCGTTATTGGCTGCCGGCGCGCTACTGTCGGTCGCCACCGGCGGCGTGCTCGACGCCGCGATCATTCTGGGGGTAATCGGCCTCAACGGCGCCATTGGGTTTTTCGCCGAGAGCCGCGCCGAGGAAACGATCGGCAGTCTCGCTGAAAGCCGCCCGCCGGTTTCCCGCGTGTTGCGGGGCGGCGCGGAGCGTGAGATTCCGGGCGAGGATCTCGTGCCCGGTGACGTTGTCGAGTTGCGCCGCGACGAGATGGTTCCCGCGGATGGACGCATCATCTCGGCGAACCGGCTGACGATAAATGAAGGACTGCTGACCGGCGAAAGCGTTCCGGTGGCGAAAGGCGCCGGTATCCCGGCGGCGTATACCGCAGCCGTGGCCGATCGCCGCAATATGGCGTTCCGCGGGACAATCGTGACCGGAGGGTCGGGGCGCACCGTTATCGTCGCTACTGGGCCCGCTACCGAGCTCGGCCGTATTCAGTCGCTGCTGGGCTCGGAAGAGAGGCCGCCCACGCCACTGGAGCGCCAACTCAATGTGCTGAGCGGACAGTTGGTGCTCGCGTCTCTGGCCGCGTGCGGGCTCTTCGCCATTATTGGGCTCATCCGTGGATTTCGATTATTGTCGCTGCTGAAGACCGTGATCTCGCTCGCAGTAGCGGCGGTTCCCGAGGGATTGCCGACGCTCGCCACGACGACGCTGGCGCTGGCGGTTCAGGATCTGCGCCGGCGGCGCGTCATTATCCGCCGCCTCAGCGCTGTCGAAGGGCTGGCAGCTGCAAGGGTCGTGTGCTTCGACAAAACCGGTACACTGACGCTCAATAAGATGAGCGTCGTACGTTTGTACTGGAACGGCACACGAGCGCGGCTGGCCCACGAGCACTTCCGATACGATCGGGAGACGGTTGTCGACTGCAAGGCGGATCGCGAGCTAGTTCGCCTGTTAGAGCTCGCAACCCTGTGCAACGACGCCGAATTGGCCGACGGACCGGGGTACGACAGCAACGGGTCGGCCACCGAACTGGCGCTGATCGAAGCCGCGATGCGGTCGGGCCTCGATGTGCATGCGATCCGAGCGCGCTATCCACGGCAGGCAACGCTGCAACGCGCCGAGGACCGTCGTTACATGCTGACCGTGCATCGTGCCGCGAACCAGCGCAAGCTCGTTGCGATAAAGGGGGATCCCGGAGAGGTATTGGCGCTCTGCCGACACCAGCTGCGGGATGGCACCGTCACACCGCTCGAGGACGCCGATCGCGACGCGATCGAAGTCGAAAACCTTGCGATGGCGAATGACGCCCTGCGCGTGCTCGGAATAGCCTATCGGTCCACCGGGACCGAGGATCGCGGCACTCGCATCGAGCCGAATTTTATTTGGGTTGGCCTCGCCGGCATGGCCGACCCGATCCGCCGCGACGCGCCGACCCTGATCGCGGCACTTCGCCGGGCCGGCGTGACTAGCGTCATGTTGACCGGCGATCAGCGCGCCACAGCGGCCGCGATTGCCGCTGAGCTTGGCCTTTCGGCCGAGGGCGCAGCCGATGTCATCGAGGGCGAGCAGATCGAGCAACAGGTCATCACAAAGGGCGAACTGCCGCGAGTTTTTGCGCGCGTGAGCCCCGTCCAAAAGCTGCAACTTGTCAAAAAGCTGCAAAATTCCGGGCTGGTTGTCGCGATGGTCGGCGACGGCGTCAATGATACGCCGCCGCTGCGCGCGGCCAATATCGGGATCGCTCCGGGAAGATCCGGGGTAGACGCGGCGCGGGGCGTCGCCGATGTCGTGCTGCTCGATGACAATTTGGCCTCTCTTGCCGATGCAGTCGAGCGCGGCCGCACCGTCGCGATCAACATCAGGAAGGCCATTCGCTATTTGGTGGCAACCAACCTCAGCGAGATCATGTTCATGCTGGCCGCCGCCGCCGCGGGCCGCGCGCAGCCGCTGAGCCCTATCCAATTGTTGTGGATCAACCTGCTCAGCGACGTCGTGCCAGCGCTCGCTTTGGCAATGGAGCCGGCGGCTCCGGACGTCATGACGCGGCCGCCTCGGGAGCCGGAGGAACGGGTCATTCCGGCGGCGGAGCTCGGGCCGCTAGCCCGCGATGCCGGTTTGATTGCGGGGAGTGCATTTGCCGCGCAGGCCGCCGCGGCGCGCCTCACCGGCTCGGTGCGATCCGCTCAGACGATCGGGTTCTCGAGCCTCGTTGCGGCCCAGCTCTTTTACGCCTTTGCGTGTCGCTCCCGGGGAGGCTCGGTCTTTGCCGGCCCGCGGTTCTTTTCTAACCCGCTGCTGGTCGGTTCTATCGGCGCCTCTTTGGCGGCGCAGGCCACGGTGCTGTTTGTTCCTGGATTGCGCAACCTGTTCGGCCCGCCTCTCAGCCTCCGTGATTTTGGCGTCTCGGTGGCCGCCGGCGCGGTGCCGCTGCTCGCGATCGAAGTCCTGAGGGGTACGGCTTCCCGGACCCTTTAAGCCACCTCTTCCTCGATCGCCTCTCCGAGTTCGTCGAAGATGTTGCGTTGCCAACCTTCGTGCTTAGGTCTCGCCTCCGCCATCTCTTCACGCAACCTGGTCAAATGCCGGCGGTACCGCCGATGCCGCTCCGAATCGCTGCGGCCCCAGCGGTGAGCGCGCTGGCGGGCTCTGCGCTTGAACCGCGCGATCGAGCGCTCGGCCGACCGCCGGCCTTCTTCCGGACCGTCGGCTCCGGCAATGTGCTTGTTGATCTCGGCGATCGTCCCCGAGACCAGCGCTTCCACCAGTTCCTCGGTGGCTTCCGCCTCCGATTCCGTCAACAGATCGATGACGACTTTAACCGCGGTCCCCATCGCCGGGCCCATCTGCGGGAGAAGCTTTGGCACGACCAGTCCGATGGCTCCAAGAACCAGCATATTGGTCAGATTGGGCCTGGGGAAATCCTCGAACATCTTTCGCCTGCCAAGCACGCTTCACTTCGATGACACAATAATCCCAGAGAGCCGTTGGCGACAGCCGGTACAGCGGACCGTGCGGAACGGAACCCCGATCGCCGCGGTTCAGCAGAGGGTACGCTGCGCGATCAGGAGATCATGCACGAGTCGCTGGAATCGGAAGCCAAGGCGCTGGTTCTCTATCGCGAGCTGCTCAAATGCGTCGAAGGGCGCTCCGTTATTCTCGAGGAATACGCCCGGAATATGGTCTATGCCGAGGAACTGCACGCCAGCGAAGTTGATAAAATGCTCCGTCGGCCGGGCGAGGTCGCGGCGGTCCGTCCTGCGCAGCAGTCCGCCGCATAGCGTCGTCGTAGCGCGGTCAGCGGCTGCCGAGCGGCGCGCCGCTGACCGAGAAATTTACCACATTCGGGGGCCCAGATCCCGCCAATAATCGGCAGCCGTGCGGCCGGTGGCGGGCAGACGGGTCGGCGTGGCACGGTCTAGCTCGCGAACCGACGGCGAACAGCCTTACTGCTAAAGCCATCTGCGTACTCGTTTTCGATACTGCAGCCAGTTCTCGCCGAAATCCCGCTCCAGCTGCCTTTCCTCCCGCCGAATGAAAACCTCGACCAAAGGGAGATGCAGGATAGTTATGAACACCGCGGCCGGCGACCCGAAAAGCAACGCCGCCCCCAAGAAGATAAACAGATTGCCACCAAGGTAGAGCGGGTTTCGCGAAAACCGATAGGGCCCTGAGGTGATTAGGGTTCTCTGAGGCGATAACGAGATCACCTTTATTTGTTGCCGATAGAAATAGAATGTCGCCCATACTCGCAATAGAAAACCGCAAATCAAAAGCAGAAAACCTGCAACTATTGCAAGCACAGATCGGAAATCGTGCAGCTCCAATAATAAGTCGACGCTCGTGCCAATGAGGGCGACGGCGAAGCCGACGATCACGACGCCGATGTTGTGAAGGATGCTTTTGAGGAGCGGCAGGAATAGACCGCGATGCGGGCCGCTCACGCCGCGAGGCGGTGCTTCCGAATGAGTGACAAGATCTCGGAAGCAGCTTTGGGGATGTTCGTGCCGGGGCCGTAGATCGCGGCAACGCCGGCGCGCTTCAAAAAATCGTAGTCCTTGGGCGGGATGACGCCGCCGCAGATGACGAGAATGTCGCCTGCGCCTTCTCGCTTCAATGCCTCGACCAGGGCCGGGACCAGGGTTTTGTGGCCGGCGGCGTGGGTTGAGACGCCGATGATGTGGACGTCGTTCTCGACGGCCTGCCGGGCGGCCTCTTCCGGGGTCTGGAACAAGGGGCCGATATCGACGTCGAAGCCGATATCGGCGAAGGCGGTCGCAATAATCTTGGCGCCGCGGTCGTGCCCGTCCTGACCCAGCTTGGCGACAAGCATGCGCGGCCGGCGGCCCTCCTCCCGCGCAAACGCCTCGATCTCGCGCTGCACGCGGCGGAATGCTTCGTCGTCGTGGTATTGGCCGCCATAGACGCCGCTGACCGCGCGGATCTCGGCACGATAGCGGCCGAACACTTGTTCGAGCGCGTCGGAAACCTCACCGACCGTCGCGCGGGCCCGCACCGCGTCGATCGACCGCGTCAAGAGGTTGCCCTCGCCGCTCCGGGCGGCCGCGGTCAGCGCCGCGAGCGCGGCGCGGCAGCGTTCGGGATCGCGGCTGGCGCGCACGTGCTTGAGGCACTCGATCTGCTGCGTGCGCACCGCCGTGTTGTCGACATCGAGCAGCTCGACCGCAGGCGCTTCGCCCGAGCGGTATTTGTTGGCGCCAACGATCGTCTCCTCGCCGCGGTCGATCCGTGCCTGGCGCCGCGCCGCGGCTTCCTCGATGCGCAATTTTGGCATGCCGGCCTCGACCGCCCTGGTCATGCCGCCCACCGCCTCGACCTCGTCGATCAGCACCATTGCCGCTGCCGCGAGGGAATGCGTCAGGCTCTCGACGTAGTAGCTGCCGCCGAGCGGATCGACGACATGCGGGACGCCGCTCTCCTCGGCGAGGATCAATTGCGTGTTGCGGGCGATGCGGGCCGATTCCGGTGTCGGTAGAGCCAGCGCCTCGTCGAACGAATTGGTGTGCAATGACTGCGTGCCGCCGAGCACAGCGGCCAGCGCCTCCAACGTCGTGCGGATGATGTTGTTGTGCGGATCCTGCTCGGTGAGGCTGACGCCCGAGGTCTGGCAATGCGTGCGCAATGCGAGACTCGCGGGCTTCTGGGGCGAGAATTGCCGCATCAGCTGCGCCCACACCACACGCGCCGCGCGCAGTTTTGCGATCTCCATGAAAAAATTCATGCCGATCCCGAAAAAGAACGACAGCCGCGGCGCAAAATCATCGATGTTAAGGCCACAGGACAAGGCCGCGCGCACATATTCGAGGCCGTCGGCCAAGGTGAAGGCGAGCTCCTGCACCGCCGTCGCCCCCGCCTCCTGCATGTGATAGCCGGAGATCGAGATCGAATTGAATTTCGGCATGTGCCGGGCGGTGTAGTCGATGATGTCCGCGACGATCCGCATCGATGGCCCGGGCGGGTAGATATAGGTGTTGCGGACCATGAATTCTTTGAGGATGTCGTTCTGGATCGTGCCGGTGAGCTTGGCCTGCGGCACGCCCTGTTCCTCGGCGGCGACGATAAAGCCGGCCAATACCGGCAGCACCGCGCCGTTCATCGTCATCGACACGCTCATGCGGTCGAGCGGGATGCCGTCGAACAGGACCTTCATGTCCTCGACCGAGTCGATCGCAACCCCGGCTTTGCCGACATCGCCGACGACGCGCGGATGGTCGCTGTCGTAGCCGCGATGTGTCGCGAGGTCAAAGGCGACCGACAGGCCCATCTGCCCCGCCGCCAGATTGTCACGATAAAACCGGTTCGATTCCTCGGCCGTCGAGAACCCGGCGTATTGCCGGATAGTCCACGGCCGGTTCGCGTACATTGTCGCGCGCGGCCCGCGCAGATAGGGCGGAAAGCCCGGCATTATGTCGCGCAGGCTCACGCCCGCATACGCGATCCCCTCGAGGTCCTCGGCGGTATAGAGCGGTTTGACGCGGATCTCCTCTGACGTCTTCCAGTCGAGGCTCTCGGCGGCTCCGCCTCTCAGCTCGGCGCGCGCCAGCTCCGACCAATCCTCGATGGTTTTTGCCGAAAACGAGCCGTCTTTTGCCATCGTCCGCTCCCGCGCCACATGGAACTATATGGCCGCGGGCGCTCCAACGTCCATGGCGGCGGCTTTGCGGAAACTGTGCCGTAGATAAATCGCGGCGGTCAGAAGGAGCACGGCTCCGGCTTGGTGCGCGGCGGCCAGCGGGATTGGCACGACAAGGAGTAGAGTGGAAACGCCGAGCGCTACCTGCAACACTGCCGCCGCCAGCAGCAAGTGAAGCGCGTTGCGCGCCGATCTTGGCAACGATGCTGCGCGGAAACCCGCGGCCCATACCAAAAGTACCGCCGTAAACGAGGCCATCGCGAGCACACGGTGATCGAACTGGACAGCGACAATGTTGTCGAACCAATTTAGATAGAATGGGTGAAGCTGATCATAGCCTGCAGGCACCAGGCGCCCGTCCATCAGCGGGACAGTGTTGTAAGTCAGCCCTGCGCGCGTCCCCGCAACAAAGCCGCCGGCGAAGATCGTCAGTGCCACGAGCGCCAATAGAGCTTCCGCGGCACGCCGCCAGCCGGGGCTCGCACGTGGATCCAGTGGGACCGGGGAGCGCGCAATGCCGAGCGCCACCCAAAGAATGGCAGAATAAATGGCCAGCGCGAGCGCGAGATGCGCGACCAGCCGATATTGACTTACCTCAACACGGCCGGTCAACCCACTCTCGACCATGTACCAGCCGAGCAACCCTTGAGCAAAGCCGAGCAGGAGGATGCCGGCAAGCGGCAACCTGAGCTGCTGCGGCAGGCGCCGCCGTACCAGAAACCAGAAAAAAGGTACCGCAAAAGAGATGCCGATCAGTCGGCCCAATAACCGGTGAAAGTATTCCCAGTAATAGATTGCCTTGAACTCGGGCAAACTCATCGTAGAATGGACGGCCCGATATTCGGGGATCGCTTTGTATTTCGCGAACTCAGCCGCCCAGTCGGCCGCGGAGAGGGGCGGCAGGACGCCGACGACTGGCTTCCATTCGGTAATCGACAGGCCCGAGAGAGTGAGCCGGGTGATGCCGCCGACCACCACCATCAGAAAAATTAATGCACAACATGTGAGCAGCCATGCAGCGACGGGCCACAGCTTTGCCTCCGCTCTCGAGGCCGCCGCAACGCCTGAATTCGCGGAAAAAGCCACAGAGAGCAACAACGCCCGACCCTCCAAACGTGGGATATCGGGCTAAGTGAGCCTTGGTTCCGCGGGCAGCAAGTGCGGCGAAAGCGGCTGAGGCCGGCGGATCGGCGGTCTCAACGGCTAATGCAGACGCAAAGATGCCCTGATGTGGCGGAACTGGCCGCGCCCGACGGACCTTGCCTGGCCGACCTTCACGGAATGCAGCTTTCCGTCGATGTTGCGACTCCAAAATTCGAGAAACCGGCGCAGTTCGGGAAAGTCTGGTGCAACGTCGAATTTCTGCCAGATGAAGCTCTGCAGCAGGGCTGGATGATCCGGAAGATGGTAAATGATCTCCGCGGTCGTCAGCCGATATTCACGCGGTTGCTGAGCAGCATCGCTCATATCGGTCTCCTCTCAGCTTCGCATCTTCGTCGCGAGGATGCCTCGATGCGGTTCATGATGCAAGAAAAACAAAGGAAAACAGGCAGTTATCAGCTTTCGGGTAGGAGTGCTGCCAGCCTCGCATGGGGGCGTCTCTTGAAGCGATCCCGCAAGGGTCTAGATTAGGCTCGCCGGAAACATTCACGCTGGCTGTTTGTTTGCCGGAACGGGTGTTTGCCAGTTCTAAGGTCTCCACGGCGATGAAGCGGGTCTTCTCAGCGCTCGTTGTATCAAGCGGGATCGCTCTGATGACGGGCGCCTCTAGTATTGCGTTCGGGGGCGCGCCGATCCCGTTGGTGGAGGGCTCGCCGGTTCAGAGCCTTGCACCGATGGTGAGCAGGATCACGCCCGGGGTCGTCGGCATCTCCGTGCGCGGGCGGGTGCGTGAAGACAACCCGTTGCTGCAGGACCCGGTATTCCGCCGTTTCTTCAATCTGCAGCAGCAGCCGATCGAGCGGGAGACCCAGGCGGCCGGATCGGGTGTCATCGTCGACGCCGCACAAGGGTACGTGTTGACCAATGCCCATGTCGTCGAGAACGCCTCGAGCATCGAGGTCACCACCAAGGACAATCGGCAGCTGAAGGCACGATTGATCGGCCGCGACCCCGACACCGACATTGCGGTGCTGCAGATCCCGACTGGCGGTCTGACCGCCGTTCCGATCGGCGATTCCGATCGGCTGCAGGTGGGTGATTTCGTGCTCGCAATCGGCAACCCGTTCGGCCTCGGCCAGACGGTGACCTCCGGCATCGTTAGCGCGCTCGGGCGCAGAGGGCTCGGCATCGAAGACTACGAGGATTTCATTCAGACCGACGCCTCGATCAACCCCGGCAATTCCGGTGGGCCGCTGGTTGATCTTCAAGGCCGGGTCGTCGGCATCAACACGGCGATCTTGGCACCGGGCGGCGGCAATATCGGCATCGGCTTTGCGGTGCCGATCAACATGGCCCGTCAGGTGATGGACCAACTGATCAGCTACGGTGAAATCAAACGCGGGCGCATCGGCGTCGCAATCCAGGATTTGACGCCTGATCTCGCACAGGCCATCGGCACCAGGCACACCGAGGGCGCGGTGATCGCGCGGGTCGAGGCCGGCTCCCCCGCCGAGCGCGCTGGGCTGCGCCCCAATGATCTGATTGTAGCGATCAATGGCGCGCCGATGCATAGCGGCACCGAACTGCGCAATCGCGTCGGCCTATCGCGGATAGGTGACGCGGTTGAACTCACGTTGGAGCGGGGCGGCGTCGAGCGAAATGTGACCGTCCGCATCGAGCAGGCCACGACCACTGCGCAGCGCCAACGCCCTTTGAGGCAGCGCTAAAACCCGAATGGCGGCGACGCAAACGCCTTATGAGGTGCTGGGTGTCAAACCCGGCGCCAGCGCGGACGAAATCCGTAAGGCCTATCGCAAGCTCGCCAAGCAGTTTCATCCGGATCTGAACCCGGGCAAGCCCGAGGCGGAAGCGCGGTTCAAGTCGATTTCGGCGGCTTATGATCTCCTCTCCGATCCCGAAAAGCGGGCGCGCTACGATCGCGGCGAAATCGACGAAAGCGGCGCCGAGCGGCCGCCGCGCGGCTACTACCGCAATTACGCCGAGGGCGCGCAGGGCCGGAAATATCAGCCCGAGGGCGAGATGGATTTGGGCGACCTCGAAGATCTGTTTGCCGCCTTCGGCTCGGGCGGCCGCCGCAGGTCGGGCAGAGGCCAAGGCTTCCGCGCGCGCGGCGCCGACCGGCATTTTGCCCTGACGATCGATTTCACGACCGCGGCAACCGGCGGGAAGCAGCGCTTGTCGCTCGCTCCTGACGAATGGCTCGATGTGACGATCCCCGCCGGGATCGAAGAGGGCCAAGTGTTGCGGTTAAGGGGCAAAGGCGGCGTAGGCCTCGGGGGCGGCCAGCCGGGTGATGCGCTGATTGAAGTGCATGTGGCGCCGCATCCGCTGTTCCGCCGCGATGGTGACAATGTCCTTGTCGAAGTGCCGGTCAGCCTCGCCGAGGCAGTTCTCGGGGCGAGGGTGTCGGTACCGACCGTCACGGGCCCGGTGACGATGACGATCCCTACGGGCTCCGACACGGGTCAGCAATTGCGGCTGCGCGGCAAGGGGATGCAAAGAAAGGGCAAGCCGGGGGATCAGATCGTCACCCTTAGGGTGACGATCGGGCACAGTTCTGATCGCGAGCTGGCCGAATTTCTGGAAAAATGGGCACCGCGGCATCCGGTCGACCCACGGCAGGAGATGCCGTCGGCATGATTGCTTTCGAGGAGTTGCTCCATCGCCTCGGCGGGCTCGACCGGCTCGAGCTCATCCGCTGGGTCGAAAGCGGTTGGGTGCTGCCTGAGCGGCGCGGCGACACCTGGATTTTTCACGAGGTCGACGTTGCGCGCGTCGAATTGATCCGCGAAATGCGCCAGGAATTTTCGGTCGACGACGAAGTCTTGCCGCTCGTCCTCGGCCTGCTCGATCAGGTCTACGATTTGCGCCGGCAACTGCGCCGCATGTGCGACGCGCTCGCTGCTCAGCCCGCGGAGGTGCAAGCGGCAATCCGGCGCGCGTTCCCGTCCAAAACTGGAGCGGACCCGCGGGAAAACTGACGACGGCGCGCTGAGCACACCATACTGGCGAAGCAGGCTGTGAGAAGCCCGGCTACACCGTCTGAAACCGGGCGCGGGCGGCGCGCTCGATCGCGACCGCGACAAGCCGGTCGAGTTTGAGGCGATCGCGGATCAGTTCGAGAAGCCGCAGCTCCTCCTGGCTCGCTTCGCCGTCCGCGGCCACCAGATCGCAGGCGATCGCATAGGCGGTTTCGCGCAGTTTTGGAGGCAGCGCAGTCTTGATTACCCTCAAGGTTTCCGCAAGGCCGTCCTCGCGCCCGATCAGCTCGGTGCAGTCATTGAGCACGCGCGGCAATTCGCTGCGATCGAAATCGCGGAAGATCGGTAGATCCTCGACAATATCGCCGATGATGCGCAATTCCGCATCAGGCATATCGCTGTCGGCCGCCGACACGATGACCATCGTGTAGATCAGCGCGCGATGGTGGTCGAGCATAGCGGGTCTCTTTCGCGGTTGGCCCAGGTTGACAGACCAAAACCGGCCCGTCTGTGTCAAGCTCCCAAAAATCGCGCGGTTGTTTCGGCGGCGTGTGCCAACGGCATGCGGGCGATCGGAACGCCTTCCGGAAAAGCGGAGAGCAGTCGCGACGGCACCCCGCGATCGAGCACGACGAAAACGCCGCGGTCGTCGGCGCGGCGGATCAGCCGTCCATAGGCTTGGCGCAGCCGCAGCCGGGCGATTCGGTCGGCGTATTCCGCACCGCCGAAAACCGGTTTGCGGGCGCGGTGCAGAATGTCCGGTCGCGGCCAGGGGACGCGATCGAAGACCAGAAGGCGCAGCGAGCGCCCCGGGATATCGACGCCGTCGCGCACAGCATCGGTGCCGAGCAAGCAGGAATCCTCCTCGGCGCGAAAAATCTCGACCAGCGTCGCGGTCGACATCGCGTCGACATGTTGCGCGAGCAGCAACAGACCGTGCGCCTCGAGCGCCGGGGCAACGCGCTGATGCACGGCGCGCAACCGGGCGATTGCGGTGAACAAACCAAGCGCCCCGCCGCGCGCCGCCACGAACATCGCAGCATATGCCGCTGCGACTTGGCCCAAATCGTCGCGCGGCACATCGGTGATGATGAAGATGCGGGTCTGCGCCGCATAGTCGAAAGGGGAAGCAATCCGGGCTGCGGTCGGGCTTGCCGGCAAATGCCGCAAGCCGGTTCCGGCCTCGGCACCGCGCCAAGCGAGCTCTGGGTCGGCAACACTATCGGTCAGCGTCGCCGAGGTCACGACCAGCCCGTGCGCCGGCTGCGCGACAAGCGCCGCAAACGGAATGCCGGGATCGACCCAATTGCGATTGATGCCGACATCCGTCTCCAGTCCCTCCTTGCGATCGAGCGCAAGCCATTCGACGGTATCGGCACGCGGCGGCTCGCCGAGAGCGCGCAGCAGGCGCGCCCAACCCGCGAGCTGCAGTTCGGCACGCCGGTCGAAACTGCGGATCGTCGCATCGAGGCGGTGCCGCAATCCGGGCTCGGGCGGATCGTCCGGGTCCTCGAGGCGGCTCCACAGTCTTGCGGACAATTGCTTCAGCGCGGCGGCGATCCGTTCGAGCGATTGGGCGAGCGACAGTGCTGTTTCGACTAGACCGTCGATCGGCGGCCGCGCTTCGGCCTGCAAACCGTAGCCGCTGTCGCTGAGCTCGGCGCGTGCCAGTACCTGCTGGCGGACAAGGACCAGGAGCTTCTCGAAACCCAAATGCCCGCGCCCTTCGGTGACGCGGTGCGCCCAGCCTTCTCCCGGGAGAACGCGAGCAGCTGTGAGGACGTCGATCAGCGCCTTGGCACCCTCCTCGTCGCCTTCGACGAGGTCGCCGACGCGACGGCGCAATCCTCTTGCTCGCGAGCGCCCAGCCGCTTCGGCGCCGACGATCCAGCGCCGCAGCTCACGCCCCTCCTGGCCCGAGAGACGGACGGAAAACGCGCTGTCGGCCGCTTCGAGCAGATGATGGCCTTCATCGAAGACATAGCGGGCTGGTACCGTCGCGTCGTCCAGCCCACCGAGCGCCGCCTGCGTCATCACGAGCGCGTGGTTGGCGACAACAATGCGCGCCTGCCTTGCTTGGCGGATGTTTTTCTCGACAAAGCAGCGGCGGAAGTGCGGGCAAGCCGAGTGCACGCATTCGCCGCGCCGATCCGCCAGCCATCCGACCCGCCCTCGCCCAATAAGCTCGGCGAGCCAGCCCGGAAAATCACCCGCGACCAAGTCGCCGGCCTCGCTCGCCGCAATCCAGCGCGCTATCAGCCCCAGATCTCCTACCGCCCTTCCCGGCCGGCCCGCGGCTGCGCCAACGGCCTCCTCGAAATTCAATAGACAGAGAAAGTTCTCGCGGCCTTTGCGGATTACGACGCGGCGATGTTTGACTTCGGGATCCGGATAGAGCCGGTCGAGCTCGGCCGCGATCTGCGCTTGCAGGTTACGCGTATATGTCGAGACCCACACCGAACCGCGGTTCTTCTCCGCCCACAGGCTCGCGGCGGCGATATAGCCGAGTGTTTTGCCGACACCGGTCCCCGCTTCGGCTAACACCGTCTGCGGCCGGTTAGGCTCCTCGCGGGGCGCAAAGGCGGGAACAATTGCTGCCGCATAATCTGCCTGTTGCGCCCGCGGCTCGGCCTCGGCGCCGAGCAACAGAGCGAGCCGCGAGCGCGCCTCTTCCGGCATCACGGCTTCGTCGCCGGCCGGCGGTGCAGGGGCTGCCTCGGACCATTCTTGCAGGCGCGTCCACACGCGAAGTCCGGCTGCTCGCCGCAATGTGCCGGGCTCGCTTGACGGCAGCGCCGCGAGTACTGCGGGCCCCCAAAGCCAGCCGCCCCGATCCATTACCTTCGCGATCGCGCGCGCCTCGGGATCAATCTCCTCGGCGAGCTGCTCGAGCAATGCCCGCGCCGCCGTCACTAGGCTTACACAAGCTTCTGGCATGTTGCCTGGCGGCGGTAAGCCCAGCGCTTCGGCGAGACCCCGCGGCGTCGGCACACAGAACCGTGCCGGATGGACAAAAGCAAAAAGTTCCAGCAGATCAAGCGCCGCTACGGCGGCGACATCGAGCCGGCGCGCTAAGGCTCGCGCATGACAGACCATCGGCGTCTCGTGCTCGACCCGGCCGCGCGCATCGGCGAGGGCCATCGCTTCTATCTCGCCGTCCGGATCGAGCCACAGCGCCTCGCGCAAGCCGGCAACCAGCACCGGGGCCCGCGGCACCAACACCCGCCTTTGTAGCCCATCGAAACGGTTGCGCTCGTCCTCGGACATGGAAGAAAAAATCTACCACATCCAGCGCTCTCCGTGATCGCGAGCGGAACCCTCAGTGCCAGGGCCCCATCTATCCCTGTGGCCTGTTTGGGCATACAATATCTGGGAAACCCGAGCGGCCAGATACGAATGCTTAATTTTTATGCAATGGCCCGGCCGGTCCTGCGTCGCTTGCCGACAGAGGTGGCGCGGGATCTCACGCTGGGGGCACTCGAACTCCGTTTGGACCGGTTGATGGCCGATGCTGCATCGCAAGGACCGGATCCGCCGATCCTGGCCCAGCACCTCTGGGGTCTCGACTTCCCAAACCCGGTAGGTCTCGCAGCCGGCTACGACAAAGATGCACGCGTCCCCGAAGCGATGCTGCGCCTGGGTTTTGGCTTTGTCGAGATCGGAACGGTCACGCCGCGGCCGCAGGCCGGCAATCGCAAACCTCGAGTATTCCGGCTCGAAGAAGATGAAGCGATTGTCAACCGGATGGGCTTCAATAGTCGGGGCCTCGATGCCGTCATAAAGCGCTTGTCCCGGCGGTCGCGCACCGGGATCATTGGGGTAAACTTGGGCAAGAACCGCGACAGCGCAAACGCGACGGCCGATTACGTCGAGGGCATCCGCCGTACTGCGCGATTCGCGGACTATCTCGTCGTCAACATTTCTTCGCCAAACACGCCCGGTTTGCGCGATTTGCAGCGTCGAACCAACCTTGAAGCATTGCTGCGGGCGCTGATCAGCGCTCGGGCAGAGACTGGGTGCCGAGTGCCATTGCTGGTCAAAATCGCGCCCGATCTGACCGCGGCGGAGCAGGAAGATATCGCATCCGTTGTGCTCGGCCTGCAGGTCGACGGTCTCGTCATATCTAACACGACGGTAGTCCGGCCGCTCGGACTCATCAGTAAAAATGCGGACGAAGTCGGCGGACTCAGCGGTCGCCCGCTCTTCGCCGCCTCAACCGGCCTGCTTGCCGCGATGTTTCGATTGACGCGCGGGCGAGTGCCGCTGATCGGTGTCGGAGGGATCACTGATGCCTCGGATGCCTACGCTAAAATTCGCGCGGGGGCCTCCTTGGTGCAGCTCTATACCGCGCTCGTTTTTAGGGGCCCTGCGCTGGTCGGCGAGATCAAACAGCGCCTCGCCAGCTTGTTGCGGGCCGATGGATTTACGTCGATTGCCGACGCCGTCGGCACTAGCCCAGCACAAAGCCTTAGAGGTGAGTTCATGAGAGTCCAGGGCGGACGGCCCGACTAACGGGGTTCCGATGCCGCGCCGGCACCCGTCCGGAGCTCGTCGACCAACCGCTGGAACTCGGACTGGGTTTCGCACACGCGGACCTTGCGTGGCGGGTCGCGGCGGGCTTCGGCGATCAATGCGCGTTGGTCATATCTCGCGGCGTCGAGGCGGAGATAGCGAAACGAGCTCCGCAGCCCCTCGGCGAGCTTGAACGTATCATAGCCATATCCGCCGTTACGCTCGAGCAGCGGTCCAATCAGCAGCTCCATATCGACCACGTTCTCCTCGTCTAATCGGAATAAGCGCAGCAATCCCCATGCCAAGCGCTCTCGCTAAATTCCTACCAAAAGCAGCGTCCTTCGCCCGACCTGACTTATCTGACGCTCACTTGCGACGATCGGCAAAACGTGCGTATCGCGAAGCATGTTCCATTAACTTTGGAAACAATCAGTAAACGAGGAACCTTTTACGAGATATCTCTTCTCGCTAATAAATGCGCGATCGGCATTGCAGCGCTGCTAATCCCCTATGGCCATCGAGCTCATCAGTCGGCTACGCGTTTTGGCACCACGCTACGATGGTTTCATCCTCGACCTTTGGGGAGTGATCCACAACGGCGCCGCGCCGGTGCCCGGCGCGCTCGATTGCCTTCGATCGCTCACTGCGCATGACAAGCGAATCGTCCTGTTATCGAACGCGCCGCGCCGCGCCGATGACGTCGTCCGCAGAATCACACGCATTGGGGTACCTCCCGGCGCATACCATCACGTGATGTCGTCGGGTGAAGAGGCCTGGCAACAACTCAGTCGTCGCGACGATCCATTCTATGCGGCGCTCGGACGCCGGTGCCTGCATATAGGCTCCGAGCGCGACATGGAAATCCGCGAGGGCCTTGCCTTCGAATTTGTCGACACCGTCGAGCAGGCGCAATTTATTCTCAATACCGGTCCGGCCGGTTGGGACGACCGGATCGAGGATTACGAGCCCTTGCTGCGCCCGGCGCTCGATCGCGATCTCGCGATGGTCTGCGCCAATCCCGATCTCGTCGTAGTGCACGGCGGCCGGCTCGCGCTCTGCGCCGGCGCATTGGCGAAGTGGTACGAGGAGCGTGGCGGGCGCGTACGCTGGCACGGCAAACCATATCGCTCGGTCTACGACAGCTGTCTCAGCCTTCTCGGTATCGAGGACAGTTCACGGATTCTCGCGATCGGCGACAGCCTGCGCACCGATATCGCAGGGGCGTCCGGGGCCGGACTGGATAGTCTCCTGATCGCGGGCGGCATTCATGCCGAAGAATTCGGCGCGATTGGCGACCAGGCGCCAGATCTGGTCAGAATCGAAGCCGCGCTGCGCGATGGCTCCTATAATCCCGTGGGTGTCGCGTGCCGATTGTGCTGGTGACGCGCGTTCAGTGGCTGCTCTTGTGCAGGATCGCCTCGCGCAGTCCGGTTTCGTAGTCGAGGCCCAGCGGCGTCACCACCGCGCCGTTGGGATAAAGAGAACGGATCAACCCCTTGCGTTCCAACGCCGCCCAGACCGCCGGATTACGCAACCCACTCGCATCGCGTGTAGTGACTACCGCGCCGCCGAGATGAAAATGATCGCCGTGCGGTTCCGGCGGCCGGACCAGAATAGTGCCCGGCTCGTTACCCGGCAGCGAATACTCGCCAAGGCGCGCGAGCTCCTGCAAAAGGGTAAGGGTCTTCAGCTGCAGCGCATTGAGACTGAGCGGATTTTTCTTCGGCGGCATCCGTTTTGATTAAACGCGTGCAACGGTTAATGCAACGCGAGCGACACAATCGGCGCCCGGTTCATAGTAATCGCGTTGCGCCCGGCGCAGAGGATCGATTGCCCGACGCTAGCGGATCAGCGAAAAGTCTCGCCCTCCGGCCGGCCGGTTTCGGTTGCTCGCGGCGGCGGAGGTCGCGCTCGCCCCAAGATAAACTTCCGACCAACGGCAGATGGTCAGAAGCAAGGCGGGCCAGAGGCGTGCGGTAGACGCACACATCGCGCAGCACCGCCGGACCATCCGCGTAAATCCTGTCAAGCGCCAGCACCGGCAGCCAGGACGGAAACGTCCGCCCAGCAGCGCTCGGCCCGAGCCGCCGATCAAAGACACGGATCGCGCCGCTGCGGCCGCGCCATTCGTTCAGGTCTCCCATCAGCAGCACGGCATCGGGCTTGCGGCGGTGGGTCATCGGATTTTCACTCAGCGCGGTCATCAGGCGGTTCGCCTGCAGGCGCCGCTCGCCGACACGCAGGCCCAGATGCGTCGCAATGACGCGCAGCACCCGGTGACCGAGCAACAGATCCGCGTCGATCGCGCTGCGCGGCTCATAGTCCGCGACAGTAAGATCGAGCGAGCGCGCGAAAAGCACCGGGACCCGGCTTAGGATTGCGTTACCGAAACGCCTGCGGTGATCCCGAATGCCGGCGCCGAGGATGACCCGGCAGCCCGTGGCTTCGCCCAAATAGGCCCACTGATCGGCCGGCCGCCCGACACTTCTGCGAGCGCCAACTTCCTGCAGGCACGCGATGTCGGCATTAATCTCGCGGAGCACCTCGACAATCCGGTCAGGATCGTAGCGTCGATCAACGCCGACGCAGGTATGAATGTTGTATGTGACGATCCGAACCGCGGGTGCCTGGGCGGCAGCGGAAAGGACGGGAGGGGCGGCGGTGTGATTATCGGTAACCACCGACGCCCCAGTCGGGGCGCCAAGAACAGTCTCCAACACGTCTTTAAAAGCTCACTCTACCGTGGCTGCACGACAGGGCCCGTTCGCGCGGTATCCGCGAGATGACGACACATAGTCCGCTGGACGACGAATGCAACTGCGGGAGTTTCGGCGCAGCACGCCGGACGCCCGCACCTCGGCCGGCGAACCCAGAATAAGAGACGCTGAGCGTCCAAAAACTGCCCCTGAGAAGTTGACGTCGCGCGCTCTGCCCATCTCGCGGGCAGCTAACCCGCGCGTCCGGTAACCAGCGCCAAGCCGCGGAGCACATCCACAGCCTCACTCAACTGCTCGTCATCCGCGGCGCCCATTTCCTCGGCCCCGACGGAAGCGGCGATATTGGGCTGCGCCGAAGCACCCGCCGCAGGAGCGGATTTGGCACCCTCTTCCTTGTCCCTTGACGCCATGGAGTCGGGGTTCTTCAACGCACCGCGCAAGTCGGCCTCGTGGAGGCGCTCGCCTCGTCCGAGCTTCGCGAGCTTGAGCGGCATGACCGTGAGATCGGGGTCCAGTCCCTTCCCTTGAATTTTTCTGCCGGTCGGCGTCATGAAGCGGGCGGTCGCGAGCCGGATTGCGCCGTTACCCGGCAGGGGGATCAGGCTTTCGATCGAGCTCTCGCCAAACGTCTTGGTGCCCAGCAGCACCGCCCGGTGGTTATCCTGCAGACAACCGGCAAGGAGCTCGGCTTCGCGCGCCGTACCGCCATTGACCAAGGCCACGATCGGCAGCCCCTGCGCAGCATCCCCCGGGGTGGCGGCGATCCGCTTGACGCTGCCGGGCTTACGGCCCTTGACGACGACGATATCTCCTTTGTCGATGAACACATCGGCCACGGCGACCGCCGCATCGAAGCTGCCTCCGGGATTGTTCCGCAGGTCGAGGATGAGACCGATCAGCTTGCTGCCCGGGCGATGTGTAAGGTCCTGGATCGCAGTGACGAGCGCCGTCGAAGTTGCGCCTTCAAAACCAGCGACCCGCAGATAACCAATATTCTCCGACTCAACCCGTGCCGTTACAGTCTGGAGCGCGTAGGGTTGGCGCTTGACCTTAACCTTGATCGGCCGTCCATTGTCACGCCGCAGGTTGAGTTCGGCTTCGCTTCCGGCGGGCCCGCGCAGCTTCTGCTCCGCTTCCGCCAGCGTCAAGTCATAGATCGGCTCCCGATCGATTGAAAAGATGAGGTCCCCGGGTCTGATCCCGGCCTGGGCTGCCGGCGAACCGTCCTGCGGCGAAACCACCTTCAGCTGGCCGTTATCGATCGTCACCACCAGGCCGAGGCCGGCCTGACCATCATTGTCCGGCATCTGCATTGCCTTAAGTGCGGCTTCGCTCACGTAGCTTGAGCGCGCATCGAGGCCCGACAACATTCCGGCAATAGCCGCTCCGATTAATTTCGATTCGCTGACCGGTTGGACAGCGTCTTGACGGATCCGCTCGTACGCCTCGCTAAACAGGTTCAGCTGCTCGTAACCAGCACCCTTGCCGCTCTTGGCTTGCGCGAAAGCATCGCCGGAGCCCAGGAAGGCAATCAACACCACTGCCGCGACCAATTTCCACATTTGCTGCAATCTCCCGCCACCGCAGCGCACATTAGCTTAGCCTGCCGCCGGTTGTAATCTACCCGCCTGAGCGCGAATTAAGGAGCCTCGGATCCCTTTCGGCACTTGATCATTATGCTCGATAAGAAGCACGCTGCCTTCTCCGGCCGCCTTGTCATCGTCGGCTTTGGCAGTATTGGCCAAGGCGTTCTGCCCTTGTTGCTGCGTCATCTTGACATCAATGCCGATCAGATCACGATCATTACCGCTGAGGATCGCGGACACGATGTCGCGGCCGAATACGGCGTCCGTTTTGTTCAGACGCCTCTGACCCGAGGCAATCACCCCTCTCTCTTGGAGCCGGCGCTGAGTAGGGGCGATTTCCTTCTCAACGTCTCGGTCGACGTATCGAGCGTCGCGCTGATCGAGCTTTGTCAGCAAAGGGGTGTGCTGTACTTGGACACCTGCATAGAGCCGTGGCCGGGCGGCTATACGGATCCGGGGCTGGCGCCATCGGCGCGGTCGAATTACGCCCTTCGCGAGAGCGCGCTGGCCTTGCGCGCCCGCCATTCTCACGGCCCGACCGCGGTATTGACGCACGGAGCTAATCCCGGCCTCGTCTCGCATTTTGTCAAACAGGCTTTGATCGATGTCGCACGCGAGGCGGGTATTGACGGCGCGACGCCAGCCAGCCGGACTGAGTGGGCGCGTCTAGCCGAGCGCTTGGGCGTCAAGGTCATTCACATCGCCGAAAGAGACACACAAGTGTCGAAGATACCCAAAGAACCTGGCGAATTCGTCAACACTTGGTCGATCGATGGGTTCGTCAGCGAAGGCTCGCAGCCCGCCGAACTCGGCTGGGGAACGCATGAGCGGCATTTCCCATCGGACGCACGTCGGCACGATTTTGGCTCCGGCGCGGCAATTTACCTCTTGCGGCCCGGAGCGGCGACACGGGTGCGCAGCTGGACCCCTTTGGAGGGCCCCTATCACGGCTTTCTGATCACGCACGGCGAATCGATTTCCATTGCCGACTATCTGACACTCGGAGAGGGTGGCGTCGTCCGCAGCCGTCCAACCTGTCATTACGCCTATCACCCCTGCGACGATGCCGTCTTGAGCCTGCACGAATTTGCCGGGAAAAACTGGCGGCTGCAGGACCGCAAGCGTTTGATGATGCAGGAGATCGCGGCAGGGACCGACGAGCTGGGAGTATTGTTGATGGGCCCTGCAAAGGGTGTCTACTGGTTCGGTTCACGTCTGACGATCGCCGAGGCCCGGCGGGTGGCGCCGCACAACAATGCCACCTCGCTGCAAGTCACCGCCGCGGTGCTGGCCGGTGTCGTTTGGGCGATCGAGCATCCACGCGAGGGCATTGTGGAGCCGGAAGAAATGGATTTCGAGCGTGTCCTGGAGATCTCCCGTCCCTATCTCGGTGAGATCGTCGGCGTCTATGGCGATTGGAGCCCGCTTCAAGGTCGCGAACGGCTGTTTGCGGAAGATCTCGACTGCAGCGATCCTTGGCAATTCAAAAACATTCGAGTTCTCTGACCGGAATATGCTTCGGCAACGGGCATGGCTGGCAGGACTCTTGCTCTACGGCCTCGGGGCTAGCGCGGACTTCGCCTGGCACCTAGTCGACGATTTGCACGCCGGCGATCAGGCGATCGAGTTCTCCGAGGTCGCCGTTGCCTTCTCGGGAGCACTGTTCTGGCCGATCGACGTCATCGCGGTGACGCTCTTGGCAACGTTATGATCGGCCGCCCGGTTTCGTCTGCCAGCAAGGCGGCAACTTCTTGCGCGAGTTGCTGCGGCCGATACGGTTTCTTCAACAGCGGGCCTGCAGGCACGACGTCGGCCGCGTAACCCGAAGTGAACAAGACCTTGAGTTCGGGTTTTTGCTGACACGCCCGCTGCGCCACTTCGGCGCCGTCAAGCCCAGGCATGACAATGTCGGTAAACAGCAAATCGATTTGCGGGTGATCCTGGAGCATGAGGAGAGCGGTGGCGCCATCCGCGGCTGTCACGACGGCATAGCCGCAGTCCTCTAGGACGTTACTCGCATAGTCGAGGACGCCGGGATCGTCATCCACGACCAAGATAGTCTTTCGCGATGAGTTCGCTTCCAACTCACGCCGCCCAAAAATCTGAAGGTGCGACGGCACCTTACGCGCAAGCCTGGAACGCTAACCCTGCAGGATAGCTCCGACCATCTACTCTTTAGGGTTAGTCCGGCTCCGGCGCGAACCGCGACCATTTGGCAAGTTATGCGCGGCTCGCGCCCTTAATGGCGAAAATGCCTAATGCCGGTGAAGACCATCGCGATCCCGGCTTTGTCGGCGGCGGCGATAACTTCATCGTCGCGGCGTGAGCCGCCTGGCTGGATTACCGCTGTAATGCCGGCCTCGATGCCGACCTCCAACCCGTCGGCGAACGGGAAGAACGCGTCCGAGGCCATCACCGCTCCCTTTACCGGCGACACCGCAAGCCCCGCCGCCTTCTGCATGTCCCCGGCCTTGGCAACGGCAATCTTGCTGCTGTCGACGCGGCTCGGCTGCCCCGCGCCGATGCCGACCGTTGCGCCGTGCTTGGCGAAGACGATTGCATTCGACTTGACGTGCTTGGCGACCGTATCGGCGAAGATCAGATCGTTGATCTCCGCCGCGCTTGGCGCGCGCTTTGTGACGGTTTTCAGGGTATTCGGCGTCGCCACGACCCGATCGCCTTCCTGAAGCAGAAATCCACCAGCCAGCGAGCGGAGCATCATGCGTGGCGCTGCTTGGTCGGGCATGCCGCCGGTCAGCAGCACCCGCACGAGGGGCTTGCGGGCCAATAGCGCCGCCGCGCCCTCGTCCATGCACGGTGCAATGACCACTTCCGCAAAAATCTTGTTCATTTCGTCGGCAGTTGCTGCGTCAAGGCTCCGATTGACCGCGACGATCCCGCCGAATGGACTGATTGTGTCGCACGAGAATGCGCGCTCCCATGCCGTGTGCAGATCAGCAGCCGCCGCGACGCCGCACGGGTTTGCGTGCTTGACGATCACGACCGCAGGTGAGGTGAATTCCGCCACCAGTTCGAACGCGGCGTCGGCATCGGCGTAGTTGTTGTATGATAGTTCCTTGCCCTGGAGTTGTCGCGCCGTCGCGACGCCAGGCCGGGTTTCGCCGGCGCGGTAGAACGCCGCCGCTTGATGCGGGTTCTCGCCGTAACGCGGGCGCTGGCCCAGGCGGCCGGCCAGGACCACCGTCTCGGGGAAGACCACGGCTTCCGCGCGCGCCATCCACTCGGCAATCGCCGCATCATAAGCCGCTGTAATCGCAAAGGCTTTGCGCGCCAGCGTCCGGCGCAGCCCGGCGTCCAAAGCGCCGTCCGAGGCGGCGAGCGCGGTGAGGACACACTCGTAATCGGCGGGGTCGGTTACCACTGCTACCGCGCTGTGATTCTTGGCGGCGGCGCGGATCAGCGCGACGCCGCCAATGTCGATATTTTCGATGCACGCCTCAGTACCCGCGCCTGAGGCGGCCGTCTCGGCGAAGGGGTAGAGGTTGCAGACCAACAGGTCGATCGGGGCGATCCCGCGTTCCGCCAGTGCGGCGAGATGATCAGGGCGGTCGCGCCGCGCCAGAAGACCGCCATGGATGGCCGGATGCAATGTTTTGACCCGACCGTCGAGGAACTCCGGCGCACCCGTCACCTCCGCTACCTCGGTGACCTGCAGTCCGGCGGCTGTTAGGGCTTGCGCGGTGCCGCCCGTCGAAATGATCGCGACGCCACGCGCCGCAAGCGCGCTCGCAAAAGGAATGATCTCGGCCTTATTGGCGACCGAGATGAGCGCGCGGCGGATCGGGTATTGGCCGGAGGTCATAGTCATACCATTCCAGGGTGCGTCGGTACCTGACGCAAGCCGCCCGAGCCGCGGCCGAGAACGGTCAAGAGAACCGCGACGATAACCGTCGCCGCGGCAAAGGAAGCGGCTGCCCATCCGTTCTCCGCCGCGCAGCCGCAGCCGATCAGCAAAACATTAGCGGCGAGGACGCGCTTGACAATGGCGGCGTGATCGAGGCCGCGCCGCACTGCCTGTTGGTAATAGTGCTCGCGATGCGCCTGCCAGATGCGCTCGCCACGCAACAGACGCCGCACCAGCGTGATTGTCGCGTCGGCCAGAAAATAAAGCGGCAGGATTAGCGCAATCTTCCAAAAGCCGCGCAACGCAATATCGAGCAATAGGAAGCCGAGCAAATAGCCGAGCGGCGCGCTGCCGACATCACCCAGAAAGACGCGCGCAGGCGACCAGTTCCACACAAGAAAGCCAACCGCCGCCCCGATAAGCGCAGCAGAGAGCAAAGCCGATATCGCACCAACCCCGGGATCGAGCACGGCGAACAACAGTATTCCGACCCCGATCGCCGCCGCTTCGCTAGCTGCGAGCCCGTCTATCCCGTCCATGAAGTTGAACAGGTTGACCCACCAGACCCAGAGCAGTCCTATGGCGCTCAACTGGACGGCCGATCCCGGCCAGTGCCCGAATAGGCTTTGCGTTTCCGGCAAGACCGAGATGCCGAGCGCCACCACGGCACCCTGGGCGAGCAGGCGCAGCAGCGGGGAAACACCGCGAAGATCGTCGATCCAAGAGACAAGCCCGAGCAGGACGGCTCCGAGTGAAATACGCACTGCTCCCGACGCCACCCATCCGCTTTCAGCGAGTGTAAGCCAGGCGAGCAGCACCGACCCAACCAGTGCGAGCCCGCCGCCCCGCGGCGTGGGCACGCTATGCGACGATCGCTCGTTGGGATGGTCGACCACGTTCCGGCGCCGCAAGAAAGGAATAAGCGCGCCGGTCGCGGCGCAGCTGGCAAAGCCCGTCGCGACCGCGACGCCGGCCAGCGTAAAAGCCTTATCCACTTCCGGCTGGCGCTTTTCCGGCCGGCTGACCTTCGGCAACTTGGCGTTCTGCGAGCTGCTGTTCGACGGCCCTCTTCAGCTCGCGGCGAATCGCCCAGCGCACCGTCGCGCCGCCGGCCGGCACAGTTCCGTTGAGCACTATCTGCTGGGTCTTCCGCGCCTCGCCCGAGCCGAGATAGATGCTTTCGCCCAGGCTCATCTCGGCTCCAGCTGCGCGCAACTGCCATACCGTCCCGCTCGGCAAGCGCAGCAAAGCGGAGGCGCTGGCATCCTGCACCAGGGAAGCCTGCACAGAAGGATGCAGGTGAAAGCGAACGGCGAAGGTCGCCCCCGGCAGTCCTATCAGCTTGTCCTCGCCGCGCAGGTCCTCGCCGTCAGAGGAGAGAAACATCTGCCGGGCGTAAGTCAGGCCGAAACGCTCTCGATAACCGTCATGCGTCGCTGAGACCCACTGCTGCCCCTCATGCTCGGCGCGCTCGCGAATCACCGAGCTCGGGATGCGGCCCAGCGTGCCGTCCGCCCGAAGCTCAACAGAGTTAGTGTCCGCGACGACCATGACCGAATGCGCCGCACTGGCCCGCGCCACGCGCCACCAATTTGGCCTGGGACCACGATAGGCGCCGCAATTAACAACGATCCGTTCGCGTTCGTGGCTCAATTCAAAAGACAATGTGCCGGCATGTGCATGATCGTCAAAACCACGCGGTGGCGGTCGGCCGGTATCGATCAACACGAGGCTCTTCGCCGCCTGCAGCCGATCGAAACCGCTATCTGGCGCATGTAAGGGCGGGCGTCCCTTTGCCTCGGAGCGGGTCAGAACGAGGTCGATCAGAACCCCATCGTCTTCGACGGAATCGTTGAACAACGTCAGGCGGCGGTCGCCGTGGCGGAAAAAGCGCAGCATCGGGGCCATGCGCTCGATTGCATTCCTGAGGCCAACGGGGACCTCGACCTGTGCCGACCGCAACACCGCGCGCGTATCGATCAGATCCTGCAATACTTGAAGCTGGAGCGACGGGCTGCGGGAAATGTGGCCGCCGTCGGGAAGAACCTGAACCGCCAGTTCGCGTTCGAAGCCTTTCAAGGCCTTCGTCAAGCGCGGTTCTATGCTCCCGAGAACTGCTAAACCAGCCACAAGCCCCTTCAACGCTCGCAATCTGCCGGCCCCGACGGCTTCCCAAGACGCCGTGCGCGCAAGATGGCGAAGTTGCGCGACAAGGCTCGCCAGCATCACATGACGGAGTTCGTCTTCCTGCTCGCGTTTTACAAACTCGTCGAAATGCGAGACCCAGGCAAAGACCCTCGTCGCCAATATGTCGGACCGCCACGCGAGACCGTTGCAACCGGGATTCTCAGCAATCCAGCTTTGAATAAGCTCGCGACCCACACTCCGCGCCGTCGCATCGGCCGCCGCAACGTCCGATAGCCAGCCAAAGCTGTGCCATGCGGCGAGCCACGCCGGCCGGACCGACGGCGGAGACCAGCGCGGCGACGGATGGCGAACGAGTTCTCCGACGAGCTCGATCTCCCCGGCGGCTATAGCGGCGCCGCGTTTAGCATCGCTAGGCCACCGCTGCCCAATTCGCAGCTTGAGGTCGGTTGGGACCCGTCCAATCAACGTATGACGGTAGAGCGGACCGGCGGCCAGCGCTCGCAGCGCATCGCGGCATAGGCGGGTTAATAAGCCGGGCGTATCGGCAGGGCGCCGCCTAAAGGCACTCTCCCCGCCCCGTTCGCTCGCAGCCGCCGTCATTCCGGCCGTACCCCGCGACAGATCCGCATCCGTCGCGCGTGATGAAAGACCTGCCGGTCAAGGGAGCCCATGCGGTTTCCTAACAAGGAAACCGTGCTCCCGCAAGCCGCCCGGGGCAGCACCCCTTAGCCCAGCTTTACAAGCCGCGCGCAATAAAAGCCGTCGATACCGTCGTATTCGCCAAAATGGCAGGGCAGTGTCCGCAAATCTCCTTCAGGCGTGATCCATTCCTGGCCGGCGCCAATCTCGACAGGCTCGATTCTCTTGCGCATTACCGGCATCCCTGATCGGAGCAGCGATTCGATCCGGTCGGGCCCCTCTTCCGGCTCAAGCGAGCAGGTGCAATAAACGAGCGTGCCGTCGGGTTGCACTATATCTATCGCAGCACGCAATAAATTTTCCTGAACCGCCGCGAGCCGCGCCACATCTTCCGGCGATTTAAGATGCGGCACGTCGGGATGCCGGCGAATCGCGCCGGTCGTGCTGCACGGCGCGTCGAGCAACACTGCGTCTACCGGATGCGGTGGACGCCAACTGAGCGCATCAGCCCCGATCGCGTCGACCTGGAGATCGAGCCGTTCGAGATTGGCGACCAGGCGCTCAAGGCGGCGGACCGAGCGATCGACCGCGATTACCCGGGCACCAGCTGTCGCGAGCTGAGCGGTCTTCCCGCCCGGCGCCGCGCACAGATCGACGACCTCGCGCCCGGCAAGATCCCCGAACAGGCGCGCCGGGAGCGCCGCCGCCGCATCCTGCACCCACCATGCGCCCTCGACATAGCCGGGCAGACTCGCAAGGGCGCCGCCCGCCGATCGGCGCAGCGTGCCGGTCGGCAACAAAACTCCGTCGAGCCTTGCGCACCACGTCTCCGCATCCTCGCGCACCGTTAGGTCAAGGGGGGCTTCCTTCAAATGCGCGCTGGCGATCGCCCGGGCCGTCGTTTCGCCATACGTGTCGCCCCAAGAGCGCCAAAGCCAATCCGGGGTATTCAGGCGGGGAGCGTCCTGCTTGTCGACGCGCTCGGCTCCTTCGACGCTCAGACGGCGCAGAACGGCGTTTACGAGCCCCTTGTGGGAAACGAAGCCGCGGCTCTGCGCAACGTCGACGCTGGTAGCCACTGCGGCGTGCGGCGGGGTTCGCAAGAACAAGAGCTGGGCGACGCCGAGGCGCAGTATGTCCTGCACCAGCGCCGCTCGAGGAGGCAATGGAATCTTTAGACACTCGGCGATCAGCGCATCGATCTGACCTAATCGCCGCAAGACAGTAGCGACGAGCAGACGCGCAAACGCTCGATCGCGGCCCTGCAGCCGGTGCATCGCCGGGCTGTCCTCGATCGCGTCGTCCAGCGGCCGGCGGCGGCGAAGCACCGCACCGATCAAATCGAGAGCAACGTGACGCGCAGTCGGCGCTTCGGAGGTCAATATTCTTCTCTTCCAAGCGCGGGATAGGCCCGATTGGCCGGCATTGCTCTCGTCGAACGTCAGATTTGTGATTTTGTTCCGGCCTTTGCAACGCGGGCGAAACTGTTGCCGCGCGGCCGCCGCCGGTTCATGCTGGACATGCGACGGATCTGCGATTGCGGACGATGACCGAGCCCAGCCTGTATCCAGCTCCCCTTGGCACCACGGTCAGCGCCGTCGGAGCCGCCGGACAATCGCAGAAGCCGAGCATCGGCCCGGCTCGGTCTGCTGCTGCGGGGGTCACTATCGCCGGCATCGATCTCGCGCGACCGCTGTCTCCGCAGCTGAAAGACCTCGTCCGAAGGGCTTTTCTCGAACACCACGTCGTCGTATTCCCGGATCAGGCGCTAACCCGGGAGCAGCAATACGCGCTCGCCGCAAATTTCGGCGAGGTTGAACCTCACATCGGGCGGGCCTCGCAAAACAAGCGCCATGCGATCGCCCATGTGATCTCCAACCTCGACGGCAATGGCAGGCCAGCCGATCGATCCGCCTCTCCGGTCAGCAATTACCGCTGGCACACGGATAAGGCCTATTACGCGGTGCCGCCGATGCTCACCGCGCTTTACGCGGTCGAACTTCCGCCGCAAGGCGGCGATACGGAGTTCGCCAACACCGAGATGGCATACGCCGCGCTCCCGATGGAAACCAAGCGGCGGCTCGCCGGGCTTCGTGTCGTCTTTCAATGGGGGGCGGCGCAAAACGCGACGAATGAACCGCTCACGGAGGGGGAACTGCGCCAACGGCCGCCAGTCGACCACCCGCTCGTGCGCACGCATCCAGACACCGGCAAGAAGGCGCTCTATCTCGGCAACCACGCCTCTCACATCCTCGGCATGCCCAGGAAAGAGGGAGCGGCGCTTCTCGAAGAGCTTCTCCAGCACACGACGCAACCGCAATTTGTTTATGCCCATCGCTGGCGCTGCGGCGACCTGGTGATCTGGGACAATCGCTGCCTTCTCCACCGCGCCGTCGCCAATTACGAAATGGACAGATACCGCCGCATCCTGCACCGGAGTGTCGTCCGCGGCTCGGTTCCTTTTTGACCCGAACAGGCGCCGCTCATTTTCTTATGCGCAAAACCTGGTTAGTTCGTGACTAGGTTATCGCGGCGCTCATCCACTCGTCTCGCCGCCGCCATCCGCGGGCCATTGCTATGCGGCATGAAGCTTTCATCCGCTGGCATGAGGAGAGGTGGTTGCCATCCAGGCCAGGCCCGCGACCGATTTCTTCCGAGGCTCACAGGGACCGATCCGGCGTGCCGGGCTTAGACAAGCCCGAGACCCTCGCCTCAAACCGGCGGCCCGAAATGGTCGCGCGCCGAGCGCGGCCGCCGCTCGCATTGCTGGTCCTGGTAACCGCGATCGCGCCGGGGGCGCTTCATATCCTAGTCCCATCTCTGCCGCTTCTCGCCAATGCGTTCGGTGCGCCGGCAGCCCGCATTCAGCTCGTCCTGACGCTTTTTCTCGCCGGCATCGCGATCGGACAGCTCGTCTATGGCCCGATTTCCGATCGTTTTGGACGCCGCCCGGTGCTGATCGCCGGCCTCGTCTTGTTTCTCGTCGGGACAGCGCTCTGCGGGCTTGCCTGGTCGCTGCCGGTGCTGATTACAGGCCGGGTGCTCGAGGCCTGCGGCGGCATGGTGCTGGGGCGGGCGATCGTCCGCGACCTCTTCGATCGTGAGCGCGCCGCGGGTGCCATCGCGACGATCACGATGGCGATGAGCCTCGTCCCCTCGCTGTCGCCAGCGATCGGTGCTTACCTTGCGGAATGGGTCGGGTGGCGTGCCGATTTTGCCGTGCTGGCTGCAGTGGGCGCCGGCGTGCTGATGCTTACGATCGCCAAACTCGAAGAGACCCATACTGCTCGCACTTCGGTGCGTGTCTCCGGAATGGTGGGATCCTTCGTGCTGCTGCTGCGTTCGCCGGCCTTTCTCGGCTTTGCTTTTGCAACGGCGTTCACTAGCGCTTCATGGTTCAGCTTCCTGGCGAGCGCACCCTATCTCCTTTCGCAAGTCCTGCACGAGCCGCCGAGCACCTACGGGCTGATGATCCTGCTGCCGATGCTCGGTTACATTATCGGTAACGCCGGTGTCGCCCGGTTGTCGGTTGCCTTGGGCATCGGCGGCGTCTTCGTGTTGGGCCTGGCGCTGTCGCTCGCCTCGGGCGTCATGCTCGCCGTTTGGTGCTTGGCCGATTTGACGCCGTGGGCGTTGTTCGTGCCGATGGCGATAAGCTCGATCGGCAATGGGCTCAGCCAACCCCCGGGTATTGCGGCGGGGCTCAGTGTCTATCCGCAGGTTGCCGGTGCCGCCTCGGGACTTATCGGTTTTCTGCAGATGATGGTGGCGGCTCTCGGCACGCTCCTGATCGGCCAATTGCCACAGAGCACCCCGTTCGCGATGATAACGGTGGTGGGTGGATCGCTGGCGCTTGCTTTGGCCTTTGGACTCGTGGTGCGCCGCGCGCCGGAAGAAGTCGCGCAGCTGCAGCTGCATCCCGGTCTTCGCCCCGGTTTGGCGCGTCGGCCATGAAGGGCCTGTTGCATCTCGCCTTTAGTACCAGAAATGAAGGATGATCGCCCCGATGCGGTAGACCAACAGGGGTAAAGAGCGATGAGCATGATCGACGAAACCCATGATCCGCGTCGCGAGAGCTGGGTTGCTTCGGCTCGCGGCCACAGCGAGTTCCCGATCCAAAATCTGCCCCTCGGCGTGTTCAGCCGACGAGGTGAGTCGCCGCACGGCGGCGTCGCAATCGGCGATATGATTTTCGACATCAAAGCCGGGCTCGAGGCAGGGCTGTTTTCTGGCGAGGCGGCCGCTGCCGCGAAAGCGGCCTCCGGTCCGGCACTCAATCCGCTCATGGCGCTGGGGCCAGCCCCGCGCGTTGCGTTGCGGCGGCAACTCTCGGCGCTGTTGTCCGCCGAAAATCCGGAGCGGGCGAAGATTGAGGCCCTCTCCGCGCGGCTGCTGCACAAGGCCGCCGATTGCACGATGCACCTGCCGGCGCAGATCGGCAGCTACACCGACTTCTTCGCCGGCATCCATCACGCGAGAAACGGCGGAATGCGGCGGGACCCCAATAGTCCGCTCAACCCAAATTACAAATACGTTCCGGTCGCTTATCACAGCCGCGCCTCCTCCGTGCAGCCGTCCGGCGTGCCGATCCGGCGGCCGAGCGGCCAGCGCAAAGCCCCGGACGAAGCCGCACCGAGCCTCGGTCCGTGCCGCAAGCTCGATTACGAGCTCGAGCTGGCGGTGTGGATCGGACCCGGCAACGCGCTCGGCGAGCCGATCTCGATCGGAAAGGCGGGAGACCACCTCGTCGGGCTTGGCCTCTTCAACGACTGGTCGGCGCGCGACATCCAGCAATGGGAGTCACAGCCGCTCGGGCCGTTTCTCGGCAAAAGCTTCGGCAGCACGGCCTCACCCTGGATCATCACCGCCGAGGCGCTGGCGCCTTTCCGGGTCGCGCAACCGCCGCGCCCTGCTGGCGACCCGCAGCCCCTTCCTTATCTTTGGGATGACATGGATCAACAAGAAGGCGCGTTTGACATCGCGCTCGAAGCGTTGCTGATGACCGAGGGGCTGCGCGCGAAGGGACTGCCGCCACACCGCATGTCGGCCAGCAACGCGACCGACCTCTACTGGACGGTGGCGCAGATGATCGCGCATCACAGCTGCAACGGCTGCAACCTCGCCGCTGGCGACCTATTCGGCACCGGCACTATTTCGGGGCCGACCCCGGAGGGCTATGGCAGCCTGATGGAGCTGAGCGCAGACGGCAGCCGTCACATAACGCTTCCCTCCGGAGAAACGCGGACTTTCGTCGAGGACAGCGACGAGGTGATCTTCCGGGCGTGTTGCCGAAAGAGCGGTTTCGCGGCCATCGGCTTCGGGGAGTGCCGCGGGTGCATCGTCTGACCGGAGGGCGGAAATAGTCGACGCACTCGGCTGGCGGATGAAGTTCGGCGTCATCGCACCGAGCACCAATACTTCCGTGCAGCCGGAGTTCGATGCGATGCGCCCGTGCGGCTGCAATCGATCGCGTGATGACCTGCGAGCCCCACCACCTGATCATGGGAATGTCATCCGAGACGTTCTGGGACGGGGTCGAGGGGAGCGAGAGGCTGCGCGAACGTGTCGAGGCGTGGGCCGGGGTCAACGTGACGATGGGTTCGGATGCCGTCCGGCAAGCACTAAAACAATATGGCAATGTCAGACGTGTCGGTGTCGTGACGCCCTACATGCCGGTCGCCGATGTGCAGGTGTTCGGCGTTTCTTCGCCGATTGCGACTTCGAGGTGGTGTGGGTCAAAGGCTTGAGATACGCGAGCCCGGTGTTGATCGCGCATGTTACCGAAAAGGAACTGCGGGACGCTATCCTCGAAGTCGACGGGCCTGATGTCGAAGCCGTCATTCAGGTCGGCACAAACTTCGCAATGGCGCGCCTTGCCGGCATCGCCGAATTCTGGCTCGGCAAGCCGGTGCTGGCGATCAACACCGCCACTTACTGGTGCGCGCTGCGCGGCAACGGGGTAAGCTGAGCCGTGAAGATGGTGCCGGGAGTTTGTCGATGTCGCAGCATCACGTATTGCGGGCCGGTCCCGATACCTGCCATTGGGGATTTTTCGATGCCGGCTTGAAGCCGGTGCTGACGGTCGCATCCGGCGATACGCTGACGATGGACTGCGTCTCGGGCGGTCCCGAAGTGCTGCCGCAAAGCGGCAACTTCGACCTTCTGCCGGACCATTTGGCCATTCATCGCGGGCTTCAGCCGCATCTCGGCGCGCATATTTTGACCGGGCCGGTCGCGGTCGAAGGCGCCGACCCGGGTGACGTGCTCGAGATTCAGATCCTGGCGATCGATCCGCGGCAAAATTGGGGTTACACGCGAGTGCGGCCGCTTGCGGGCGCATTGCCGGAGGACTTCCCGATCCGCCGCATTTGGCACACCGCGATCGACCGCCAGCGCGGCATCGCGACGGTGCCGTGGGGCGCCGAGATTGAGCTGGCGCCGTTTTTCGGAGTGATGGGAGTGGCGCCGCCGCCGGTTTACGGCGCCGTCACGTCGGTCGTCCCGCGCGAATTCGGCGGCAACATGGATCTGAAGGAGCTGGTCGCCGGAACCACGCTGTATCTCCCGGTATGGGCGCCAGGCGCCTTATTTTCCGCTGGCGACGGGCACGGCGTACAAGGCGACGGCGAGGTTTGCGTAACGGCGCTCGAAACCGCGCTCAGCGGCACGTTCCGCCTGATCCTGCGCAAGGACCGGAAATTCGATTTGCCGCGCGCCGAGACTCCCACGCACCACATCACGATGGGCTTCAACGAAGACCTCGACGATGCCGCGAAGACTGCGCTACGCCAAATGATCCTGTTAATCGGCGAGCGCCTCGGTCTGTCGTCCGAGGACGCCTACATGTTCTGCAGCCTTGCGGTCGATCTGCGCGTCACGCAATTGGTCGACGGGAACAAGGGCATCCACGCGATGCTGTCCAAGTGCTACGCGAACGGTCCGAATTAGAAAGCAAGCGCCGGATAGAGCGGAGCTCCTCCTGTCGTCATCTTAGGCTCACCGAATACGAGGAGGAGCACGAGATGTTGGATTTCGACGAGTGCTGGGCGGCGCTCGAAGAGCGTGATGCCAGCGTAGCCGGCCGGTTCTTTTATGGCGTCAAGACGACCGGCGTGTATTGCCGGCCTGGCTGCACTTCGCGGCTGCCGCTGCGTAAGAACACGATGTTTTTCAAGACGGTGCCCGAAGCCGAAGCGGCTGGATTGCGGCCCTGCAAACGCTGCCGCCCGAATGATGGCTCGGCGGCCTCCCGGCATGTCGCAGCAATCGAGAAAGCCTGCGCGCTGTTAAATGACAGCGAAGAAATGCCGACTTTGGGCCAACTCGCCGGTGCCGCCGGGATCAGCCCCTTTCATTTTCACCGAGTTTTCAAGCAGATCACCGGAGCCACGCCGCGGGACTATGCGCGCACGCACCGGCTGGGCCGGTTCGCCGAGAGGCTCGAAGCCGGGGAGCCGGTTACCGAGGCAATTTACGCTTCCGGCTTCGGGTCGAGCTCGCGCGCCTATGAGGCGGCGCCAGCGGGGCTCGGGATGACTCCCGGGGCCCGGCGCCGCGGCGGAGACGGCCAGAAGATCCGTTTCGCTACCGTCGAGACGCTGTTGGGCTGGGCGCTCGTCGCGGCGACCGAGCGCGGCATCTGCATGACCGCGCTCGCCGACGACCGCGACAGCCTCGTCGCGGCGCTGCAGCAGCGCTTTCCGGCGGCCGAGGTGATTGCCGATGAGGCCGGTGTGAGGGACTGGGCCGATCGCATCGTGCGGTTCATCACGGCGCCCGATCACAATCTCGACCTGCCGCTCGACATTAGGGGCACCGCGTTCCAGGCGCGAGTATGGCGGGCCTTGCGGAAGATCCCACTCGGCAAGACGGCGAGCTATACAGAGATTGCCGGAGCGCTGGGCCAGCCGAAGGCGGTGCGGGCGGTGGCTCAGGCCTGCGCGGCGAACAAGCTGGCGCTGCTCGTGCCGTGCCACCGGGTGATCCGCGCCGATGGCGATCTCGGCGGCTATCGGTGGGGCGTCGAACGCAAGCGCGAGCTGCTGGCGAAAGAGCGCGCCGCCGCTGAGAAGCCGGCCGATGAGGCGGCAGCCTAGGCCGGAGGCTCCCGCCGATCCTGTCGCGGCGATCGACTGGGAGGAAATCGCGGCATCACTCGACGAGCGCGGCCACGTGACCACTCCGCCACTGCTGTCCGCAGCGGCGTGCCGTGATGTCGCCGCGCAATACTCGAAGGACGACGCCTTCCGCAGCCGCGTCGTCATGCAGCGCCATAATTTCGGGCGCGGCGAATACAAATACCTGCGCTATCCGCTTCCCGCGCCGGTTCAGCAGCTGCGCCAAGCGATCTACCCGCATCTCGCGCCGATCGCCAATGGCTGGCGCGAGCGGCTGCGCGAAGCGGGGCGCTTCCCCCCATCGCTCGACGCCTACCTCGCGGAGT
>Ga0126381_100000182_pt1 | contig 69120 bp, 66 predicted proteins | sample PanSoiMetPlot_28_FD_96465 | JGI IMG/M metagenome (GOLD analysis project Ga0126381, IMG submission 96465) | Tropical forest soil microbial communities from Panama - MetaG Plot_28 | ecosystem: Environmental > Terrestrial > Soil > Tropical forest > Bulk soil | place: Panama | collected 2016-02-17 | reverse complement strand
GACACGAGGAACCTCGTCGGCCATCTCGCCGCCTGGAACTACTTCCAGTCGGTGAAGAACCCGACGAACGATGCCTTCATCAAGCAGTGGCACGATTTCATCAAGAATCCGAAGCGGGTCACCAACGACCCGATGGAGGCCCATTACATCGGGTTCAAGATGTGGGTGCAGGCGGTGAGGCAAGCCGGCACGACTGATGTCGATGCAGTGCGGCAGGCCATGTACGGACAGAAAGTAAAGGCCCCGAGCGGCTTCGTCGCAGTCATGAATACCAATCATCATCTGTCGAAGCCGGTGATGATCGGCGAGATTCAGGCCAACGGTCAGTTCGACGTCGTCTGGCAGACCAAAGAGGCGATCAAGGCCGACGCCTGGAGCCCGTATCTGCCTGAGGACAAGGGCAAGATCGCCGACTGGACGTATCCTTGGGTGTGCGGCAACTGCACCTTGCCAAAATACACTGATTGAGGCAGAGCGGGCGACGCTGTGCCCTCACCCGACTGGCTGCGCTCGGCACTCTCTGACGCCTTGCGGAAGAGGGGGACCAAGCCCTCTCCAATTCCCTCCCCCGCAACCGGGGGAGGGTTAGGCTGGAGGCTTGGTGGGTGGGTGAGAGCCACGGCAACGGCGCGCACTGCTCTGGCGGTCGCGGTAGTGTTCATCCTGGTTTCACCGGTTCTGCCGGCCCGGGCCGACGAATTCGCCGCGCTTCTCTCCGGCTTGGTTAGCGACAGCTTCCCCGAAAAGGAAAAGACAGTCGCCGCGCTCGGCAAGCTCGGTGACGGCCGAGCCCTTGCCGTCTTAACGGCGCTCAAGGACGGCCGTCTGGTCAAGACGACGGACGGCCGTGTTCTGGTCTCCGATGCGACAAGCTTGATCGACCCGATCACGGGGACCGATGTCTCCGGTGTAGCGGCCGACACGGCCGATCGGATCCGTGTCAACAATCGTCTGCGCAGTGCGATCGAAGGGGCGCTGGGTGAGCTGACCTTGTTCAGCTCGGATCCCGACGCCCGTCTAGCCGCCGCCCAAGATGCGTTGCGGCATCCTTCGACCGAGCAGGGCGTGCTGCTCGAAAAGGCCATTGCCGCTGAGAAGGACCCGGCGATCCGGGCGGTAATGGAACGGAGCCTTTCGGCATCCCGGCTCTTTTCTGGCACCAAGGCCGAGAAGCTGGCCGCGATACAAGCGCTCGGCAGCACCACCGATCCGCAGATCAAGAACCTTCTCGATCAGTTCCGGGCAGCCCCGGAGAGCGACGGCGACCTGCGTCGAGCCGCCGATAGGGCGCTCTCTTCGATCGAAAACCGACTTCGGCTGGTCGGCCTCGCCGTCAGTCTTTTCGAAGGCATCAGCCTCGGCAGCGTGCTGTTGCTCGCCGCGATCGGCCTGGCGATCACGTTTGGCGTCATGGGTGTCATCAACATGGCCCACGGCGAAATGATCATGCTGGGAGCCTATGCCGCGTATGTTTGCCAGCAGCTGTTCCGTGCCTTTCGGCCGCCGGGCTGGATCGACGGTTACCTTATTGCCGCCGTGCCGGTCGCTTTCTTATTGACGGCTGCGGTCGGAATGGCACTCGAGCGCAGCGTGATCCGATTTCTCTACGGCCGGCCGCTCGAAACCTTGCTCGCCACCTGGGGCGTCAGCCTGATCCTGCAGCAGGCGGTGCGCTCGATTTTCGGCTCACCCAATAAGGAAGTATCAAACCCGGCATGGATGACCGGCGGGTTCGACGCGATCGGTGGGTTCACTATCACCTGGAACCGGCTCGTCATCATCGTCTTTTGCCTCATCGTGCTGGCGGTACTGGCGGTCATTCTCAACCGCACTCGGTTCGGGCTGCACATGCGCGCGGTCACCCAGAACCGCGCCATGGCCTCGGTAATGGGCATCCGCAGCGCCCGGATCGATGCGCTGACCTTCGGGCTCGGTTCGGGGATTGCCGGCATGGCCGGAGTGGCGCTGAGCCAAATCGGCAATGTCAGCCCCAATCTAGGCACGATTTATATCGTGGACAGCTTTCTCGTCGTCGTGTTCGGCGGGGTCGGCAATTTGATGGGGACTCTGGTCGGCGCGCTGTCGCTCGGTATCGTCAACAAATTTCTCGAACCGGTTGCCGGCGCGATCCTCGGCAAGATCGTCGTGCTGGTAGCGATCATTCTGTTCATCCAGCGGCGCCCCAGCGGGCTCTTCGCCCTGAGGGGCCGAACGGCGGAGGCGGGGGGTTAGTTGGGGTCGGCCTATCTCGCCCGAGGGCGTGAGAGCGCATGGAACCCAAGTTTCTGGGCGTGCTTCCTCACCTGTGGTCTGGTGCTCGCTGTGGCGATCCCAGCCCTCTATCTGTGGACACCGCCGAATTCCGCCGCCGTGCCGCCTGATTATCTCGTCCCGCTGTTGGGCAAGTACCTCTGCTACGCGCTCCTCGCGCTGAGCCTCGATTTGATCTGGGGTTATGCCGGGATCCTGAGCCTCGGCCAAGGCGCCTTCTTCGCGCTGGGTGGCTACTGCATGGGCATGTATCTGATGCGGCAGATCGGCACGCGGGGGGTGTACGCCAATCCCGTGTTGCCCGACTTCATGGTGTTCCTCAATTGGCGAGAGTTGCCTTGGTTCTGGTGGGGGTTCGACCATTTCGCCTGGGCCGCGGCCATGGTGATCCTAGTTCCCGGAGTGCTGGCGCTGGTCTTCGGCTGGCTCGCCTTCCGTTCCCGCGTCACCGGGGTCTATTTGTCGATCATCACCCAGGCGATGACCTACACGCTGATGCTTGCCTTTTTTCGCAACGACATGGGATTTGGCGGGAATAATGGGATGACCGATTACAAGGACATCCTCGGCTGGGACGTTCACCAGCCGGCGACGCGACTCGGCCTTTATCTCGCGTCGGTTGTCGCTCTTGGGCTCGGCTATCTGTTGTGCCGGTTTATCACCTCGTCCAAGCTGGGGCGCATCCTGCTGGCTCTGCGCGACGCCGAAAGCCGCGTGCGATTCCTTGGCTATTCGGTGACCAACGCCAAGCTGTTCGTCTTCACATTCTCGGCAATCTTGGCGGGCATAGCGGGCGCGCTCTATGTCCCGCAAGTCGGCATCATCAACCCCAGCGAATTCTCGCCCGGCAATTCGATCGAGGTTGCGATCTGGGTCTCGGTCGGCGGGCGAGGCACGCTGTCGGGGGCTATTGTCGGCGCCATCCTTGTCAACGCGGCGAAGACTTGGCTTACGGGTGCCGCCCCTGAAACCTGGCTCTTTGTGCTCGGCGCCCTGTTCGTGCTGACGACATTGGTATTTCCGCGGGGGATCGTCGGGCTGTTGCGGCCGGCGCGCTGGATCCGGTTGCGCCCGCCCGACCCCGTTCCGGCCGGAGAGCAGGCGTGAATGCGGCGGCGACGACCGAGGCGCTCCTGTACCTCAACGGCGTCACGGTCAGCTTCGACGGATTCAAGGCTCTGAACGAGCTTTCGCTAATCGTGGAGCAGGGCGAATTGCGCACGATTATCGGCCCGAACGGCGCCGGCAAGACGACGATGATGGATGTGGTCACCGGCAAGACCCGGCCCGATTCCGGCGAGGCCTTGTTTCGCGGCACGGCGGATCTGACCCGTCTCGACGAGGCGGAAATCGCCAATCTCGGCATCGGGCGAAAATTTCAGCGACCCACGGTCTTCGAAAACCTGACCGTCTTCGAGAACCTCGAACTCTCGCTGGCGGACGGCCGCTCGACCTGGGGAACGCTGTTTGCCCCGGCTGACGGCGGACCGCGCCGATCGCATCGCCGCGACATTGGCTCGCATCGGGCTGACCGAACAGAGCGGTCTGCCGGCCGGTACCCTCAGCCACGGGCAAAAGCAGTGGCTAGAGATCGGGATGCTGCTGATTCATGACCGCACACTGTTGCTGCTCGACGAACCGGTCGCCGGCATGACGGACCGCGAGACCGAGGAGACCGCCGAACTGATCCTCGACCTCGGCAAGGATCGGACGATTGTTGTCGTCGAGCACGACATGGCATTTGTCCGCAGCCTCGGCGCCCGGGTGACCGTGCTGCACGAAGGGTCGGTGCTGGCCGAAGGTTCGATCGACCACGTTCAGAACGACCCCCGCGTGATCGAAGTCTATCTCGGCCGCTGAGCGATGCTGTCAGTGGAAGGCATCGATCTCTATTATGGTGCAAGCCACACGCTGCGCCGTATCAGCCTGACGGCGCGGAAGGGCGAAGTGACCTGTATCCTCGGCCGCAACGGCGTCGGCAAGACGAGCCTGTTGCGGGCCATCTGCGGTCTTCAGCCGATCCGCTCGGGCCGCATCTGTTGGGAGGGCCATCTCCTAAACGGACTTCCGCCGCATGAACGTGCACGCTGGGGTCTGTCACTGGTGCCGCAAGGCCGTGAGATCTTCCCGCGGCTTACGGTACTGGAGAATTTGGTGACGGGGTTGGCGCCGCTGGCTCGCGGCGCGCGAAAGATTCCCGAAGAGATCTTTGCGCTGTTTCCGGTGTTGCGCGACATGCTGCACCGCCGCGGCGGTGACCTTTCGGGGGGCCAGCAGCAGCAACTGGCCATCGCCCGCGCCCTCGTCACGCGGCCGCGTCTGTTGATTTTGGACGAACCGACCGAAGGAATCCAACCCTCGATCATCAAGCAAATCGAACGAGTAATACGCGACCTCGCCGAGCGCGGCGACATAGCGATCCTGCTGGTTGAGCAGTATTTCGAATTCGCCCGCGACCTCGCCGCCTCTTATCTGGTCATGCAGCGCGGCGAGGTCGTGCTGTCAGGTTCCCGCGAGGAAATGGACGAAGTCGCGGTGCGCAGCTATCTGACCGTGTAGTCCGGCTAGTTGACTTCGACGGGGGGAGTGAAGATGTAGCCGGTGCCTCGTACCGTTTTGATCATAGTAGGCCTTTGTGGATCATCCTCCAGCTTGCGGCGCAGCCGTCCGACCTGGACATCGATCGTGCGGTCGAAGGGTCCGGCCTCGCGATTGCGCGCAAGGTCGAGAAGTCGATCGCGGGTCAGTACTTGATTGGCATTGTTGACAAACGCAGCGAGCAGATCGAATTCGCCGGTGGTCAGCCTGACCTCCTTGCCCGAGGGCGAGTACAGCTCGCGGCTCGACAGATCCAGATTCCAGCCGGCAAACCGCGCCTTCGAGCGCGGCTGAGAGTTCTGCCGTTCGGTGCCGCGCGACGAAGCGCGACGCAGCACGCTTTTGACCCGTGCCAATAGTTCGCGCAAATGGAATGGCTTTGGCAGGTAGTCGTCGGCACCCATTTCGAGGCCGATGATGCGGTCGACTATCTCCCCCCGTCCGGTCAGGATGATAATGCCGACGCTCGATTCCTGGCGCAGCGAGCGGGCCAATGTCAGACCGTCCTCACCGGGCAACATCAAGTCCAGAATTACGAGGTCGACCGGGGACTGAGCCATTACCCTGCGCATTTCGGCGCCGTCTTGGGCAGTAGAAACCCGGTAACCCTCGCCGGACAGGTATTCCTGGACGAGATCGCAGATTTCCCGCTGATCGTCGACGATTAGGATATGACCATTGTCATTCATGCCGGCGAGCTTCCGCTACCTCCACCATGATCCGAACCAGCTGACAAAGAGCCTGATCGGCGAACCGCGATCCACGCTTTCGCGTCCCATACATATAGTTACAAAATCTTACAGAAAACGGGTTCTCGTGACATCATCGGATTACGCGTCGGCTCCTACACTCCTTGACTTTCCGATCGGCTCTCAGGGCCAGTTGTAGAGAGAGGAGGGCGTGTGGCCGACACTCGCCACGATATCGAAGCTGAAATTCCGCGCCTGAGGCGTTACGCCCGGGCCTTGATGCGCGACGTTGTCAGCGCCGACGATCTGGTGCAGGACTGTCTGACGCGCGCCCTTGGGAAGTTGCATCTTTGGCAGGAGGGATCCGATCTTCGCGCCTGGTTGTTCACCATTCTCCACAATCAATACGTGAACTATATCAGGCGAGCGGTGCGGGAAGGCGCTGTGGTGGCGCTGAACGAAACCGAGCCGATGCTCAGCCGTGCTCCTCAGCAGGGCAGGCGGCTCGAACTGCGTGATCTGGAGCGCGCGATCGCGCAGCTCCCTGAAGAGCAGCGCTCGGTCATCTTGCTCGTGGGGCTCGAAGGGATGCATTACGAGGAGGTGGCCGTGGTTCTGGATGTGCCGGTCGGGACGATCCGCTCGCGATTGTCTCGCGGCAGGGAAGCGTTGCGACGGCTTACTGGCTCCATCCCCGACGACCGAGCTGAAGCGGTGGCGACCGAATCGAATTCTGCTCGCGCGCGGCCACGTAATTTCGGTCGACGGGCCCAGCCCTACCGGGCTGCGATCAAGGACGCGCGTGTCTCGCCCCGGTTACGGTCCAGCCGCCCCGCAAAGACGGTGCACGTGGCAGGCTCGGCATAGTCGCGAAGACGGTCTCTCAGCGTAAAGCCGTAAAAAAGCCGGCGTCGGCGCAGGCCGACACCGGCAAGGATGCGGGTGGCAAACCCGCGACAGGGAGACTTTGCCAAGCCGGACAGCGAAAAGAAGGCGAGTGTCCGGCGCCTCGCCTAATTGATTAACTGGCTCTCCGGAAAAAGGTTCCAAGGATTAGGCCGAAATTTTTGACGTCCAGCCGGAAGGTCGAACTGCCATCAACCATTGGCTTTTCCGCGGCAGTGCCATTTCGAGTCGGCGACCTTATTGGCGTCGCGCTGCGGCAAACTCCCATAGAGGTCGCGGGCGCGTTTTTCAAAGGCGCCGACCATGCGGCGAACCGCCTCACTGAACAGCATCTCGATCAGCCGCTGCAACAGCCGCGACTTGAACTCGAAATCGACAAAAAAGTCGACCCGGCAGCCGCCGGGATCCGGTGTAAAGGTCCAATGGTTCGTGAGATAACGGAACGGGCCTTCCGTATAGGCGACATCGATACGCTTTGGCGGGTCGAGCGCGACGCGCGAGGTAAAACGCTCGCGGAACATGCGGAACCCAATGATCAGATCGGCGACGATCAGGTCGGAGTGCCGCTCCTTGATGCGTGCGCCGACGCACCAGGGCAGAAACTCCGGATAGCGTTCGACGTCGGCAACGAGGGTAAAGAGTTGCTCTGGCGTGTAGGAGAGCACACGCTCTTCGGCATGGGTGGGCATCGCGACGGGCCTAGCCGGCTGCGAGCCTGACGGCACGCGCGGCGCGCAGCCGCGCGAAGTCCTCCCCCGCGTGATAGGATGAGCGCGTCAATGGCGAGGCTGAGACCAGAAGAAATCCCTTGCCCGCGGCAAACCCGGCATAGCTGCGGAATTCGTTTGGCGTCACGAAACGCGCGATCGCATGATGCTTTGGCGTCGGCTGCAGATATTGCCCGATCGTCAGAAAATCGACCTCGGCGGCGCGCAGATCGTCCATGACCTGCAGTACCTCGGGCTTTTCCTCGCCAAGTCCCACCATGATCCCCGATTTTGTGAAAAGGCGCGGGTCGAGCCGCTTCGCCTGATCGAGCAGGCGCAGCGAGTGAAAATACCGGGCCCCTGGCCGCACTTCGGCATAGAGCCGCGGCACCGTCTCCAGATTGTGGTTGAACACATCCGGCCCGGACGCGACGACGGTTTCGAGCGCGCCCTCTTTACGCAGAAAATCGGGGGTCAGGACCTCGATCGTCGTGTCGGGGGCAGCGGCGCGGATCGCAACGATAGTCCGCGCGAAATGCCCGGCTCCGCCATCTTCGAGGTCGTCGCGATCGACGGAGGTCACGACAACATGGGCGAGCCCGAGCGCGGCGACTGCCTCGGCCACCCGCTCGGGCTCGTGCGGGTCGAGCAGATCGGGCCGTCCAGTCGCGACATTGCAGAACGTACAGGCACGGGTGCAGACGCGGCCCAGGATCATGACCGTCGCGTGCCCCTGCTTCCAGCACTCGCCGATATTTGGGCAGGCGGCTTCCTCGCACACCGTGTTGAGCGCGAGCTCGCGCATCAACCGCCGGGTCGCCTGGTATTCGGCCGAAACCGGCGCCCTGACGCGCAGCCAATCCGGCTTGCGCGGGATAGGGCTGTCGGGATTGCCGACCTTTTCGGGATGGCGCAGCGACAGCGGATCAGCCCCTTGTCATAAGGTTTCTGTCACCCCCGCCAACGCGAGGGCCCAGGGCTCGCGCCAGAGACCCTGCCGCCCCTGGGTTCCCGCTTTCGCGGGAATGGCGGGACCACGGGGATGACCGGGCTAGAAGTGGATGGCGCGCCCGTAGGCGTCAAGCACGGCCTCGTGCATCGTCTCCGACAATGTCGGGTGCGGGAAGATCGTGCGGATCAATTCCGTCTCGGTGGTTTCCAGGCTCTTGGCGATCGCATAGCCCTGGATCAGCTCCGTCACCTCGGCGCCGATCATGTGCGCGCCCAAGAGCTCGCCGGTCTTGCTGTCGAAGACCGTCTTCACCATCCCCTCGGGCTCGCCGAGCGCAATCGCCTTGCCGTTGCCGATGAATGGGAAATGTCCGACCTTGACCTCGTAACCGGCATCGCGCGCGGCCTTCTCTGTCAGCCCGACGCTGGCTACCTGAGGCCGACAATAGGTGCAGGCGGGAATATTGCGGGTATCGAGCGGGTGTACGTCGTTGACCCCCGCGATGCGCTCGACGCAGATCACCCCTTCGTGGCTCGCCTTGTGCGCAAGCCAGGGCGGGCCGACGACATCACCGATCGCATAAATCCCCGGCTCTCCGGTGCACAGCCATTCGTCGACGACGATGTGGGTCCGATCGACGGCGACGCCGGTGCTTTCGAGCCCGATGTCTTCGACATTGCCGACGATGCCGACAGCCAAGATCACGCGCTCGGCATTGGCTTCGTGTGATTGGCCGTCCGCCTCGATCCGTGCCATGACCCCCTCCCCGCGCCGTTCGACGGCCGCGACGGTCGCCGCGGTGTGGATTTTGATGCCCTGTTTCACGAAGGATTTGCGGGCAAAAGCGGAGATCTCCTCGTCCTCGACCGGCAGTACTCGGTCGAGCACTTCGACGACCGTCACCTCGGCGCCCATGTCGTGATAAAAGCTGGCGAATTCGATCCCGATCGCGCCCGAGCCGACGACCAGCACCGATTTGGGGATCGCCGGCGGCACCATCGCCTCCTTGTAGGTCCAAATTTGCTCGCCGTCGGGTTCGATCCCCGGCAGGCTCCGCGCCCGCGCACCGGTCGCCAGCACGATGTGCTCGGCGGCGAGTTCCGCCACCGGGTTGCCGTCCTTTGCGACCGCGATGCGCCCTCTCCCCGCCAACCGCCCCTGACCATCGAATACGGTGACCTTGTTTTTCCGCAACAGATAGGCGACGCCGTTCGACAATTGCTTGGCGACCGCGCGAGACCGCGCCACCACCTTACCGGCATCGAAGCTGATGTCCCTGGCCGAGAAGCCGAAGTCGTCGAGGCGATGGAGCAGGTGGTAAATCTCCGAGCTGCGCAACAGAGCCTTGGTCGGAATGCAGCCCCAATTGAGGCAGATGCCGCCCAGGTGGTCGCGCTCGACGAGCGCGGTGTTCATTCCCAGCTGCGCCGCCCGGATCGCGGCGACATAGCCGCCGGGCCCGCCGCCCACAACGATCAGGTCGAAGGAACTTTCGGCCATTAGTGTTTCCTGCTTCTCGTCAGAGCAGCATCGTCAGCGGATCTTCGACGAGCTTTTTGAAGGCGGCCAGGAACTGCGCGCCCACAGCGCCATCGACAGCCCGGTGATCGCAGGACAGCGTGCAGCTCATCACGGTCGCGATCGCCAGCGCTCCATTCTTGACGACCGGCCGCTTTTCGCCGGCGCCGACCGCCAGGATGCCGCCATGCGGCGGGTTGATCACCGCGGCGAAATCGCGGACCCCGAACATGCCGAGGTTCGAAATCGAAAAAGTGCCACCCTGGAACTCTTCGAGCTTTAGTTTGCCTGCTCGGGCCCGCGCCGCGAGATCCTTGGTCTCGTTCGCGATTGTCGCCAAGCCCTTGCGATCGGCGTTCTTGACGATCGGTGTGATCAGCCCGTCCTCGAGCGCGACGGCGACGGCGATGTCGACCGCGTCCCAGAGCAGGATCGCTTCGTCACTCCACGCGGCGTTGGCCGCAGGCACTTGCTGCAAGGCGAGTGCCGCCGCGCGGATCACAAAGTCGTTGACCGAGATTCGGTAAGCGTCAGATTTGCCGTTGAGCTCGACGCGGAATCTGAGTAGCTCGTCGATCTCGCAGTCGACGGTTAGGTAGAAATGCGGAACCGTCTGCTTCGATTCGGTCAGCCGCCTGGCAATGACGCGGCGCATCGCAGTGAGCGGCCGCTCGGTGTAGGGCGGATTGCCGGCGAGCGCCAGCACCCGCTCCTTGGTCAACTGCTCCGCCGCCGCGGGCGGAGGCTGTGGCTGGACCGTGAGGCCTGCCGGTGGGGGCGGCGCACGCCGTTCCGCAGAAAGTGCCGCTTCAATGTCGACCTTGACGATGCGGCCCTGCGGACCCGAGCCGATGATCGCGGCGAGGTCGAGACCGGCGTGCTGCGCCATACGGCGTGCCAGTGGGCTGGCGAAGATCCGGCCGTCGCCATTGCCCGCCCTGCCCGGCGCCGGCCGAGCCGCCGGCTGCGGCCCGGCTGCAATCGTCGGCGCGGCAACTGATTTGCCCGGCTCTTCCGAGAGTTTGTCGAGAGCGGAGGCGTCCTCTCCTTCGCCGAGTAACACGGCGATAGGTTGGTTCACCTTGATTCCTTCGGCGCCTTCCGGGACGAGGATCCTACCGAGCCGTCCCTCGTCGACCGCCTCGAACTCCATTGTCGCCTTGTCGGTCTCGATTTCGGCGAGCACGTCGCCCGAGCGGACCTCGTCTCCCTCCTTCTTAAGCCATTTGGCGAGGTTCCCCTCGGTCATTGTCGGCGATAAGGCCGGCATCAGGATTTCAATCGGCATGTGCCTCTCCCTCTGCCGGCGGCATCAGCGGTAAGAGACCTCGCGGGCCGCGGCGACGATGTCCTCGACCTGCGGCACCGCAAGGCGCTCCAGATTGGCCGCGTACGGCAGCGGAACGTCCTTGCCGGCAACGCGCTTCACCGGCGCGTCGAGCCAGTCGAAGCACTCCTCCATCATGATTGCGGCGATTTCCGAGCCGATGCCGGCAAAGGGCCACCCCTCTTCGACCGCGACGATCCGGTTGGTTTTCTTGACCGAGGCGACTAAGGTTTCGAGATCGAACGGGCGCAAAGTGCGCAGATCGATGATTTCGGCAGAAATACCCGCCTTCTCGAGTTCCTCGGCGGCCTGTATCGCCAGTTTCACCATTCGCGAAAATGCCGTGATGGTGACGTGCTCGCCGGCCCGGGCGATGCGCGCCCGGCCGATCGGGACGACGAACTCGGGATCGTCCGGCACGGCGAAGCTTTCGCCGTAGACGAGTTCGTGCTCGAGGAACACCACAGGATTCGGATCGCGGATTGCTGCCTTGAGCAACCCCTTGTGGTCGGCGCCGGTGTACGGGGCGACTACCTTGAGACCGGGGCAATGCGCATACCAGCTCGCATAGCATTGCGAATGCTGCGCTGCAACGCGCGCCGCTATCCCGTTCGGCCCGCGAAAGACGATCGAGCAGCTCATCTGACCGCCGGACATGTAACGGGTCTTTCCGGCGGAGTTGATAATCTGATCGATCGCCTGCATTGCGAAGTTGAAGGTCATGAACTCAACGATCGGCCTGAGCCCGGCAAAGCCGGCGCCGACCCCGAGGCCGGTAAAACCCTGCTCGGTGATCGGGGTATCGATGACACGCCGCGGCCCGAACTCCTGCAACAGCCCCTGGCTGACCTTGTAGGCGCCCTGATACTCGGCGACCTCCTCGCCGATCAGAAAGACCGTGTCGTCGCGCCGCATTTCTTCCGCCATCGCATCGCGGAGCGCCTCGCGCACCGTCATTGTCGTGGTCTTGCCGATGTAATCGGTCTCCGCCGGGACGGTCCGCGGCGCGGGTGCCTTCGGCGGCGGAGAGGGCTGGGGCGGCGCCTTCGCCGGCATCTCCTGACGCGCCTTGGCGGCGGGCGCGGTTCTTTCGCCCGCACCGGGCTCCTCACCATTGCCGGCAATTACAGCGATCGGCGTATTGACCGCGACATGCTCGGTGCCCTCCGGAATTACGATCTTGGCTAGCACGCCGTCATCGACCGCTTCGAATTCCATCGTCGCCTTATCGGTCTCGATCTCGGCGAGCACGTCACCAGCCCTGACGGGCTCCCCTTCGTTCTTCAGCCAGCGGGCGATTTTGCCTTCGGTCATCGTCGGCGACAGGGCCGGCATCAGCACTTCGGTAGCCATCGCAAATGTCCAAGAAGATCAGGCGTCGGCCAGCACGTCCGTCCACAGCTCGGCCGGGTCCGGCTCGGGGCTTTCCTGGGCGAATTGTGCCGCCTCGGCGACCTGCTCCCTGACCTCGCCGTCGATCTGCTTGAGCTGAGCCTCGTCCGTGCCGTTCTCCAGCAACCGATGCCTCACCTGCTCGATCGGATCGTGCTCGGTGCGCACCTTATTGACCTCGTCCCGGGTGCGGTATTTCGCCGGATCCGACATCGAATGCCCGCGATAGCGGTAGGTCATCATCTCCAGGATGATCGGTCCCTGACCCGACCGGGCGTGTTCGGCGGCGGCGAGGCCGGCCTCGTAAACAGCCAGCACGTTCATGCCGTCGACCTGCTCGCCCGGGATGCCATAGGCCGTCCCGCGATGGAACAGGTCGGTGCGGGCCGAGGCACGATCGATTGATGTCCCCATCCCATACCGATTGTTCTCGATCGCGTAGACTATCGGCAGCTTCCACAGGGCTGCCATGTTTAAGCTCTCGTAGACCTGCCCCTGATTGATCGCGCCGTCCCCGAGATAAGTGACGCAGATCAGGTCGTTGCCGCGGTAACGGTGAGCGAAGGCGAGCCCGGTGCCGATCGGCACCTGGGCGCCGACGATACCGTGGCCGCCGAAGAAGTTCTTTTCGCGGCTGAACATGTGCATCGAGCCGCCCTTGCCGTGTGAATATCCGCTCTGGCGTCCGGTCAGCTCGGCCATCACTCCCTTGGGATCCATGCCCGCGGCCAACATGTGGCCGTGGTCGCGATAGGAGGTGACGATCGTATCGCCTTCCTTGAGAGCCGCCTGCATGCCGACGACAACTGCCTCCTGCCCGATATAGAGATGGCAGAAGCCGCCGATCAGTCCCATGCCGTACATCTGTCCGGCCCTCTCCTCGAAGCGCCGGATCAACAGCATGTCTCGGTAATAACGGAGCAGCTCCCGAGGGGAGACGCCTACATCGGAGAATTTGACAGAATCGGATTTGCGCTTGACCGCCATGTCGCTCCCTCCGCGCGGCCCCGAAGCGCGGCCGCGAGAATTTGCCCGGAGCATGGTGACAAATCCGCGTCGTTGCAACCTCGACCGGTTCAAATCCTCAGGAGCAAACAAAACAACGGTGGCTTGTGACCTGCGCCGCCGACCCCCCGAGACAACGGCTGAGGATCGCTAGCGTGCTGTGGTCGGTCGCATGATGACGATTTCGTCCGGGGACACGAGGTTCAAGGTTGCGCGGATGCGTTCGTCGAGCAGGTCCGGATCGACATGCTCCGGCCGCAGGTTCGAAACCTTGAGCTCTATTGCCGCACGCTGCGCCCGCACCGCTTCCAAATTCGCCGTCGCCGCACGAAGGTCGCGGTTTAGGCGCAACCAAGCATTAAACCCGCGCTCGCCTTCGACGAGATGGTAGGCAAAATACCCGGTCAGTGCGATCCCGAGGATCGGGCCGAGTACGACGCGGGCCCGCCGCCGTAATGCGCGCAATACGATCATGCCGCCAAAGGACCACGGGAGGATCGATGCGTCAACCGGTCTAACCAGCGTGACCGACGACGTTTGCCGATCGCGCTATCTTCGCAACACTGAGCGGCCGGCATACCGCGCCGAAGCGCCGAGCTGCTTTTCTATGCGGATCAACTGGTTGTATTTGGCGAGCCGATCGGAGCGCGACAAAGATCCAGTCTTGATCTGACCGCAATTGGTCGCCACCGCCAAATCGGCAATCGTCGCGTCTTCAGTTTCGCCGGAGCGATGCGAGAACACCGTTCCCCAACCGGCTCGCTGTGCGATCTCGACGGCCTCGAGGGTCTCCGACAGCGTGCCTATCTGGTTGACCTTGACGAGCAGAGCATTGGCGACGCCACGAGCGATCCCGTCGCGCAGCCGCTGCGGGTTGGTGACGAACACATCGTCCCCGACGAGCTGACTCTTGCCGCCGAGTTCGCGCGTCAGTTGAGCCCAGCCTGCCCAGTCGTCCTCGGCCATTCCGTCCTCGATCGAGACGATCGGGTAGCGGCGGACGAGATCGGCCCAATAGGCGACGAGCCCGGGGGCATCGAGCGTCTTGCCCTCTCCGGCGAGGTGATAGGCGCCGTCCCGGTAAAATTCGCTAGCGGCAGGGTCGAGCGCCAGCACTACATCGTCTCCCGCATGGTACCCGGCGGCCTCGATCGCCTGCATTATCATGCCCAATGCCGCATCGGCCGATGCGAGATTGGGCGCAAACCCGCCCTCATCCCCAACGTTCGTGTTGTGCCCGGCATCTGCGAGCTTCTTGCGCAAAGCGTGGAAGACTTCGGAGCCGGCGCGAATTGCCTCGGTGCACGAGGCTGCGCCGACCGGCATCACCATGAACTCCTGGATGTCAATCGGGTTGTCGGCATGAACGCCGCCATTGATGATGTTCATCATCGGGACCGGCAGAGTGCGAGCGAAGACGCCGCCGACATAGCGGTAGAGTGGTGTGCCGGCCTCAGCGGCGGCGGCCTTGGCGCAGGCGAGGCTGACCCCAAGGATCGCATTGGCGCCGAGCCGGCCCTTGTTCGGGGTGCCGTCGAGCCCGATCAGCACCCGGTCGATGGCGAGCTGGTCCTCAGCGTCGAAGCCCGAGAGGGTATCGAAAATCTCGCCGTTCACTGCCTCTACAGCCTGGAGTACTCCCCTGCCCCCGAACCGCGGCCCGCCGTCGCGCTTCTCGATCGCCTCGTGCGCGCCGGTTGACGCGCCGGACGGAACCGCCGCTCGGCCGATAACTCCGGTCTCCAGTGTCACCTCGACCTCGACGGTCGGATTACCCCGGCTGTCGAGGATCTCGCGCGCGTGGATGTCGGCGATCGCGGTCATGGCAATCCGATCGTTTGATGATCAGGGGGCGTTGGCCCTGGCCTTGGCCAGGCGGTCGAACGCGACCAGGGTTTCGAACAACGCCGGCAGCGTCTTCAGAGGCAGCATCGTCGCGGCCTCGGCGGTGTTGGCTTTGTCGGGGTCTTGATGCGTCTCGATGAAGATGGCGGCGATGCCGGCCGCCACCGCGGCCCGTGCGAGGATCGGTGCAAACTCGCGCTCCCCGCCTGAGCTGTCGCCCAGCGCCCCCGGCTGCGCCACCGAATGGGTCGCGTCGAACACGACCGGATAGCCGGTTTGCGCCATGATCGGCAGCGCGCGCATGTCAACCACCAGCGTGTTGTAGCCAAAGCTGGCGCCGCGCTCGCAGAGAAGAATGCTCTCGTTGCCGGTAGAGGCGATCTTGGCTGCCGCGTTTTTCATGTCGGCCGGCGCCAGGAACTGACCCTTCTTGATGTTGATCGTCTTGCCCGTCTTGCCGGCGGCGAGCAGCAGGTCGGTCTGGCGGCACAGGAAAGCCGGTATTTGCAGGATATCGACCGCCTCGGCAGTGGGGGCACATTGCTCCGGCTGGTGGATGTCGGTCAGCACCGGCAGGCCAGATGTCTCGCGAACCTCCGCGAGAATAGGCAGTCCTTGCTTGAACCCGACGCCGCGCACGCCGTCTATCGACGAACGGTTCGCTTTGTCGAAGGAGGTCTTGTAGATCAGATCGATCCCCAGCCTGTGGGCGATCTCGGCGAGCGCAGCGCTCGTCTCCAGCGCATGCGCGCGCGACTCCAGCGTGTTCGGCCCGACGATAAACACCAGGGGCAGATCGTTGCCGACCGTGAGGTCCCCTATCGAGACGTGGCGCGGGGTCACACCTTCAATCATGGCTGCCCCGCCTTTGCCCCTCTCCGCCCTTCAGGGGGGAGAGGGAGGGGCCCAGGCGCGGCAGCGACCGGGAGGGTGAGGCGGGGAGCCGCGCGCTTCGAAGTCGGAGCTTCCCCCATCTCACCCCGACCCTCTCCGCCCCCCGGGGCGGAGAGGGAGGAAGGATGGGTGCGGAATGCATTTCGCCACTCGCCTCAGACCAGGCGGGACTGGTCGATGGCCGCGCGGATGAAGGAAGTGAACAGCGGGTGCGGCTCAAACGGTTTGGATTTGAGCTCCGGGTGGAATTGCACGCCGATATACCAGGGATGATCGGGAAGCTCGACGATCTCCGGCAGCATGCCGTCCGGTGACATGCCGGAGAACCGCAGCCCGACGGCCTCGAGCGTCTGTTTGTAGCCGATATTGACCTCATAGCGGTGCCGGTGCCGCTCAGTGATCCGCGTGGTGCGGTAAATCCCGGCCGCCCGGCTCTCTGGCACCAATACCGCTTCATAGGCGCCAAGGCGCATGGTCCCGCCAAGGTCGCCATCGACCTCGCGTTTTTCCAGCATGTTACCGCGCTGCCACTCGGTCATCAATCCGATCACCGGATGGTCGCACGGGCCGAACTCGGTCGAGCTGGCCCCGCGGAGATCCGCCAAATGCCGTGCCGCCTCGATCACCGCCATCTGCATGCCGAAGCAGATCCCGAAATAAGGCAGCCGACGTTCGCGGGCAAAGCGCGCCGCGGCGATCTTGCCCTCGGAGCCGCGCTCGCCGAAGCCGGCGGCAACGAGAATTCCGTGAACGCCTTCGAGTTGTCGGAGCGCCTCCGATTCCGCCTCGAAGACCTCCGAATCGATCCAGTCGACGTCCACGCCGACATTGTTGGCGATGCCGCCATGCGTCATCGCTTCGGCCAGCGACTTATAGCTGTCGGGCAGGTGCGTGTACTTGCCGACGATAGCGATCGTCACCCGCCCTTCCGGCTTGTAGATCCGGCTCACGATCTCGTTCCATCGGTCGAGGTCGGGCTCCCGAGCGTCGAGACCGAAATGTGCGCAGACCTCGCGGTCGAACCCCTCCGCGTGATAGGCGCCAGGGACGGCATAGATCGTATCGACGTCGAGCGCCGGGATCACCCGGCCCTCCCGGAGATTACAGAAGAGGGCGATCTTCTTGCGGGCCGGCGAAGGGATCGGCCGCTCGCAGCGGCACAGCAGGATGTCCGGCTGAATCCCGAGACCGAGCAGCTCCTTTGCGGAGTGCTGGGTTGGTTTGGTCTTCAGCTCGCCCGCCGAAGCAATCCACGGCACCAAGGTCAAATGCACGAAGAGGACCCGCTCGCGCCCGAGTTCATTGCCGAGCTGGCGTATCGCTTCGAGGAACGGCAGGCTCTCGATATCGCCAACCGTACCGCCGATCTCGCAGATAACAAAATCCTCGCCGTCGAGGTCAGCCAGGATGAACTCCTTGATCGCGTCGGTGACGTGGGGGATCACCTGTACGGTCGCCCCGAGATATTCGCCGCGCCGCTCGCGGCCGATCACGGTCGAATAGATCCGGCCGGTGGTGACCGAATCGCTCCGCCGCGCGGCGACCCCGACATAGCGCTCGTAATGCCCGAGATCGAGATCGGTCTCCGCGCCGTCATCGGTGACGTAGACCTCTCCGTGCTGATAGGGGCTCATCGTGCCGGGGTCGACGTTGAGGTACGGGTCGAGCTTTCTGAGCCTGACCTTGAACCCGCGCGCCTGGAGCAGCGCACCGAGCGCCGCCGCCGAGAGACCCTTGCCGAGAGAGGAGACCACGCCGCCGGTAATAAAAATGAACCGCGTCATGGAATTCCAGTTTACAGCATTCGAGGCACGCGTCACATGCTAAATAACGAGCTGCGACGGGACCGCTCAGCGCGCGAGCGGTGCGCTCGGCTGAGCCGGTTCAGCCGGCGGAGCTGGCGGCGGCACTGCCGGAACCGCCGGCAGCGCAGGTGCGCTCTGCTCGAGAATCGAGCGCGGCGCCCGCTCGCGGTTATGCATGACGACGAGCAGTATGCTCGTAGTCATGAAAGCGGCGGCGAGGATCGCCGTTGCCCGCGTCAGCAGATTTGATGTCGAGCGCCCGGTCATGAACCCCGACATACCGCCGCCGCCCATACCGAGCGCACCGCCCTCGCTCTTTTGCAACAAGACTACCCCAACAAGGGCGATGGCGACAAGGATGTGAACGGCGAGAAGCAGGATCATCATCGGCTTTATCTACTCATTTTCGCCGCGACTGGCCAGGACTGGGCCTATTCCGCGGGGCAGCTCTGCACAATTGTCCAGAAATCGTCCGCCTTGAGGCTGGCGCCGCCGACCAAAGCGCCGTCGACCTCGGGGAGATGAAGGATCGTAGACGCGTTCTTCGGGTTGACCGAGCCGCCATAGAGGATGCGAGTACCGGATGGGATCCGGCTGCGAATCTCGGCGTGCATTGCGGCGATGTCCTCGGTCGTCGGTGTCAGACCGGTGCCGATTGCCCAGACCGGCTCATAGGCGACGACGAGAGTGGCCGCGCGGGCATTGTCCGGGATCGCGTTGGCAAGCTGCGATGACACGATTTCGACTGCCTCTCCCGCCTCTCTCTGCCGCCGGGTCTCGCCGACGCAAAGGATTGCCGAGAGACCCGCTCGCCAGGCTGCGGCGATCTTGTCGCGGATCCCGGCGTCCGTTTCGCCATGACCTTGACGCCGCTCGGAATGCCCCAGGATTACATAACTGCAGCCGAGATCGGCCAACATTTCGGCGCTGATGTCACCGGTATAGGCGCCTTTGGGCGCAGGATGGCAATCCTGTCCGCCGAGCGCGATGGCGCTGCCGGCGAGAATGCCGCCCAGTTCCGAGAGAAGGGTCGCCGGCGGACAGACGAGGATCCCACAATCCAGCCTGCCGTCCGTCGCGACGGCGCGCTCCTTGAGCGCATGCGCCAGCATCGCGCCTTCCTGGCGCAAGCCGTTCATTTTCCAATTGCCCGCGACTAGTTTTGTTCCAATCACCATGTTGCGACCCCGCTGGCCGGTGCCTATGATTTAGCCGGTACGATCACACCGGCGTCCGGGAGGGTCAACCAGCCCGGGCCGCCAGAAAGAGGCAAGCTGCCTGCATGCTTCAGGCGATCCGCTCAAGAGCGGGATCCTACGTCGTCAAGGTTCTGTTCGCGCTCCTGATCCTGACCTTCGGCATCTGGGGGATCGGCGATATTTTCCGCAATCGCGGCAGCGATACCATAGTCGCCATGGTCGGCGACCACGCCATCTCTGCCGAGGAGCTGCAGACCGCGATGCGCCGGGCGCTTGAACAGCTGAGCGCCCGCTTTGGCAGCGCGATCGATCTCGAGCAGGCCAAAAAATTGGGCCTCGTCGACCAAACGCTGACCCAGCTGATCGACCGCAGCCTGATAGATCAAGAGATCGCGCGGCTGAAGCTCGACGTTTCGGACGATTTGATCCGCAACGTGATCACCGGCAACCCGAGCTTCAGGGGATCCGACGGGCGCTTTGAGCGCAGCCTGTTCAACGCGGTGCTCGCAGCCAACAACCTCACCGAAGATCAATACGTCGCGTTGCTGCGCCGCGACATTCCACGAAACGACCTGCTGCACGCGGTAACCGCCGGCGTGGCAGTGCCGCCGCCCATAGTCGATCTGCTTTACGAGTATCGCAACGAGAAGCGGACCGCCGACATCGTCTCTTTGCCGACCGCCGGCGTATCCGACGTCGGACAGCCGAGCGAGAACGAGCTGAAAGCGTTCTACGAAAGCCACCAGGACCTGTTCCGTGCTCCCGAATACCGCGGCTTCACCCTCGTGAGCCTCAACCCGACGGACATCGCCAAGGACATCGAGATCTCCGAGGCCAAGCTGAAAGAAGAATACGACCAGCGTCAGGACGAGCTGCAGATCCCCGAGCGGCGCGACGTGGAACAGATCCTGGCGCCCAGCGAGGAAAAAGCTAAGGAGGTCGAAGCGGCTCTCGCCGCCGGCAAGGACTGGCGGGAGGTTGCAACCACGATAGCCGGACAAAACCCGGACACGATCGATCTCGGCCTGATGGGCCGCGACGTGATGCCGAGCGCCCTTGGCGAAGTCGCTTTCGAATTGCCGCTGAACAAGCCGAGCGATCCGGTCAAGACCTCACTCGGATGGCACATTTTACGGGTGATCAAGATCGAGCCGCCGGTCACCCAAACCTTCGATGAGGCCAAAGCCAAGCTCGAAGCCGATCTCGCGCATCAGGAGGCGGTCGACCGGATTTACAAGATCGCAAACAAGGTCGATGACGCCTTGGCGGGCGGTGCGACGCTCGGCGAGGCCGCCGAAAAATTCGGATTGAGGACGACAACCGTCGAAGCGGTCGACGTCGGCGGTCATGAGCCGCAGGACAAGCCGGTGACGCTGCCTGTCTCGGCCGGCGATGTCCTGAAACTCACCTTTGCGACGAACGAAGGACAGACAAGCCGGGTCACCGAGACGCCTGACGGAGCCATTTTCGCGCTCCACATCGACAAGGTCATTCCGTCTCAGGTAAAGCCGCTCGACGAGGTGAAGGACAAGGCGGTGGCAACGTGGCTAGCCGACCGGCGACGCGAGATCGTCGCTAAGGAGGCCGAAGACCTCGCGGCCGCGATTGCCCCCGACGCGCGTCTCGCGGCGGTCGCCGGAGAGAAAGGGTTGAAGGCGATGACTTCGCCGCCCTTTACCCGGCATCCGGAGAACGACAGCGCAATACCGCCGGCGCTCGTCGGCAAGTTGTTCGCTGCAAAGCCCGGCGCGGTCGTCACCGCTTCGGATGCGACCGGGTCATATGTCGCCCAGCTCGACAAGGTGGAGCGTCCCGAAAATGTGTCCCAGACCGAGACCGCGGGGCTGTCCCGCGAGCTCGACACCGCGCAACAAGCCGACCTCGCCGAGGAATTCACTCGGGCATTGCGCGCCCGCTTCCCGGTCGAGATCCACCGCGAGGTGCTCGACCGGTTCTTCTAAGGGGAGTTTGGATTAGTAAGGTCCGGTCGCTGCCTTGGTTTCCGGAGCGGCGTCTTGCCGCATCTGCTGAACGACCTGCTGCGCAGCCATCCGTAGCAGCGCCGCATCGCCCATGATCGTCGTGAAATTGTAGCCCATCGCGATCATCTTTTTGGCGTAGGCCGGACTGCCGGTGTGGATGCCGGCTTTGACGCCGTGGCGGCGGCACCCGTCGAGTATCTTTTGCAGGTTGGTCATCATGCGATCGTCGGTTTTGTCGAGACCCGGCGGCAGGCCCATCGTGATCGACAAGTCCGAAGGTCCCACATAGACGGCGTCGAGCCCCGGGGTCGACAAGATCTCGTCGAGGTTCTCGATCGCCTCGACCGTCTCGATCATGGCGAAGGCGATGATCGTATCATTGGCCTTTTCCTGATAGTCCGACCCGCCGTATAGGGCGGCGCGAATCGGACCCGAGCTGCGGTATCCCGCAGGCGCATAGCGGCAGGCGCCGACAAACTTCTCGCATTCCTCGCGGCTGTTGATCATCGGGCAAATCACGCCATAGGCGCCGGCGTCGAGCGCCTTCATGACGTGCGCCGGGTCGTTCCATGGCACGCGCACCATCGGCGTTGCCTCGGTCGTCGAGATGCCCTGGAACATGGCGACCATCATCTGGTAGTCGATGACCCCGTGCTGCATGTCGACGACCACCGAATCCCAACCGAGATGAGCCATTAATTCGGCCGAAAAGCTGCTCGGGATGCCGCACCAACCGTTGATGACGGCCCTGCCCGCCTGCCAGGCTTCTCTCACTTGGTTCGCGCGCATACTCCTTCTCCTCGGTTCCGGCAAAAAATCGCTCCGGCGATCCCGCCAGCTAAGCCACCCGCTGTCAAGCGCCGCCGGCACCCGCCGCGCATCTTTCTGCGTAGGAAATTCAAGCGGCTGCGACTGCGATACTGGTCGCGACTAAGAGATGTGGGTCTTCGCCGCGGAGGCTGCCCACGGACGAGCGCCGCAACCGCTTCTTGACACCGGTGGTGGCGCCGCTATGACCACGGGATCCGCCTCGACGAGGACAAGAGGGCGGCACAAGGGGACGTGGTTTCCGCATGAAGCGGGCATTTGTGTTTCCGGGTCAGGGTTCGCAGACGGTCGGCATGGGGCGCGATCTGGCGGGGACGTTTGCCTCGGCACGCCAGGTCCTGGAGGAAGTCGATGACGCACTGTGCCAGAACCTTTCCCAGCTCATGTTCGACGGGCCGGAAGGCGAGCTTACCCTGACCGAGAACGCTCAGCCGGCGCTGATGGCAGCAAGCCTCGCGGTCATTCGCGTGCTGGAGACCGAGGGCGGCTTCATGCTGGCGCGCAACGCCGGCTTCGTTGCGGGGCATTCGCTCGGTGAATATTCGGCGCTGGCGGCCGCGGGGGCGGTCACGATCGGGGACGGGGCGCGTCTGCTCAAACTGCGCGGCCAGGCAATGCAGCAGGCTGTGCGGGTCGGGGAGGGAGCGATGGCGGCGTTGCTCGGCCTCGATGTCGAGCAAGGTCACGTTATCGCAGCCGAGGCCACTGGTCGTGATGAAGTATGCGCGGTGGCAAACGACAATGCTCCAGGCCAAGTCGTGATCAGCGGGCACCGCCGCGCAGTCGAGCGGGCGATTGCGATTGCTAAGGGCCATGGCGCCCGGCGCTCTATTGCGCTACCCGTCAGCGCGCCGTTTCACTCGCCGCTGATGGCCCCTGCCGCTGAAGTGATGGCGGAAGCCCTTGGTCGGGTGGCGCTGCGGCCGCCGGTCGTGCCGCTTGTTGCAAATCTCTCAGCCACCGCAACCAGCGATCCAGCGAGGATCAAACGCGGGCTTGTCGAGCAGGTGACGGCAATGGTCCGGTGGCGCGAAAGCATGCTCTTTCTCAGGCAGAGCGGGATTGAAGAGGTCGTCGAGATCGGAACGGGGCGTGTGCTTTCGGGGCTCATCAAGCGGATCGACCCGAACTTCTCGACACGCTCTGTCGGGGTTCCGACGGAAGTCGAAAGCTTGCTCAAGGAGCTATGAGGCCGGAGAAACGGTGCAGGCGAACTCCTGTCGGGACCATTGGGAGTAGGGTTGACGATTGTTCGATCTTTCTGGCCAAACCGCATTGTTGACCGGAGCCTCCGGGGGAATCGGCGGGGCTATCGCCAAGGCTCTGCATCGCCAAGGTGCGGAGGTTATGCTGGCGGGAACGCGTTCCAACGCACTCGAAGCCTTGGCAGATGAACTCGGTGCGCGAGTCCATGTCGGATTGGCGGACCTTGCCGAACCGGCGGCGCCGGACAGGCTGTTCAAAGAGGCCGAAACGGCGATGGGCCGGGTCGACATTCTCGTCAACAACGCCGGGATCACCCGTGATGCACTGGCATTGCGTATGGCTGACGAGGACTGGCAGACGGTTCTGGAGGTCGACCTGACAGCTCAGTTCCGGCTTACTCGCGCAGTGCTGCGCGGGATGGTTCGCCGGCGGCACGGTCGCGTGATTGGGATCAGCTCGGTCGTCGGGGTCAGCGGCAACGTCGGGCAGGCCAACTATGCGGCGGCGAAGGCCGCGATGATCGGCATGTCGAAATCAATCGCCGCTGAGGTAGCCGGGCGCGGTGTGACCGTGAACTGCGTCGCACCGGGCCTAATCGTTACAGCGATGACCGAGAAGATGACAGCGCAGCAGCGCTCGAGATTTGCCGAGGCGATTCCTGCCGGGCGGTTCGGCACTCCCGAGGACGTCGCTGCCGCGGTCGTGTATTTGGCGAGTACCGAGGCTTCGTATGTCACCGGGCAGACCTTGCACATCAATGGCGGTATGGTCATGGTATGAATTCGTGCGACCGTTGCCCCGGAGGAGCCGATTTGCAGCGCCGGGGAAACATGCTATGTGACCCCGGCGAGACTCTGATTTCGACGCGGTCCCGGAAGGGCGCCGCCTACCACGGCGGCGGCGCCAAGGCGCATTGAGCCTAAACCGTTTCCAGCAAGCCACTGAGGATAAGAACGGATGAGTGACGTCGCTGATCGGGTCAAGAAGATTGTCGTCGAGCATTTGGGCGTCGACGAATCGAAAGTGACCGAAAACGCCAGCTTCATCGATGATCTCGGCGCCGACAGCCTCGACACCGTCGAGCTGGTGATGGCGTTTGAGGAAGAGTTCGGGTGCGAGATCCCGGATGACGCGGCCGAGAAGATCGTGACGGTGAAGGATGCGGTCAGCTTCATCGAAACGCACAGCTGACCCTCTGTCGCGCTCCTCTACTTCAGGTCGCATGCTTCCGGCGATTCCGCCTCTCGCGTGTGATTAGACGAACATGCGACGAGTCGTGGTGACTGGCATGGGGCTGGTGACGCCCCTCGGGATCGGTCTCGAGCGGAATTGGAGCAATCTGGTCGAGGGAAACTCAGGCATCCGAGCAATTCAATCTTTCGATGTTTCCGACCTGCCTGTGAAAATCGCCGCACAGGTGCCGTGCGGCGAAACTGCCTCCGGGCTTTTCAACGCCGATGACTGGGTGCCGCCCAAGGACCAGCGCAAAATGGACGGGTTCATCGTCTACGCGCTCGCCGCCGCCGCGCAAGCGGTCGAGGATGCCGGCTGGACCCCCGAGGACGACGAATCGCGTGACCGCACCGGCGTGATGATCGGCTCCGGTATCGGCGGACTGCCGGGGATAACGGACGGTGCATTGACTTTGCACGAGCGCGGTCCGCGCCGCCTCTCGCCCTTTTTCATTCCGGCCAATCTGATCAATCTCGCTTCCGGCCACGTTTCAATTCGCTACGGCTTCACCGGACCCAATCACGCCATCGTGACCGCTTGCTCCACAGGGGCGCATGCGATCGGGGATGCGGCGCGCCTGATCATGCTCGACGACGCCGACGTCATGGTGTGTGGCGGGACGGAAGCGGCGATCTGCCGCCTGGGTCTCGCCGGCTTTGCATCGGCACGGGCGCTGTCGACCGGGTTTAACGACGACCCGCCCCGGGCGTCACGACCATGGGACCAGGAACGCGATGGTTTCGTGATGGGAGAGGGTGCCGGAATCCTTGTCCTTGAAGAGTACGATCACGCAAGGCGTCGCGGCGCGAAGATCTATGCCGAAGTAATCGGGTACGGCATGTCCGGCGATGCATTCCACCTAACGGCTCCCGCGGAAGACGGCAAAGGCGCGTACCGGTCGATGCGCAACGCCCTGCGCCGCGCCGGCATCGCGCCGGACAAGATTGACTACATTAACGCCCATGGCACCTCGACCCCGCTAGGTGACGAGATCGAGTTGGGCGCCGTGAAGCGGCTTTTCAGCAGTCATGCCTACCAACTGTCGATGTCCTCGACCAAATCCGCGATCGGACACCTGCTCGGCGCGGCCGGCAGCGTAGAGGCGATCTTCGCAATCCTTGCGATCCGGGATGGGATCGTTCCTCCGACGCTGAACCTCGACAATCCGTCACCGTCCTGCGATATCGACCTGGTGGCGAAACGAGCCAAAGAGCGTAAGGTTAATTACGCCCTCTCCAATTCGTTCGGCTTTGGCGGCACCAACGCGTCGCTGATCTTTGCTGGGCCGCCCTGAGCGCCCCAGTAGCAGCGGTTTAACGGACGCGGTTGATGCGCGGTTTTTTGCGCCTCTTGGCCTGGGCGGGGGTCACGGTATTTCTCGCCCTCCTCATGCTGGGGGGAGGGGGTTATTGGCTCTACCGCGACCTCACCGTTCCCGGCCCGTTGACGGAACCGCAGACAATCGTAATCACCCGTCACACGGGCCTTTCCGATATCGCGTCGGTGCTGGCGGAGCGCGGCATCATCCGACATCGACGCTCTTTCGAGCTGGGCGCGACTTTTTTGGGCCGCAGCTCTGCTCTGATGGCAGGCGAATACGAGTTCCCGGCCGGAACGAGCGCGTTTCAAGCGATGGAGATCATCGCCAGTGGAAAGACGGTCAAGCACCGGCTGACGATCCCTGAAGGCCTGAACAGCGCAGAAATCTTGTCGATCGTGCGAGCTGCGCCGGCGCTCGACGGGGATCCCGGCCCGCCACTAGCCGACGGCGAACTGATGCCCGAGACCTACCTCTACGAGTACGGCGACCGCCGAAAGGATATGGTCGACCGGATGCAGCGGGCGATGGCGCGCGCATTGGCCGAAGTTTGGGCGGAGCGCCGCCCCGACTTGCCGTTCACGACACCGCGCGAGCTGCTGATCCTCGCCTCGCTGGTCGAAAAGGAAGCCTCGCGCGAAGACGAACAGGCTCGTATCGCGGCGGTATTTGTGAACCGGCTGCGCCTCGGCATGCGGCTGCAATCCGATCCTACCGTGATATATGCCTTGAGCGACCGAGGCGCGAAGCGGCTCGATCGCCGGCTGACCCATAGTGATTTGGCGACAGCCTCGCCCTACAACACGTACGTGACCAGAGGACTTCCCCCGGGACCGATCGATAATCCTGGAATGTCGGCATTGCGAGCAGCCGCGCGCCCCGCCTTCACCGATGATCTCTATTTCGTAGCCGACGGAACAGGGGGCCATGTCTTTGCCGCGACGCTTGCCGAACACAGCCGAAACGTCTCGCAATACCACCGCAACGCCGCAGCCGAGCCTGAACACGGAGTACAGCTTCGTGCAATCCCCGACGAAAAACCGGAACAACCCGCCCGGTAACGTCGTGTAACCGAACCCCGATCAGCGAGAGAGCGGCAGCCTTGGGTGTAACCAGCATGACCGGCTTTGCGCGGGCGCAGGGCGACGAACTCGGCATCAGCTGGGTTTGGGAGATCAAGAGCGTAAACGGCAAATCGCTGGATTTGCGGCTCCGGTTGGGGTTTGGTTTCGATGCACTCGAGCCCCAGCTTCGCGCTCTCGTCGCCCAGCGTTTCCGTCGAGGGAGCTTTTCCGCCACTCTCACCGTGACTCGCACCGAGCCTGCGACGGTACGGGTCAATCGCGGCACCTTGGCCCAGCTCGTGGCCCTTATGAAGGAGCTGGCAGACGAGATCGAGGCGGCGCCGCCCCGCATCGATGGGCTCTTGGCTTTGCGCGGCGTGGTAGAGACAGTCGAAGAGGAGTCGGATGCCGTGCTCGACCAGCGCCGGCGAGCCGTCCTCGACAGCTGGACGAAGGCGCTCGACGAGTTGGCCGGCGCAAGGGCGGAGGAAGGCGCCCGTCTCGCGGAGGTGTTGCGCGGTCAGCTTGCCGAAATGGCGGGGCTGGTGCAGATGGCGGCGGCGTGCGCGGCGTCCCAGCCGGCGGCGATCCGCGACCGGTTGCAGGCCCTGTTGGCGACCATCGCCGATCTCGTCCCGGGCATGCCGGAAGAGCGGGTCGCGCAGGAAATGGCCTTGCTCATCACGCGCTCGGATATTCGCGAGGAGCTGGAACGGCTGCGGGCGCATCTCGATCAGGCCGGCGAGTTGCTCGAGCAAGACGAAGCCGTCGGACGCCGCCTCGATTTTCTCTGCCAGGAGCTGAACCGGGAAGCCAATACCTTGTGCTCGAAATCGAGCGATATCGAGCTGACCCGACTAGGGCTTTCGTTGAAAGCGGCAGTAGAGCAATTCCGCGAGCAGGTGCAGAACATCGAATGAACGATACTCGCTCATAACTTCTTTTCCAGGGTCCTCCACGCTTGGTAAGCGGCAAGCACTATTGCCGTTACCGTTTTCAAGTCGTTATGCCTCGTGTTGATCATGATATCGAAATTTGAAGGATCGGTCGGGTTAACCCCATAGAGTCCGGCGTACCGCCTCTGCTCACTGGCGAACCTTCGATCGATGCTGTTGCGCACCTCTTCCACGGATCTCGCATCCTCGCTCGTTCGTCCTTCTTCCTGCAAATGATCGAAGATCCGCAGCGCGGCAGTATTGGGATCGAGTACCAGAAATACCTTAAAAGAGTCGGGCATCCAATGCCATGCCATCCGCGAATCAATGACGAGCTTTTCTTCTGTTCGGTACATATCCTGTAGCAGACGGTCGACTTTTAGATCGATATTGCGTTGTACTTCGGCCGATATGTTCATCGCCTCTATAGATTCACCGCGCTCGGCGGCAATTTGTCTGAAGAGATCGCCGGACGAAAAATGCCTAAACCCGAGGACAGCAGCTACGGCCTTCGCCGTCGAAGATTTTCCTGACCCAAGGGATCCTGCGATCGTGATGATCTTGTTCTTCATCGAGTAGTGCTGTCGGTTTGCAAATCATATCCTCTTAATCAGATCGTATCGCAACCGGCCAGCTGCCCCGAAGCGGCGATCACCGTATGTAGAGCCCGCAGGGCTCAGTCAGTGCAAGTCCGGCTTTGCAGGTTCTCGAGGGTCCGATTGCATCGGCTGTAGCGCACGCGCTAGCGCGCAGAACTGTGCGACCGTGAGTTCCTCCGCCCGTACGGTCGGCGGGACCTCGGCGAGATCGAGGAGCGGCTCGACCGGGATGCCGAGCGTCTTGAGGCTGGTGCGCAGCATCTTGCGGCGCTGACCAAACGCGGCCGCAGTAACGCGTTCAAGCGCGCTCTTCTCGGCTGGAGCGAGAGGCTCGGGTCGGGGGACGATGCTGACGACGCTCGACGTCACCTTCGGAGGCGGAACAAAGGCGCGGGCGGGTACGTCAAAAAGGATTTGCGGCTCCGTGAGCCACTGGACCAGAACCGAGAGCCTCCCGTAAGACTTGCCGCGCGGCGCCGCGATCAGGCGCTGGGCCACCTCCCGCTGGAACATCAAGGTCAAGCTCTCGTAAGCGCCGATCCGGTCGAGCCAGCCGAGGAGCAGCGCGGTGGCGATGTTGTAGGGCAGGTTGGCGACAATCTTGCGGGGTGCAACTGCCAGCTCGGCGGGGTCGAGCCCGAGCGCGTCGCCGACTACGAGGTCGAGGCGGCCCGGATAAGTCGCAGCGATCTCGCCGAGGGCGGCGAGGCAGCGCTCGTCGCGCTCGATGGCGACGACGCGGCGAGCGCCGGCCGCGAGCAGCGCACGCGTCAAAGCACCAGGGCCAGGGCCGATCTCGACGACCGTCGCATGTTCGAGGGGCCCCGCGGCGTGGGCAATCCGGCCGGTCAGTTTGAGGTCGTAGAGAAAATTCTGCCCGAGGCTCTTGCGGGCGATGATGCCGTGCCGGGCGATCACATCGCGCAACGGCGGCAAGAAGGTCGGAGAAGGATCTTTGTTCAGCTGCCGGCCGACCGTCTGGCAGCCATTTCGGCGGCCAGCCGCAACGCCGCGACCAAGCTGTCCGGCCGCGCGACGGCGCGGCCGGCGATCGCGAGGGCCGTTCCGTGATCCGGCGACGTCCGCACAAACGGCAGACCCAAAGTCACGTTGACGCCGCCATGGAAGTCGATCGTCTTGATCGGGATCAGCGCCTGATCGTGGTACATGCACAGCGCGGCGTCGTAGGAATGTCGCGCCTCGGCGTGGAACATCGTGTCGGGGGGCAGCGGGCCGCGCGCATCGATCCGGGCGCTGCGCAATTCGGCGAGAGCCGGCTCGATGATTTCGATTTCTTCACGACCCAGACTGCCGGCCTCTCCGGCGTGCGGATTGAGCCCGGCAACCGCCATCACCGGAGCCGTTATCCCAAAATCCCGGCGCAGCGCCGCCGCCGCGATGCGTCCGGCGTGCACAATGGCTGCCGGCGACAAGGTTTCGATTGCCTGCTTTAGGGCGAGATGGATCGTGACGGGAACGACCCGCAGCTCAGGGCACACCAGCATCATGATCGGAGGCCGATCAGCCCCCGCCAGCTCGGCGAGGTATTCCGTGTGTCCAGGATGGTGAAAGCCGGCGCGGTATAGGCTGTCCTTGTGTATTGGGTTGGTGACGACTGCTGCGGCGCGCCCATCCTGAACGTCACGAACGGCGGTTTGGATCGCGCCGAGGATCGCCGGCGCATCGCGCGCGTCGGGGCACCCCGGTTCGGCACGGATCGTCTTGCCGATCGGCGCAACAGGGAGCGCCTCTACAAAGACGGTGGCTGCTCGAGCCGGAGCATCGATTGCCCGAATCGGTACCGGCCAGTCGAGCCGCCGAGCCAGTGAAGCCAAGCGGTCTGGATCGTCGATCAAATAGAACGCGGGAATGCCATCGCGATGGTCGAGCCATGCCCTGAGGGCGATCTCACCGCCGATGCCGGCCGGCTCGCCCATCGTCACGGCGAGCGGCAGCGTCATCGCGCTCAGACCCTCACATCGACGAAGGCGGTGCGCCGCAGATCGCGCATGTAGCGCCGCGCCAGCGTGTCGAGGCGTTGCCGCATCAAGGTTTCGGCGATGTCGTCACGCGACGGTACGGTCGGAGCGCTCGGCGCCGCCTTCTCGCACATCATAATCACTCCCACCCCGTTTTTTTGCACAATCGGCTGCGACGCCTGCCCGACCCCCAGTCCGAGCACGATGCTGCGCATCGCCGGGGCCACCTGGTCGGCGCGCAAGCGGCCTTCGCTGGACAATTGCGAGGATCCCTTCTCCTTGCCGATCTTCAGCAGCTCTTCACAATTCTTCGCGGTCGTCTTGGCACTCTGCGCCTCGGCAATCGCCGCGCGCCGCATAGCATCGCTAGCCTGAGGAGGTAATGGGAAGACGATTTGGACGAGGTGCAGCAAGCTGTCCTCCGGGCCGGCAACTCGGCCCGTCCGGCGGTCCAGTACAAGCAGCAGATAGTAGCCGGATCCGGTGCGGATCGGCGGTGACAGTTCACCCGGCCGCATCTGCGCAACCGCCTTCCCGAGTTCGGGGCCCAACTGCTCGGCGCGTACCCAGCCTATGTCGCCCCCGACGGCGGCCGTCGCCGATTGCGAAAATTGCTGGGCCACGGCGGAAAACCGGGCGCCTTGCCGCATTTGCTCGGTCAGCCGCTCCGCGAGCCGCCGCACGTCGTCCTCCTGTTGCGGATTGTCCACGGCGAGAAAGATCTCGGCGACGCGGCTTTGGGGTTCGTTGGCGGTTTCCTTTGCGCGCTTCAACGCATAATCGATCTCCTCGTCGGATACGACATTGGTCTGCGACACCAGTCGGCGCACCAGCTTCGACCAGACGATGGATGCGGTCAGCTGATCTACCAGGGCGCTGCGTTCGATACCGCGCGCTTTGAGGACCTGCTCGAGCTGGCCGGGCTGCATGTTGTTCTGCTTTTCGATCTGCCCGAGAGCCTTGTTGATCTCTTCGGCGGTCGCCGTGACGTTCTGCCGCTTCGCCTCCTGCATCTGCAGCTTCTCGTCGACAATCGTGCGCAATACCTGAGCTGCGACACGTTGCCGGGTTTCGGGCGAATCGGTAAGGTTGGACGACAGCATCACCATGCGCAGGCGTGACTGAACGTCGGCGACGGAAATTACCTCATCGTTCACGACCGCAGCGATCCGGGTCTCGAAGACCTGGTCTCCCGGCGGCTGCGGCCCCGGGCGGTGCGCAGCCGGTGCGCCAGGCGGTGACCCTGTTCCGGACAGCGCGCGGGCAGCATCAGCTCGGCCGGAAAAGCAAGCGCAGCCGAGCAGCCCAATGCAAAGCCAACGAAATACAGTCATCTATCCGACCCTTGCCGACTGATCGTGTGGGCGCCGAAGCTTACACCCCGCGGAACGCGAGGTCGCCCCAGGGCGCGGGCAATGGCCTCACGGCAGGTTGCCGCCCGAAAATGTGGCGAGCGGCCCGCCGATCTCGCCCAGATTCTTGAAAACCACGCTGAACACGACGGAATAGCCGGGCGTCACGTCGCCGCTGCGGATTCCCGATTGCGTCAAGGCGCCAATAAAGGCCATGCATTCGTCCTGATAAATTGCCGACAGCGATCCGTAAAGGCTGGAACTCGATGCCTGCGGTGTAGGTACGTTGTTGACCAGGGTGGTGCTGTTAGTGAGGTTGATCGTCTGGGAAGCCTGCATCGACCAATAGCGGGTGAGTTTCGCAGTGACGAAAAACGATAGCTGCTCGCGTTTTCCGTAGAGAACATTCTGCCCCGTGACCGGATTGGTCACAACGTCGCTCTGCAGTTGCGCCGGAAGATAAACAAAATTGCTGCCGATCCGCAAACTTTGCGGCCCGGCGCTCAGGGTGACCTGTTGGCTGCGATTGACGAGTGGCCCGGAGTCAAACCGGAACCGATAAATCAGGTCCAGATAGGAACTCGGGGACAATACCACGCGCCCCACAATATCCGAGAGCCTCTTCTCGGCCCCCGAGCCCGGCAACAGAAACGGGTTGGGCTGCGCGCGATAACTCTGACCAATCAGCAACCGGTAACTGCCGCCGTCTCTTTCGTAGTAGCCAAGCCTGGTTCCGTAATCGACTCGCTGGCCGGTATCGAGAATATCGTAGCCCGCCAGGCGATCACGGCGGAACAAGTCGGTGTCGGAGAACTGATATGACAGGCTGTCCTCGTTCGGGATGTTTCGCCGGTTGCCGCTGCTTAGAGCGGCGAAACCGCCGGCGATCGGTTCGATCAGCAGGGTCGCGTTCTCGCCGCGATGAATGAGCGGGTAACTCCAGACGAGCCCCGCTTGCGGGAAGGTCCGGCCGGTTACGAAATTGGTTGGCGTCGGCGCCACTGCCGGTTGCCCGTTCACGGGGAAGAACGCGGAGGGCAGATCGGGGTTTGAGACGGGGCTCAACCCGTTGATAGAATAGCCGTCGCCGCGTACGCTCGCCGAAAAGTTGTATTGCCCACCGAGGGGATCGGTAAACCTGCGGCTCCACTCCGACCCGAGCGACAACCGGCGCGTCTGAGTGCCCACCTCGCGCACGATATCGAGGACATTGGCGTTGAGGTTCCACCGCCCGCCGAACTCGTCCGGCTGACTCTGCCAGTTGCGGTTGAAGACTGGCAACACGATCGGCTGGGTCGAATCGCCGATGCCGGGCAGCAAGGGCTGGAACAGATACGCGTTCAGATCGGTCGATGCACGGGGCTCGAAGCCTTCGAGGTAGGCGCGGCTGATCATCGCGTTGAGTAGCGGATTGCCGAAGCCAAAGCGCAGCAGGTAAGTTTGATCAGAGACTCGCTGGACATCGAGGCCGGTCCGATAGGTCTCGTTCAGATCAAAGACGCTGTGCGCATCGAAGTGGCCGCGCCATTGCTCCCCCTCACTCGACGAGCTCGCGCCCGAGCCGACATTGCTGTGATTGAGGCTGCCGGTGGCGTCGAGCGTGCCGTTGCTGAACCGCTGGCGGTATTCCGCATCCAGCAACGGACCGGCCTGGGTGTAAAAGCGCGGCGCGAAGGTCACATCCTTGTCCGGTCCGAGCACCAGGAAATAGGGGATCGTCACGTGGGCGCCAAGAGTGTTCGAAGCCCCGATCGACGGCGCCAGAAACCCGCTCGCCCGCTTTACCGAAGGATCGGGCGTCGACATGTAGGGGGAATAGAAGACCGGCCAACCGTCTATCTCCATGACCGCATCACGAAATTCAACCAGTTGTAGCTCTTTGTCGTGATCGATCTCGCGCGCCTTAAGCTGCCACAGGGGCGGAGCGCTGGGGTCGTTCTTGCAGAGATCGCAAGGGGAATAGACACCCCGGACGAGCTCGGTGTGATTGGCGTTGGTCCGGCGCATCGCGTTGGCTGCGAGCCGCGAGCGATCGGCGAGCAACATTCGCACATTTTTCGCGAATCCCTCCGTCATCGAATCGCGCAGCTCCAGGAAATCGGCAAAAACGATCTCGCCGGTGGGTTGCGTGAGGCTGACGTTCCCCGACGCCGTTACGGTATCGGTGCGCTGATTGTATGAGACCGTATCGGCAAGCAGGACCTGTCCGCTCTGTGAGATTTCGACATGGCCGCGGGCGATCGTCAGTGCCAGCTGCTCGTCGTACTCGATCTCGTCGGCGCGAAAGAGGATTGGGGCGTTCTTATCCTGCTGGGCACCGCCGCCAAAGGTGAGTTGGGCGAGGGCTGGCGTTGCCGCGCCGACAATAAGGATCGCACCAAGAAGGCTCCTGACAAACCATCGAAGGATGCCGCGGCGGCTTCGGCTCGGTCGGCTCCCCATCAGCCATCTTCCAGATGAAGCAGCATCGAGGTACCGAAGATCAGACTCACTCCGGTGGGCGTCCAGGCCGCGAGAGTGACCGGGATTTTGGTGGAAAGCCCCAGCGCAAAAACGATGTCGGACACGAAATACAACAGGAAGCCACTGGCGACGCCGCCGACGATCATCAAAGTGGCGCCGCCGCGCCGCTGCATCCGCAGGCTGAACGTTGCTGCCACGAGCACCATCGCGCCTAACAAGAATGGGCGGGCGAGCAGAACGTTGAAATGCAACCGGTGGCGCTGCGCCGGGAAACCCGATTGTTCGAGCAGCGCGATGAACCCGGGCAGGTCCCAGAATGACATCGTGTCCGGCGAGGCGAAGCTCTCTTCGATCTTGCGGGGCGTCAAGGTAGTCGCCAGGTGCATTTTGTCGAACGGCTCCGGGGGCTGGTCGGGGACCCAGCGAATACCGTTCTCGATCGCCCAATCGCCATTCTCGAGCCGCGCGCTCTGCGCGTCGATGCGCGACGTGAACTGGGTCAAGTCGTTGAAAAAGAACAGCGTCACCGCATCGAGCACCAGCTGCTGCGAAGCAATTCTCGCGGCGGCGTGGATCACGACTTGATTGCCCGCCTGATTGCTTTGCCGGAGCCACAAGCCCGAGTTGGATAGCGCCAGCTGGTCTGAGCCCTGGCGGAGAATATGGCCCTCGAGCTTCTCGTAGGCCGCTTGGGTCAGCGAAGCGATAGGGTTGAACACCGTCACCGCGACGAGACCGATCAGAAATGCGACGAGCAGGGCCGGACTAAGAAACTGCCAAACCGAAACGCCTGCCGCCCGGGCGACGACCAGCTCGTTATTCCGGGTCAAGCGCCAGAAGGCGAGCATGGTCCCAAAGAGAATGGCGAACGGCAGCACCTCTTGCGCCGTCTGCGGCAGCTTCAAGGCCGCCATTTCGAACAACAGCCCCAAGGTCGCCTGAATTTTGGCGCCGCCGCGGCGGATCAGCTCGACGTAGTCGAGCAGGAAGGTGATGGTGACCATCGCCGCAAAGACGCCGCCGAACCATGCCGAGAACTGGCGAGCGATATACGCGGAGAAGGTCTTCGCGACGTGCAACGGCCCCCTCCCGTATCGCCGCAGGTTGTCAATGCGCCGGGCGGGCAGCCAGCAGCGGCGAGCGGAAACCGAGCTTTATCCCCCCGTGCAAGAGGATTCCAAACCCAAGCACGAACGGTAAGAGGTGGGCTACGTACATCAACGGAATTGCCGTCGGCGATCGAACAGCAAGGTTGTTGACGCCTAGATCGAGCAACTCGAATCCAAAGGCGAGCCCAACGGCCAAAAGAACGCGTTTCAATTGGCCGCGTCGATTGAGCTCGCCAGGCAAAAGGCAAGCCAGCGGGATGAGGGAGAAACTGAAGGCCGAGAGGGGGACGAGAATACGCTGATGCGCCTCGGCGAGAAACGCAGCGCGAAGGGAATCGTCGGCATCCGGGGGCGGAGTGAACAGCTCGTTCAGAAAGCGCTCCTGAGCTTCGCGAAACCGCACAACGGGGGCGTCACGCCACGCTTCGAGATCCAGCGTATAACTGTCGAACGTCAACAGCGAGAGTTTGCGACTTTCGGGGTCGAACTGCTGTCGGTTGCCGTTGACCATGATAATTCGAGCCCCGCCTGGCGAATCGACAAAGACACCCCGCTCGGCAAGAATTGTGACCGGCTTCTGCGGATCCCGGCTGTCACTGATCAGCAGGCCGGAGACCTCGCCTCGATCGTCCCGGCTACGGATGTAGATCGTCAGCTTGTCCGAAATCGTCGTGAACGTGCCTTCCTGGATCAGGCTCGAAACGAATCGGTTGCGGATCTCGAACTGCAAATCCTTGAAAGCTCTGTTCGAAGTCGGCAGGAAATATACGGATAGGCTCATCAAAATCAGAAACGCGATACCGGCGAGCAATAACACGGGTTTGGCGAGTGCAAGCTGACTGAGACCCGCCGATCGCATAACGACGAGTTCGCTCTCGCTGGTGAGCCGGTTGAACGTGAAGAGCACGGCGATAAAGACTCCGATCGGCAGCACGATATCGAGAAAGCGCGGCAGGATCAGAGCCGCCAGATAGAGAAATATTTCGAACGACAAGCCGCGATTGACGATCAGGTCGATCAGCCGCAACGATTGGGCCAGCCAAATCGCGGCGCTAAGTGCGGCGGTGACAAAGATCATCACGCCGAAGCATTGGCGCAGAATATAGCGGTCGAGTCTTTTCATCGCCCCGGATCATAAGCGGTGCAATTCGGCCCAGCCAGATCGATCTCGCGCAAGCGGCCAAAGAATTGCCCAATTCGCGTGCATAATCGCGCTCTGCGCGCCGGACGCCTGCCTCTCCTACTCGCGGAGAGCACTTGGAGTGAGAGGATGCGGCGTCTGCCATTTTCGGGGTGCTACAACCTTTAAAGGAAATCTCGCTGCAGATGTGCTGCAGATGCAGCGAGAGGAAACTGGTTGATCAACTTATAGTTGTCAGCAGGGAAGCGCATCTGCTGCAGCATCTCTGGCGCTAAAAGCGGCTCTCGACTATGTAACACTTGCTGCTAATGCCGAGAGCAGCCGGCGCCCCTCACCCGCGTCCTCCGAGGTTGCACGATGAAGATCAGCTTTACCGGACCCGACCTGCCCCGCTCCGGCGCCGTAGTAGTCGGGGTTTGGGAAGGGAAGGTGTTGACACCCGCCGCAAGGCGGCTCGACGAGGCAGCCGGAGGGGTGGTCGCTCGTGCGCTGTCGTCGTCACCGCGTTTCAACGGGAAAAAGGATGAGCTGTTGCCGATCATCGGCCCACCGAATCTGTCGGCGAGCCGGATTGTCCTCGCCGGTCTCGGCAAACCCGAATCGCCTGATCCCCGATCACTCCAGCAACTGGGGGGAAGTCTCGTCGCGCACCTGAATAGTGCAGGAGAGGAGGAGGCGACGGTGATGATCGACGTTGCCGAGGGGGCGCCGATCGGTCAAGCCGAAGCAGGTGCCGAGATCGCTTTCGGCGCCCAGCTCAGATCGTATAGCTTCGATAAATACAAGACGAAGCAGAAACCCGAGCAAAAGCCGTCGCTCGCTCGCCTGACGGTTGCAACCGGCGGCACAGGGGCGGCAAAGCGTGCCTACCAGTCGCTGGACAAAACAGCGGCGGCGATCTTTCTAACCCGAGATCTTGTTTCGGAACCGGCGAACGTGATCTATCCGGATACGCTCGCGGCGGCGGCCACACGGCTCGCCGAACTCGGCGTCGACGTCGAAGTGCTCGACGAATACAAAATGCGCGATCTGGGGATGAACGCGCTGCTCGCGGTAGGACAGGGCAGCGCCCAGCCACCCCGCCTCGTTGTCATGCAATGGCAAGGTGCCGAAAACTCGAACGGGGCTCGCAGTCGACCTCTCGCCTTTGTCGGCAAGGGCGTGACCTTCGACACCGGCGGCATCTCGATCAAGCCCGCGGCCGGCATGGGCGACATGAAGTGGGACATGGCGGGTTCCGCCGTGGTGATCGGCCTGATGCAGCTGCTCGCCACACGCAACGCCGCGGTAAATGCCGTCGGGGTCGTCGGCCTCGTCGAGAACATGCCGTCGGGCACCGCGCAGCGCCCGGGTGACATCGTGACCTCTATGTCCGGTCAGACGATCGAGGTGTTGAACACAGATGCCGAGGGGCGTTTAGTGCTCGCCGACGCGCTGTGGTATTGCCAGGACCGCTTCAAGCCGCGCTTGATCGTGGATCTGGCGACCCTGACGGGTGCCGTCATCGTCGCTCTCGGCCACCACCGGGCAGGCCTATTCTCGAACGATGATGAACTCGCGGACCGTTTGGTCGAGGCTGGCAAGGCCGTGGGCGAGCAGGTGTGGCGCTTGCCGCTCGCCGAAGCCTATGACCGAGAGATCGACAGCGATGCCGCGGATGTGAAGAACATCGGTGGCGGCCGGGCTGCCGGGAGCATCATCGGGGCCCAGTTTCTGCAACGCTTCGTCAACGAGGTGCCGTGGGCGCATCTCGACATCGCGGGAACGGCCTGGTCGACGAAGGACGCGCCCACCGTGCCGAAAGGCGCCACGGCGTTCGGGGTGAGGCTGCTTGATCGGTTTGTCTCGCAATATTACGAGAAGGAGTAGCGCGCCCATTGCCTCGACACCGCAGCCGTGGCTGAAATCGGCTTCTACCACTTGCTCTCGACACCGCTGGAGCGGGTCTTGCCGAAGCTCCTGGAGCGAGCCTGCGCGCATGGTCATCGGGTGGTGCTCCGGGCCGCCTCGCCAGAGCGGGTCGAACATCTCACTGCGTCGCTGTGGACCTACGAAGAGGCCGCTTTCCTGCCGCATGGTTCGGCTCGCGACGGCAATCCCGCGATGCAGCCGATCTGGCTGACCCATCTCGACGAGAACCCGAACGGAGCTTCGATGGTTGTTCTCGTCGACGGCCTCGAAGCCGAGCACCTCCAGGCGTTTGCCCGCTGTGCCGATGTCTTCGACGGCAACGATGCCGTCGCGGTCGAGGCGGCGCGCGGCCGCTGGCGGCGGGCCCGGGAAGCCGGGCACAATTTGACCTATTGGCAGCAGACCGCATCCGGCTGGGAACAAAGGACGTGAACCGGCGTCCTGCCGCTGGTTGCCGCCGGTCCTTACGCTCGGTATAACCCGCGGCTCTCCCGCAACGAGAGATGCGCATGGCCATCGAACGGACTTTGTCGATCATCAAGCCGGACGCGACGAGGCGCAACGTCACCGGTACGATCAACGAGCGGTTCGAGAAGAGCGGCCTGCGCATCATTGCTCAAAAACGCATTCAGCGGTCGCGGACCCAGGCGGAGCAGTTTTACGAAGTGCATGCCGAGCGTCCGTTCTATCGGGATCTGGTCACTTTTATGAGTTCGGGCCCTGTTGTCGTTCAGGTGCTCGAAGGGGAGAATGCGGTCGCGCTGAACCGTGAAATCATGGGCGCGACGAACCCGGCAAACGCCGCTCCCGACACTATCCGCAAGGATTTCGCGGAGTCGATCGAGGCCAATTCGGTGCACGGTTCTGATTCGCCCGAGACTGCGGCAGAGGAAATCGCTTTCTTTTTCTCAAAGATCGAAATCTGTCCTTAGTGACGGCGGCAGGCCGTTCTGAGCTCGAGACCACCGCGGTGGGCATACTGCGTGCGATACGGGCGGAAGGCTCATTCTTCAGAAACCGGTTTGCCCGGCGCATCGCGGCGTGGTCCGAGGTCGGTCTCGATACCGCCGCCCTGCTGTTCTTTCCGGCTCTCGTCGTGCTGCCCCGCGGCATCGCAGCGCTAGTCTCTGCTGCCGGGCTTTGCGCCGCCGGTTTGGTGCTGTCCGCGGGCCGAACAAAGCTGAACCCGATGCTTCTTGCCGCCACCACTCTGCTCGGCTGTCTCCTGCTTTGGGGAACCGCCTCGGCATTATGGTCCGTCAATCCGATGCGAAGTTTAGCCGTGGCCATCCGATTGGCAGGCCTGTCCGCTGTCGCGCTGGCGCTCGCGAGTGCCGCCGGCTTGGTCGTTGCGCCGCGTCGCCTGTCTTTCCTGCTGGTTCTCGGCATGGCGCTAGGGATCGGCATGGTGGTGATCGAACTCGGTACCGCCGGTTGGTTGAGCTCGCTTTTCTCGGATCGAGCTTTCCAGATAACCCGGCTCAATCAGGCTTCCATCTCGTTCGCGCTCCTGGTCTTTCCCACCACTACCGTGCTGGTTTCTCTCGGCCAGACGATCTTTGCAGCACTGCTCGCGGTTGTAACAACGGGGACGGTGTACATCTTGGCAGGGACTGCGGCGAAAGCCGTACTGCTTGGCGGCGGGGCAATGGGCATTCTGCTGTACCGGCGACGCGCGCTTGCTGCCGGGATCGCTCTGGTCATCTCAGTGGCGGCCATCATTGCGGCACCGTTATCCTTCGGGCAGCTCGAGCGAGTGCCCGGTCTCGGCGAAACCGCGGACAGCTTCAAAATCTCGGCCGGACACCGCCTGCTCATCTGGTCGTTTGCGGGCGATCGGATAGCGGAGCGGCCGCTTACCGGTTGGGGATTGGACTCCTCACGCGCCATTCCCGGCGGCGACGATCCGATCAGGCCGGGCGAGGTGTGGATGCCGCTGCATCCACATAATGCGGCCCTGCAGGTCTGGCTCGAGCTTGGTGCGCCCGGCGCGGTGTTGTTTGCGCTGCTGGCCGCGATCGTGTGGGGTGCGCTGGCCCGTGTCGAGTGGCCGCGTCTGTTCGCAGCTGCGGCAGGCGCCAGCCTCACGATCGCATTTGTCGGCTGTTTTGGGACGTACGGGATTTGGCAGGAATGGTGGCTCGGTACCTTGTTGTTTTCCCTTTTCCTGATCTTGATCATGGCGCGCGTGGCCGGTCGCGCAGCGTCGTGACCTGAGGTCGGCACGCGCCGCTGACTACAAAGTGAAGACCGCCAGCCCGATCAGGATGAGAACGATCACCGCCAGCGCGTATCTTATCAGCCGGGTGAACCCGATCCAGGTCTGACGGTGCTGCTCGAAATTGGGATCGACTACCGCCATCGCTGCCCCATGTGCGACCAGAACATACCGGAGGTATATCCTAACCTCGGATCGAGGCAAGCCGGTCCCCGAGGATATCCTGCGGATTGAGCACCGCCATCTCCGGGACCCGGACGCCCGCGATCTCGACACGGTCGGCAACAACGCGCACCCGTCCTTCCGCGATCAGCCACACGGCGTAGGGGTAGAGCCGATGCTCGACCTCGAGGATTCGCGCCGACAACCGATCCTCGTTGTCGTCCGGATGAACGGGCACGACCGCCTGTCCGATGATCGGTCCGGAGTCGAGCTCGGGGCGCACGAAATGAACCGTGCAGCCGGCAAAGCGGACACCGGCCGCGAGCGCCTGCCGTTGCGCATGCAGGCCGCGGAAAGAGGGAAGCAACGAGGGATGAATATTGACCATCCGGTCGCGCCACGCCTCGACGAAATTCGCGTCCAACACCCGCATAAAGCCGGCAAGGCAGACGAGCTCGACCTGCTGTTCGCCAAGCAGCGCTTGCGCTGCGGTTGCGAAAGCGCGTCGATCGCGATGCGGGATGACCACGGCGGGAATGCCGGCCGCGGTCGCAACCCCGAGGCCCGGCGCCTCTTCGTGGCTGCTGATGACGATTTGGATCTCCGCCGGGAACGCGTCGGCCGAACATGCCGCAATCAGGGCCCGCAGATTGGTTCCCCGGCCCGAGATCATCACGCCAACCCTCAGCCGCGGCATCTCGGCTCTCGGGTTTTGCTGCGCCGTTGTGAAGCAATCCCCTTACAGGTCCGGCTCTTGATGGCGTCCTCGCAAAAACTGCTGTATGACCGCTAAACGGTGAGCTGCCGCGAAAATATCGGGTCGGAGGCGGTTTGCAATGGCTCAGCGGCTGGTGACCGCTATCGCCGGAGGCCGGGCCCTCCGAAACCTCCGGTATGCGGTTATCCTGGCGGGGATGCTGGCGATGCCGTTGTCATCGCTCCCGGCGCAGGATACTGACGAGGCCTACTCGGCGACGGTGAAGGTGGATGCGACGGCCGACAACGCCGCAGCGGCGCGAGAAGCGGCGCGTACCGATGGGCAAAGGCGTGCGCTCAATGCCGTCATCGAGCGTCTTTCCGGATCGGCCGAAACGGCCAATCCGCCCAAGCTCGACGACAAGACGATTACCGACATGGTCGCGAGTTTCGAGGTGGCAAACGAACGGATGTCGGCGGTGCGCTACGTTGCCGACTACACCTTTCACTTCCGTCCCTCCAAGGTGCGGCGACTGGTGCGGGTCACCGACAGCCCGCCAGCGGAGGGGGCCAGCAAGAGCGCCGCAGAGGGCGGCGCCAAACCGGCAGCCGAGCGCAGCAATCGCTCCCTCGTGGTTCTGCCGGTTTACCGGGACGGATCGACCCTTGTCCTGTGGGGCGACCCCAACCCGTGGCGCCTGGCCTGGTCGCAGCGCCCGGCCGAATCCGGATCCGGCCGCCTGATGCTGCCGTTGGGGGATGCGGGTGATCTCGCCGCGATCGACGCAGAGAAAGCCGAATCCGGCAAAACCGATGCGCTGACCACGATCACACAACGAAATCAGACCTCGGAAGCGGTCGTTGTTCTGGCGACGTCGCGACGTCAAGGCGGCAAGCTTGCTGGGCTCGACGTCAGCGTTAAGCGATACCGCTCTGGGCGCCTTGTGGATGCGCAAGGAAGCTCATTCGAATCCGGTCCCGGCGAGAGTGAGGCCGACCTCCTGAAACGGGCGGCGGGGTCGACCTCCGCCGATATAGAGAGTGGCATTAAACGGAGCGCCGGGACACGTCCCGACCAGCCGGCGAGCCTGGCGGCGACGATACCCATCAACAGCCTCGGCGAATGGGTGCAGCTGCGCAACCGGCTCGCCTCGATCAGCTCGATCCGCAAAATCGACCTGCTGTCACTCAGCCGCCAGGAGGCGAAAATCGAGGTCAAATACGTCGGCACTCAGGATCAGCTGAAATCGAGCCTTGCCGAGGTCAGCCTCGATCTCGGCGGCGGTGACCCCGTCTGGCGAATCCAGCCCACGGGGGCGGCGAATGGGCGCTAGACGCCTGCGGAGCGGTCGTCCCGAGACGCTAACCTTCGTCATCGCGCGCTGGTTGGCGCGGCAACCTCGCAAAGCCTTGTAGTAATCTTGTAGTACAATGATGAGGGCGCTCGGGCTCAACCTACCGAATCTTATTTCGCTCGGGCGGCTGTTGCTGGTGCCGCTCGCAATTTCGCTCATTCTCGATGCGAGGTACTGGGCTGCCTTCTGGATTTTTGTCGTGGCCGGCATTTCGGACGCGCTCGACGGCTTCATCGCCAAGCGCTTCGACAGGCGGACGCGACTAGGAGCACTGCTGGACCCGCTTGCCGACAAGGTGCTGCTCGTCAGCGTCTATGTCACGCTGGGCATCGCAGGCCAGATATGGGCTTGGCTCGTCGTCCTCGTCGTATTTCGCGATGTCATGATCATCGGCGGTTTTTTGCTGATCCAGGCGCTCGTGGCCCTGCCCAAACCCACCCACCCGGCATTCATCAGCAAGATCAATACGGGTGTGCAGGTCGCAATGATCGGCTATGTCCTGGCTCGCCGCGGCCTCGGCGCCGAGTTCGGCCCGGCGGATGCCCTGTTGGGCATTGTGGTTGCGGTGACTACGGTCGCTTCGGGGTTGACCTACCTCGTCCGGTGGGGCCGCATTCTCGCCCGCTCGGAACAAGTGCTGTGAGCCCGCTTACCGGCGGAAGGTTTAGAGCGCAGGGATAAATATGCAGCTCACCTTCGACTTGCCCCACCGCATTGCCTCGAGCCGGGCCGATTTCTTGACCTCTGACAGCAATGTCGCGGCGGTTGGTTGGATAGATCGATCACCCGATTGGCCATCCCGAGCTCTCGCGCTGTATGGGCCAGCCGGCTGCGGCAAGACACACCTAGTCAACCTCTGGTGCGCCCAGACGTCAGGTATCGCCATAGCCGGGCAAGTGCTCACCGATGAAATCGTGGCCCGTCTTGCCTCGGAGCGCCGGTTTCGGATCGCGATCGATAATGCCGATCGCGCCTCCGAACTCCCCTTCCTCCACCTCTTCAATTTCTGCCTGGAGAATCGAGGTCTCGTTTTACTCGCCTCTCGTCGCCCGCCCACGTCGCGGCGGGTCATGCTAGCTGATCTCGATTCACGGTTGCGAGCGGTGCTGGCCATCGGAATCGGGCTGCCCGACGACGCGCTCCTCGAGGCGGTTCTCGTCAAGCACTTTGCCGATCGTCAGCTGCGCGTCGCGCCGGGGGTGGTCGCGCATCTGATCCGCCACATGGAACGGTCATTCGTCGCGGCCGCCGAGATGGCAGCGCGGCTCGATCTGATTTCGCTGCGCGACCGGCGCGCAATCACCGTCCCGCTAGCGCGCCAGGTTCTGCTCGAAGCGGAACTTCACTTTCCGCCTAACAGAGATGCCGGCGTCACGTAGCCTGTCAGCTTGTGCCGCGAGTAGCCAAGAGTTGACCAGTCCGGGGCAACCGCGAAGCTGGCGCAGGCAGCAGTCGGAAATTTGCCGGAGGCAAGAGCTTGGAAATCTGGCGAATCATTGTCGGCGAGCGCGACAGCCAGCTCCTGCAGCCCGGGATTATGTCCGATGAGCAATACGTTGACATCGGCGGACTTGAGCCGTCGCAGCCGCGCTGTCAATTTTGCGGAGGAAGCGAGATACAGCTCGTCCTCGATCAGGGTACGCGGCCGAGTTGCGCACTCCGAGAGAACCAGGTCGAGGGTTTCGCGAGTCCGCCGGGCGCTCGAACACAGGACAACGTCGATCGGGCCGAGCTTGGTCGCGAGATATTTGCCGAGCTGCCGCGCCGCCTCACGCCCGCGCCGGCTCAATCGCCGCTCGTGATCCTCGACATCCTCTTTGGCGCTCGACTTCGCGTGGCGCAGCAAGTGCAAAGTGTTCATCTCAGGCCTCTTCGCCGAGCGGCGGCCGGATCGGAGATCGGAATATGCGAAGCAACTTTGCACGAATTACCTCGATGCGCCATGTCGGCTCCACCGCATGGGCTTTGATGAGCGCGCAAAAGCGCAATGACATGACACCCTTTCACGCCAAAGATAGAGTTCTCGTCGATCCGATCCCCACCAGCTCCTTCGGAGAGCAGTAGTGAGCACGAGCGTCCAGCCAGTCGAGATCGCGTCGGTCGATTGCCATTCCGCGGCACGCTTTATCAATCGCGAGCTTTCCTGGCTCTCTTTCAACGAGCGGGTGCTGGCCGAAGCCGACAATTTGCGCCATCCGCTGCTCGAACGGCTGCGCTTCTTGTCGATCTCGGCAAACAATCTCGATGAATTCTACATGGTGCGGGTCGCCGGGCTGAAAGGCCAGTTTCTTGCCGGCATCAAAACGTTGAGCCAAGACGGGCTGACCCCGGCTCAACAGCTTGAGGCAATCAGGCAGAGGGCTGGCAAGCTGATGGCCGACCAGCAAGTCACTTGGCTCGCATTGCGCCGGCAGCTCGACGAAGCCGGGATCAGCGTCGTCGATCCAACGGAGCTGAAACCAAGAGATCGCGAGTGGCTCGAGGACCGTTTTATGGCCGAGGTCTTCCCGGTCTTGACGCCGCTAGCGCTCGACCCGGCCCACCCATTTCCGTTCGTGGCCAATCGCGGCTTCGGCTTGGCGCTCGAGCTCGAGCGCGTGAGCGATAGTATCCGTCTTCAGGCGTTAACCCTGATACCTCCCTCCATCGACCGATTCGTTCGTTTGCCAGGCAACCGGATTCGGTTCCTCCCAATAGAACAAATGATAGCGCTCTTCCTCGACCATCTGTTCCCGGGTTTTGCTGTCGTCGCTCAGGGCGTTTTTCGACTGCTACGAGACAGCGAGGTTGAGATAGAGGAAGAAGCCGAAGATCTGGTTAGGCTCTACGAGACCGCGTTGAAGCGACGGCGCCGCGGCCATGCCATCCATCTGGCGGTCGATTCGCCTATGCCAGCCGATCTCAGGCGATTTCTGATGGAGAAACTCGATGCCGCACCACCGGACGTGTTTGCGACGGACGGCATCCTTGGTCTAAACGACACCGAGCAGCTCATCGTCGACGAGCGCCCAGATCTGGTGTTCACCCCTTACAATGCGCGCTTTCCGGAACGAATCCGGGATTTCGGCGGGGATTGTTTTGCGGCGATTCGCCAGAAGGACATTATTGTTCACCATCCTTACGAGAGCTTCGATGTCGTTGTTCAGTTCGTGAGGCAGGCCGCGCGCGATCCCGCAGTCGTGGCGATCAAGCAGACGCTTTATCGCACAAGCGAGGACAGCCCGATCGTGCGCGAGCTCGCCGCCGCGGCCGAAGCCGGCAAATCAGTCACGGCGCTGATCGAATTGAAGGCGCGTTTTGACGAGGAGGCGAATATCCGCTGGGCTCGCGATCTCGAGCGCGCTGGCGTGCAGGTCGTCTACGGCTTCTTGCAATTAAAAACCCACGCCAAAGTGTCCTTGGTGGTGCGGCGCGAGAGTGGTCAGCTTTGCTCATATGTCCACTTCGGCACCGGGAATTACCATCCGTACACGGCCAAGGTTTACACGGACCTGTCGTTCTTCACCTGCGATCCGGCGGTGTGTCGCGACGCGGCACGCTTATTCAATTTCATGACCGGTTATGCCAGCCCCGCCAGCCTCGAAAAGATCGCGGTCGCACCGCTGACCCTCCGGGCGCGCCTGGGGGAACTGATCGAAGCTGAGATTGAAAATGCAAAGCGTGGGAAACCGGCGCAGATCTGGGCAAAAATGAACGCGCTTGTGGATCCGGCCGTCATCGACTTCCTCTATGAGGCTTCGCAGGCGGGTGTGAGCATCGATCTGGTGGTACGAGGGATCTGCTGTTTGCGGCCGGGGATCCCCGGCCTTTCCGAAAACATTCGCGTCAAGAGCATCATCGGGCGGTTCCTCGAGCACGGCCGAATCGTTTGCTTCGGCAACGGGAGCAAGCTGCCCTCCGATCGGGCCACGGTATTCATCAGCTCGGCAGATTGGATGCCGCGCAATTTCGACGGCCGCGTCGAGGCGCTGGTGCCGATTGAAAACCCGACAGTTCACCGCCAAGTGCTGGACGAGATTATGGTAGCGAATTTTCGCGATACCCTGCAGAGCTGGAGCCTGTCGTCTACCGGGGATTACGAGCGTGTGCCGGCTGATGAAGACGGCTTCTCCGCCCACACGTATTTCATGACGAACCCGAGTTTGTCGGGGCGCGGCAAGGCGATGAGGCGAGGCCACCCGAGGCTCGTTGTGCGCTGAGCGGATGTCCGACCCCGATCCGCTGACCGCGACCGAACGCATCGGCGTCATTGATCTCGGCTCGAATTCGCTTCGCCTCGTCGTTTTCGAGCGACTCGGCGCCGCGCTTATTCCGCTGTTCAATGAGAAGGTTATGTGCGGTCTGGGGCGCGGGATTGCTTCGACCGGACGCCTTAACCCCGAGGGGGTTTCGTTGGCGCTGGTCAATCTGGGCCGCTTTGTCGCTTTCGCCCGGGCCATTGCGGTCGATCACCTAGCTGTGCTCGCGACCGCTGCCGTGCGCGACGCAAGCGACGGCGGAGCCTTTGCCGCCGAGGTCGAACGCCGCTGCCGTGTAAGGGTCAAGATAATCGACGGCGCGGAGGAGGCTAGGCTCTCGGCCGCCGGGGTACTGGCCGGGATACCGGACGCCGATGGAATTGTCGCCGATCTAGGCGGGGGAAGTGTGGAGCTCGTTCGCGTTGGATCGGGCACACGAGCCGATATGGCCGGCGCTACTGGGCAGATGGCCGAGGGGGTCAGTCTCCCGCTGGGACCGCTTCGCCTTGCCGAATTCGGTGACCGCCCGAAAGGTCTTTCCGAGACAGTCGAGCGGGCTCTCGCCGGCGCTTCAATATTGCGCGCGGCGGCCGGAAAAAAATTGTACTTGGTCGGCGGAGCGGCACGGGCCATCGCTCGGTTGCACATGGAGCACACGCAATACCCGCTCCATATCATTCACCGGTACACAATTTCGCGACGGGAGGCCGAAGGCTTCCTGGATATCATCGGCAGGCAGTCCCGAAAATCTCTTGAAAGAATCACCACGATCTCGCGCAAGCGTCTCGACGTGGTGCCGCTCGCGGCCCTGGTACTGCGCAAGCTGATCACCCTTGTAGGACCGCAGAGCGTCGTATTCTCCGCCCTTGGCCTACGAGAGGGTTATGCCTACGGACTGATTCCCGCAGAGGAGCGGACATCAGATCTGCTGATCGCCAGCTATATTGCGGTCGGCCAGCGGCAGAGCCGATTTCGCCTCGACGGCGATCGGCTCCAGCAATGGACGGCGCCACTTTTCGCCGACATCTCGCAAACGGCTAATCGCCGTCGCCGGGCCACATGCTGGCTCAGCGATCTGGCGTGGAGCGAGCATCCTGATTACCGCGCGAGGCAAGCCTTCATCAGGAGTTTGACATTGCCGTTCGCCGGCAGCACCCACTCAGATCGGGTTTTTGTCGCGACCGCCTTGCATGCCCGGTACGGCGGCTCGCCTGACGACCCGATAAAAGAGCCTACTCGGCACCTACTAGACGAGCGCGCGACGCAAGAGGCGCGGACACTTGGTCTTGCATTGCGTCTCGCCTACACGTTGTGCGCCGGCACGATAGAACTCCTTTCCGAGCTGGGGCTCGACTGCTCGGATGACGTCCTTGCGCTTAATGTTCCGTCCGAAAGCAGCTTGTTTGTCGGTGAAACCGTCCAGCGCCGTTTCGACGCGGTTGCCCGCTCGCTTGGCGTGGCCGCGAAGATCAGACATCGCGAAACGAGTTTGGCGGCCGGAAAATAGGCTGGTCAGGGGCGTGGACCGCCTAAACATGATAGGCAATTCGGCCGAGCGCGCGGGCGCCATTCTCGAAATCGATCTCGAGGGTATCGTAGCGAATTGGCGCTTTTTGGCGCGCCGGGTAGAGCCGGCGGAATGTGCGGCAGTCGTCAAGGCCGACGCCTACGGCTTAGGCGCCCGACAAGTAGCGCCCGCCTTGGCCGCAGCCGGATGCCGGCAGTTCTTCGCCGCCACCATCGAGGAGGGGATCGCGCTTCGCGGCGTCCTACCCAAATCGGCCGAGATTGCCGTCCTGAACGGTCTGTTACCGGGTTGCGAAGAAGACTTTACCGAATTCCGCCTCGTTCCGGTCCTTAATGATCCGGGGCAGATCGCCGAATGGCGATTGGCCGCTTCGCGCCGGGAAGCACCGGCTATCCTGCACCTCGATACCGGCATGGCTCGCCTCGGCTTGACCATCAGGGAATTCGACGAACTTGCCGATGTGTTGTGCGACCTCGATCCGATTCGATGGCGTGCAGTGATGAGCCATCTCGCCTGTTCGGACGAACCACGGCATCCGCTCAATCACATCCAACTCGAGCGCTTTGCAGCTGCGCGACGGCGCCTCCCCCACTTGCCCGCCAGTCTTGCTGCGTCCTCCGGCGTGTTTCTCGGGCCGCAGTTTCACTTTGACTTCGTGCGCCCCGGCGCCGCGCTCTATGGCGTCAACCCGCAACCGGGCGGCCCCAATCCTATGCGTCAGATCGTCCGGCTGAAGGGCAGAATTCTGCAAATACGCGACGTTGACCGGGGTGAAGCGGTTGGCTACGGTGCCGCCCATGTCATGGGCTCACCGGGGCGCCTTGCAACCGTCGCGGTGGGCTATGCGGATGGCTGGCTCCGCTCCGTGAGTCAGCGAGGCACGGGCCGCATCGGCGGTAGGCGAGTGCCTCTCCTCGGTAGAGTATCGATGGATTTGACCGTTTTCGATGTATCGGACGTCGATCCGGCGCTTGCGCGTCCCGGCAGCTTTATCGAGTTGCTGGATGAGGATTACGGGGTCGATGCCGCCGCGGCGGACGCCGGAACGATCGGCTACGAAGTCCTCACAGCTCTCGGTCGACGCTACCACAGGAGCTACCGCGGCTTGCCCAGCCAATGCTGAGGTTCCTCGCCGCTGTTGGCGCGGCGTTTTTGAGTTTTCTCGCCGGCACCGGCAGCCTCGCCCTATTCGCCGGAATGGCCTTGGCGACCGCGTTTAGCCCGCCCTTCTATCCGCGCGTGATCCTGCGCGAGATGGTCAACATCGGATATTTCTCACTGCCGGTCGTCGGCCTGACGGCGATCTTTACCGGGATGGTGCTGGCACTCCAATCCTATACCGGGTTCAGCCGCTTCTCCGCTGAGGGGGCAGTCGCGACGGTGGTCGTGCTGTCGGTAACCCGAGAACTCGGCCCCGTTATTAGCGGACTGATGGTAGCCGGTCGCGTCGGGGCGGCTATGGCGGCGGAGATCGGCACGATGCGTGTCACTGACCAGATCGACGCGCTCACCACGTTATCGACCGACCCGCTGCGCTACCTGGTTTTGCCGCGTCTCCTCGCCGGCGTGATCACCTTGCCGATGCTGGTGCTCGTCGCCGATGTCATCGGCGTATTTGGCGGGTATCTTGTGGGTGTATATAAGCTTGGCTTCAATCCTCAAGCTTATCTGAACGGCACCTGGCAACACCTCGAGAGAGTCGATGTCGTCTCGGGGCTCGTTAAAGCCGCGGTATTTGGCTTTATCGTCGCGCTGATGGGCTGTTATCAGGGCTATTATTCGCGCGGTGGGGCCGAGGGTGTTGGGCGAGCGACAACCTATGCTGTTGTGTCTGCCTCGATTTTGATCCTCGTAGTCGATTACTTACTTACTGCGGCGTTTTTCACACGATGACCAATATTAGCCCGGCTCAGAAGATCTCCGTCCGCGGATTGTGTAAGTCGTTCGGCCGCAACCGGGTGCTCGACAGTGTCGACATTGGCTGCGGCAGCGGCGAGAGCCTTGTGATCATCGGCGGTTCGGGTACCGGCAAATCTGTTCTGGTCAAATGCATTGTCGGCCTGCTTCGTCCCGAAGCGGGATCAATCGCCATCGACGGCATCGAGACAGTCGGCCTGCGACGCGCTGCCCGCGAGCAGCTGATGCAGAAATTCGGCATGCTGTTCCAGGGAAGCGCGCTATTCGATTCGCTCAGCGTATGGGAGAACGTCGCGTTCGGATTGATCCAAGGGCGCGGCATGGGACGGCAAGCGGCAAGAGAGGTCGCAATTGCTAAGCTTGCCGCGGTTGGCCTTGGACCCGAGGTGTCCCTGCTGCGGCCGGCCGAATTGTCCGGCGGGATGCAGAAGCGGGTCGCTCTGGCACGCGCGATCGCGGCCGAGCCGGAAATAATTTTTTTTGACGAGCCGACGACTGGTCTCGACCCTATCATGGCAGACGTGATCAACAATCTGATCGTCAAATGCGTGCGCGAGGCCGGTACCACGGCGGTTTCGATCACCCATGACATGGTCAGCGCGCGCAAGGTCGCCGATCGCATTGCCATGCTGCATCAGGGGCGCATCGTTTGGCACGGGCCGACCGCCCAGATTGATCGGTCCGGCAATCCCTATGTTGACCAGTTCATCCATGGCCGCGCCGATGGGCCGATCCAGATGAAAGTACGGGCGGCGTGAGCCGGCGATCTCAAACCCGCTTCTTTGAGGGATTTTTCGGGCTCGGCGGTCCCGCTTGCCAAACCCGGCGCGATCCGGTTCCCCCTCACCGTCCCGCGGCGCGGGTCCCTCCCTCTCGCCGCCCGCGGGTAGAGCGGTGGGGCGAGAGATCTGTCAGGACGGACAGCGCCGTCTATGACGGCATTAGGACCTAGGCGGATGCCACGGCAGCAGGCGCGTTTTGTTTGCCAACAATGCGGGGCGGTCCACGCCAAATGGACAGGCCGGTGCGAGGGCTGCGGGGCGTGGAACAGCCTAGTCGAAGAATTGCCGCAGGAGGCTCCGCCGCAAGGCCTATCCAAGGAACGTCGTGGGGGGCGCACGCTCGGCTTTGTCGGCCTGACCGGGCCCAACATGCTCCCGCCGCGCCGGCAAACCGGGATAGCCGAACTCGACCGGGTCTCCGGCGGCGGGTTTGTTCCAGGCTCTGCGGTCCTCGTAGGCGGGGACCCCGGGATTGGGAAATCGACCTTGCTGCTTCAGGCTGCCGCGGCGATCGCAACGTCGGGACGCGCCGCCTATGTTACTGGCGAGGAGGCGATCGATCAGGTTCGGCTCCGCGCTGAGCGCCTCGGTATCGCCGAAAGTCCGGTATTATTGGCCGCGGCCAGCAGTGTGCGCGACATCGTCGCGTCACTCGACAGGGATGATGCTCCCCGCCTAGTAGTCGTCGATTCGATCCAAACCATGTACCTCGACACGCTGGAGAGCGCCCCCGGTACCGTAAGCCAGGTGCGTGGGGCAGCGCAGGAACTGATACGCCTCGCCAAACGACGCGGCATTGTATTGATCCTCGTAGGTCATGTGACCAAGGAAGGTGTGATCGCGGGCCCGCGGGTTCTCGAGCACATGGTCGATACTGTGCTTTATTTCGAAGGCGAGCGCGGTCATCAGTTTCGTATCCTGCGGGCAGTCAAGAATCGCTTCGGCGCAACTGACGAAATCGGCGTGTTCGAGATGAGCGATCGTGGGCTGGTGGAGGTCCCCAACCCCTCTGCCCTCTTCCTCGCCGGTCGGCCGATGTCCGATTCCGAGGCGGAAGAAGAGGAACCGACCGGCGCGAACACCGGGCGACTCAGCGGCTCGGCTGTGTTTGCAGGGATCGAAGGGACCCGACCAGTGCTCGTCGAGGTTCAGGCCCTGATCGCCCCGGCCTTGCTCGGCACCCCGCGACGTGCCGTGGTTGGATGGGACGGAACCAGACTCGCAATGATTACTGCCGTTCTCGACGCCCGGTGCGGCCTGTCGATCGGAGCCAACGATATTTATCTCAATGTGGCCGGCGGACTGCGCATAGCCGAGCCGGCCGCAGATCTCGCAGTCGCCGCCGCACTCGTCTCAGCGCTGACCGAGACACCGGTTCCTGCCGACGCGGTCGTTTTTGGCGAAATTGCTCTATCGGGCAATGTGCGTCCAGTTGGCCACACCGAAACCCGTCTCAAAGAAGCCGCCAAGCTCGGCTTTGGCACGGCTTGGATGCCGCTGCGCCGAAGCCCGAGCGCCGGTCGCTCGCCGGCCTTCGAGCCTGGGCTGAACATCGTGGCAATCGGACATTTGAGCGAACTGGCGGCACGCCTGTCCTCCCGGCACGCGCCGCGCCGGCGAACCCTAAGAGAGATCGCACAATGAACGCCCTCGATTTCGCGATCATCGCGGTCGTCGCGCTCTCGGCGATCTTCGCTTTCGCCCGCGGTTTCGTGCGCGAGGTGCTGTCGATCATAGCCTGGGTAGGCGCAGCGGCGATCACTCTTTACGGGTTCAACCGCGTCTACGCGATCACGATGCGGTTCGTGACGACGCCGCTCTTAGCCGACCTGATTGCCGGCGCCGGGTTGTTCCTGCTCAGTCTGATCATATTGACGATAATGACTGGTTACCTCGCACGCTTTGCCGATTCCGGCGCCCTGTCACCAATAAATCGCACGTTGGGGTTGATATTCGGGCTGGCCCGCGGTGTCGTGCTCGTATCCCTCGCTTATCTCGTGGTCGATGTCAGCCTGCCGCAGAACGATCGGCCTCCGTGGATCAAGGAGGCGAAGAGCGAGCGCTTCCTCGCAAAAGGGGCGGATTTGCTGCGGACCGCGTTGCCCGAATCGCTCCAGGTCAAGAGCACCGGCGTCGCCGACGACGCGCATCGCGCGCTCGAGCGGGCGCAAGAGGCGCAGAAAGCCATGCGCGCCTACTCCAGTCCCGGAGCCTCCTCCACGGCAAAATCCGGCCAGGAAGCGGCGCCGAGTTATAAGCCCGGTGATCGAAGCGACATGGACCGGCTGATCAAGAGCACGCGATAGCAGGCTTGCGTGCTGCCGGCTGGCATTCGGTTTGTGAATTAATTATGTAACGTGCTCCGAAAGGAGGATCGCCGATGTCGACGATCGATCCCCTGGACGCGGAGCACTTCCACGACGAATGCGGTGTGTTCGGGGTATATGGCCACCCTGATGCGGCGGCGGTGGCAGCACTCGGGATGCACGCGTTGCAGCACCGCGGCCAGGAGGCCGCGGGTATCGTAGCCTACGACGGTGAACAATTCAGCGCGCATCGCGGACAGGGCCTCGTCAGCGACAATTTCAGCTCCAAGGAAGTGATCGGCCGCTTGCGTGGCAGTGCTGCAATCGGCCATGTCCGATATGCTACGACCGGCGAGGTTGCGCTACGCAACGTGCAGCCGCTGTTCGCCGATTTCGAATTCGGCGGGCTCGCCATCTGCCACAACGGTAATCTGACAAACTCGTATCAGCTGCGGCGCCAACTCGTTCGCCGCGGCAGCCTTTTCCAGTCGACGAGCGACACCGAGGTCATCGTCCATTTGATTGCGACGTGCCTCAAAGACACCGTCGTCGACCGGTTGACCGATGCCTTGCGGCAGGTCCAGGGCGCCTATTCCCTCGTGGCTCTCTCGCAGAACGAGGTGATCGGTGTGCGCGACCCGCTCGGGGTGCGGCCGCTGGTTCTCGGCCGGCTTGGCCAAGCCTGGATCCTAGCCTCCGAAACCTGCGCGCTGGACATCATCGGCGCCGAGTTCGAACGCGACATCGAGCCGGGTGAAATCGTCATCATCGGTGCGGGCGGTCTCCGTAGCGTGATGCCGTTCGACCACCGCGAGAGCCGCTTCTGCGTGTTCGAGCACATCTACTTCGCCCGGCCCGACAGCATCGTCGAGGGCACGAGCGTCTATGAGGCCCGCAAACGGATCGGCCGTGAACTCGCCCGAGAGAGCCACATCGATGCCGACATCGTCGTCCCGGTTCCTGATTCCGGAGTGCCGGCGGCGATCGGTTATGCCCAGGAATCGGGATTGCCTTTCGAACTGGGGATCATCCGTAACCATTACGTCGGGCGGACCTTCATCGAGCCGACCGATCAAATCCGCCACCTCGGCGTCCGACTGAAGCACAATGCCAGCCGGGCGGATCTGAAAGGCAAGCGGGTCATTCTAGTCGACGATTCGATCGTGCGCGGCACGACGTCGATCAAGATCGTGGAGATGGTGCGGCGCGCCGGCGCGACTGCTGTCCATATGCGTATCTCCAGCCCGCCGACCAGCCATCCCTGCTTTTATGGAATTGCCACGCCGGAGCGCGACCAGTTGCTCGCAGCGCGCTTCGATGTCGCGGGGATGGCCAAATTCATCCGCGCCGACAGCCTGGCGTTTCTGTCAATCGACGGCCTCTATCGGGCGATGGGAGAACCTCGGCGCGACCGCCTCGCGCCGCGTTTCTGCGATGCCTGCTTCACCGGCGACTACCCGATCCCGCCGACCGACGCCGACAACGGCAAAGTTTCCGTGCAGCTTTCACTGCTCGCGGCGCCGGCTTGAAATGCTGGGGCGGACTGATGCCCGGGCACATGCAGTGCGGCAAACTCTCAGGCAAAATCGCTCTGATCACCGGTGCCTCGCGGGGGATCGGCGCCGCAGTGGCATTACGGTTCGCCGCGGAAGGCGCGCACGTCGTGCTAGCGGCGCGCACTGTAGGCGGACTGGAAGAGCTCGATGACGCGGTCCGCGCCGCCGGTGGCAGCGCCACGCTCGTCCCAGTCGATCTGCGCGATTTCATCAAGATCGACGAACTTGCCGCGAGGATCCTGGACCGCTGGGGCCGGCTCGACATTCTCGTCGGCAATGCCGCCGAGTTCGGCACCTTTTCTCCCCTCGGTCACATCGACCCTCGCACATGGTCGGAGGTCATAGACCTCAACCTGACCGTGAACTGGCGCCTAATCCGGGCGATGGATCCACTGCTTCGCGCCGCGCCCGCGGGACGTGCCGTCTTTGTCACATCGGGCATCGCGCGCGGCGTGCAGCCCTATTGGGGCCCTTACGCAGTCAGCAAGGCCGGCCTTGAAATGCTCGTCAGAATTTACGCGGGCGAAATCACCAAGACGCGGGTGCGAGCCAACCTCATCGATCCCGGGATTGTCCGCACCAGGCTGCGCGCCCGCGCCTTCCCAGGTGAGGATCCAGCCCGCTTGCCGCCACCTGAAAGCATTGGCGACGCCTTTCTCGACCTCGCCGTACCAGAATGCGCCCGCAACGGCGAAATCCTCAATGTTGGGGATCGGATTCAGCGGGCGTAAGGATTTCTGCCTTTACGCAGCATCATGCGAATCGGGGTGCCAGGAAACGCGAATTCCCGCCGCAGCGAATTTACCAGGTATCGTCGATAATTATCCGGCAGCTCGCCGGGTTTTGAGGCGAACAAGGCGAAGGTGGGTGGCCGAGTATTCACCTGGGTGATATAGCGCAGCCTCAGCCGCCGACCCTCAACGAGTGGCGGCGGATGGCGCTGTTGGACCGCCTCGAGCCAACAGTTGAGATCGGCTGTCGCGACCCGCCGGTTCCACACTTTGTCGGCCGCCGACACTGCCGTCATCATCGAATCGAGACCGAAGCCGGTCAGCCCCGCGACCGCGACGACAGCAAGGCCCTGAAGCTGTGGCAGCGATACCGATACACGCTCGCGAAGATCCTTGAGCAGAGGTCCGGTCTCTTCTACGAGGTCCCATTTGGTGGCTGCCAACACCAGCGCACGCCCCTCGTCTTCAACGAGCCTCGCGATCGTCAGGTCCTGCCTCTCGAGTGGCTGTAAGGCATCGATCACCAGGATGATCGCCTCGGCGAAACGGATCGACCGCAGCGCATCGGCCACCGAAAGCTGCTCGAGCGTACCCTCGACTCGCGGCTTGCGACGCAATCCCGCCGTATCGACAAGTCGGAAAGGACGGCCTTGCCAGATCCAATCGACGGCGATCGCGTCGCGGGTGATCCCGGCCTCCGGGCCGGTCAGCATTCGCTCGTCGCCAATCAGGCGATTGACCAATGTGGATTTCCCAACGTTCGGTCGCCCGACGATTGCGAGCTGCAGGGCGTTCGCCGGCTCACTCGGCGTCAACTCGGCCCCCCGACAGAATGGCTCCAGTCGCTCGTAGAGTTCGGCCAAACCCTCCCCGTGCTCCGCCGAGACCGGCACCGGATCACCGAGACCGAGACGGTAGGCTTCGCCGATCGCAGACAGCGCCGAGCGGCCTTCCGCCTTGTTCGCCAGCAACACCACGGGTTTGCCCGAGCGCCGCAACCAATCGGCGAAATGGCGATCAGCCTCGGTGATGCCCTCGCGGGCGTCGATCACGAGGAGCGCGACGTCGGCGTCGGCCAGTGCGCGCTCCGTTTGCGCCTGCATGCGCCCAGCGAGGGACCCCGGCGCGGCCTCTTCGAGCCCGGCGGTATCCATCACCCGGAAGCTCAGATCGGCGATCCGCCCCTCGCCCTCGCGGCGGTCCCGGGTCACACCCGGAGTGTTGTCGACGAGCGCCAAGCGCCTGCCGACAAGCCGGTTAAACAGGGTGGACTTCCCGACATTGGGGCGGCCAAGTATCGCGACCGCAAAGCTCATCGACGGCGCCTCGCGACGGCTATCGAATTAGCGGTAGGCGGACAGGCTGGCGTCGTCGGTCAACACATAGAGAGAGTTGTCGGCGATCACCGGCCCGAGATAGCCACCCGCCGCCATTTGCTCGCGACCGAGCGGCTCGCCGGTATAGGGAGACACGGATATGGCGTCGCCGTCCGACGACAACACGATCAGCCGATCGCCGCCCAGGACCGGACCGGCCCACGTGATCGGATCCTTCCTTTTCTTCTCGTCCTGGTAGCTCGGGAACCGGCGTACCCAGCGAATCTTGCCCTCGTTGCGGGTAAGGCAAACCAAATCATTGTCATTCGACAGCACATATACATAGTCGCCGGCCACCCACGGGCTATGGATGCTGCCGAAGTCTTTCTCCCACGCGCGCTCTCCGGATCTCAGATCGATCGCCGCGATGCGCCCGCTATGGCTCGCGGCAAACACCCGGCCCCGATCAAGGACCGGGCGCCCACGGATGTCAGCCAAGCTTGAAACGGCATTAACACTCCGGGTATTGGAGAAGTTGTCCGACCACAGCGGCCGGCCATTTTCCACCGCCAACGCGTAGAGTTCGCCCGACGAATACGCCGCCACGACGACCTCGCCTTCGACCGCGGGGCTCGCGCTCCCCAACAAACTGGCCGTTTCCGGGATTGCATTTTGGTTCCACAGCCGCCTCCCGTCATCTGCGGCAAGGACGACCAGCTCGTTGTCGACCGTAACCACAAAGACACGTCCATCCGCAACGGTCGGCCCGCTGCGCACCGGCGCGGCGACGCTGGTCTTCCATATCACTCTGCCATCTGCTGGATCGAGTGCCAGGACCTGCGCGTAGCCGGTCGAGACGTAGAGACGATCGTTCCAATAGGCAACACCGCCGCCAAACGAATTACCGCGCTCGTCTTCGGGCTTGAGATCGAGTTGCCACAGACGGTTGCCGTTCGCAGCATCGACCGCGCTGATCTGGACACCCCCGTCCATAGCGTAGACCCGACCCTTGGCTACTACCGGCTGGGACAACACTCGGGTGTACCGGGACGCGCCCTCGCCGATTCTCGTGCGCCACGCCTGGATGAGCCGGTCGGGCAGCGAGAGGTGTTGCATCGCATGGTTCGGGTATCCCCCGGGCTCAGGCCATTCAGCGTTGACCGCGGGCGGCGGCAAGGTGATCGGGATCTTTGTGAGATCCGGGTCGGGTTCGAGCTGCCGCTCGAAACTCAGGACAGAGATACGTTCGCCCGGTAAGGGCTGCTTTTTATCCCCGAACAAGCCGCACCCGGCGAGCCCGAGTGAGGCCAACAACAGCAACGCAATGGCGGATTGGATCATCGGTAATCGAAAAGCACTGCAGCGGTACCTATCACATCGAATGGATCACCCGAGCACCCGCCTAGGAAGCAAGGGCCGCCACTATTTCGGCGGCGCGGGTCCGCATCCCTTGCGGTGCCGCGAGATCGTCGGCAAGTGTCTTGTAAACCTCTAGAGCACCGCTCTTGTCTCCGGCTTTGAGCCGAACCGCCGCGGTCAGCTCGAGGGCGGTGGAGCGCCACGGATTGCCGGGGGAGGTCAGAGGGGCCAGGCGATCGATGACTGAATGCGGATCGCCGTCAGGCATCGCTTGCATCGCCGAGAGCAGCGTAGCGAGTTCGCGAAACACGGGGGCGACCCCACCCGTCGAAGCGATGCGATCATAGGTGGCGGCAGCCCCCTTCCGATCACCCGATTTCGCCTGCAGCTCGGCTTCCTCGAAAGCGGCAAGCGTGGCGTATCCCCCGCCTTCCTTCGCAATCTCAGCGAACACCTTAGCGGCTTCCGCGTCCTTTCCCTCGCGGACGATGGAAAGGGCTGCGGAATAGCGCATCGACTGCGCACGACGCTCGGACAGTTGGTGATCGCGCCACGCCACGATCCCGCCGGCCGCCACCAAGACGAGCGCCACCAAGGCTACAATGTGGCGCCGATAACGCGTCCAGAGCTTCAGCAGATTGTCTCGACGGAGCTCTTCGTCGATTTCGCGGAAAATGTCGCTCACAAGCGTCCCGGTCGGCCCCGGCTAACCGAGCTCACCATAGCCGCTCGTTCGAGCGGAAGCAAACCAGCCGATAACGGCCACGACTTCGCTTCCGTGTGCATCCCGCATCAGACGCCTGGACGCCGCCACGGAAATCGTGAACACTATGTGACAGCGGCAAACGGCGATGGTTAGTGATGAGCCGGAAAAGTGCGACGGTGCTGGCGCTCGCGGATTTTCGGGCGAAGCATCGAACGCTGTATTTCACCCGCCACGAACTCAATCAACTTCTCAGGCTTTATAGTCGGCATGTCGCCCGCGGCGTCTGGCGTGACTATGCGATCGATCACCGGGACGGCATGGCGCTGTTCTCGGTTTTTCGCCACACCCACGAAGCTCCTGTCTACAGCATCGTCAAGACAGCCGCGGCTCAGACCCGCCCTGCCGAGTTCATCGTGCAGAGTGGGCTGCAAAAGCTGCGCGCCGCGCACAGCCTTTCGGAGGCCCTGGAGTTTTTCCAGGCATCGCTCAGCTTGGTAATTGCGGAGCCCGGCTGATACCACCGACCGCGCTCAGGCGCCGCGACGCATCGGCCGTCGCTATTCCGTCGGCGGCCGGAGTTTCGGTCACTCGGCGGCGAGGAATGCGACCTCCACCCGGCCAATCGGACCGAAATCGGCAACGATCCGTGCGCCGCGTTTCGTGAACACCATGCCGGTCCACGACCCGGTCGTCACGAAGGCTCCGGCTGTTGTCCCACCCCGACCGCTCATCAGATTGACGAAATCGACGAGCGCCGCGATTGGATCGCGTGCAGCGCCGCCAGCACTGTCGGCAAAAGGTTCACCATCTTCGGTGACGGTGATGCGGGTACCGCCGAGATCCAACTTTTCCCAGTCAGGCACCGCTGCCCCGTAAATCAGCCCGCCATTCGCGAAATTGTCCGCGAGGATGGAGAGCCGATCGAGCGAGCGGAAATCCGCATAGCGGGAATCGACAACTTCGATGGCCGGATGCAGCGCCGCGCCCGCGACGACCTCGGCGCGATCGTAGGCTGCGGCGCGCGGCGGAAGACCACGGCCGAGCCGAAAGGCGATCTCAGCTTCGATGCCGATGAGCCTCAGCTCCCTGGCATCGTAGGATGCCGGGCTCGAACGGATCATTTTCGCCCAGATCGGGGCGCAGTATGCGGCGCTTCCGGCCGATGCCGCGCCGACCTTCCAGCCGCCGATCGTCTCACCGAGCTGGCGGGTGACTGCTTCCTGGATTTCATAGGCATCGGCGTCCGACTGTGGCCGGCAGTGCGGCGGCAATTCGTCCAGCGGCGGCCCGCCCCGCGCCGCGCACAGCAGGCGGGCGGTCTCTTCGCAGTGCTCCTTGAGCATTTGACTGTCCTCGGTTCGAGCGTCTTTGTCCGATGTTACGCCGCCGGCGCGACCTCGGACAGTACCGAGCCGAGATACGCCACGGCCGCGGCGACGCCGCCGGAGCGGTGCGGAATCCCGGCGCGGTGCAATCCCATCTCGACTCCCGCCAACGTGCCGCACAGCATCAAATCGTTGAAGTGCCCGAGATGGCCGATGCGAAACACCTTGCCCCGAATTTTGCCGAGGCCGGTGCCGAGCGACATGTCGAAGGCTTCGAGGATGATTTCGCGCAGGCGATCGGCGTCGAAACCGTCGGGAACGAGGATTGCGGTCAGCGAATTGGAATGCTCGCGCGGATCGACGCACAGCACTTCAAGACCCCACCCGGCGACCGCCCGCCTTGTCGCCTCGGCATGGCGGGCGTGGCGGTGGAACACCGCCGGCAGCCCCTCTTCCTCGAGCAGCATCTTCAACGCCTCGCGCAGCCCGAACAACAGGTTCGTCGCCGGCGTGTAGGGGAAAAAGCCGGTGCGGCCGGTTTCCAGCATCGCTTCCCAATCCCAGTAAGCGCGCGGCAGCCGCGCTGTCTTATGCGCGGCGAGCGCCTTTTTCGAAACCGCGTTGAAGCCCAGCCCCGGCGGCAGCATCAGCCCCTTCTGCGAGCCGCCGACCGTAACGTCGACCTTCCATTCGTCGTGGCGATAGTTGATCGAGGCGAGCGACGAGATCGTGTCGACCATGAACAGCGCCGGGTGGTGCGCACGGTCGATCGCCTTGCGGATCTCGGCGATCCGGCTGGTCACCCCAGTCGAAGTCTCGTTGTGCACGACGCAGACCGCCTTCAGCCGATGCTCGCGGTCCGCCGTCAGTTTTTCTTCGACAAGAGCAGGATCCACCCCGTGCCGCCAGTCGCCCGGCACGAACTCGACTTCGAGCCCGAGCCGGCCCGCCATCTGCCGCCAGAGCGTCGCAAAATGACCGGTCTCGAACATGATCACATGGTCGCCCGGCGACAATGTGTTGGACAGCGCCGCCTCCCACGCCCCGGTCCCGGAGGACGGGTAGATGACGACGGCGTCGTCGGTCTGGAACACCCGCTTCATGCCGGCGACGACCTCCCGACCGAGCGCCGCGAATTCCGGCCCGCGATGGTCGATCGTCGGCATCGCAATCGCCTGCAGCACCCGGTCGGGCACGTTCGTCGGCCCGGGGATCTGCAAAAAATGGCGGCCGGTATGCGCAGGGGTTGTGTTTTTCATCGCGACGGGTTCCTTGCTCCTCGGCAGGCCGAGTGTGGGCGCGAAATGCGATGCCGGCAAGGCATGCGGTCGTAAGATCCGGGCGCGAGCAACGGATGCGGTCCGGCTCGATTGGCGCAGGCCTCGCCACGGCGCGCCTCCGTCCACCTGTTTCTGCTGGAAATTTTACAGGCGCCCCCATTCCCAACCCATCCCGGCGCTATCGTGAGCGCCAGGCTCTCGCGTCTCAGGCTACGATGCAAATGCGGCGGATTTAGCGCCGGCTTGGGCAGCGGGCTTATGTCGCGGAAAATAGGGGTGCTGATGGTGCGGCTGCCGATCGCGGCAGCGATCTTGCTGATGTACGGACACTCGGCAAAGGCCGTACTACTTTGGAACTGGAGTTATAGCGGCGCCGGAGTTTCCGCCTCCGGCACCTTCACGACGAACGACGCGCCGGGAGAGGCCGGTGTCGTTCTCGGCCGCCATGGCCGTAGCCGAGCGCGGCGTCTCTCATGCTTGCGGGTCTCGTTGGTCTCATCGGCTTCGGCCGGATCTTTCAGCGCGCGCACATCTCGCGCCTTCGCCCTCGAATAGGGAAGCATGGCCTCGAGCCGCGAGTTAACTACCGAGTGAAGCGGCCTGCCAATGCTATCGCCCGGCGAACCCCAATTTTTGCGCACCGTGTGTGACCCACCCCACACTTGGAGCGGGTTTGATGCGGATATGCTGAGCTAGTGCCGTTGCCGATGGAAATCGGCCCAAGATGACCGTCGACACGGTTCTGAGCAACGCCTGTCAGACGAGAGGAAGCCATGAAGAACCCCTTCACGATCATTGGCATTGTGGTCGGATTAGTACCCAGCCTCATTGGCGGAGCATTGGCGGGCACTGCCCCCGCTTTCTCCTTTATGATCGTCAATTACGGAAGTGGGCTGTGCCTCGAACCCAGTGGCAGTGGTTTGGGCGACCCGATCCTGCAACAACCCTGCGACAGCAACTGTCCGGCCCAGATCTGGGGCGCGAGCGGTGCCACCGCGACCCAGTACCTGATCTCGAATAAGGTGCACGCCACGCATTGTCTGGACGTCCGCGATGGTGTCAATGCCGACCGGACCGTCGTCCAGCAGTGGTCCTGCGACATACAAGCCCACTCCATGAGGTGGCAATTCTCTACCCTTGTTCCGGACCATTTCTTCAAACTCGTCTCCGCTATCGGGTCACGGTGTCTGGACGTCGCCGGGGGCTCGCTCGAGCCCGGCGCGAAGATCCAGATCTACAGGTGCACGCAGGCCAACACGAACACAGCACAGATCTGGGAAACCAGGCCAATCCACGGAGCTCAAGTGAGCGCAGACACACCGCGCAAAGGACGGTGACCGAGTTCCATCTAGGACTGCCGCGCCGCCGCCTGCCCACGCCCGCTCGCGGCGGCGCCAATTCCCTTATCGGCTGCGGTCCGGCATCCGACCCGGCACCGCGACACGGCGAGAGCCGAAGGCAGTTGCCGTCGATCGCTTCGGTCAGCCCACGCTCAAGTCGCCGCGTCTCTCATCCGTCAGACCATCGAATTTCAAGACTTTCGGCAATTCCACTTGCCCCTTGCCGGTCAAGGGTTAAGTTATCCGATCCCTTCCGGCCCCCCTCCGAGCAGGCCCGGTGCACCGTGTCGGCGTCACTTAGGACGGTCCTGACGCCATTTCAACACGGTTTTGCGCCGTTTCCGTGCAACGGGAAACAAATCGTTAACGATATAATGCGTCGTATAGGTGAATTTTGTGCCTTGAAATTGGGTCGGTGGCGACACATTATCACCACCCCACCTGTGGAAGTTGGGGAAAGCGCGACATATCTTGACCCGAGGAGAGAGCCATGACCCAGACAGCCGCCCCGCGCCGATGCCCCCTTTCGCCAAACCGCCTCAGGAGGTGAATAAGTTTTGTCTTGGCGCGGCTCCTATCTGAGGGACGCCCGCAGCCATTCTGCTCCTCTGTGCGCGACTTGGGGAACAAACGGGCGCACGAGCTGAGTAGATCACAGAAAGGGAGTGACCGTGCAATGACCCAAAAAGTTCGCCTCAATCTACAGGTTTCGGAGCAGCTCAACTCCGACTTGGAAGAGATGGCGCAAAGCACCGGCAGCAACCGGACGGAGGTGATTCGGCAGGCGCTGGCGCTGATGAAAATCGCCCATAAGGCAAGGCAGGAGGGGCGGCATATAGGGCTGGTATCCGACCCCGCCAAATTAGACACCGAGCTGGTTGGCATCCTATAAGGACGCCCGTGATTTCTCCCAAAAATGATGGAATATGCCGCCGACCCAAATTAGCGTGGACGGAGTTGTCCCCCGCGGCGAGCTGACACTTACGCGCGAAGAGCATCCCGACGAAAGAGCCGCCCGGCTCAGGCAAGAGGACAGGGCTGCAAAAATAAAAAACTGCGAAGATATTGCTATCTTTGCAGCTCTGTACCTTTCCTTGTCGGGATGGTCGTGGTTTGCTTGTATTTCGGTGTGTTTGCTTCCGCTGTCCCGCCTGAAACGCAAAGGTGGTCGCAGTCGATCTTGGCGGCCATTCTGAGCGGAACAATCTCCTTCATGGTCGGCCGGAAAATGGGGAAGTAGCGTTCCCGGAAGCGCAATAGCGGCACAAAAGCCGCACCCACCACCCGCGCGGCCGCCCGCGCCAAGCCTCACACCATCCACGGCAGGTTCGCCTGGCAGTCTTTGTACCCGTCGGGGATGTGTTGCACCAGCGTATCACTAGAAGAAAGGTTGACCAGCGAGAAATGGAGCGACAATCTTGTGGAGCAGTTGGTTGACGCCTTGTAGATCTTCACCTGGGTCTTGACCTTGGCCTTCCGGTTATAGTCCTTAATCCTGTCCTGTAGGTCAGTGTAGTGCAGCGATCTCCCGGTACTGCTCTCGGCAACCCAGACTTGCGTGCTCGGCCGCGCCAGTTGCGCGTTGCTGGGGGCGTAGCCATCGAGTGCGACCAGGATGATCTTTGTGTGGTCCTTGAGGCCGTCGTCGACCTCATTGGCAACCGCGCAGCCGCTCGAGTGGCCGACGATGTAAATCACGTCGCTTTTGGAGTCCTCGATCTTCTTGATTGCCTTAGCGTAATCGTTGGTTTTGGGGTTCTTGAAGGCTTTGACCGCTTTTTCGCCATCCGAGGACGCGTCTGGGTAGGGGTAGCCGTCGAACGTCACGCCAGGCTTCTGCTTTATGGCGCTATCCGTCCAGGCCTTGATATCGGGTATCGACGCCTTGTAGCCGCCGAAGAAGAGGACGTACGCGCTCATTGGGTATGACCCCGTTCAAGACTGACCGTAGATCTCAACCTTATAGCAGACACATCAACGGCACTGTGATCCGCCTCACACTTCGTGTCTTCGAATTGAAAACGAGACTTGAGGAAACTGTTGCCCTACCCCTTCCGAGGGGGATGCGACGGTATGGGAATAACGGGTCACACAGCGCACCTCGCCAGAATGTTCAGACCCGCCGCGCTCGGACTTCCGCCGTGCCGCGCTGGTTGCAGAAGGCGACGACCTGCTCGGCAGGCCGCGCCAGATTGGTCACGATGAAGCCGACACGCGGGTACAGTTCGCCCGGATGCCACTCGACCTTGGCCACGACGCGGCGTGGCTTGCTCCAGCTCTGCGCCTGAAAGGTGAAGCTGGCGTAGTACCCACGCAACTCATGCGGTGGTCGCCCGACCGGGCGTTTCAGCAGATGGCCAATCCGGCGCTGCAAGACATCGTTGGCCGGCAACCGGATCGTGTAGGCAATCTGCTCGGCTTCGAGAACCTCGTACATCTCGGGATTGGCAAAGGGCGGCGTCGCCTCGAAAGTAGAGGTGCTTCACGCTCCCCCGGTAGCGGCAAAGTTCATAGAAATGGGACCAAGAAGTGGTGGCGCAGTGGCGCGCTACACGTAGCCTTTGATAACCTACGCGATGCATGCCGAAGCTGGTTCCAAGACAAAGGGGCAACGTAGAGAGCCTGAGAGGTGTGCAAGCTCGTTTCAATCAGAGCGCCAGAATCACACATCGAGAGCTTTTTGGCTTGGACGATTAAGCTTCGACCGGGTTAAGGGGTTCGAGGTGTCGACCTACAACCGGCGCAGGTGTGGCATAAGTCACCAAAATTAGAACGTTGAATGGATTAGGCTTTTTTTTGGTGTAGAAGTTTGGTGCAGAATAATCCCATAATTTACGGCTATGCGCGGGTATCGACGGACCGCCAGAGCGTCGCCGCTCAAGTGGCGGCGCTACGAAAGCATGGCGCGGGCAAGGTGTTCCGCGAAGTTGCAAGCGGAGCCAAGACGGACCGGGCGCAGCTTCGCCGCCAGCTCGACGCCGGCGACGTCCCAATGGTGACGCGGCTCGACCGCCTAGCGCGATCCACCCGTGACCTGTTGAACAGCCTCGCCGCGATCACCGGCAAGAAAGCCGGTTTCCGATCTCCTGGCGACACATGGGCGGACACCACCACCTCGCACGGCCGGCTGATGCTGACCGTGCTCGGCGGGCTGGCGGAGTTCGAGCGCGATCTAATCCGCGCGCGCACCGGAGAAGGAAGGGCGCGCGCCGTGGCGCGCGGCGTCAAGATGGGGCGGAAACCGAAGCTGACGCCGCACCAGCAGAAGGAGGGATCAAGCGGCGCGACCAGGGCGATGAAACGCTTGCCGAGATCGGCCGCAGCTACAACGTCAGCCCGGCGACGATTTCCCGGCTTACTGCCTGAGACCGGGGCGCCCCGGCGTCATGCAACGCACAGCGAAATGCCTCACGATCATTGGTCTGGTGCTGACGCTGATAGGTGCCGGTAGCGCCACCTATGGGGTGTGGCTATCACCAGATGAAGCTGTAGAAGCCGGCGTTTCGAGACTGTCAAGCGATACGCGAGAACAGCTCTTGCAGCTTCCCGCCGTACAGAACCTCCTTCGGCAGTCACACCTTGCAATGGCCGGCTTTATCCTAATCGGATTTGGCACACTCTTACAAATCGGAGGCGTGGTTATACAGCGTGATCGACAAGACGCGGAAAACGAAACTAGCTTCCAACGAAAGCAAATTCGCGCTGCTTGGTCGCTAAACAGAATAACATTCGGTGCCGCTGTCGTGGCTCTTGGTGGGCTTGTCATATTATTTTTTACTTTGCGCGACAATCGAAAAACCATGATTGAGGATCGTCGGGCATGGATTGCAGTGCACACCGCAATTTTTCACATAGCGCCGCCTCCGAAAAATCCAGGCGATCTATTTCAAATAGCCGTGTCTTACGAGAATATAGGAAAAGAGCCCGCGTTGAATGTCTCTAAGGCCCAAGGACCATTTTTGATAACCGATTTTGTGCCTGGGTCAAACAGTTTTGAACTAAATCTGCCTCCTAACGACACGTGTTCTGAAGTCAATACGAAAATCAATATGGGCCCCGTCTGGCCAGGAACCAAGCTGGATGTCTCTCGTGGCCCTGCATTTCAGATTATCGCCGATGCTGCCTTCCTTAATACGAAAACAATCCTTGGTTATCATGGATGTTTTATGTACGAAACCTTTCAAGAAGCGCACCGCACCGCTTATTGCTTTCTTCTGGTTCCAGTCGTGGCACACCCCGCTGCTGATTGGCTGTGGCATATGTGTCCCGGAGCCTATCAGAATTTCGCCGACTAATTGCCCATTCGCGAATGGGCTGTTTTCCATAGGGCAATTTTATCCGACCTTTTCTTGAAGGCGCGCCCGATGAAAATTATGTTGGCACTCGCTACTTTCGCCTCGGCGATAATCGCTGCATGGTACTGGTTCAAGTCGAGCCGAATCAAAGTAGAAAGCGTTGCCACCGCAGAAGGCGCATCAATCAGCGATGTCCTGGAATTGCATATAATGGGCGCTCAAACAGATATTTTCACAATCCTCCATGCGCTTCGGGAGTCATCTCGTCTCAACAAACTCGCGGCGGTGTGGACAGGCGTCTCCGCGATTCTTACAGCTGTTGCGGCTGTCACCGGCCCCTTCCTGTGAAGGTGGCACGGGTTGACTGGCTCGACGCCTGCCTTGACCTCGACGAGCGTCCCTCGCTGCTCGCTGAGATGTTGAACACCACTGCCCGGCCGCACTCCAAAAAACGGCGCTTTTTCCAGAATCGATGTTTTGCGACTCTCGCTCTGCGACTGCCGCTATTCTGCTGCAAGTAAACTGCCCGGCTCGTGCAAAACGGTCACCGGGTGCCCGTCGCGGCGCCACCAATCGAGCAGTTCCTTAACGCGAAATCCGAGCCCAGCGAGCTTGTACGCGCCCTTGGTTGATGCATTGCAACCGATCCCGTCGCAATAGACGACGTAGACCTTGCTGCGGTCGAGCTGTGCGGTGGTTTCGGTACTCATCTCGCGATGCGGGAGGCTGACCGCGCCGGGGATGTGGCCAGCGGCGTATGCATCGCGGGAGCGGGGCGTCGATCACGACGATGTCGGAAAGTCCGGCTCTGAGATCAACGGACAAATCCCATGAATCGGTATGGAAGCGCAGTTTGTCTTCCATCATCGCCGCGGTTTCGCCTGGCGCGGGCGCGCCATATTCAAGAACCGCGGAAATCTCACGTGCCATGATCGCCTCCGTTTTCGAGGGCGGCTCTGGGATTGCCGACCGCCGTCAATCCCGTCGGGCGCGGCTAGTCGCCGACCTTTCCGGCTACGGCGAACCTGGCACAGTTTAGCTACGCTGGCGCCGCCCGGCCCTCCGGGTATTGCGGAAGATCGTCGATGATTTCGTACCACGGTGCCTTATACGCAACAAAGGTATGGGCTGCCGGTCGCACTCCCGGATCTTCGTCAAGCGTGGCAAGCGCAATCCCGTACCGCGACGGGGCCTTGGGATCGCGTTCCGCAATCGGAGTCCCTGCACTGAATTTATTTATAATCGGAGAGCCGCAGACGCGACAGAAGCCTCGAAAACTACCGGGCGTGGATTCGTAGAACGTCACCAGATCTTCGCCTTGCACCCATTTGAAATCGCTGATCTCGATACGGGCACGGCTGCGAAACGCGGCTCCGTGCTGTTTGCGGCACATCGTGCAATGACAGTTGCTCGGTGCGACAAGCGGGCCGTTGATCTCGAACTTGATGCCACCGCATAGACAGCTTCCGTGAAGGATGGGCATTCCAACCTCCGCATTTTGACGCTATGGCCGTAGCAGGCGTTGCCGGATCTCTAACCTTCCCGTCAAATTATCACCTTAAGTTACCCATCTCCAGAATTTATACAAATCGACCCCAGGGGTGTGCCGTTCGAGTAACTGGATGGCCGCGAGGATGTTGCTGTCGAGGTCGCCTCAACGAGCGACCGCTGAGGTGAAGGGTTTCGGATGCCGGCCCGTGGTGACCTATCCAGCCGTACTGAGGGCCGGCGTCGGAAAGCCCCCCAGGAAGGAACCCGCGGGGGCTGGTGGGGGGTCTGCCG
>Ga0126381_100000181_pt1 | contig 69246 bp, 61 predicted proteins | sample PanSoiMetPlot_28_FD_96465 | JGI IMG/M metagenome (GOLD analysis project Ga0126381, IMG submission 96465) | Tropical forest soil microbial communities from Panama - MetaG Plot_28 | ecosystem: Environmental > Terrestrial > Soil > Tropical forest > Bulk soil | place: Panama | collected 2016-02-17 | reverse complement strand
GATGAAGGACATGTGCAATATCAGACGCCTGCTGTGGGCCAACGATTTTCCTCACAGCGATTCGACCTGGCCCTGGTCGCAGGAACTGCTCCAGGAACATCGCAAGGGACTGACTGACCAGGAGTTCAACTTGATCGTGCACGATAACGTGGCGGAGCTGTACGGACTGAACTAGACGCACGCGGGCGCGGCCCGCCTTGACCGCGCCCGCGTTTCAATGGCTCGTGTCCTTCCATCTATTCGATGTGCCGCTTCATGAAGTTGAACATCAGCCGCTGCCCCTCCACGCATCCGGAGAGCATCCACATCTGCATGAACGCGTGCGGCATCTCCTCCAGGACGTGCACCTCGTGGGGGATTTCCGCCCTGCCAAGCTCCTGAGCCATCGCGTAGCTCTCCGCCAGAAGGTTGTCTGCAGTACCGACCATTATGAAGGTTGGTGGCAGAGCTCCCGGCTTCACCCCCCGGATCGGACTGACGCGCGGGTCGTCCAGTTTGGCTTCGAAGTCCGCGCCCAGGTAATGCTTGTTAGTGCCTGGCACGCCTCCCTCACGGCCGCGCGCCATCATCGCTCGAATGTCGTAAAGCCCGTAAAGCAGCAGGAGCGCGCTCAGCAAGACGCCGTTCGGATGCTTGCCGATCTCCAACGCTGCCGCGGCGGCCAAATTTGCTCCCGCCGAATCGCCTCCGATCGCCATCCGCGCTCCGTCGCCGTTCCAGCGTTTGGCATTCTCACGAGCCCATCGCAGGGCGAAGACGCTATCCTCAAAGCCGGCGGGAAACGGATGTTCGGGGGCCAGGCGGTAATCCAGGTTCAACGTCAGGTAACCCGCTTCGGCAAACTGCATTCCAAGCTTGCGATGACTCTTTGAGCTTCCCGCCACCCATCCGCCACCGTGCAGATATATCGCGACCGGATGAGGCCCGGCGCCCTTGGGTACCGAGATGTCGGCACGCAGACCGGGACGTAGCTCGACGTCCTCCTCAAAGGCGCCAATCTCGGGAGGCCTGGCGTTGGTGGCTCCAATCGTCGCATTGATAGAGTCGCGCAGACCCTTGTAGTCGGTTGGAAACGGTGACTTTTTTACCCGCTCCAGAACGCCTCTTTCCTTTTCGCTGTAGGCCATGGTCGATTCTCCCAGTTACTATGCTCGCTGTCAGATGAGGTTTAGATGCCGTAGAGCCGCGCCGCGTTGTCGATCACGATCTTGCGCGTTTCGCCTTCGGGGAGTTCGGCAAAGTCTCGCGCGATCTGCTCCCGCGAGCGCGGGAACGTGCCTTCGGTGTGTGGATAGTCCGAACCCCACATCAGGTGATCAACGTTGAGCAGCTGGCGGGTCAGCAGGCCCGCCTTGTCGTCCTCGAAGGTAAAGTAGAACTGCCGCTTGCAGTAAAAGCTCGGCGGTTCCTCCAGGTGCGGTTCGATCCAGCCACGGTGGTCCTCCCACAGATGGTCCATCAGGCGCACCGCCGCCGCCACCCAGCCGATACCGCCTTCGACCACGACGAACTTCAACTTCGGGTAGGCGCCGGGTACGCCCGAGGACAGAATTCCAGCCAACGTGCGCACCTGACCGACCATCTTCAGGTCCACCACCAGCGGCAGCAGCGGCAGGTCCTGCCGCACCGGTTCCTCGGTGGCAGCGTTGTGAAAAGCCATGATCATGTCGTTGTCCTGCAGTGCGGCCCAGAGCGGCTTGTAGTAGGGATCCCAGTAAGGGATCTTGGGCTGGCACGAAGGGATAATGACAGACCGCAGCCCCGCCTTGCGCACGCGCTCGGCCTCCTTGACTGCCCATTCGATAGGTCCGCTGGTGGGCAGCATCGCCACGCCCACGTAGCGCTTGGGGGCCTCCGAGCAGAACTCTATCAACCAGTCGTTGTATGCACGACAGCATTCGCGCTTGTAATCGGGGTCTGGAGCCCCGTAAAGCATCAGCGCATAGTTTGGATAGACCACCTCGGCGCGGATATTGTCGAGGTCCTGGTCACCGAGCCGCAGCTTGGGATCGATCGATTCCGGCCTTACGTCCTTGAAATGATTCTTGGAGCGATCCAGAGCGCGGCCCTTAAGTTTGTCGTCCATCATTCCGGCCATCAGATCGGCACCTTGGACGGGCGGAATTCCCTCGACGATCATGTAGTCGGTGTCTTCGCCCTGGACGAAATGCGGGGCGCGCTCGTGCCATGCGCCGCTCATCCTCTTGGTCCACAGATCCTCGGGTTCGACCACATGGCTGTCGGCCGAGATGAATTTTTCGTTCATGGCCATGGTTGAGCCTCCTGCAGATTCCGTCGCCGGCGGTCCAGGCACAAACCTGCCGGACGGCCTAAAACCTAGCCGATTCCCGCCATCATCAAAAGCTCCAGATCGATGGCGGATATTTGGAGAGTCCGCCGAAGGTGCGGCAAAGGTCTTTATTTTTCTCGATCGTGCAGGGCTTAGATCCGGGTCACCGCTTGCCCACGATCACACCGTGACGGGGCGCGAAGCGATGCGGACGGCGCCGAGGTATGTGGCCAGCGCGAAGGTTATGGTCAGGACGGTGGAGAAAGTCAGGTTGGGCAGCGAGCCGAGGGAGCCTGGATGGGCAAGGTAGAGGCTTTCGCGCAAGGCCGCCATCCCATAGGTCATCGGGTTCAGGCGCATCACCCAGGCGAGCAATTTCGGGGCGCCGGCGGCGGGGAAAAACGCGCCCGAGAGCATCCAGATTGGCAGCAGGATCAGGTTCATGATCGCGTGAAAGCCCTGCGTCGAGTCGATCCGCCAGGCGATGATCAATCCCAGGTTGGTGAGTGCGAACGCCACCAGCGCCATGATCACGATTGTTGCCGCGATCGCTGACAGATTAAGCGCTACGCCCGCGATAGGAGCCAGCGCCAGGAAGATGATGCCCTGAATCAGAGCCAGCGTCGTCCCGCCCAAAGCCTGGCTCATCACGATCGACCGGCGCGTGATTGGCGCCACCAGCACGCCCTGCAGAAAGCCCTGCTTGCGATCTTCGATAGTCGAAATAGTCGCAAATATCGCGGTGAACAAAAGCACCAGCGCAATCACACCGGGATAGAAATATTCCGCGTAGCTCACGGTGGCCGGCGTGCCCGCGGGACGGAAGGAAGCGTTGAACCCGACTCCAAGCAGCAGCCAGAATACCAGCGGCTGAAGAAAGGCGCCGGTCAAGCGGCTGCGCTGGCGCACGAACCGCACCACTTCCCGCTTCCATAAGGTGTAGATCTGCAGCAACACTTCCTTAGTCGCTCGCGCCGTTGCCGGTGCCCTCAATGAAAAATCTGCGGCCGGTAAGGTGCACGAACACGTCCTCCAGCGTCGGTTTGCCGAAGGTGACGCTTTCGATCTGATCGCTGAAGGCCTCAACCAGGTCGCGGACCAGTTCGTGGCCGCGCTGGCGTTCGATCCGGATCGTACCGTCCACCAGCGTGCTCTTAAGGCCTAACGTAATATCGATCTTTGTCATCAGCGCAGCCGGGTCGCCGGTGCTGCGCACTGCCACCACGTCGCCTCCGATTTGTTCCTTGAGCTGGCCAGGCTGCGCGATCGCCGCCATCCGGCCTTCATCCATAATCGCGATACGGTCGCAGCGTTCAGCCTCTTCCATGTAATGCGTCGTCAGCACGATCGTAACGCCGTCGCTGCGGCGCAGATGGGCCAGGTAATCGTTGAATTCGCGCCGCGCGCCGGGATCCAGCCCCGTGCTTGGTTCATCGAGCAGCAGCAGCTCCGGCTGATGCAGCAACGCCTTGGCCAATTCGGTGCGCCGGCGCAATCCGCCCGACAGCGTCTCCACCCGGTCCCGCGCCCGTTCGCCCAACCCCACGCGTGCGAGCATCTCTGCGATACGCTGGCGCAAGTGATTGCTGCGCATTCCGTATAGATGCCCGTGATGTTCGAGGTTCTCGCGCACGGTCAGCTTGTCGTCCACGCTGGGATGCTGGAACACCACGCCCATCCGCCGCTGGATCTCCGCCTTTTCGCGCACCAGGTCGCGCCCCAGCATTTGCACCGCGCCCGTCTGGCAAGGAACCAGCGTCGACAGCACCTTGAACAGAGTGGTTTTGCCGCCCCCATTAGGACCCAGGAAGCCGAATATCTCTCCCCGCGGTATCGAGAAGCTGACGTTCTTTAGCGCCTGGCGCTCGCCGTAGAAGAAGTTGACATCGCGCGCCTCCAGCGCGGGCTCTGCGTCGGCCTGCGTGGCTTTGGCGCGCGCGACGGGACTGACAACGGAAGCACTAGCCATTGACGGGATTATCACGCGCAACGCCGCTCGGAGCAACGGCGTTCGCGCGCGGAGCGTTTCAGCATCGATCGCGGCTTGTCCTGTTGCGCTAATAGCAGCGCCGTTAAAGTCTTGGGATTGAGGTCATTGCTCGCGTGTCGTTCGACGTTGTCACAGGGGCGTTCGGATATATCGGGCGTTATATTGCCGAAGGGCTGCTTGCGCAGGGCCACAGCGTCAAAACCCTCACCGGGCATCTTGACCGGCCCAATCCGTTCGGCGGCCGGATCGAGGTTGCTCCCTTCAATTTCGAGCGGCCTGAGGAACTTTTGGTCAGCCTTAAGGGATGCGACACGTTGTTCAACACCTACTGGATACGCTTTGCGCACAGCCGGATCGACTTTGACCAGGCCGTCGCCAACAGCCGCACGATGGTCGAGGCGGCGCGGCAGGCAGGGGTGCGCAAATTCGTCCACATCAGTATCACCAATCCGTCCGAGGACTCACCGCTGCCGTATTTCCGCGGCAAGGCCCGCGTCGAACGCTGCATTGTCGAATCGGGTCTTTCCTATTCGATAATCCGCCCCACCGTTGTGTTCGGCCCGGAAGACATCCTGATTAACAACATCGCCTGGCTTCTGCGACGGTTTCCCCTCTTCGCAATTCCGGGCAATGGCGAGTACCGGCTGCAGCCGATTTTCGTGAAAGACCTCGCCGCAATCGCGATCCAATGGGCGCAAAAGGAGGAAAGCACCACTATCGACGGCGTCGGCCCCGAAATCCATTCCTTCAACGCGCTGGTCAGGATGCTGGCCCAAACGGTGGGCAGCCGTGCGATGATAATGCAGTTACCGCCTCAGGTAGTATTGCTCGCGTCAAAAGCAATCGGCATCTTCGTCGGCGACGTCGTTCTAACCGCGGATGAAGTTAAGGGCCTGATGGCTAACCTGTTGGTGTCCGGCACCCCGCCGACAGGCACGACTAGACTGAGCGAATGGCTCGCCCGCAACGCGAACCGAGTCGGCACCAGTTACAGTTCGGAGATCGCACGGCACTATCGCTAATGCCCGAGGCGGCGTCAAAATAACGAAGAGCCGCCCGCCACGGCTCAACGTTTGGCCACGTACACAAACAGCAGCGCTATCGCGACAATCGCCAAAACGATTATTCCCACTATTCGCTCTGCCCTGCGATCCTGGGCGGCCTGTTGTTGCGGATCCAGCGGCGTTTCCTGGTGCGCAGAATGGAAACCAGTGTGATAGCCGCTGGAGGACGTGTAGTATATGCCGGTCCCCGGAATGCCGACACTTTTGCGGATTCCCCTCCGGCCCACCGTCATATGCGCGCCCCGCACGCCGACACTGAGGCTCGGGCCGGATTTCGAGATGTTTACCGAAAGCCCGGGGAAAATCTTGAGGCGTCGGTAGAACCTGAAGCTTCCCATCGAGAGGTTCGGCGCTCTACTGCATGAGCAGGCCGCCGTTGGGCTGCATGATCTGTCCAGTGATGTAAGAGGATTCGTCGCCAGCCAGGAACAACGCCACATCCGCGATCTCATCAATCTCCGCGATGCGCCCGAGCGGCACGCGCTTCTTCACGGCCTCAAGCCGTCCCGGTGCGCCGCTGTAATACTCCCGGCTCATGTTGCTGTTGAGGTAGCCGGGCGCGATAGCGTTGACCCGAATCTTGTGGGACGCCAATTCCAAAGCCAGCACCTTGGTCAGCATCCACGCACCGGCCCGGCTTACGCTGTAGTCGCCCGCGCCCGGCGCCGCCATCAGCGCGGCCACGGAGAGATAATTGATGATGCGCCCTCCCCTTCCCGCTTTGATCATTGCACGCGCCGCCGCACGATCGGTCAGGAAATAGGCGTCGAGATTGTAGCTGAACACGCGGCGCCAGTCGGCCAGAGGTTCGTCCACCAACTTATAACCCGGATTCTTACCGCCCGGGTAGCGGGCATGCATCACCGCGTCGGCGACCATCAAGATGTCGATCCCGCCCAGTTCGCTGACGGCGCGCTCCACCATCCGATCAACCTGCTCCTCTTGGCTGACATCCACTCCGATCGCTCCTGACGTGCGACCGGCGGCGGCGACTTCCGCGGCCACACTCCGCGCCACCTCCGAGCTGCGATCAGCCAGGAAGACATTTGCGCCTTCCGCGGCGAAGCGCAGGGCTGAGGCGCGCCCCGCGTCGTCCGACGCGCCGGTGATCAGAGCGTTTTTTCCTTTCAAACGAAGAGCCATCAGCGGTCCTCCCTAGGTTTATGACAGTTCATTCAGCGCAACGGCCCGGCAATTGACAAGTTGAGCGCGTCGGGACGAAATTCCATCGCATGAAAAAGCAAACACGAACGGCAAAAAAGGCACCGGCAGCCCGCACGTCTTTGGCGCAGAGGCTACGCTTAATGGAAGACTTCGAGGAGATAAAGCAACTCAAGGCGGCCTATTGCAATGGTTGCGACGGCGGATGGGATCGGCCTACCCACGACTACGACGCCATCGCGGCGCTGTTCACCGAGGATGCCGTTACGGAGGGCACCGCTGGCCGCACCGCGGGGCGCGAGAACATTCGGCGGCTGTACCGGTCCTACCAAGCCACTCCTTTTGCTTTCCATCGCGTCACCAACCCGATTATCAAGGTCGACGGCAATCGGGCAACCGGCAACTGGCATGTGCTGGTGGCGCTGACGCGACCCGACAATCAAGCGGTCTGGATCGCCGGCATCTATGACGAGGAGTACGCCCGAACGCGCGAGGGCTGGCGAATCAAGACGCTCAAGTTCACCCAGGCGTTCATCACGCGTTACGAGCAAGGATGGGGCAAGGAAAGGACCATGGCGGTTCAGCCGCCGCGCGGCGCGAGCCCGTCAGCCACAGCCTAGCCGCCGGCCCGCGCCCACGGTCCGCATTATTCCTGGAAGACGGTGATTTCCAGGTCGTGATACGCCTGTGTCCTGATCGGAATTATCTTCTGGTAATCGGGATCGCTGTGCCATGCGTGCACGGCGGCCAGATCGGGAAAACGCAGGACTGCGCCGACTGTCCACTTATGATGACCGGCGAGGCCCTCGATACCGGTGCCGCGCGCCACCAACTGGCCGCCATGCTTGGCAACGATCGGTCCTGCCCCGGTCTGGTACTGTTTCATCTGCTCGGCGCGCTCGGGATTGGGTGTGCCCTGAACAATTACAATCACACTCATCTTTTATCTCCTCGATAGTTGTCCGCGGTCCGACCGCTACAGCCCGAGTTCTTTTGCGACGCGTTCGTGATGCAGCGCCGTGCTGCCCAGGCTGAGCTCGAAAGCCTTAGCGCGCCGGGTGAACAGCTGCAAGTCATATTCGGTGGAGTACCCAATTGCGCCATGCACCTGATGGGCATTGGTAAACACGCGCCGCACCGCGTCGTTGATATAGGCCTTCGCCGCAGCTACATCGAGGTCGGCGGACCCGGGCTGGTCAAGCCGCCATGCCGCCTGCAGCGCCAGAAACCGGCACGCGTCGATATCGATCCGCATATCGGAGCATCGATGGGCCACCGCCTGAAACGATCCAATCGGCCGGCCAAACTGCTCCCGCGTACTGGCATGGGCGACCGCCAGTGAAAGCGCTCGCTCAGACAATCCTACGGCGTAAGCGGACTGCAGCACCGCGGCATGATCCAGCGCACGGTTGAGCACTGCGCGCGCATCCAGATCGGGGCCGAGCACCGAGGCCGGGGTGAACGTCACCCGATCGAAGCTTAAGCTATAGAGCGGATCACCGCCGAGCGCGCGATGACGCTCGCATTTGATCCCCGGCGTGGTGCGCTCCAGCGCAATCAACGAAAGCCCGGAGCCCTCGAGATTTGCCGCGACCAAAATCAGGTCGGCGTTGGCCGCGTATGGCACAAGGATCTTGTTGCCGGAAAGCCGCCAGTTCGTGGTCAGTCGCTTTCCCGCCGCGCCGATCTCGCTCCACTCGTTGCCGCCGCCCGGTTCGACCAAAGCCATCGTCGCGATCAGCTCGCCTTTGGTCAGGCCCGACAGATACCTGTCGGCCAACCAGTCGTTGCGCGACCACATGATCGGCAATGCCCCCAAGGCAACCGAAGTCAGCAGCGGCGAGGGAAATGCCACACGCCCCAGTTCCTCGGCGACGATGGCCAAATCGAGGATCGTTCCTCCGCTGCCGCCGTATTTCTCAGGCAAGACCAGGCCCGGATAGCCAAGTTCGCACAGCTTCGACCATAGCTGGGAGGAGAAGCCGCTATCGCTCGCTTCCACCTGGCGCACCACGTCGCTGGGACATACCTGTTCGGCAAAATGGCGGGCCGATTCGGCCAGCATGTGCTGCTCATCGGTCAGAGTCAGATCCATTTTGATCCTCGCAACGAACGGAGACGACTCAGCCCGTGATACGCGTTGACGTCATGGCGCACCAGCGTGCCGGACAAAGACCGATAACATCCGCCTTGCGGACGGACAAGAGATTCACTGCCGCAACCACATTCTGAAAGGCGGGCCGGGACGCCGCCATTCAGCGCCCACGCAATTTCAAGAAAAGCTTTAAGTTTGGCCCTTGTACGACTGTCATCGACGGGCCGAGATCAAGTGAGAACGCGGATGAATCATCCCAGCGCGAACCGGTCATCGAAAGTCTCCGAGATTACGAAGGAAGATTTCCCTGCCCGGAAATCGCTGAACCAGAGAGGTTCTCCGAGCTGTCGTTCGCTTAAAGGCCGGTTACTCCTGGGCAGCGGCGACGGCTCCCGGCGCGGCGGCGCGGGCGACCTTCGGCGCATGCACGTACATCGTGTCGCCGGCGGGCCTTTTCCCGATCTGGTCGGGGAGCCTGATCTGGTACCTTGTTTCCTTGAAGTGGTCGGCATACTGGCGCTTTGGATTATAGACCTTGTTGAACTTCCACAGCATCTTGGCGAAATTGGTCTGCCCCTGCAGCGCCAGCTTCGCCACCAGGAAGGCCACGTCCTTGATGATTCCGAAGCCCATGTGCTTGCGATTGATCACCGACTGGGTCTTGACCAGCTCTTCGTAGAATTTGTCCAGCGGCATCCGCGTAGGCAGCACCGCGTGCTGAATATCGAACAGGCGGTAATCGCGCGTGGTAAGTTTGCGCGATTCCGTGAACCAGGTTTCCGTGCCCGGATAGGGGGTGGCCACTGTCAGGTGCACGATCTCTGGAATGCTCAACGCCCATTGGCGGATTACCTCAAAACGCTGCTCGTCCCAATCCGGGTCGGCGATCAGGTTAATCGCCACCGTAACTCCGATCTTACGCGCCACTTCAAGCGCCTTGGAGTTGATTCCCGTCGAGGAGCGTTTGCGATGCGCCTTGAGCCCTTCCTCGTCGATCGCCTCCAGTCCGAGGAACATGTACTCCAGCCCCAGCCGCCGCCAGTAGGCGAAAACTTCCTCGTTGCGGCACAGCACGTCGGAGCGGGTTTCCAGGTAGTAGCGTTTCTTGACGTTGCGCTTTTCCAGTTCGTGGCCAATCGCGAAACCGTGCTCAGGATGAATGAACGCGACGTCATCAACGATGAAGACATTAGGCTCCTTGATCGAAGCCATGTCCTCCGCCGCAGCTTCCGGAGTTGATTTGCGATAGCTGCGTCCGTAAAAGGTCCAGGCGGAGCAGAACGAACAATCCCACGGACATCCGCGCGTGAACTCGATCGAGGCACAGGGGTCGAGTTCGCCGATGAAGTACTTGTTGCGCCGCCGCCCCAGATGGCGCGCCGGCATGAAGCGATCGAGGTCGTCGATCAACTTGGGCGGCCCCCCTGCTCCTGCCATCGTTACGACGCCGGGCAGCGTACCGATTTTACCCCCACCGATCGCTTCCAGCAGTTGCTGGGTAACGACCTCACCTTCTCCCCGCACTATGCAGTCGATCGAGCCTTCGGCATGCTCAAGGACGTCTGACGCCACGAACGAACCGCTGTGGCCACCGGCAAAGATGAAACAGTCGCGCCGCAGTTTCCTGGTCGCCTTGGCGAGGTCGGCTACTTCGGGAACATTGGCCAGGTAATTGAGCGAAAATCCGATCGCATGTGGCTTGAAGTCATCCAGTTCGCGGAAATAGTCGCGATGGTTGAAGATCTGCAGGTCAATCATGCGTACGTCGTGACCCGCTTCAAGGACCGCCGCCGCGACCCGCTCGATACCCAACGGCTCCAGGCGCAGATACAGCTCGCTGTACATCAAGGGGCTGGGGTGTACCAGAAGAACTCGCATCTCCTCCCTCCGCAACGTCCGCGACCGCTCAGCCAGCCAGCGCCGCCAGGGACGGCCCGGAACCGGGTAAATCGCGTAAAAATTATCAGACCAGGAGCTGAACTCAGACAAATAAAACGACTTATTTAAACTGCCTGACCGAGCGGATAGATGCAACCATCGAGGAGAAACCTGGGAAGTGAAAGTGAAAAAAATAGAGCCAGAATCAGCCCGATCGGCATCGTACTTCTCTCGCTACTCACTATGCTGATCCGCTCCTTATTCTCTCCTCCGCCCGCCATAGAAAACCGCGTAACCTACGGATAACATGGTCGCGCGCCGGATTTCGGGTGGGCCGCAGGTTGATAACTTGCAAAGCGCGTCGGCGTCTGTTGAAGGGAATATATGAACGATGGCGAATAGCCCCAAACTGCTGGAAGGCGTCAGGGTGCTCGAGATCGGCGACGGTATCGGCGCGCCGCTGTGCGGTCGGATCATGGCCGACCTGGGTGCCGAAGTGGTCAAGCTGGAAATTCCGCCCGGCGGCGACAGCACCCGCCAATGGATGTTCCCTCCTCCGGTTAACGGCGTCAGCCCGGCCTGGGTTTACTACAACCGCGGCAAGAGCAACGTGGCAATCGACGTCGCCAGCCCGGAAGGCGCGACCGCCGTACTTGAATTGGCCGCTCACTTCGATGTCGTAATCGAGAATCTTCCGCCGGGTACGCTGGCCGGCTACGGGCTGGATTACGACTCGCTCAAGCGTGAAAACCCGCGCTTGATCATGTGCTCGCTTTCTCCTCATGGGCAGACTGGTCCACTCGCCTCCAGCCCCGGCGACGATACGACGGCGCAGGCGCTGGCGACTCTGTCCCAACTCACCGGCAACGAAGACGGCTCACCGGCCGTAATCGGCCAGCGCTATGCCGAAGGCGTGGGCGCAGTCTATGCGCTGGGAGCAATCGCGGCGGCGCTGCGCTTTCGCGGCCATAGCGGCCAGGGTCAGTATATCGACCTGGCGCTTTATGAAGGCGTGCTGTACGTGCATGACACGTCGCTGATGCAATACTCGTTCACCAACGGCGAGGAGATTGCCTTTCCGACTGGGGCCCATCGTCCGGGCACGATGCCGTGCGGGATGTTCCAGGCCAGCGACGGGTACATCGTCTTCACGATCCTGCAACCGCAGGACTGGGAATGGTTCATCGAACGCATCGGGCGGCCCGACAAAGTAAACGATCCGCGCTGGAGCAATGCGGACAACCGCTTCGAAGACCGCTACGAGATCATCCCGATTATCGAGAAATGGTTGAAGACGTTTCCCAAACGCGACGAGCCCGTCCGCTTGCTGCTGGACCGCCATCTGCTGGCTGGCTCGGTGCTGACCTTGGATGAAGCCGCCAACCATCCGCAGTTGCAAAAACGCAAATGGCTGCAACCGGTTGAAGTGCCGGAATTCGGCCGGGTTCTCATGATGCCTGTGCCCTACCGTTTCTCTGACGCACCAATCGAAATCGCTTCGCGCATCGCCCGCTTCGGCGAAGACAACGCCACTGTGACGCGGAAATACCTGGGCTGGAGCGATCAGCGGATTGAGGCGGCCAGCCGCGGTGGTGTTCTGGTCAGCGCGCCCAAGGCAGGTAGCGCCCATCACTCGGTCCGGCGCAACGATCACGCAGGCGCCGTGGAGCAGGGAACGGTGGCAGCGAAGCCGAAGATACTGGCCGGCGTCCGAGTGCTGGAGATCACCAACTACCTGGCAGGACCGACATGCGTGCGGATCATGGCCGACCTCGGCGCCGAGGTGGTCAAGGTGGAGATCCCGCCGGTTGGCGACTATATGCGCCGCCAATACTACTCGAAGGAGGGGCTCAGCGCGGGCTACATATGGTTTAACCGGGGAAAGTCGAGCGTGAGCATCGACTTGAAGCGTCCCGAGGGAGCCAAAATCGTCCTCGACCTGGCGCCCCATTTCGACATCGTGGTGCAAAACCTCACTCCCGGTGCGCTGGACAAGCACGGGCTCAGCTACGAGGCGTTCCGCACCGTCAACCCGCGCATCATCATGTGTTCCATTTCCGGCTACGGCCAGGACGGTCCGTACGCGCGCCTGCCTGGCAATGACACCTGCTCGCAAGCCATGGCCGGCTTGATCCATCTTACCGGCAACGAGGACGGATCGCCGGTGTACAGCGGCATCTACCTGGCCGATATGAGCGCCGCGATCAACGGCTTCGCCAGCTCGATGGCGGCGTTATATGCGCGCGAGCGCACGGGTCTGGGACAACACATCGACCTGGCGCTAACCGAATGCCTGTTCCACATGCATGACGTGCCCTTGATTCAATATCTGTTCAGCCACGGCAAGACCGTGCCGCAGCCCGAAGGTCCGCACGGACACGGCTTCAGCCCCTCTGGAATGTTCGAAACCGTCGATGGTTACATCACCTTGACCGTTATCGACAGTGCTCAATGGCGCCGGCTGGCGGAGCTGATCGGTAAACCCTGGATGGCAGAGGATCCAGCTTACGCTGATGCACTGAAACGCCACGAGCGGCGCCACGAACTAAAGGCCGCGATCGAGGGGTGGCTCAAGAGTGCCGAGTCGCGCGACGAGGCCGTCCGCCAGCTGCGTCAGGCGGGTATCGCTGCGATGCCGCTTTACCGCCTCGACGAAGCAGCCAACCATCCACACCTCGCCGCCCGCGGCTCGTTCGTCACCGTGCAGGTTCCGGCCTTCGGACCCATCGCCTTTCCGGTACTGCCCTTCCGCTTCTCCGACGCGTCGATCGAAATCGATTCGACGTGCGCGGTTGTGGGCGAGGATAACCACGAGGTGCTGCGCAAATTCTTGAACTATGCGCCCGATAAAGTGGAAGCGCTGCTGCGCGAAGGGGTGTTGTTCGAGTCGCCGTTGCTCGCGCACCGGCGTCAGGCCGCCGCGCGCGAAGCGACGGGCTGACATGCCTCAACAAGTGTTTAGCCCGAAAACCAGTTAGTTGGGATAGCGCCAACGGCGCGCTCAGGCTAGCTATAGAATCTCAACTTCAGCTTCTTGAAGTGAGGATCCTGCGAAGTGCGGCTGCTAATCCAGCGGCGCAAGCCCGGCGGCAGGTTGCGATAGGACCTCGTGCTGCCGCCGTAGATGTTAATATACTTGCCCTCGGTCAAAGTAGCAGCAGCTACTTCACCTGTGTCCAGGTCAACTGAGAAGGCTGCCTGCTCCGCGCCGCAATTATGGCGCACGCACCCCTCCGCCACGATGTCGCGCGCTACGCGATCGATCGGGGTGGTCACCTGGAAGCGGTCCAGAAATGGCCCGAGACGCTTGCCCAGCAGCCGCGCCAGCGGGTCGCGCACTGCAGGCAGCGCCAGGAACTGACGGTCCGGATATTTTCCCACGTACTGATCCAGCTTCAGATCGCGCTCCTTCGCCGCCGCCGCGGCCGCCATCAGGCAGGCCAGCACAATCTGCGCGCACACCTTCCACAATCGCCGTGTCTTCATGCTGCGAGCACCAGGATAAACAAATCCCCAGTTGCGCGGCTCGGCGCAACCGGGGATTCGTCAGTCACATGAACAGGTCCGCGCCTAGCTTGCAGCGAGCTGACCTTCCGCCCGCTTCGCCGACTGGACTTCGTACTTGCAGATGAAGCCGCTGCGCGACCATGCGATGAACGCCGGCAGAACCAGAACGCCCGCGAACATGTTGGTGAACATCAGGAAAGTCAGCAGCACGCTCATCTGGTTGTGGAATAGCAGAGGAGAAAACGCCCACGGCACGATGCCGCCCACCATGACCGAGAAGGTCGAGAACACCGCCGCGCCAGTCGCGGAGATACCGGTGGTGATCGCGTCTCTTACGCTTTCGCCGCGCATCACCTCGTCCTGGATACGGGCGACGACGTAGATGCCGTAGTCAACGCCCAGACCGATACCCAGCGAGATAACCGGCAGCGTGTCGATGGTAAGGCCGATATCGCGGATACGCATGTAGATGAAGGCCGCGAAGTTGGCCAGCACACACGACAGCACGAAGAGAATGCCGGCTACCACCGAGCGGAAGGCCAGCACCGAGAACACGAAGATGACCAACAACACGAAGGTAATGTTGATCAGGTCAAGCTTGAACAACACGTCGTTGGCCGCCGCGTACAGCCCCGCGATTCCACCCATGTAAAGGACGTTGACCTTCGACAGCTTGGGATTCTTGGCCACATACCTGGCCACGAAGTCCTCCAGCCCCTTGGTCGCGTCGGCCAGGGTTCCGTAGGTATGGTCCGACATCAGGATACGGATACAGGTGTCCTGGGCCGCGGTGCTGGAGATGAACTGCTCCATTTCGCCCGGCGCCGTGCCGCCCAGGAACAGGTACCACAGGTTACCAGACTGCTGCGGGTTGCGCGGAATCGCGAAGAACTTCGGATGCGCGTAATGAAACATCTGGTCGAACGGCCGGATGATGGTGGAGCCGAACGAAATGACCTGCTTCATGCGCGGATCGGTCAGCAGGTAGTCGCGCATGTCGTCCGCCATTCGGAGCACGTCCGGACCCAGAACCGATTGCGGATCCGGGTAGGCGGGAGTGGTAAGAATCACCCAGCCCTCATCGGCCGGAAAATACTCCGCAATCGCCTTGATGTCCTGGTTGACTTTGCTGTTGGCGCGGTAAAGCGGAGTGCCGGGCGTGGAGTAGCCAATCTTGGCCCGTTCGCCCGCCGCCAAACCCCAAACCATTATCGCCCCTGCGACCAGCAGCAACACGCCGCGCACCTTGCCCGGCGTAACCGGGATTTCGACCAGCTTCGACAAGCCGCTCTTAAGGAAGCCTGGGGTAAAGTCGTTCCACAGTTTCTCGCCGAACGCGCCGCCCTTAAGCCGGGGAACCGGAGAGAAGCTCAGGAAGATAGGCTCGAACACGAATACCATCGTCAAGCTGGACGCCAGCCACACGGCGCCGGCCAAACCGATATGATGCAGCACCGGGATGCCGCCCAGCGATACGAAAATGATCCCTGCGATATCCGCGATGATCGACAGGAATCCGGGCGGCAGCATGTAGTTGGTGGTCGCCACGATCGCGATGTACTTGTCTTTGCAGGCGTCAAGCTCGTTGTAATATCGCCCCTGCCATTGGATGCCGTGGCTTAAGTCGCGGGCAGTCAAGATGAACGGAATGACCAGCATGACGGGGTCGAAGTTGTAACCCATCCAACCGACGAACCCCAGACCCCAGACCGCGGACAGGGTGCCGGTAACGATTGGCGCCCACCATCGGCTGCGATGCCCGAGGCTGATGTAGAGCAGAATGATCATCGCGCCCACCGCGAATGCGAAGCACAAGGCGATAGCGCGGAGGTAGTGGTAGCCGTAGCCGCGGACAATCGGCTCTCCGGCCACGTAAAGCGAATGATTGGGGTCCTCGTATTTCTTTACAATCCCCTGGATGCCGTCGAAAAGTTCGTGATAGTCGAGCGATTCTTCGTTGAACGACGCCATTATGCTCGCGGCCTTATGGTCGTCGCTGATGAACTGGCGCAGGTCCTCACGATGGGCGAAGACGTGCTTCTTGAGGTCGTCGATTCCCGCCTGGTTGCTGGGGATGTCGGGATACATGTATGGCTTGGTATCCAGGCCGCCCGGCACCGCTTCTGCAAACGCGAGCCGATAGGAGGACAGCGATTTCACTTCCTGGTGGTTGACGCCCGGGAGGCGGTCGATATCGCTTGTGATGTCCTGGATCTTTTTGAGGGTCTTGAAGTTGAAGATGTCACCGTTCTTGACCTTCAACATCACGATTAGAGTCTGGGCACCGCCGTAGTTATGGTACTTGCGGTAGAGTTCGACGTTGCGGTGGCCCTTGGGGAAGAAATCCGCAAATTCGGTCGCGATCTTGACCTTGGTGACCCCGTAGATCATGAACAGGCTGATGCCGACCAGGAGCAGGCCTATAGGCAGGCGCCAGCGCAAAACGAATTTACCGATACCGCCCAGGCCTTCGGTTGCGCGGCCTTCAACTCTTTCCATCACTCCGGCGGGGAGCCTGAAGCGCAACGAATCGCGCCATCGGGTCTCACCTACAGCCTCGTTGACGGACTTCATTCTCTCGTCAATTTCGGATGCCAACGGTGTCCTCCATGTATCGCGCCTAAGGCGCCTGCGCCCGGTCTAACTTGCGACGAAGGCTTGCTTAGCGTGATTCAATAAAAATTCCAAGCCCAAGCGTGATTTGAGACTGACCAACTGGCTGCGGGCGTCGTTTCGCCCAGGCTCGCGGCCGGTTATCCACAAAATCCCGAAGGCATTATCTTTTGACATTTTCCCCGGCCGATGTCCAATGTTTCGGGCTCGCTGATACGCTGCCGATCAAGTACAAGGCCGAACGGGTAACGAACTCTGGAGTGCCCCTGATGTGATGCTGCCAGCGGGTTTAAGCATCGCATCAATATTGCCGCTATTCAAGCGAGAAGGCGTCCGTCCACTCGGCCCGCCGGGGCCGCAACACCCGACGCTCCCCGCGCTTCGCGCAAAGGGCCCCAGACCGGCCCCTAGCTAAGCTTCGTACGGCAGATGATAAAGCTCGATTACATTCTGGCGTGCGATTCGCTTCTGGTCCGCCAACGGCACGCCGCCAAAGTGGCCTTCCAGAACCTCGACCGAACGCGGCCAGGTGCCGTCGAAATGGGGAAAGTCCGATCCCCACATCATGTTCCGGACCCCGATGATGTCGCGGTTCTTGACCGCAGTGTGGTCGCGCATGAACGTGCACAGCACGTGCTCATGGAAGATCTCGCTCGGCTTGCGCCCCGACGTGATACCACCCGAGCCGGCCCATCCCCGATCGCGCTCGAAGCGATAATCGCTCCGCTCGAGCATCGCCGCCGCCCAGGTCACGTCGTTCTCCACCGACAGCACCTTGAGCTTGCGATGGCGGTCGAAGACGCCGGAAAAGATCATTGCGGTGATAGTGTACATCGCGGGGGTGAACGCCAGCGTGAAGTCGGTCAGCATGTTGCTGGTCAGCCCGAAATGCTTCTTGCTGCCGGCCACGTGCAGGCTGATCGGCATGTCCAGGTCCACCGCCGCCGCCCACAGCGGATCCCACTTCGGATTCTCATAGCCCTGACCGGTGTCGTGGCTGATGCTCATATGGGCGGTCTTGAGCACTCCGGTTTTGGCGCATCGGGCCATCTCGCCGATCGCACGCTCGATTGGGTCGGTCGGGATCATTGCCGCGCCGTAAAGCCGCTTGGGCACGCTGGCGCAAAAATTGGCCAGCCAGTCGTTGAAAGCCTGCATGCAGGCGAATTGGAAATCGAGGTCGTCGATCGCGTACATGCACGAGCCGAAGGTAGTGTACAACACCTCGGCTTCCACGCTATCGCGGTCCTGGTCGGCGATTCGTGCCAGCGGATCGTACGCGCCCGGAAGCACATTGGCGAAGCGCTCCTTCATGCTGATTTCTTCGGACTTCTTCAAAATCGTGGACGAGGTGCCGATCCCGCGCTTGCCGCCCGCCAGCGCCCCGGGACAGACGAAATAATCCTGGTCCTCTTCCTCGACGACGCGCGGCGCGCGGTCCAGGTATTTGCGGTCGATACGCTTGGTCCACAGATCAGGTGGCTCGACCACGTGGGAATCCGCGGAAATAGGTTTGAACGCGAGCGCCATGGCGTTATCTCCTAACGGTCAATTCGAACCATTCGGGCTGACCCGCTTCAGGCCAGATCCTTCTCCACCATTGTGTATGTGACCCCGAACGTATCGCGCGGGTCGATCACAAGGCGGCGCTTTGAATCGCCCAACAACCGCAGGCCTTTCGACTTCAGAAATCCGGCGGCTGCGTCCAGGGATTTGACTTTGAAGTTGACGGCGTAGATGCCGCCGCCGTATTTCCCTACGTACTCGGCCAGCGGCGTGCCCTTGCCGGCCGGCTGCCAGACTTCGATCACGAATGGAGATTTGGTTCCGAGCCGGAAGGCCGCGGCGGCAGCGCCAACTTCAGGGACTTCGCGCTGCGCCAGTTGCTGAAGGCCGAACACCTCTTTGTAGAAGCTGGCCGCCTTGCCCATATCGTTGGTGGCCGTCGCGATACTGTCCAGCTTCTCGATTCCCAGCGGATGGCTATCACGCCACCAAGTCGCAGACCATTCCGGACGCAAGCGCAAATCGTTAGGCATCTCGACCGCGCACAGCTCAAAGCGGATGTCGAGTGTTTCCTTTGGATCCGTCATGAAGAAGATCTTCTTATAGACCGGATGCAGGCAGATCGGATGAAGGCCATGCTGGCGAAAATGCGCGTCGATCGATTCGACTTCAGGGATCTTGATCGCCATTTGCGCGAAACGTCCCGCGAATGAGGCTCGCAATTTGCCCTGCTCTGAATTCAGGTCGGTCGAGCACTGCGGGATCAGGCTCAATTCCCCGATCAGAATCAGCGTTTCGTCACGGTCCAGACCTTCGACCGGACGCGCCTCGTAGTAGGTCTGCGCGCCGAAGACTTCCAGGTAAAAGCGCTCAAGCTCACGCCGGGTGGCCTGGTCTTTGGCCACGTGCGTCATGTGGATCAGCTTTTCGGCTACGAACATGTCTTCTCCTTTTCGTTCTATTAAAGTGGCAGCCGATAGACCTTCGCCGCATTGCGGCCCAGGATCAAACGCTGCGCGTCCTCGGACAGACCGCCGATCTTCTTCTTCAACTGGCTAATCACTTCTGGCCGATACTCCGGATGCGGAAAGTCGGACGCCCAGATGACCCGGTCGGGGCCGAGGAATTCCGCGCATGCAGCCAGGTTCCATTCGCCCGGATCGAAACTGACGTAGCATTGGCGCTTGAAATATTCGCTGGGCAGGAGCTTCAGCCAGCGCCGCTCCAGCCAAAACGTCTCGACCTGCTCGTCCATCCGCTCAAGCTGCGTCGGACACCATCCGCCGCCTGATTCCAGGAATATGAAGTTAAGCCGCGGAAAGCGCTCGCACACGCCGCCCATCAGCAGGCGGCCCATCGATACGATCATGTCAACGGCGTTGCCCACCGCCTGGCCCAAGCCGGAGCCACCGTAGATCGGATCGACGTTGGAGTTGGTGTCGGTCACACAGGGACTTTGCCGCACCAGGCGGAAAAGACGGCAAGCGCCCGGCGTGTCGATGTGCACACCGGGATGGAGTGCTATAGGGATGTCCAGGTCCTGACAGGCGGCCCAGAAGCGGTCATAGACATTGTGGCTGAAAGGTAGTTCGTCGATATACGCGGAGGGCCGAATGAAAACGCCCTTGAGCCCGAGCTTGTTAACCGCCCGTTCGGCCTCCGAGATCGCCAAGTCGATATTCTGGAGCGGGACGGCGGCCAGCCCGAACAGACGCTTGGGCGCGATGCTGCAGAAATCGCTCAGCCATTCGTTGTAGGCGCGCTGGCAGTCCAGCACGAATTCGTGGTTGTGAAACGCCTCGATCGGATCGTTGGGACCGAAAAACAGCGCCGAAGAAGGATAAATGATAGCGGCGTCCATGCCGTCGCGATCCATTACCTTAATCCGCTCGTGAGGATCGAACCCACCGGCCTCGGCTATCATTTTAGCGGTCGGAGCCATGATTTCCGCCACTGTCATGCCGCGATCATCGGCAAGCTTTTTCATCGCTTTAAGTCCGCCGCCGCGGCAGGTGTTGCCGACGAACACCCCTTCTTCCTCCGATACCAGATGCGGAATCAGGTCGCCCCATTTCTTGTGGTCCATCCGCTCGGCCCACAAGGTCGGAGGCTCCATCACGTGCCCGTCGCCGTCGATCACCAAAAGTTTGCCATTGCTTGCCATAGGTCCCTCGCAGAGTCCCACAAATGACGACGTATCAGAGCACCTAATTACACCGCTTTAGAGACGATTTCCAATTCGACCGGCGGCTTGACCCCGGTAACGCAGGCGCCCCGCCTGTACCGCTCCAGCCGGATCGATTCAAGCACCGTGAGCGCCAAGGTTTCTCCCGCGCTCAAAAGGACATTAGAGCGCAGACCATCACTCCGAACGCGACAAGAGTAGCTGATGCGGCCATCGCCGGGATTCCTCACTCTGCGGACTTCGTTCGGAATCACAGGCCCCGCGCATCAATCTAATTTCTTGGCGAAATGAATCGTTTCGATCATCTTCTGCTCGACCAGGTTGGCCAGCGGCTGCGGCACGTCGAGTTCACGGCCGTACTGGTTGGCGACCATCTGATCCTTGCGCGTGATATGACCCATGCCAAAGTCGGCCCATTTGAACTCGCCGCCCGTGACGGCCCTGGGCAGCATATTCAGCAGGTTGCTGTAAGCGCCGTCACGCGCGACCTTCAACAAGATTTCAGGCGTCAGCCCCGCCTTGACCCCCATCGCAAAGCTCTCGGAGATCACCTGGAGCGTCGAATAGAGCATCTGGTTGTGCACCAGCTTCGCCGTGAGTCCCATGCCCACGCCGCCCATGTACGTCAGCTTGTTTCCGAAGGTGGACAGGATCGGTTTGACGCGCTCATAGGTTTGCCCGTCACCGCCGATCCAAACCGCCAGCTCACCGGTGGCCGCGCGCCCGGCGCCGCCGCTTACCGGTGCATCGATCGCGCCGGCGCCCTTGCTCTTCAGCGCGTCGTGAATCCGGCGCATGTTCGAGGGCAGTGTGGTGCTCAATTCGACATAGACCGCGCCGCTGGAGATGGTCTGAAGGATCCCCTGGCGGCCGAACACGACCTCGTCGATCTCGGCTGGGCCCGGCACCGAAACCAGGATTACGTCGCTTTGGGCGGCCAGCGCCGCCGCGCTCTCGGCCCATGCGGCGCCGGCCTTCAGATGCGGCTCGGCGGTTTCGCGCTTGATGTCAAAAACCGCGGTTTGGTAGCCGCCCTTCACCACCCGCAGCGCCATCGGTCCGCCGATATTTCCGAGCCCGATAAATCCTACTCGCATCGATATCTCCTTGAATCAGCGCATGCGTTTACCACAACCGTTTGCTGGCCAGCCGGGCGCCATCGACCAGCGACTTCAGCTTCATCCACACGATCTCGGGATGCACCGCCATGAAGCTGGCGCCGCTGGCAAAACCACAGTCGTTGCCTGCGATAAGGTTCTCGCGTCCCACGACTTTCGCCCATCGCTCGATACGCTGGGCCACCAGTTCCGGATGCTCTACAAAATTGGTGACCGTGTCGATCACGCCGGCAATCATCACCTTGCCCGGCGGAAGCTTGACAGTCTCAAACAGCTGCCATTCGTGCTCGTGGCGCGGATTACACGCCTCCAGGACGATCCCCGCCGGACGCGCGCGCAGTACGATGTTGATGATGTCCTTCAGTTCAATATCGTGATGATGCGGACCTTCGTAGTTGCCCCAACACAGATGCATCCGCATCGCCTCGGGCGGAATGCCGGCAACAGCGCGATTGAGCATCTCCACGCGCAGCTCGGCCGCCTCACAGAACTGCTTGGCGCTGAGTTTGGCAAAATTCTTCTGCCCGCGCGCCATCGCCAGGTCCGGGCAGTCCACCTGCAGCAGGAATCCCGCCTGATGGAGCCGCTCGTACTCGACCTTCATCGCGTCGGCCAGCGCCGCCAGGTAATCCTCTTCCCAGGGGTAGTACTCGTTGTCGAGGAAATGTGAAATCACACCGGGCGACGCCGCGCTCATAAAGGCTTCCTGGCAGGATTGCCTCCTAAGCGCGTGCTTCAGGTTATCGATATCACGCTCCAGCTCGGCCTGACCCGTGTAGGATACGGGACCATTGCAGCCGCCTTGCGGAATCCTCACGCCGCTGCCCATAACCCGGTCCCGGTATTCCGGAACCGCCTCGAGGTCGGAGCACGTAATCGGCGTTCCTATTCCGCCAAAGCCGCTCAGCCGCTGTTTGACGTAAGTCGAGTAGCTGACCCTGCCCTGCTCGCCGTCGTTGACGATGTCGAGGCCGGTTTGCGCCTGACGCCGCACGACATCGGCGACCGCCTCGCGCACTTCCGCCTGGAAGGCCGGTTCGTCCTTGCGTTGGCGCATGTTGCCGGCCTCGATCATTTCCAACAGCCTTTTGGGCCGCGTCAGGCTGCCGGTGTGCGTGGTCAATATCCGCTGAGTGCTGCGCTTCATACTCTCACTCCAAAACTTTCTTGCGGCTTAGCACATGTTGCCCCCGCCGAAAAACGGACTGGCCGCAGCCTCGGGCTTGCGGTCTGTTTCGCCGGTAGCAGAGTGTCGGAAATTTGCCGCTTCTTTCAATTTAGCTGCCTGAACCGTAATGCTTGGCTTGAGGATCGCTTCCGGATGGAAAACACTGTAGCCGTTGCATAGGGAGGTACGCACCATGTCCCAACGCTACGATGTAGTGGACGCCGATGCGCATGTGCTCGAACCGATCGACGCCTGGCAGACCTATATCGATCCCAAGTTTCGCGAAAAAGCCCCACGCATGATCTACACCGACGACGGCGGGGAGATTTTCTACTTTTGCGATGAGTTCTCGCTCGGCTCACGCGGCCGTACCTTGGGCGGATGCGGCAGCATGGGGGCGCGCGACGGCGAAGTATCCAACCGCATCAAATACCTCGAGGGCAGGAAGGGCGGCTTCGATCCGCACGCCCGAATTCCAGACATGGACAAGGAAGGAGTGGACGCCGTCTTCCTTTACCCGACCCTGGGACTTTTCCTCGACGTAATTACCGAACCGGCGCAGGCGGCCGCGAATTGCCGCGCTTACAATCGCTGGCTGGCCGAGTATTGCAGCGCCTATCCGCAGCGCTTGTTCGGCGCCGCCGCGCTGCCGATGCAATCCGTCCAAGCCGCGCTGGAGGAGATGCGCTACTGCGCCGCCGAGTTTGGTTTCAAGGCCTGCTTCGTGCGCCCCAACCCCTACAATGGCCGTCCGCTGCATCATAAGGACTTCTACCCGGTGTGGGAGCAGGCACAGGAGATGGGGATGGCAATCGCGATTCATGGAGGCGGCGCGCAGCCCAATTTGGGGGCCGATCGTTTCCCGTCGAAGGAAGGCTTCGCGGTGGAGCATTGCGTGGTGCACACCTTCGAGATGATGGCTGCGGCGGCCAGTTTCATCATGTGCGGGATCTGCGACCGTTTCCCGCGGCTGCGTGTCGGTTTCATGGAGGCGGGGGGCGGATGGATGCTGGGCCGGCTGGACCGGATGGACCGTCACGTCGATGACAAGGGTATGAACGACGCTGGCTTAACGCACCGCCCGAGCGAACTTTTCGCTCGCCAGTGTTTTATCTCCTTCGAGCCCACGGAAAAAAGCCTGAAGGTCATCGCCGAAGCGATCGGACCTTCCAACATACTGTGGGCCAGCGACTATCCCCATCATGATGGCTTTTGGGGTGCTGCCAAAATGATCAAGAAGATGGCCCTGGGGCCGGAAATCGAAGCCAAGGTCCTTGCCGAAGGCGCCAAGCGATTTTACTCGATGCACTAGTGCCGATTGCGGCATGAGAAATACGGCAATGCGCGGCGTCCGGAGCAGAAGCGCTCGACACTTTCATTCCGCGCGCCCGCTAGTGATCTCCGCGATGCGCGCCGCAACTAGTGCGATTGTTTACCGGGCAAAGTCAGCTTCGCGTTGCGGCCGTTGAGATTGATTCTTCGCTCCGAAGAGGCCGCTTTGAATGACACTCGCAGCCCTGCCGGCCAAATGTGCAATCACGAACCAAGCGCGGCGGGATTGCTGGCGGGGTCGCGTTTGCCCGACGGCGGCAGCGGGCGTGAGCCGGGCTTCCGCTGGTAGGAATTTACCAGGCCGAGACTCTTGCCTATCTCGCGCAGGGCGGGCGCGACCTCCTGGCCGAACAGCCGGATACTGGTCTTGCGCTGTTCGTGGGTAAGCGGCCCGCTTGCCTGTGAGATCGAATAGAGGCCGGGACGCAACACCTCCAGGGTCTTGCGGCACTTGGCGATCACTGTTTTCGGACTGCCGGTTACGATCTGGTAGCTCTTCTGCGCATCATCGTATCCGGCGTAAAGGGACTCGCGCGCCGCCGCGAGATCGATCTCACCTCGCGCCAACCGCGCGCGCGCTCCAGCCGCCTCGGCGCCGCCCGATTGATCCGGATTTGCGCCGATTCCCAACAGCGACGTGCGTTGCTGCTGGCGTGCCAGGCGGCGCGTCGCTTCCTTGGAATTGTAACCCGGCGGAAGTGTCCATTCGGGACGCGCAAAATTCGCCCCGCCGCCGCCCCACAGAAAATTTCTCCCCAGCTCCTCCGCCTTCTCGTCGCTCTCGGCCACCAATACGCTTTGCAAATAACCAAAGTTCTCCGGACCCGCCTGGTAGCCAAGTTCGGCCGCCTTGTCCGCATACAGTTCCTGCAGTTCGGCGGTCTTGTCCAGCCCGCCGCCGAAACCGAAATAGGGGTAGCGATGCTCCGCTGCCCACAACACCGATTCCGGGCTGAGGAGTCCGGGAATCCAAACCGGAGGATGGGGCTTTTGATATGGAAGCGCCCACGGATTGACGAAGCGGAAATGGAAATGCTTGCCCTCGAAGCGAAACGGCCCCGGCTCCGTCCAGCATTTGATCACCAGGTCGTGCGCCTCGTTGAAGAGCTCGCGATTGAGCGCCGGGCTGACGTTGTTGAAGAGCTGCTCACTCCCCGCGCCCCGTACCCATCCGGCCACCAGTCTTCCGCGCGAAATAAGATCGATTTCAGCCAGCTCCTCAGCCAGCCGCACCGGATTGCGGACCACGGGCAGAGGGTTGCCCAGCAGCACGATTTTGATCCGGTTCGTGATACGAGCCAGGATCGCCGCCTCGACGTCCATCACCGAGCCCATGCAGTAGGGCGTGCCGTGATGCTCGTTGAGCATGATCGCATCGAAGCCCATCTCTTCCGCGTACACCGCCTCGTCGAGGTACATGTTGTAAAGATCGGAGGCCTTCTGCGGGTCGTGGAAGCGGTTGGGCAGTCCAAAAAAACCGCGGTTCCTGATGATTTCTTCTTCAGGAGCGTGATAGTAGGTGCGCTCGGTAAAGTACATTAACAGCATGGGAATATATTGTACCGGCGTCTAATAAATGCAAGTACTATGGAGCCCGCCAATAGCGGGCGTCCCAGACCCCGCCGGTGCAAAGCGGACTAAATGCCGCGCTGCGCAACCACTGCCGGTGCCGCGGATGCGGGGGCCGGTTCGGTATCGTACGGGAAATCCTCCAGATGGCGCTCGATATCCGCCGCGGTGGCGCGGCTGCCGGGGCGGCTTAAGAGGTTGGCAATCAGGGCCAGGAACGGCAGGAAGATGAAAATCGCCGACCAGCCGATAGTCGGTGCGCCAACCCTGAACAGCATCGTGATCGCGAAACCAACGATTCCCAGATAAAGCCCCGGGCCAAGCAGCCAACGCATAGGAAAATTGGGCACCACTCCTAGCGGCTTGCTGCGGCGCGGCGCCAGGCGCGCGTCGAGAAACTGAAACATCGCCACCGCCACGGCGGCCACGAAGAACCATCCCAGGTAATTGCTGATTGGCACCCCAAAGTGCGGTCCGGGCGGGTCGTACCAGAAGAGGCGGCCCAGAAACCATCGGTCGCCCAGCACGCACAGCGGGTCGAGCGCCAGGTCAACCATCGTCATGAACAGCGCGGCCATCATCCAGACGCGCGGCGAGCGTCGAATCGCCCGCGTGTCGTAGAGCTTCAGGTCCAGACCATGGCGCCTGACGGGCGCCGCCAAAATCAGGGCAACCGTGTAGCTGGCGAAGGACAGAAAGGTGAACGACAGCGAATCCATAAAGGGAACGCCGAACACCCATATCTCGCGGCCCATGGTGGCCGGAATGTAATGGTACAGGCCGAACGGAAAGCCGTTGCGCACCGAACTCCATTCGCACGCCAGCGCCACCACGTAGGTAAGGACAGTGAAGATCGCCGTGGTCCGAACGCCGAAGTTCACGATCGAAACGAACAGAAAGACGGCCAGAAAGAGGAACACGTAAGGCCGCAGTGCGATGGTCGACAACAACAGCTCCACACCCGAATTATACACACTGCGGAGTTGTTGTCAGTCGGGAAGCTATGAGCGCGTGAAGATCGATCCACCACAGGCCGCTCCTCACACGACGGTTCAGAAATTAACCGCCGTCGGTGCGCCGGTCCGGATGCGCTCGATCGCGGAGAGCCGCCGCTCGAAGGCGGCTTGCATTACGCGCAACTCCCGCCGATGGTTGGCTTCCAGTTCAGCCATCCCGCGCTCAGTGGCGATTTTCTCCGCGCCACCTGGTCGGACAATTTCCGCAACTCGCCGGCCTCCTTCTGCAGCTTGTTGAGCAGCATCGCGCTGAGCATCGAGTAACGCACCGTCTGGACCTTGCCGTCGGACCCTAAACCACCAGCTCCGGTAGATCTTCGCGACCTCTTCCGCCACCAGCCCGTACTGGAGTGTGCCGGCGGGATCGTTGTTGTACCGAAAGGAGACTGGCCGCAGCTTCAGCAGCCCCTGGCTGGCGCCGCCCATGTCGCGGGGTGGATCAGGCGACCCACCCCGCCAGCCACAAAAATGCGCAGAGTATCTGGAACGCGCTGCTTCTAGCGTTCCATCGCAGCCGCCAGCTTGATCCCGTCGGTCTTGGCCATCTGCTCCATAGCGGCCTTCAAGGCATCCACTTGCCTAGACATTTGCTCCATCCGCGCGTTGACAACCTGTTGTGCGGCCACTTGCGCGGACAGTCTTTTGATCTGCTCGGCCTGGCGGGCATTTTCCCGGCTTTGTTTCTGCAGCTCGTTGAGCAGCATTGCGCTGAGCACCGAGTAACGCACCGTTTGTACCTTGCCGTCGGGTCCGTAGGCCACCAGCTCGGGGTAAACCTTCGCGACCTCTTCCGCCACCAGTCCATACTGCCGAGTGCCGGTGGGATCGTTGTTGTAGCGGAAAGTGACGGGGCGCAGCTTCAGCAGCCCCTGGCTGGCGCCGCCCACGCCGCGGATATCGTGCTTGTAGCGCGCCGAGGAAGTCGCGATTCCCAATTGGCCCGCACTACTGACCACCACATCAACACCGCTCATAATTCCGACGCCGGCGATCCCCGCCACGAAGGCTGCGGCCTGCGTCCCCTGCGTCCCGATACGGATGGTCTTGGCGTCGGTGGCTGACCCGGTGTTGCCGATTTCAATATTGTTGGCGCCTGTGGTCAGGTTCATTCCCGCCTGATAGCCGAGCGCGACGTTGAAGCCACCCGACGTGTTGTTGTACAACGCGTCGAGCTCGACGCCGGTGTTACTCTGTCCGTTAATGTTCTTGACCAGCGCGTTGACGCCGGCGGCTGTATTGAGACTGCCCGTGGTGTTCGCGGCCAGGGCCTGGTATCCGGCTGCCGTGTTGAAGTTGCCAGTCGTGTTCTTGCGCAGCGCCAGCGCTCCCGTTGCGGTTTCATCGATTCCCGTTGAGTTCTGCGTCAGGGCCAGGGTTCCGAGGGCAGAGTTGTTGGAACCCGTGCTGTTGGCAGACAGCGCTCCCTGCCCGGCAGCCGTGTTGCTGCTCCCGCTGGTATTATTGGCCAGCGCTGCCTGTCCATCCGCGGTGTTGCTGCTGCCGGTGTTGTTGAGCCCCAAGGCCCCCGAACCCTCGGCGGTGTTGAAATTTCCATTGTTATTGCCGAGCGCGCCCGAGCCCACCGCCGTGTTGTTGCTGCCGGTCGAATTCATGTCTAGCGCGAACGCGCCGTCGGCGGTGTTGGAAGTACCGACGGTATTGTTGCCCAGCGCATCGAAGCCGGTGGCGGTATTATCACTGGCAGTCGTATTTTCGAACAACGCACCGGTGCCGACAGCGGTGTTTCCGTTTCCATGGGTGTTAAACCGCAGGGCTTCATCGCCAACAGCAGTGTTGCCGTCGCCGTCGATGCTGGTGAGCAGCGCATCGAAACCAACCGCGGTATTTCCCCCACCTATGGTATTTTTCTGGAGCGCAAATGAGCCATCCGCGGTGTTGTCAAAGCCGCTGGAGCTCAATTCAAGCGACTGATAGCCGGTGGCGGTGTTGTCACCGCCGGTTTTGTTGCTGGCCAGCGCAAAGAAACCGAATGCGCTGTTATCATTAGCCGAGGTATTCTGGTCGAGCGCCGCGTCCCCGAAACCAGTGTTGAAACTGCCGGTGTTGGCTAACAGCACCCCGCTGCCGCCGGCGGTGTTGCCGTTGGCATCGCTCGGCGTCGGATTGGGCGGCGGCCCGCTCCAACTCGGGCTCGTTGATAATCCCAGTAAAAGTCCCAAACCGAGGACCGCCGCCGCGGTATGCCGTTTTTGCATATTAACTCCTTTTGCTTTGCGTGGTTTTTACTTAGGCTCTTATAATTTTGCTAATCCTTTCCATTTTGTCAATCTATGGCGTAAAAGACTGACTTTTACACCGTTGACAAATTCTTTTTTGAAGAAAGCGCAAAATGCGCAACGGCCTGCGGCCATCGCCGCGCCTGCGGATCAATCCGCCGGCTTGTGGAATGTTAAAAAAAGAAGCTACCTGGCGGGGGCGGCGCCGATCATCCGATAGTAGTTGACGGCGTCGCTCAAAGCCGTGTCGATGGACCCGGGATCGTAGCCCAACTCGCGCCCGGCCTTGGTGTGGTCGAAGAACATCTTCTTGTGCGCCATCCGCACCTCGGTCAGGCTGGCGCGCGGCGGCCGCCGGGTGATGCGGCGCGAGACGAAATCGGCGCCGAGCGCGAACCCCAGCGCCACGTGGTATGGAATTCTCAACCGCGGCGCCGGCCTGCCCGAAATGAAGGCGAGCCGCTCAAACAACTGGCGCAAGCTGAGGTTCTCGCCGCCCAGGATATATTTCTCGCCCAGCCGGCCTCGTTCCGCGGCCAGCAGATGCCCTTGCGCGCAATGGGCTACGTCAACCAGGTTGAGCCCGGTATCGAGATAGGCAGGCATTCGCCCGTTGAGAAAATCGACGATGACACGCCCGGTCGGCGTTGGCTTGTAGTCCAGCGCGCCGATCGGAGTCGAAGGGTTCACCACCACCACTGGGACGCCTTCGCGCGCGGCGGCCAACGCCGCCTGCTCCGCCAGGAACTTGGAGCGCTTGTAGGGACCGACCATGTCATCGAGCCTGACAGGAGTATCCTCGGTGCCCGAGGCTCCCTTGGGAACGCCGAGCGCGCCAACCGTGCTGGTATGGATTACGCGGCCGACCTGGTGGCGGCGCGCGGCGGCCAGGACATTGCGCGTGCCCTGTACGTTGGTCGCATACATCGGGGCCTCATCGATCACCCACAGGCGGTAGTCGGCTGCGACGTTGTAGATCTCATCGCATCCGCGGGCCGCTTGGGCCACTGACTCCGCATCGCGCAGGTCGCCGATTACGTGGTCGCAGTCCACTCCCTCAAGCGCGCGTACATCGGCGCCGGCCCTGACCAGGACGCGCACGTGGTCGCCGCGATTCACCAGGGCGCGCGCAACGTAGCATCCAACAAAACCATTGCCGCCCGTGACCAGCGACGTTCTGGGCATAGGAAACTACTCCAGCACTGGCACTGGCGAGACGCGTCCGACCCGTTTTTGCACCGCGTCGGCGGCGCCGCGCCCGGAAACCACGGCGCTTTCGATCGTCGCTGGCAAACCGGTTTGGATCCAATCGCCGGCCAGGAACAGGTTGTCGATCGGCGTGCCTGCGCCCGGTCGCAATTGATGGGACTCGCAATCGGGTGCGATGGTCGCCTGCTTCTCTTTGATCACCAGCGCCTTGACCAGCTTGGCTTCACGCGAAGCAGGTATCATACGATGCAGATCCTCGAGCACCACGTCGAGCAATTCCTCGTTGGACTTGTCTACCAGCGCGCGGGCGCCGCTGATGACGAAGCTCAGGTAGCCGCCCTGCTCCCCGCCGCGCTCCTCGAAGATCGCGCGCTTGTTGAAAAGCCATTGGGTGGTCGAGCCGATAAAGCCGACAAAGGCGCAGTCGGTCACGTCGCGATCGAGCCATACATGAACGCAAATGATCGGGGAGGGTTTGAGCTGCGCCAAGCGCGCGAAGAAGGGATTCTCGCGCATCGCCCCCGACAGCATCGCCAGCAGCGCGCCGGCGGGAACAGCGGCGACAAAGTTCGCCGCCTCAAGCTTCTTGCCGTCGCGCAGCCGCACGCATCCCACCGTGTGATCGCCGTCCATTTCCAGGGTTTCGACCCCCATGTGCGGCGCGACAAAGCCGCCGCGTTCGCCGATGAAGTCTTCGGCGGCCTGGCAATAGAGGTCGCTCAAACCGACGGTCGAGTACACAAAAGCCGAGTCGCGGCGGCGGCCAAAGAAGGCCCGTTTCCACACTTCGGCCAGGAGCGCCGCCGAGGCCTGGTCCGGCTCTTCGTTGAGTGTGGCGATAGCGAGCGGGAACCAGAAGCATTTGCAGGCGTTATCTGACTGGCGCAGGCTCTTGAGCATTTCCGTAACGGTGGTGTTCTCAAGCCGCTGGCGCCGGAAACGGCCCAGGCCCATCATCCAGGCCCCGGCCATCAGGACCGAGGCTCGCTCGCCGAGGCTCAGCATCGAATAGCCTATCAGCGCCGACACCATGTGGAGCGGCCCCGGCAGCCTTCCGGTCTTCAGCCGCCCGCGTTTGCCGCCGGGCGCGATCATTTCCATCTGCAACCGCTCGCGAAACACCAGCTTGTCGTACGTGCCGATTTTTTTCAAAAAGTCGAGCGTCTGGGTGTAGCACCCCATCAGCACGTGCTGGCCGTTGTCGACCCAGTCGCCGCCTTCGGGATCCTGGAAGGAGTAAGCACGCCCGCCCAACTTGGGCTTGCGTTCCAGCACCGCCACCCTGAAACCCGCCTCGGCGAGCGCCACTCCCGCGCTGAGTCCCGCGAAACCGCCGCCAATTACCACCACGTCCCGCGGATCGGGCATCACGGTGCGATCAAGTTCGGGCACGCCTCAACCTCCCGCTGGCCCACGCCCGACCGACCAGAAAGATCTTGTGCGGCGCGGACAACCTAAACTTCCCATCCATTACACGATAGCGCGACTTGACGATGCGCTGCAGCAGGGCGCTGTAAATCAGCCGCATTGCCTCGGCAGTCAGCAGGCTGGCACGATCCTCATCGGGCAACGCGGCCTCGGCCACCCGGTAAAATTCCCGTGCGCGCCGCGCCTGGAATTCCATCAGGCGCTCAAATCGCTCGCTGTGCTGCCCGCTCAGCAATTCTTCTTCCTTGACCGCGAAACGCTCGAGGTCCTCCAGCGGCAGGTAGATTCGTCCGCGCCCGGCGTCCTCGCGTACGTCCCGAATTATGTTGGTGAGCTGAAAGGCGAGGCCAAGGTTCTCGGCATAAGTGCGGGTCTGCGGATTGCGGTAGCCGAAGATCTCGATACAGATCAGTCCCACCGCCGACGCGACGCGATAGCAGTACAGCCGCAACTCGGCGAAGGTACCGTAGCGCTTGCGTATGAGGTCCATCTCCACGCCGTCGATGATTTCCTCGAAGTAACGCCTGGGAATTGCAAAACGGCGCACGCTGTCAGCCAGGGCACGCGAGATGGCGCGCGTCGGAGCACCGTTGTAAACGTGCTCGAGTTCCTCGCGCCAGCGCTGGAGCAAAGCCGCCGGCTCGCGCACTTCCTCATCGTCCGCGATATCGTCGACAAAGCGGCAGAATGCGTACGTCGCGTAAAGCGCGCGGCGGCGTTGCGCGGGGAGCAGCTTGAAGGCGTAGTAGAAATTGGAGGAGGACTTGCGAGTGATTTTGGCGCAGCGCGCGAAGTCCGCTGCCAGGCCAGCGTAAAAATCCGTCAGGGCGCCGATCTCGTCGGCCCGCTCAAGCACCGACCCTGCCTCGCAGCGCATTCCAGCCCAGGCGCAAGTAGTCCGCCTTGCGAAGCTCGGGACGACGGCGAAAGACGTCGTAGCCGGCCGCCTCGATCGCGCGCAGGATTGCCAATCCACCGCCGGCGAACATCAGGATGTCGCGCCGCAGCCGCGGTCCGACCAGAGCGTGCAGCGCTGCGCCGGAGCTGAGCAGGCCGCGCGCAAACTCCACCTCATGGCGCATCAGCGCGAGGAATCGTGCATTGATCGCGCCCGCGCTCAGTTCTTGTATTGAATAATTAAATCGGGCGATATCCTGGAGCGGCAAATAGACCCGCCCCTTTTCCAGATCGATCGCGATATCCTGCCAGAAGTTGGCCAGTTGCAGTCCGCTGCAAATGCGATCCGACAACTCCTGCCGCCGGGCATCGCCGAACCCGAACAGATATAGCACCAGCCGTCCCACCGGGTTGGCCGAATAGCGCGCGTATCCGAGCAAGTCGTCCATTGTCTCGAAGCCCTTGAAGTTTACATCGGAGCGAAACGCCCGCAGTAAATCAGCAAAGGGCTGGCGCGGTATATCGAAGCGGCGCACGGTGTCGGCCAATGCCACGAACACCGGATGGCGCGGGGCGCCGGCATAGGCAAGGTCCAGCTCCCGCTCCCATCCGTCGAGCTTGGCCAGGTCATGTTCTTCGTCTGCAAAGTCATCGGCGATCCGGGCGTAGGCGTAGATTGCGTACATGTGCGGGCGCATCGCGCGCGGCATGAGCCACGACGCAATAGTGAAATTCTCATAATGAGATCGCGCCAGATGCGCGCAGAACTCGTATGCCTGCTCCAGACTAACCTGCGCTTGCCCCGTCTCGTCCGGTCCCGCGGCACAGGCTTCCGGCTCGTGATTTATTTGGGACTGGCCCATGCTGCGTCAAGGAAGAAATGAGAAAAAAGAAGTGAGAAGCGAGAGCAAGCAACTTCCGGTCTGCCTCTCACTCCTCACTTCCTTCGCCTCACTTCCCTACTTAGGCGGCCATCAACTCCCGAGTCATGGCGCGCGCCCAGCTATCGGTCTCCAACACGTCTTCGAGGCTGCGCGCGCCGCGTCCATGATGACGCCCCATCACGGTTTCGATATGACGGGCAATCTCCAGGAAGCGAATCTTCTTTGCCAGAAATCCGGCTACCAGCTCCTCGTTGGCGGCGTTTAGGCAGGCGGGCATCGTACCACCCGCGGCGAGCGCCTCGTACGCCAGGCGCAGACAAGGGAAGCGGCCCAGGTCGGGCTGCTCGAAAGTCAGTGTGCCGCAATCCACCAGCGACAGAGGCTGCAGATGGTCCATCGGCAGCCGTTCGGGAAACGCCAGCGCATAGGCGACGGGAATCGCCATATCGGGTATCGCCATCTCGGCCAGCACCGAGCCGTCGATCATCTCGACCATGGAGTGGACGATGCTCTGCGGATGGATAATGACAGAGATCCGGGAGGAGTCCAGGCCGAACAGCCAGCGCGCCTCGATCACTTCCAGTCCCTTGTTCATCAGGGTGGCGGAATCGATGGTGATCTTCGCGCCCATCTGCCAGGTCGGATGCTTGAGCGCGTCAGCCACGGTTACCGTCTCAAAGCGATCGATCGGCAGGGTGCGAAACGGACCACCGGACGCGGTCAGGATGATTCGTTTGACGGTGGAGCGCCGGCGCCCCTCGATACATTGGAACAGCGCGTTATGTTCGCTGTCCACCGGCAGCAGGCGCACATTGTGGCGCTCGGCCGCACGCGTTACCACTTCGCCCGCAACCACCAGCACTTCTTTGTTGGCGAATGCGATATCCTTGCCCGCCTCAATAGCGCGCAGCGTCGGGCGCAGCCCCAGCGCACCCACCATCGCCGAGACCACCAACTGGGCGGCGGGCCAGGTGGCAACGGAAATGGCGCCATCGAGTCCAGTCACTATTTCCACGCGCTCCGCGCCAAGCAGCTCTTTAAGCCGCAAGGCTGCCTCGCCGTCGGCCACCGATACCAGCTCGGGGCGGAAGCGGCGAATCTGCTCGGCCAGCAGTTCCACGTTGCGCCCGGCGGCGATGGCGCCGACACGGAATTGCTCGCTGAAGCGGCTGACGACATCGAGCGTGGTTACACCAACTGAGCCGGTGGATCCCAGAACCGCAATCGTCTTCATGGCCAGTTACCCCGCCGCTTTCTCCTTAAGCCGCGCTTTAAATCTACCCAGCGCCATCAAGGGGAAATAGTGGGGGTACATGTAGTAGCGCAAATAGAAATGATTAGGGAAGCCCGTGCCCGTGGATTCGGTCTCGTCCCACGTGCCCTGATCGTTCTGGCGCTCCAGCAGCCAATCCACTCCGCGCGTTACGCTATCGCTAATCGCGTCTTCGCCGGCCAGCAGGCCAATCAGCGCCCATGCGGTCTGGCTCGCGGTGCTCGTGCCGCGCCCGCGCCATTCGCGATCCTTGTCGCTCAGCGGACTCTCGCCCCATCCGCCGTCCGAGTTCTGGTGGTCCTTGAGCCACTGCACGGCGCGCCGGATCCACGGCTGCTCCGGATCGACTCCGATTGCGCGCAAGCCGCCCAGCGCCGAGAAGGTGCCATAGATGAAATTGACACCCCATCTGCCCCACCACGAGCCGTCCGCCTCCTGCGCCGCCTTGAGCCAGTCGATCGCGCGGCGCGCCACCGGATGCTCCGCTCGATAGCCGACCGCCGCCATCATCTCGAGCACCCGCCCGGTCAAATCGGGGCAGCTCGGATCAGTCACCGCCTCGACGTCGGCGAACGGCAGATGATTGAGCCAGGTGGAGTTGTTGTCGGCGTCGAAGGCGGCAAAACCGCCGTCGCGGGACTGCATCCCCATCACCCAGTTGGACCCCGCGCTGATCGACCGCTCGCGCGCCGCCGCGTCGGCAAACCGCGTCGCCGCGAGCACGCACAGGATAACCGCCGAGTCGTCCACGTCGGGATAACAGTCGTTGTAGAACTCAAACGCCCATCCACCGGGTTCGAGCTTGGGCCGCTTAATCGACCAGTCGCCGCGTTTGAAGATTTGATGGTCGATAAGCCAGCGCGTGACTTTGACCATCGACTCATCGTCGGGACCGATTCCCGACTCCAGCGGCGCCTTGGCCGCCAGGCCGGTGTCCCAGTTGGGCGATACGCAGGGCATGTACAGAATCTTGTCGCCCATGTCCCATATCAGTTCGCGGCTGGCGTCGATCGCCTTTTTGAGCACCGGATGATCGGTGCGGTAGCCGAGGCCCTTGAGCGCCATCGCGCTGAGCAGGTAGCAAGGCTCGATTCCGCCCCACGAGCCGTTGGCCTCCTGATGCTCCAGGATCCAGTTCTCCGCCGCGCGCAGCGCGCGCACACGCAGCCCCTGGATCGGATGGCGGTTGTAGCCGCGCAGCATCGCGTCGGTAAGGTTTAATATTCCGCGCAATGAGAAACGGCTTTTTGCGGCCGGCGGGCGAAAGCGCGTAAAGTGCGGCGGCTCGATATAAAGTTCCAGGACGCCAGCTTCGTAACTGACCTTGACCACCGGCTTCGCCGCTTGCAGCAGCATCAGGCCGAACAGCGTGCCGCGCGCCCAGGATGACAGCTCATAGACGTTGACCGGCGACCAATTGGGCAGCAGGCAGATTTCCACTGGCAGCGACGTGGTCGCCTCCCACGGAACCTGGCCCATCGCGGCCAGGTAAAAGCGCGCCAACGAGCCGCACTTCGCCACCCCGCCGCGGGAAAGAATCCAGCGCCGCGCCTGCGACATCTCCTCGTCGCCCGCGCGCATCCCGGCCAGCTTCAGCGCGAAGTACGCCTCGATACTGGTAGAAAGGTAGCCCTCGCCGCCCGGAAACAGACTCCAACTACCGTCGGGCTGCTGGAGTTCCAGGATGTGCTTCTTGAGCTTGGCCTCCTCCTGGGGGTCCACACAGTCCATGAAGTGCGTGAAGATAACATACTCGGCGTTCATCTCCGCGTTGGCTTCCAGCGGAGCATGCCAGTAGCCCTCAGGCTTCTGCAGCTTGAGCAGCGACTGTTGGGCACGGCTGATGACCTGATCAAGGCGCAGGCCAAGTTGCCCGTTGGTGACTGCCGCAACCCCCGCCGCCGCGCCGTCAATTTGAATCGTTTCGCTCATGACAAATTTACTCTTGGCTCGACGCGCGTTGGCCGCAGTGGAAATGCGCCGATCAACCTCACCTTGGGCCTCTCGCTCTTCGGGGAGAGGGGATATAAAGAACAGTGCTTTGTATTCTTCACTTACAGGCCAGGCATCCTAATGTGGGGAACCTCCAAGACCTCATTTTATTCCTTCCCCCAAGATGAGGTTTCTCTCTTCAACAAGGCGTCCTGTCTCCTCTCCCCGACAACGGAGAGGACGAGGCTGAGAACGGTCAAGGAATGATCGCGCACTTCAAAACGTCCCCGCGCTCCAGCAGGTCGAACACTTGCGGCAACTCGCTGAGCCGCTTGCGCTCATTGATAATTCTGCCCACGCCCAGCTTGCGCTCGGCCAGCAAGTCGCGCGCGCCCCTGACGTCTTCGGGCCGGAAATGGAACGGCGCGATAAGCGTCAGACTATCGTAATGCATCCTGCGCGTATCCAACTGCACCGAGGTACCGGCCGCGCACCCGCCGAAAAACACGACGCGTCCACCGCGCCGCACGCAGCGCAAGGCACTCTCCCATCCCGAGACCTGTCCCGTCGCCTCGATCACGAGGTCGGGACCATAGCCCCCGTTTAGCGCGGCCGCTTTGGCCGCAACGTCCTCGCTGCGCGCGTCGATTACCTGATCGGCGCCCATCTCGGCGGCCCATCGCAGCCGGGAATCGCCCCGTCCCGCGACCACCACGCTGCCTGCGCCCGCGGCCTTCAGCAGGATCACGTGCAGCAGACCGAAAGCTCCCGCGCCCAACACCATGCAGGTTTCAAATCGCTGCGGACACGCGATCGCCTGCGCGTGGACCACGCAAGCCAGCGGTTCGAGCAGCGCGGCCTCCTCGAAAGGAAGGCCGGCCGGTTTCTTGAACACGTTGCGCGCCACCACATGAGCCGGCAGCAGCAGGAAATCGGCATACGCGCCCATCACCATCGTGTCGATCACGCTGATACACAGGCTTTCCTGGCCACGGCCGCAGAAAAAGCAATTACCGCATGGCGCCGTCGGCGCCGCCATCAGTTCATCGCCGGGCCTGAAACCTTCGACACCCGTGCCCACCTCGGCCACCACGCCGGAGAACTCATGGCCAAAGGGCATCGGAAAGCTGAACAGAGGATGGCCGCGGCGATAGAACTTCAAATCGGTGCCACAACTGAGCGCGCATTTGATTTGCAGCAAGATCTCACCGGGCCCCGGGTGCGGCGCCACGGTCGGGCGCAATTCAAAATGCCGCGGCCCAACCAGGACTGCCTGGCGTGGCGCGGCGGGAGTATCGCCTGCGCTCATAGCGAGCGCTCCACCACGAAGATGGCGAGTTCGCGCAGCGCCCGCGCGCGATCGTCGAAGGCGGACAGCGCCGAAATCGCGCGCTCCTTGAGATCGTGCGCAAACCGGCGCGACTTCTCCACACCCATCAGCGCCGGGTAGGTGGCCTTGCCGTGCGCATCGTCCTTGTGCGTGCGCTTACCGAGCTGCTCGGTGGATGCGGTTACGTCCAGCAGATCGTCGATCACCTGAAAAGCCAGACCCAGCGCGCGCCCGTATTCGGACAGGGCATCGATCTGCCGGCTGTCGCCGCCGCCCAACATCCCGCCACCGCGCACGGCGGCAAGAAACAGCGCCCCGGTCTTGCGCGCGTGAAGGTACTCAAGCGTCGCCTGGTCTGTCGCCTTGCCCTCGGAGAGAATATCGAGCGCCTGCCCGATAACCATTCCCGGAGAACCGGCCGCCTGCGCAAGTTCTGCCACCACGTCCAGCACCACCGCTGCGGGCACGCGCCCGTGCGGCGAGCGCGCCAGGACTCTGAAGGCGTCGGTCAAAAGAGCGTCACCCGCCAGCGTCGCCATGGCTTCGCCGTACACCTTGTGATTGGTGGGCCGGCCGCGGCGCAGGTCGTCGTCGTCCATGCAGGGCAGATCGTCATGGATCAGAGAGTAGGTATGGATCATCTCCAGGGCGCAGGCTAGCCCCAGTGCGTCGTCAGGATGGCCCCCGACCGCCTCGCACGCCGCGATAGCCAGGACCGGCCGCAGGCGTTTGCCGCCTGCTAACAGACTGTAGCGCATCGCTTCAATCAGTTGTGATCCGGGCTCTTCGTGTGCGGCCACGGTGCGATCGAGCGCGCCCTCCATGAGTTGAGCGCGTTCCTTGAGGTAGCGTTCGATGTTGAAATCCGCCGCGCTGCCGTGGCGCGGCGTTTTGGTCTCCTGATTGGCCTTCGGGGCCGGGCGTGAGCCGGAATTAGGCATCGATTGTCTCAGCAAACGGCAGCGGACTTTCTCCGCGCCGCGGAGCAGCGGCGGCGCGCCGCGTCAAAATCAAGACACGTAGTAGCGCACCATTTTCCACGAATCCTTGAGGTTCTTGCCGAAATCCAGCGCCACGGTGCCCTCGAAGCCCGAATGCATCTTGCAGTCGCGGCAGCGAATGTCCTGCTTGGTCCGGTAGAACTCCCAATCGATAGCCTGATGCAGCTCGTCGAAGGTGCGATAATGGCCGTTGGTGATCAGGTAACAGGGTCCCTTCCATCCCTGCGGATTGCGCGTCACCGTGGTCCACGGGCTGCACTGCAGATCGCGCTCCCCGGTGAGATACTCCAGGTAAATCGGGGTGTTGATGATCTTGTGGTCCGCGGCGAGTCTCTTGACGCGTTTGAATTTCTCGGGCGTTTCGTCGGATTTGAGATAAATGTCGTTGGTCAGCACCTGGTAGTGATAGCCGGGGCTGACCAGCATACCGTCCACCCCGAGCGAAGTCAGCAACTCGACCAGCTCCTCGATCTCCTCGGCGCTGGTTTCACGGAAGACCGTGGTATTTGTCTGCACCCAGTAGCCTTTTTCCTTGAGCATCTTGATCATGCGCACGCAGGTATCGAAAACGCCGTCGCGGTCAACCACGCGGTCGTGCGTCTCGCGCATCCCGTCGATATGCACGTTGAAGCTCAGGTACGGGCTGGGCGGCACCTGCTTGACGAACCGCTCCAGCAGCAGGGCGTTGGTGCAGATCATCGTGTGGCGGCGCCGCTCGATAAGGCCCTTGGTCAAGGGCACGATATGCTTGTAGATGAGCGGCTCCCCGCCGCAGATCGAAACGATAGGAGCGCCCGCTTCCTCGGCGGCCCCCAGCGCTTCCTCCAGCGGCATCTGGTCGCGAATCGTGTCCTTGTACTCGACAATGCGCCCGCAGCCGACGCAAGCTAGATTGCATGCGTGCAGCGGTTCGAGCATCAGCACGATGGGAAAATACGTGTTCCCGGCGCGTTTTTGCCGCGTCATGTAACGCGCCAGGTCGGTCATCAGTTTGAGCCGCATACGCATCGCGGTTGGTTCTCCGTGTCAATCGGAAGTGGGTTCGGCCTCGGGCGCCGCACTCGATTCTTCGCCGAACAGCAGTCCGTAGAGCATAACCAGGGCGCTTTCCAGGTTGTCTTGAGCCTGGCTCATGAACACCAGGTTGATCAGCAATCCGTTGAGCGCCGCCAGCACGAAATTCGCCGTGACCTCGGGCTGATTGCTGCAGGAGCACAGCCCCTTTTCCTGTGCCAATCGAATCCGGTCTGTCAGCAACGCTTGATATAAATCGTAAAGACGGCGGATTTGTTCCGTAAACGCTTCGGGCATCTCTTCACCGCTCATGAACCGGCGCAGGAAGAAACCTACCGAACTCGCGTTTTCGCGCACGAAATTCACGTAGCCGCCAATCAGTTTCTTGATCTGCTCGCGTGCATCGAGTTTCTCCGACTCTTCGGCGAAGTCGATAACATAAGGCTCCAGCAGTTTGTTCAGGACCGCCAGAAACAGCTCTTCCTTGGTCTTGAAATGCCAGAAGATCAGCGCCTTGCTGACCTTGGCCTCACGCGCCACTTCCGACATTGAAGTCTCGTGAAAGCCGCGGGTGGCGAACAGCCGAATTCCCGCCTTCAGAATCTCATCGCGCGAATCCTGGGACTGCGATTGCCCTCCCGCCGTAACCATCGTCTTCCATTAGCCCGGCCGGCGCCGAAACAACCGGTGCCTGAATTGCTGTTGCCGGACCCCTTAATTCATGGCGGAATGCCGGCGAAGGTCTCTCCGAACCGTCGCATTGAACTCCCGTTCCGGGGAGCCAGCCTGCCTGCCGCCCATCCCTAACCCATCGGTCAATCAAACTTGTACGCGCCAAGCGCACCAAGTCAAGAGGCTGGGGAAAGAACCGAAGAGTGAGGGAGAGCCGTAATGAATCAGACGTGGAATCAGCGGCTGGATCCCGTTTCTGGGTCCTGCTCGATGTTTTCTCTCCCTCCGCTAAGTGAAATCGGCGTTCCTGCGGAGGCCTGCGAGGTCTTGGCCGCTAGCAGGATCGCCAAGGCCGTCTGCGCTTCACGTTGGTTTTGCCTCGTTATCCGACCTTGGGGCCCTTGCGCGATGGCCGCCTCGAACTCTTCCGCGAGCGCGGCGAACCAGGCCGGATGATAGGAGTTGTCCGGCTCTTCGATTACCGGCAAATCCTCACTCCCCCTGGAGCGCCGGGTGAGACGGATCGTGCTGTCCTCGATTTCCAGCATTCCCTCATCGCCATAGAGTATCGCCGAGGTGCGGCGTGCAGGAGCGCGCCAGGAAAGATGGATGTGACCGAGCCTGCCGCCGGAGAAGGTCGCAGTTAAATCGGCGACCTCATCGACGACGCCGGGCGGAAACACCTCCAGGCGCGCCCCGATGGTAAGCGGCGCCTGTCCACCCATCAGCCATTGCATCAGGTAGAACACGTGCCAGCCGTGATCGATCAGGATTCCTCCGCCGCCGATCACCGGGTCGACTCGCCACGGCGCTCCGCCCGCCTGCTGCGTCCGAAGCCGCGTCAGCGCGCAGTAGCTGACTCCGCCCAGCACGCCGGCGCTAATCGCTTCGGATGCGCGCCGATAGACGGGGGAATGCTTCCAGTTGTGTACGCAGAACAGCGTCCGCCGATGTGACGATCCGAGCGAGTAAAGATCGTCCAGCGTTTTGAGATCGAGACACAGCGGCTTCTCAACCAGCACGTGGGCGCCGGCTTCGAGCGCGGCGCGCGCTGCGCCGGCATGATAGGCAGGCGGGCTGGCGATATCGACGAAGTCGGGGGATTCGCCCGCCAACAGCAGCCCCAGATCCTCATAAACACGGACGTTTTTGATCGCGCGCAGTGCAGCCTGCCGCCGCTCTGCTATGGGCTCGTGGATCGCGACGATTTCAACTTCAGGCCGCCGGCGCCATCCCGGCAGATGACCCTGCTCGGCAACCTGTCCGAAACCGGAAATTGCGCCGCGCAGTTTCATAGGAGTTCTCTGTTCTCGCTCGAACAATCATTCGTGGGAGAGGCTAAGGGTGAGGCCGACTGATGCACTTCAAGCAAAGTGATCGCGCTCTGCGCCGCCCAAAGGTGGCGCAGAGCAGGGCTGCCGCCAGGTCGCCGGCGCCACGCTCGGTTGTCATTCCTCGCTTGCGCTCGGAATGACACGCCTGGCGAGCGTTGCCATGAGCCTGCATTGCGCTTAAACCAGGTATTTCCGCGCCAGGTCTTCCAACTCTTTTTGCCACGTGGCGGGTTCGAGTGCGAAGCCCTTGCGGTACAGCGCTTCGGTACCCACCACGATACGCTGGCATCCGGCGGCCTCGTATTCCTCGTAGGTCCGCTTGATGTCCTCCTGCTCGAAGGGCCGGAACATCGTGACATCCATCTTGGCGAAATCGCGACCCGCTTCGGTGCACATCTTTTTGAGAGTCGCAAGGCTGGCCGCGAGTTGCGCCGGCTTAAGCCGCAGCGGCATCCAACCGTCGCCAATCTCGACCACGTCGCGCAGCACGCGGTCGGGTCCCTTGGCTCCTCCGTTGGCACCAATCAGTACGGGCGGATGAGGCTTCTGGACCGGCTTGGGAAAGCTTCTGACAGCGGGGAACTTTATATACTTACCCTCGAAGCTCGCCTCGGGCTTGGTCCACAACTCCTTCATCGCGCGGATGCACTCGCGCGTGACAGGCCATCGCTTGGCGAACTCCACACCCATGATCTCCGTTTCATCCGCCAACCATCCCGCACCGATCCCAAACCACATGCGGCCGCCGGAGAAGTAGTCCACCGTGGCAACTTCCTTGGCCAGCACCATCGGGTTGTGCTCGGGAACCAGGCAGATGCCCGTCATCAGCTTGATGCGGCTGGTGACGGCCGCGGCGATTCCCAGCAGCACGAACGGGTCGGGCATGTGCGAGTACCAATCCGGAATCTCACCGCCACCGGCCGGATAAGGTGTTCTATGTTTGACGGGAATGATGGCGTGTTCAGGAACTATCAAAGCATCGAAGCCCAGTTCCTCCACCCTGCGAAACATCAGGTCAGGCTTCGCGGTCCGTTCATTGGCGAATACCGATACGCCGACTTTCATTTCATAAACCTCCGCGCTCTCCTCGGTGCTGACTCGATGTCATAGCGTAAACTCGGCTAATCAGACTACCGCCCGGCCATTGCGGTAGTGCAGTCAAACTCTGAAATGATTTTCGCTTCCGGGGGTACTTTAGCCGCGATTTCGAAACCGTCGCGTCTGCAGCACAGCAATCATCAGCTCCACTTGAAAAATTCGTTGGCGTAAACGAACCGGCCCACGCCCGCCGCCCTGGCGCATTGCTCGTCGACTTCCTGGTCGCCGACCATCGTGGAGCCCGCCAGATCGACGCCGTAGGTCTGCGCCAGTTCAGTGACCATCCCGGCCGCCGGCTTGCGGCATTCGCAGCCATCCTCAGGACCATGCGGGCAGATCTCCCACGCGGTCAGGATTCCGCCCAATTGCAGATCCAGCTGCGCGATCGCGGCTTCGACCTGCTCGCGGGTGAAGCGGCCGCGTTTGATTCCGCGTTGATTGGTCACGATGAAGATTAAATGATCGCGAACCGGGCGCAGGGTTTCCGCAACGTTGGGCAGTATCTTGACCGTGACCTTGCCGCTGCGGTCGGCGGGCAGGTCGCGATTCTCATCTAGTTCGACCAGGGTTCCGCCCAAGTCGAAGAACAATCCAAGGTTTCCGGCATTCTCCGCCATCGCCGCGCTCAAGCCTCCCGCCAGTTCAGATGGTCGCGCACGTAAGTGAAGACTTCTTCCAGAATCGCCACGCCGGCCGCGGCCTGTTCCTCCGTGATCACCAGGGGCGGGTTAATGCGAACGCGAGGGAAGTAGCCCATGATCAGCAATCCGCGCTTAAGCGCCTCCTTGAAAATGACCTCGGTCACCCGGTGGCTCAGTTCTTCCTTGGTGCGGCGATCACGCACCAAATCGATTCCGATCAACAGACCGCGTCCGCGCACGTCTCCTACGAACTCGAATTTTTCCTTGAACATCTCCAGGCTTGCCAACAGCTTGGCTCCGACGGCGCACGAGTTGTCCGTCAAGTGCTCCTCCTGGATCGCGCGCAACGTCTCCCCGACAGCTACCGCCGCCAGCGGATTGCCGCCGTAGCTGGACGAGGAAGCGCTGGGCTTGGCGAAGGGCTTGGCCTGCGCAACCTTCTCGGTCATCAGTACGCCCGACACCGGGAAGCCCGAACCCATCCCCTTGCCGACGGTCATGATGTCCGGACGGACGCCGGTATGCTCCACGCCCCACATCTTTCCGGTGCGCCCAAAGCCGGTGATCATCTCGTCGGCAATCAGCACGGCGTCATTTTCCCGCGCGATCTCTTTGACCGCCGGCAGGAACTCATCGGGCGGAATCACGTTGCCAGCGGTACCTTGAAAAGGTTCGACCAATACAGCGGCGATAGCGCCCGCCGAACTGTTTTTGATCTGCTTGCGCGCGAACTCGACGCAGAACATGCCGCATCCAGGATATTCAAGCTTGAATGGACATCGGTAACAGTCCGCGTAGGGCACGAGATGCTGTCCGCCGGGAAGCGGGCCATAGCCCTGCTTGGACTCGTCGCCTATAAGCCCGATAACACCGCCGGTCTTGCCGTGGAAACCGCCCCAGAAACCGACGACCTCGTGCTTACCGGTAAATGAGCGTGCCGCGCGCAACGCAGCCTCGACCGCTTCGGCGCCTCCGCTATAGAGATGGAAGCGCCTAAGCGGCGCCGGTGCGGCTTCAGCCAAAGCCTTGAAGGATTCGGCGCGCTCCGGAGTCGCAAACGTACCGACCATCAGGCGCGCTGCCTGTTCGGAGAGCGCTTTGGACATCGCGGGATGCCCATGGCCCAGGCCGGCGACCGCAACCCCGGCAAAGAAATCCACGTAAACGTTGCCGTCCACATCGGTCAACGTGGCGCCTTCGCCATGGTCAAAGGCAACGCCGGCCAGCGAGGAAATCCGCTGGCGGCCAGGGGCAAGGTAGTGTTCTTCTTGTTCGAACAGGGCGCGGGAGCGGGGTCCCGGTACCGAGGTTGTTACAGAAGGAAGTTTGGTCTTCTTTGCTTTCATCGGATGAATGAGAAGGGAGAAGCGAGAATTGAAAAACGGGAGAAAGAGCTTCGCGAGACCGGATTCTCAACAAGGGTGCTGGTTTTCTCGCTTCTCAATTCTCTACCCTTGTATCTCTCACTAGCTGCAGCGCCCGGTGCGCTATCGCCGCCGCCGCTTGGTCTCTGACTCGCTCAAAACTGGGCCAGTCGTTGAAATCCACGATTTTCAATTGTTCGCCGTGGACGATTGCGTCGCCACCCCATACCTCCAATCCCAGCGCCCTCGCCGCTTCGTCTGCCGCAGCCTGGAGCCGCGCGGTTAACACCCCGCTCGATGCTCCTTGCGCGTCGGCCGTGCTGAAGTAACTGCCACCGGTCACGCCATAAAACTTCACTACCCTACCCTCCACCGCGGCTTGAAGGTAGGCGAGCCGGATTCCACGGGTGGCAAAATCCCGCAGCGCGGCATCGAGCGCTGCCTGGTCGTCCACGCGGCGCACGTCGCCGGCGAACAGCGCGTGCAAGTCGCCGCGCTTCACATAGATACCGCGCCGCGCGTCCAGCGTAGCTTTCGCGCCGCCCCCATCCGGCGCGGCGGTCTCGACCAGCATCCCTTCGGGAACCGGTGCAGACGCCGCTTTCAGCAGTTCACCGAGACGATCGCGATAGCAGGATCTGATCGCTCGCGGCGAATTGATTACCAAGGCACCGCCGGCCTCAGCGGCCCGCAGCCGCTCCAGCGCCTGATGGCTTTGGCACATCGCCAGAATCAGGTCGCACCGCGGGAGCGGGTTGTTGATAAAGTCGCGCGCCGCAAGCGCCGATATTTCCAAGCCTTGAGCGGCGAGATTGGCGAGGACCGAATCCAAAATCGCCGCGTCAGCGGCGACCTTGCCGGGCGAGAATTCCGTCTCGCGATATATACCCAGCGCGCGGCCCATCATCCGCTCCCGCTGCGCCGCGGTATGTTCAACGCCGGCTTTTCGACCATCGCGCGCGCCGCTTCGAGATCCTGTGCAACGTCGATATCGATTACTTCCTTCAAGGCGACCGCATGCAGGCCGACGCCCCAGTCCGCCACGGCGGCCAGGAATTGGCGCAGCGCGGACAGCCCGGCTTGGCGCGCACGATCGCGGAAGGCAATAATCGACTGCGGCAGGAAATAAACGCCGGCGGTAACCGTATCGCCGCCGGCGGCGCCTACCTTGCGTATCAGTCCCGCGCCGTCAACGTCGACAAAGAGCGGACGCTCGTCTCCGCGCCATCGCACCACACCCAGCACGCCGCTGTCGGGCGCCGCGGGATTGGCGCAAGCCAGCGCAGTTGCGCGCCGAGCGAAGCGCGTCATTTCGCCGCGACCGAGCACTGAATCGACCGTCGCAGCCAAAAACCATCGGCTGGTCAGATGCTCGCATAGCTGGAACAGCGTCTCCATCGAATTGGGCGTGTCACGCACGACTACCGTCAACCGCTCGGGGAGCGAAATTGCGTCGCGCTCAATCACTGCCGCGGTCTCGGAATTGACCACGGCGACCACGCGCCTAGCCCCAGCCTCCAGCAGGATACGGGTCTGGCGGGCGAGCAGCGTTTCTCCATCCAGCACGACCAGAGGCTTGGGCAGATTTGCGCCTTGAGCGCGCAGCCGCTCGCCACGTCCGGCCGCCAGAATTCCCCCGTCAATCGACTCCAAGACAGATCTCAACCAGTTGATGAAGGTTGTGCACAGCTAAATCAGCGCTCGCTTCATCTTGAGGAGTGTACTCCACCCCTTCGGGCATCAACCATACGGTGCGCAGCCCGAGCCGCCTTGCCGGCACACAATCCTTCGCCAGCGAATCCCCGACCATCGCGGTCTCTTCGGGTCGCGCGTTCAGCCGGCCCAGCGCTGCTTGGTAAATCTTCGGGTCTGGTTTGAATGCGCCAACGCGCGATGAGTCGATGGCTGCGACGACGAACGTGGCTAAGCCCGCCTCTTTCAAAACCGGCTCCAGGTTGCCGTAAAAGTTGGACACCACGCCGATCGTGAAACGAGAAGCCAGCGCGCCGAGAATACGGCGGCTTTGCTCATAGCCGGCCGCGCTTTCGGCGCAAAAGCTGGCCGCGATGGCTGGGGCGGAGTCGCGAATCGAAGGTGGGACACGCTTCGGCAAATGTTCGATCAGGTAATCGATTTGCCAGTTCACAAGTTCGTCAAGCAGCGGGCGCAGGCCATAGCCATAGATGCGTGCGCCGGCCCGATAGCCGCGACCAGTCGCATAAGCGAAGGCAGGGTCCAGTTCCTCGCGGTTCAGCTTAATGCCCGCTGCGCCGTAGTGGCGCAGGAAGCGGTCCAGCCAATGCGCCCCCGGACGGTCGAGCGTCCCGCCGAAATCGAACAGCAGCGTGGTGATTTGTTGCCAACCGGTTTCCAAAGACTTACGGCATTTTGATGCCGCCTTTCTGAAAATGAGCTTAAAATTTACGGATAAGGGGCGGCCGAAGCCAGCGTTCACTTTAAAACTCTTTTATGTTTAGGCTTGGCGGGCCCGGCGCAGCGCGAACGTCAACCAATGTGGAGAGCGGATCGAAGCCTGAAAATGATTGGATTCATAAGGGAAAATCTCGGGTGTATTGCTTTGCCTGACCGATTGGTTTAGTACATTCACTTTGAACTGACCGGAAAGTTAATAGCTTGGACCTTACTTCGACCAGTCAAGAAAATCCCGTGGCGGTGGCGCTGGTGGAGGCACCCAGCCGAGGAACGGAGCTTATTTTCGGCCGGCCGCTGCTGGAGCGGATGATGCGGGTGTGCGAGCGGGCGGGCGTATCGCGCTTCTACGTTAAGTGCCCGATCGAGGAGCGGACCCGGTTCGTGCCGGCGCTGGGCCGATTTTCGAACGACCAGCGCGTGAGCCTGGTGGGCTCCTTCGAGGAAATCGGCAACTTGGATAATGCCACCAAGTGCGTTGCGCTCACGGGAAATATCGTGTTTTCGCTCTCTCAACTGCGGGACCTGATGGCGTCGCAGGCGTCCAGCGGCGAGGCGGTGCAGCTAACCACCGCCAACGGCGACGCCGTGGCTTCGCTGTCGGCGGGCAAGCTGGCCGATTTCATCGGCGGCCACGGACGGACTGCAGCATCAACGGTGAACAGCGATATCGCTGGCCTTCCGTTCGCGCTCAACGGACGCCCGGAGGATTGCGCGGCGGCCGAACGGGTTATCGCCCGCACTTTGCGTCATGACACTGCCCGTACCGACGGGGTGATGGCGCGGATTTTCGATCGCAAGCTGTCATGGCGGCTCAGCTATCTGTTGGCACATACGGCGGTTACTCCCAACCAGGTTACGCTGGCCAATACCGCGCTGGGAATGTGCATCGCGTGGATGTTCGCTCAACCCGGATACTGGACCCGGCTCCTCGCGGCGCTGCTGTTCGTAATCTCGATCACGATTGACGGCGTTGACGGAGAACTGGCGCGGCTTAAGATGGCGGAGACGCCGGCCGGAGCACGGCTGGACGCGCTTACCGACAACCTGGTTCATATCGCGATCTTTTTTGGCATCAGCATCGGGTGCTACCGCGCCGTCCACAGTGCCGCGTACCTTTATGTGCTCGGGACTCTGCTGATCGGCTTTGGCATGTGCGCTGTTTCCGTACATCACGCGATGAGCATTTCGGCCGCCGGCGCCGAGGTCTTCATCCGCAAAGTCGACCGTCTGACAGGCCGCGACTTTGCGTACCTCCTCTTCCTGTTGGCTCTGATTAATCGGCTGAACTATTTCATTATCGGCGCGGCGCTCGGCACTTATCTGTTCGCTGGGGGGTTGTGGTGGGTGACCAGCAAACGGGCGCAGTCCAGCGCAGCGCATGAATCTGGTGGGGATCGGCTTGCGGAGGGCATATGAAGAAACCACGAATCCTTCTCATTCAACCGACGACGGTTCATCTCGACGGCACGCCGCACAAGACGCGCTGGCGTTTGATCATGGGCCTGATGATTCCGCTGGTGGCGGGACTGACACCCGATGACTTCGACGTCACGTTGTGCGACGAACGGCTGGAGGACGTCGATTTTGATGCCGGCTGGGACCTGGTCGGAATGACCACCACGATTGGCGCTTCGCTGCGCGCTTATCAGTTGGGCGACGAATTCCGCAAGCGCGGCGTTCCTGTCGTGTTCGGCGGTTTTCATGCCACGCTGCAAACCGAAGAGGCGCTCAAGCATTGCGATGCCGTCATTCAGGGTGAAGCCGACCTGGTGTGGGAACCTCTGCTGCGCGACTGGCAGGACGGCAAACTCAAGCAGGTCTACAAGGCCGACAAGCTGCACGACCTCAAGAATCTGCCGCGCCCGCGCCACGAACTGCTCAAGCTTAACCGCTACCTGTTCAAGGCCGCTCCAATCCAGGCCAGCCGTGGATGCCCCTATCGATGTTCGTTTTGCGAGATTCCGATTTTCTACGAAGGCGCATATCGCACGCGCCCGATCGGGGACATCGTCGAGGAAATCAAGCAGGTGGTCAAAATCACGGGTGTGCGCCGCTTTCAGTTCATCGACGATCAGATTACCGGCAAGCACAAGTTCGCCCGCGAACTCTTCCGCGCCCTGGAGCCGCTCAATATCCGCTTCGCCTGCTTGTGGACCATCAATTCAAACCATGACGACGAGCTGCTCGATCTGGCGGCCAAAGCCGGTATTTTCCATGTCAACATCGGCGTGGAGTCGATCAGCCAGGATAGCCTGCTGTCGATGAACAAGATTCAGAACCACGCCAACCAGTACAAGAAGCTGCTCGAGAAACTGCGCAAGTACGGTATCTACTATTCGCTCAACTTCCTGTTTGGCCTGGAGAACGACCATCCGCAGATTTTCGACGACACGCTGAAGTTCCTGCACGAAGTCAAGGCGCCCGAAGCATTCTTCAACACCGTGACCCCGCGCAAGGGCACGCCGATGCGCGCCCAGCTGGAAGACGAAGGCCGCGTGATCATTCCTGACGCCGACATGTACACCAACAATTTCCGATGCATGTTCGTGCCTAAGAATCTCTCGCCGCAGGAGGTCGAAGAGGGCGTGTGGCGCTGTACGACTGAGTTCTATTCGCTCAAGTCGATGTTCAAGCGCCTGCTGGCTCCGCCGGGACCGTTCACATGGCAGGGGCTGACCGAGAACATGCTCTTTTACTTCGGCGCCAAGCGCCGCATCGACCCGGTGGATTACTACTGAGAGGGCTTCGCGGTTCAGAGCGGAGCGCGCAACATCACCCTCTCCAGGATAAGGTGAGCCGACAGAAGGCCCTCTCCCCCATTGAGTTAAGGGAGGATAGGGAAAGGATGAGGGAGCTCAACCCGCTCGGGGCGTTGGTTCATTTTTCGTCGCGGCCAGCGACGTTAGATTCCCGAACACCGCGCCCGGAACAGGCTTGACTTCCGCCGGTCACCACACGCGCGCTATCCTTACAGGCAATGATGCGCGCTGAACATCTGCGCCAGTGTCTAAGCATTGCAGCCGTGCTGATATTATCTTCCTGCGCCATCGCTCCGGCGCCCCTGGAGACCAAGGCCAAGGTCGTCCCGACTCCCATCGATGGCCAGATTTCGGTCGTAACCCGGGCCGAGGAACCGGTCGGCAACCTGATTCCAGTTTACGTGGCGGTAGCCAACGGCACGGACGAAGGCCGAGCGATCCATCCCAGCCAGGTTTTCGCCCTTAATCAGTACGGAGAGAGAATCGCGCCGGTTCCAGCAATCGAAGCGGCGCGCCAAGCGGGCGGCGCTAACAAGCTCAAAGCAGCGGTCGAAAGCGGCGCGGTCGGAGGCGCGGCTGAGGGCGCGGTAGGTGCCGCCGCGGGCGCATTGGCCGGACTGGCGGCGGGCGGCGTGGGACCGGGCGCCGCTATTGGCGGCGCGGTTGGCGTCACACAGGGCGCGTTGTGGAGCGCGCCGATGGGACAGGCGGAAGCGCAGAACCAGGCCAATGCGCAGATCCAGGGCGTGACGCTGGCCGATACCGAGGTGCGAAAGGACTTCACCGTCAGCGGCTATGTCTTTTTTCCAAAAGGATCGTACAGCGACCTGGAGATGCTCGTGGTCAATACTGAAACCGGCGCCACCGAAACTGTAAAGGTTCCGTGGCATTGAGACTCCGCCCAATCAGCTCCCGCGGCAGGAACCGCTATCTCCATTGTCCCTGGTAATCGGGACCGCGTGAATCGGGCGGCTCTGCCGGTTTCAAAATCTGGACGGCCAAGGGAAGCGGAATATCGGCGCCGATTATTACCGCCTGTCCTTCACCCAAGCCCGGAATGAATGCCATCACCGAGCGATCGGCTTCACCAGAAGCACTTTCTACCGCCGTGCGATCCAGATCATTATTGAGCCGATGAACGATGAAAGTGCCGATTTGACTGAGTACGCCCTCGGGAATGTCGCGCGGCCGCTGCGTGGCGATACAGAAGTTCAGCGACAGCTTCCTCCCCTCCTTCGCAATCAAGTCGAACGAGTCGAGCGGATATCTGACGTTCTCCTCGGTGATGCCCTGGTTCAGAAAGTGATGCGCTTCGTCCAGCAGAATAACCACGGGCCGGATGCCGAGTCCGCCGCTGCGCGCGAGATCCAGCATGTGCCTCCCAATCGCGTTTGCAACGATTTCCCGCACATCGTGAGCGAATGGGAGGTATTTCAGTGAGATTCGCAGCACGCGCGCCGCGTCGTCCTGGATAAAGGATTCGATTTCGTCGAATATTGCCTTCTTCTCCCGGGCGCGAAATACACAGGCGAGTTCGGGGGCATGCAACATATCCTCGATTCGTGTGATCAGATTGACGCAGTTGCCGCGCTCCACATCGTTCGGCGCGCCCCATCGGGTCGGATCGGGATTCGATGAAAATCCACCGGTCGGAAACACGCATTCGGCGTCGATTTGCGCCGGAAGTTTGGAGATGTCGAAGTTCGCACGCGGATCCTCGATCTCGCGCGACTTCGCCGCGTAGGCGGCTTCGAATGGAAACTTGAGCCGGCCGGCCTTGAGCACAACGCCACCGGTGGCGAGGTTCGGAACTCTTGCCAACTTGAGGCTCTTGATCGCGGCGCGCAGCTTGGGTCCCTGCGTAGGTCCGCCGGGTTTGAACAGCGCGAACAGATCTGACTCGGTCAAATCGTTATAAGGCATCGCCACTTCATGGGACAGTTCCTGTTCGGAAGGGTCTGTGCCGAGATGAACGTGCCTCACGCCAGAGGTCACGGTGTGGAATTCTCCGGTGCTATCGAACAAGATCATCTTGGCCGAATAGCGGGCCGACTCCTCGATCAGGCGAGCCATGGTCCAACTCTTGCCCACGCCGGTCGCGCCCACGATCGCGCAATGATGGCCAAACAGGCGCTCCGGAGCCAAACCTATCTGGGTGCCGTCGGTCAGCGACATCAGATTCAGAATCACAGGCTCGCCGCGGGCGTCGTTGATTTCACCAAGCTGGCCACATTCGAATAGCCATCTCAAGAGTTGGGCGGAGGCCGGATAGACCCGGCTTCCCGGATGCGGATACCGTTCAATTCCCCGCAAGGCATTCGTGCCATCAACGCGGATCGTAGTCAAAAGTTCGATCGTGCCGGTGCGATGTTCGGGTGTTTCGGCACCCGACCCGTTGCGCGTCGCATCACGATACGGCGATTGCACCCCAGACAACCGTCCGAACAGCACGCAGTCACCGCATTCAACCACTACGAATCCACCTACTTCCGCTAAAGTGGAAGCCAGGTTTGACAGAGTCACGCCGGCAGAGTTCGGCCCGACCTCGAACACGGACCCGATACACCGGCTCGCATCGAAAGGGTTTACCGGCGGATTTCTCTTCATTGGAAACACCCCACAAAGTCCGGGAAGCGACGCCTGGGCACTCCTGCCTTTTTCATACGTTGCTTTGGCCGGCGATCTGGAAAGAGGCGCAGAACGAACTGCGGGAAGAGGAGGTGAGAATAGCCAAGAACGACTGTGGCGTTAGTAAACAGTGCTGGCATCAACTGGCTGAGAATTCGGTCTGATTGCTCGCTTATGATAGGTAGCACATCAGATTGCTGCGCGCTACCTAAGGGCTATCGCAGTTATGGACGGCCGCCGTGAATCTTAGCCGGGCAATCACATACGGCTGATCAGCTCGCGCTCGGAGTTGCGGATAAACTCCCAGACCCCTTGTTCGTCGCGGGCGCGACTGTAAAGAACGATCCGATTCACGCCGAGATCGGCGTATTGCCGGGCGACGTCGTAATCGACCCGGGCGCGCGGCGTCACGCTGATTTCGATCTCATCGAAGCTTCTGCCGAAACGTTTACACTTTTGCCGAATCCCATCGAGGTAAGCGACGGTGCGGTCGCGATCCAGCGCAAAGCCGAACCATCCGTCGCCCAGACGCGTGGTGCGGCTGAATGCGTACGGTGAGTTGCCACCGAAGATAATTGGCGGATGTGGCTTCTGGCTCGGACGCGGCTCCGCGCGTACGCCGGAAAATGACACGAAACGGCCGCGGAACTCCGGCTTCTCCATGGTCCACAGTGCTTTCATCGCGCGGATGTACTCTTCGGCGCGCTTGCCCTTGTTCTCGAAGGGCACCCCCAGGGCGCCAAATTCCACCGCCAAGGAGCCGATCCCGAAGCCGCAGATCAGACGTCCGCCCGAAACTACATCCACCGATGCAAGTTCCTTGGCCAGCACCACTGGATTGCGCTGCGGCAGGATTATGATGCCGGTGGCGAGTTTGATGACCTTTGTGTGGCCCGCAACGAAGGCCAGGGCCACCGCGGAATCGACGAACGGCACGTCCGGAGGCATCGGCGAAGGCGACGTCTGCGGGTCGGCCAGCACGATATGCTCTCCTGTCCAAACGCTGTCGAAGCCCGCCTCCTCTGCGGCGCGCGCAACCCGAACGGCGGTTAGCGGATTGTCGCACGGACGCATGTTGATTCCGAACAGACCGAACTTCATAAACTGCGAGATAACACGAAACCAATCCAGGGCCAAAGCCCTGTCTAAAATCAGGTGGCGCGGGTTTGATCACGCAGCGATAGCGTATTCATAATGGGCCAGAGGTCAGGAGGCGGAGGGAGCAGTTAGTGAAGCGGCGAGCCGACCTGCGTTACGAGCGCAAATTGTGGCTGAGCGGCCTTCAGGCCGTAGCCGGAGTGGACGAGGCCGGGGTTGGTCCGATGGCCGGTCCCGTGGTCGCGGCGGCCGTCATCTTTGCACCAGAAACCCACATTAAGGGTGTCCACGATTCCAAGCAGCTGCTCGCGCCCAAGCGCGAGGAACTGTACGAGGTCATTATCCAGCGCGCCGCGGCTTTCGCGGTCGGCGTGGCCGAGGTCGATGAAATCGACCGGATCAACATCTACCACGCAACCCTCGCCGCCTGCGGGCGGGCGATTGGGTCGCTGAGCGTAAAACCTGAGCATGTGCTCATCGACGGGCGCCCGCTGCGCCGTCTCGACATTCCGCAGACCCATATCGTCGGCGGCGACCGCAAGTCCTTTTGCATCGCGGCGGCCTCAATAATCGCCAAGGTGACGCGGGACCGGCTGATGCGTGAGCTGGATAATCGCTACCCTGGCTACGGTTTTGCCCGCCACAAGGGGTATTGCACAGCGGAACACATCGAAGCGATCGGCCGCCTGGGCCCATCGCCAATTCATCGCACCTCCTTTGCACCAGTCAGCGCCGCTGCGCAGCTCAACCTGAAGTTCGCCTGAAGATGGCACGTTGGCTGCATAATTTTGGCGCATCATGGCGCATTTTGTCTTGAACGGCGCATTTAGCGATCTCCCCCTACTATCGCGACCGATTCGCGATACAATGTTTGTGAAGGGACACCATTATGGCGCTTGAACGCGAACGGATTGCGGAACGGGCGATGTACCGGTTGGCCGAGGACGAGCTGCTGGAGCTGTATCGGAAGATGAGTCTGATCCGGCGCTTCGAGGACAAAGTCGCCGAGATGTATACGCGCGGCAAGATCACGGGCTTCTGCCATCTTTACGCCGGAGAGGAAGCGATCGCGGTCGGCGCAATCCAGGGTTTGTACGACAAAGACTACGTGGTTTCGACCTACCGCGAGCACGGCCATTGTCTGGCCAAAGGCGCCTCGCCGCGCGTCGTGATGGCGGAGCTGTTCGGCAAATCAACCGGCATCTCCAAGGGGCGCGGCGGCTCGATGCATCTGTTTGACCCGGTCCTGCGCTTCATGGGCGGATACGCAATCGTCGGCGGCGGGCTGCCCATCGCCACCGGGCTGGCGCTCGCGATCGCCTACCGCGGCGACCCCGAAGTTGTCTGCACCTTCTTCGGCGATGGCGCGCTGCCGCAGGGAGCTTTCCACGAAAGCTTAAATATGGCGTCGCTCTGGAAGCTGCCGGTGATTTTCGTCTGCGAGAACAATTTTTACGGGATGGGCACGCTGGTCCAGAATGCGATTTGCCAGGAAGAACTCTACCGTTTCGCCGACCCCTACAAGATCCCCGGCGTGCGAGTCGACGGCATGGATGTGATCGAGGTTTACGCTGCCGTCAGCGAGGCGGCTGCGCGCGCACGTGAAGGCAAGGGACCCTCCCTGATCGAAGCGATCACGTACCGCTTCCGCGGCCATTCGATGTCCGACCCCGCCGAGTATCGCTCCAAGCGCGAGGAGCGGATCTGGCAGGAGCGCGACCCGATCAAGCGCTTCCGCAACCTGCTGACGCATGAGCGCAGAGTCGCTCCCTCCGTCCTGGACAAGATCGACCAGGAGGAAAGCGCCGTGGTCGATGACGCGGTGAAGTTCGCCGACGAAAGCCCCGAGCCGCCCCTGTCGGAGCTGACCAAGAACGTTTACGTCGAATAGCGAGCAGAAGGCTTAACAGCAATGGCGCTGATGACATATCGTGAAGCACTCAACCAGGCGCTGCGCGAGGAACTCGACCGCGACGAGCGCGTCTTCATCATGGGCGAAGAGGTCGGGTACTTCGGCGGCGCGTTTAAAGTGACGGACGGGCTTATCGCCACCTACGGGGAAAAACGCATCCGCGACACACCCATCTCGGAGCTATCAATCGTCGGCGCGGGCGTGGGCGCCGCGATGGGGGGGTTGCGGCCGGTGGTCGAGCTGATGACCATCAACTTCGCTCTGCTGGCGATTGACCAAATCGTCAACACCGCAGCCAAGGCACGCTTCATGTTCGGCGGTCAGACCAAGATCCCGCTGGTGATCCGCGCACCCCAAGGCGGCGGCCATCAACTGGGCGCCCAGCATAGCCAAAGCCTCGAGGCTTATTTCGTCCATTGTCCCGGGCTGCGCGTGGCGCTTCCCGCCACCGCTGCCGACGCCAAGGGGATGCTCAAATACGCGCTGCGCCAGGAGGATCCGGTGATGTTCCTGGAGCACGAATCGCTCTATGGGCTCAAGGGCGAAGTCCCCGAAGAGGCCGATTACCTGGTTCCCTTCGGCAAGGCCAACGTGATGCGCGAGGGCAAGGACGTGACGATCGTGGCCTACTCGAAAACGGTCCACGACGCGCTCAAGGCGGCCGAGACGCTGGAGAATCAGGGTACCGACGCCGAGGTTATAGATCTGCGCACGCTCAATCCTCTGGATATGGACACGATTATACAATCGGTAAAGAAAACAGCTCGCGCAGTGGTTGTTTACGAAGGATGGCTTACCGGAGGCGCCGGAGCCGAGGTGGCCTCCCGAATTTATGAGGCCGCATTCGACGATCTCGACGCTCCGATCCAGCGCGTTGCCAGTGTTGACGCCCCGGCCGCCTACAACCGGCATCTCGAAGCAGCCGCCCTGCCCTCGCCGCAGAAGGTCGTGGAGGCGGTGGAGCGCATCGCGTGAGCGGAGCGTCGCAACCGCCGCCCCGCACTTACGGCCGCGCTTGATTGGCGCTACAACACCAGGCGAAAAGGAATCTCGCCCAAGAGGATCTCGAAATGAGCATTGAGATCACGATGCCGAAGCTCTCTGACACCATGGAGGAGGGAAAAATCCTCCGCTGGCTCAAGCGTCCGGGGGACAAGGTCACCCGCGGCGAGGCCCTGGCCGAAGTCGAAACCAACAAGGCCGACATGGTGATGGAGGCCTTCGACGACGGCGTGATGCAGGAAATCGTTCTGGCCGAAGGAGAAAGCGCTCCGGTCGGAGCCACCATCGCGCGGCTGGCCGCGCCGGGCGAGGAGGTAAAGCCCTCGGCGGCGGTGCCCGCGTCAAAACCCGCGGCGGACGGTGCGAAAAAAACCGTAACCGAATCCAGTCCAGCGGCCGCACCCGAACCGCCTCAGCAGCCGCATCCGGCACCACGGCCGGTCGCGGTCAAAAAACGCGCGGCGAAGGAAGCCGGCGAAGCCGAAGCGGCTTCCAACGGGTCCGCTCCTGCGCCCACGGAGTCTGCTCCCGAATCCATGGCCGCCATGGCCGCGGGTGATGCTGGCGAGCCGCAGGCGGCTCAACCCGCGACGCGCCCAATCGAGGCTCGTCGGGAACCCGCCCGCGCGTCGCACGAAGTATCCGCGATGCGCCCGGCGGCGGCGCCTCCTCGTCCCGCGCCTGCGGCTGGCGACGCGGACCTCGCCAAGCTCAAGGCTTCGCCGCTGGCGCGGCGTGCCGCTGAGGAGGCGGGAGTTGACCTGGCGCAGGTCCAGGGCACCGGCCCCGATGGCCGCATTACCAAGCGCGACATCGACAATTTTCTGCGCGAGCAACAACTCTTTCGCCAGCGGCGCCTGGTTACACCACGCGAAGGTTCGCCCGGCACGTGGGAAGAGCTCTCCAAGATGCGCCGGACTATCGCGCAGCGGATGGCGGCTTCAAAGCGCGAGATTCCACACTTCTATGTCACCATGGAAATCGACATGGAAGAGGCGGTGCGGCTTAAGAAGTCGCTGGAGACCACCGAGATATTCGACGAAGCGATCACATTTAACGACATCGTGATCAAAGCATGTACGCTCGCTCTGGGACGCTACCCGCGCATGAACTCGAGCTTTGAAAACGACGGCATCCGAATTCATCCGAGTATTAACATCGGGATGGCGGTGGCGGTCGAGGACGGGCTGATCGTGCCGGTGATCAGGGAATGCCAGCAACTGACGCTGCCGGAAATCGCGCGCGCGGCCCATCGCCTGGTCGCCAAGGCCGCCCAGGGCGGCTTTACATCCGACGAACTGTCGGGCGCGACCTTCTCCATCTCCAACATGGGAATGCTCGGGGTCGAGCACTTTTCGGCCGTTATTGTCCCGCCGCAGGCGGCAATCCTGGCAGTTAGCGCAATCAAGGAACGGCCGGTAGTGCGCAACAGCCAGTTGGCGGTGGGCACCACCATGATGCTGACCGTGGCGTGCGACCATCGAATCGTGGACGGCGTGGTGGCCGGACGCTTTCTCCAGGAGATGAAACGCTTCCTGGAAAATCCCGCCAGCCTGTTGATATAGCGCAGGATGCCGTGCCGGCGCCTGAGGTAAGGTAAGGAGTACAGCGTGGCGAATAACCGCTACGACTTGGCAGTCATAGGTTCGGGGCCCGGAGGTTACGAAGCTGCGATTCGTGCAAGCCAGCTCAAGATGCGCACATGCGTCATCGAGCGCGACCGGCCGGGCGGCGTGTGCCTTAACTGGGGCTGCATTCCGTCCAAGTCGCTGCTCAACTCGGCCGAAACGATGGAAATAATCGGCGGCGCCGGCAAGGAGCATGGAATTGAGACCGGCGAGGTACGCTTCGATTTCAAACGTGTGATTGCGCGCAGCCGCGAGGCCGCCGACAAGCTGTCGCGCGGTGTGCGTTTTCTCTTCCGCAAAAACAATGTCGAGCTGTTCGAAGCCAGCGCCGCATTCGACGGCCGGAGCGGCCTGCAGCTCTCGCGCAGCGACGGCAAGCCTCCGGCGGTTTCCGCGGTGGAGGCCGACCGCATCCTGATCGCGACCGGATCGCGCGAGCGCCTGTTTCCCGGCATGAAAATCGGCGATGGGATGCTCACCAGCCACGAGGCCTTGCTCTACGATCAGGTTCCGGAAAGCGTCGCAGTAATCGGCGCCGGCGCCGTCGGACTGGAGTTCGCTTACTTCTACCAGGCATTCGGCGTCAAGGTGACGATTATCGAACTGGAAAAGCAGATGCTGCCCGGATTCGACGCCGAGGTCGCTGAAGAACTGCGCCGCGCATTCCTCAAGCGCAAGGTCGAAGTACTGCTCGGTCATGGCTACAAGTCGGCGGCGCGCCATGGGGACCGCTGGAGCGTGACGCTGGACGCCAGCGGCCAGAGCAAGACGGTTGAGGCCGAGATGGTCCTGGTGGCGGTCGGCCGCTCGCCCAACAGCGACGGTCTGGGACTGGACAAGGTCGGCGTCGAAATCGAGCGCGGCGGATTTATTAAAATTGACGATTCCTTCCGCACCTCGCGCGAGGGAATTTTTGCGATCGGCGACGTGATACGCCCGCCGCTGCTGGCGCATAAGGCCTCGGCGGAGGGAATCGCGGCGGTCGAGATTATGGCCGGGGTGCGCGAGCCGGGCTTCGATCTCATGAACATCCCGGGATGCGTCTACTGTCAGCCGGAAGTTGCGACTATCGGGATGACCGAGGCCGCCGCCAAGGAGGCCGGTATCGAAGTCAAGGTTGGCAAGTTTCCCTTCCGCGCCAACGGCAAGGCGGTCGCGGTCAATCACGTCGAAGGTTTCGTAAAGTTCGTGGCCGGAAAAAAATATGGCGAGGTTATCGGCTGCCAGATCATCGGGCACGGCGCCACCGACCTGATCGCCGAAGTCGGCCTCGGCAAAACGCTGGAAGCAACCACGTTGGAATTCGGCCGCACCGTCCATCCTCATCCCACTCTTTCCGAAACCATCATGGAGGCCGCACTGGCCGCCGACGGCGAAGCGATCAACTTCTGAGTATGAACGAAGCTACGCTGAGATCGGCCTGGCTCGGCACGGTCGATTACGGGCTGGCCTTGAAACTTCAGGACGCGATGGTGCAGGCGCGCCATGCGCGCGAGATTGGCGACACGCTGCTGATGATGGAGCATCCGCACGTCTACACTCTGGGGCGCGGCGCCAATGAGCGTTTCCTGACCGCGCCGCCCCCGGGCGTCCCGATCCATCGCGTGTCGCGCGGCGGGCAGGTCACCTATCACGGTCCCGGGCAGTTGATCGGATACCCGATTGTGCATCTCGAGGGACCCGCACGCGATGTCCATGCCTACCTGCGCGCGCTGGAAAGCGCGATCATCCAAATCCTTGGCGACTTCGATATGGACAGCGGACGCCGCGAAAAGCTTACCGGGGTATGGGTCGGATCGCACAAAATCGCGTCGATCGGAGTTGGTATCAGGCGCTGGATCACGCTGCACGGTTTCGCGCTTAACGTGAACTGCGACTTGCACTTTTTTGACCGGATCATTCCCTGCGGCATCGACGGATGCCGTATGACGTCAATGGAGCGCGAGGGCCGCCCCGATGCGGATACCGCCGGCTTGTCGGAATGTATGGCGCGGCGCTTCGCGGCGGTGTTCCGGTACGGGTCAATAGAACGCGTCAGCACCGCGGAGATTTGGCGCCTTCTCGATCGGGCCGGCGCGTCTCATCTCGAGGCTCACAGTGGCTGAACGAAAACATCCCGATTGGATCAAGGTGCGCGCTCCGACCTCGCCGGAATTTTTTCGCACCAGGGAACTGCTCAAGCAGATGCGCCTGCACACCGTGTGTCAGGAAGCATGCTGTCCGAATATCGGCGAATGCTTTTCCCATCGCACCGCCACCTTCATGCTGATGGGCGACGTGTGCACGCGCAATTGTCCCTACTGCGCGGTAACACATGGTAAGGCGCGCCCGCTGGACGCCCAGGAGCCGCGACGCGTCGCCGGCGCCGCCGCACAACTGGGTCTGGCCCACGTGGTCGTCACTTCGGTTGACCGCGATGACCTGCCAGACGGGGGCGCCGCGCACTTCGCCGCCACCGCCCGCGCTATCAAGGAGCTTAGTCCCGCCACGCGCGTCGAGGTGCTGGTGCCTGACTTCCAGGGGCTGCATTCCAGCGTTGAGGAAGTGGTCCGCGCTCCGGTGGACATTTACAACCATAACATCGAGACCGTGCCGCGGCTCTACAAGACCGCGCGGCCGGGCGGCCGTTACGAGCGCTCGCTCGACGTGCTGCGCCACGCCAAGGAAACTGCGCGAACCCTCTCGCGCGAGCTGCTGACCAAGGCCGGCGTGATGCTGGGGCTCGGCGAGGAAACCGGCGAACTGATGGATGTGCTGCGCGACCTGCGTGCGATGGAATGCGACATCATCACGCTGGGCCAGTACCTGCGGCCGTCAAAGGATCACCTTGAAGTGGTTCGCTACATTCCACTCGCCGAGTTCGCCGAACTGCGCGAGCGCGCGATGGCTCTGGGCTTCCGCCACGTGGAATCCGGTCCGCTGGTACGCAGCTCCTACCACGCATGGGAGCATGTCAATTAGCGCCCACCACTTGGCGTTTTATGTCGCACAGTTCTATCTTCATCATCGTTAGGGTCTCGCCGCTGTCACTGCACATCCGGCGTGTTCGTCTTGGCAAGGCCGACGGCGCGGGCTTCGTTAATCGAAACGTTGGTTGCTTGCCGGTTTCTCATCGGCTAGCGTAATTACACACTCCGTTTCGGTCATGCCGGATGCTGACTTGGCGTAAAGGCGTCACGCAATTGAAGGTTGGCCGCCGTGCGATAGCGGCGACCGCCGCCGCTCTGCTCCTCGCGGCTCAATTGGTAGCCGCCGCCCACGTCCATCCGTGGGCCTACGCCAAGGCCTTTTCCAGCGGTGCGCAGGCTGGCGCCAATGACGCTGCCTGCCCTCTGTGCATCCTTCATGCTCATGCTCCGCTCAACACCACCAGCACTCCGGTTCTGGTAAAGCCGCTGGCGTCTGAACATTTCGTAGCAGTCACGATGCGGTCGCGGCTGCCGTCTGCATCAAAACCTCAGCTCTTCGGCCGCGCTCCTCCGGCGTCGATCTGATCTCTCCTTCGGAACTCATTTCTCTAATCACGCGTGTCACGATTGGGTGCATCTCGCGCGCGCCTGTTCAGCCGCGGACCGGCCCATCGACACACGCAGGAGAGTTCAAGATGTCGAGGAGCATGAAATGCGGAGGTTGTTTACCCTGTTGGCAGGGTTATGCATAGTTCTGGCGCCCAACAGTGCTGCAGCGTTAGGGCCGGGTGCGCACTCCAATAAGGCGCCGCAGCGTTTGTCGGGAAAGATTCAGGATTCGCTGGGCAGGCCGGTTGCCGGCGCGGACCTCAGTCTGCAGGCAGCCAGCGGCAAGATTCTCGCACACGCGCGCAGCGACGCGCAGGGCCGGTTTTCCTTTGACAACGTCCCGGCCGGTACCTATGCCGTGACGGCTTCCAAGTCCGACTTCAAGCCCGCGATCAAGATTGCAGTGGTAGCGCCTGGAAAACCCGCGGAATTGACCCTTGCGATGCAATCGCAGCAGGCGCTCAGTCTCACCGTGGTTGCCAAGAGCCTCGACGTGGCGCGCAACAGTCTTTCACCGCAAACCGGGGGCAGCGTTTATCATTTCAGCCGCCAGTCGCTGGCCGATCTGCCACAAGGCGACAATACGCCGCTGAACCAGGTGCTGCTGCAGGCGCCGGGCGTAGCGCAGGATTCATTCGGCCAGATTCACGTTCGCGGCGAGCATGGCGACCTTCAGTACCGGCTCAACGGCGTTCAGCTGCCGCAGGGAATCAGCAGCGACTTTGGCCAAGTCTATAATCCGCGGCTGGCGCAAAGTATCAACTTCCTGACGGGCGCGCTGCCTGCGCAATACGGCTACCAGACCGCCGGGGTTGTCGACATTCACACCCGCAGCGGCCTCAGCCTGACCGGCGGCGATATCGATATGTATGGCGGCCAGCACACCACCCTCCAGCCCAGCTTCCAGCTAGGCGGTTCCACGGGCGGATTGGACTACTACTTCACCGGGGAATATCTGCAAAACCAGTTGGGCGTCGAGCCGCCCACTTCCGGTCCGAGCGCCTATCATGACCAGACTTACCAGGGACAAGCCTTCAGTTACTTGTCTTACTTTCTGACCCCAACGCAGCGGATTAGCCTGATTGCCGGCACCGCGCTCAATCACTTCCAGATACCCGACAACCCCGGCCAGCCGCAGGTGTTCCAACTTGCGGGCGTGCCGTTTTATCCCTCGGCCAACCTCAACGAAAACCAATTCGAGCAGAACTACTACGGCGTGCTGGCCTGGCAGGGCGCAATCGGCACGCGATTGGATTATCAGCTTGCGGCCTTTAGCCGCTACTCGACGCTATCGTTTTATCCCGACGTCGAGGGCGACCTGATTTTCAACGGAGCCGCGTCGCAAATCTTTCGCAGCAGTTGGGCAAACGGCCTGCAGGGCGATGCCAGCTACCGGCTCCCCGGCAATCACACGCTGCGAGCGGGCTTTTATTTCAGCGGCGAGCGAGCCGAGATCGACAACCACGAAGTGGTCTTTCCCTGTTGCACCGCGACCGGCCAGCAATTGAGCGACATTCCGCTTGCGCCGATCATCGACGACCATGCCATCACGTCTTGGCTTTACGGGCTTTACCTGCAAGACGAATGGCGTCCGATCGAACGGCTGACGCTTAGCTACGGCGTTCGCTTTGACCTCTACGACGGCATCGTTCGGGCCTTCCAGGCCAGTCCGCGCGTCGGGCTGAGTTACGACTTGTTCCCCAAAACCAAGATTCACGCCGGCTACTCGCGCTACTTTTCCCCGCCGCCGACGGAGTTGATCAGCGCGGAGTCTGTCGGCAAGTTCGCCAATACCACCGGCGCTCCCGCATCGCCGTTCAGCACCAATCCCTCTCCCGAGCGCTCACACTACTTCGATGTGGGAGTGCTCCAGGAACTGCTGCCCGGCTTAAGCGTGGGAATCGACAGCTACTTCAAGCTCTCCACGGAGTTGATTGATGAGGGCCAGTTTGGTCCCGCGATTATTTTCTCGACCTTCAACTATCACCGCGGGCGCGTTTACGGCACCGAGTTTACCTCCTCGTACACCCACGGGAATCTCACTGCCTATGCCAACTTCGCATACTCGGTGGCACAGGGAATCGGGGTCGATTCGGGACAGTTCAATTTCGCGCCCGACGAGTTGGCCTACATCGCCGGCCATTACGTTTTCCTGGATCACGACCAGACCTTCACCTCTTCGGCGGGCGGCAGCTATCGATGGCGCGGATTCGGCTTTCTGCTGGACGGGGTTTACCAGAGCGGTTTGCGCGACGGTTTCGCCAACACCGGCAACCTTCCCTACTACATCCAGGTGAATGTCGGCGTTACCAGGGACTTCGTGCTGCCAAAGGCGGGGGCGATGCAGGCGCGATTGTCGGTGGTCAACCTGTTCGATCGGACCTATCAAATTCGCAGCGGCAGCGGGATTGGTGTATTTGCTCCACAGTTCGGGCCGCGGCGCGCGGTTTATGTGGGACTTAAATGGGAGCTACCCTTCCTGAAGGCTCCGCCGTCGGCGGCGCAGATGGGACACTGAGGCGATGATTTCAACCAAATTCTTCTATCGGTGGAATTGATATGCACGCATTACAAACGGCATGGGATTCGCTTCGCTATGGCGGCGCGATGGTTTACCCATTGCTCGTGCTGGGTGTTCTGGCGATCGCGATCGTACTGGACCGCGCGGTGGCTTATTTTCGATGCCTGCGGTTGCCGGCCCCGCTCGCCAACCTGGTCGAGACCTACGGCTTTTCCTGGGAAGAATTGGAAGGCCAGCTCAACCGGCTCGGCCCTGCCAACGCCTATGGGCGGTTCTTACGGGTCATCGCGGACAATCGGACCGAACCCGCATGGTGGGTCGAGTCGCGCGCGGGAGACGAAGCGGGGCTGATCGAAAAAGTCCTCAACCGCGGCCTGTGGCTGCTCGAAACCGTGGTAACCGCGGCGCCGCTCATGGGTCTGCTCGGAACGATCACAGGCATGATGGCGGCCTTTAATATCATTGGCACCTCGGGCCTTGTGGCGCCCCACGAAGTGACCGCCGGCGTGGCCCAGGCGCTCATCGCGACGGCGCTCGGTCTGTTCATCGCGCTGATCGCGTTGTTCGGTTTTAACTTCTTCTCGCGGATGCAATCCCACGCCCTGGACCGCATGGAACGGCTGGGCTCGCGGCTGGTCGATCATATCCGCCTTGACCAGGAGAGTGCTTCGGACCCGGAATCCGCGATGCGCCGTCTGCCGGCCCGCGAGTTGAGGACCCCTCGATGAAGCTCAGGCGCTCGCGCACCTACCGCAAGGGAAGAATCGAGATCATACCCATGATCGATGTGATGTTCTTCCTGGTCGTGACCTTCATGCTGGCCTCGCTCGCGATGCAAAACCTGAATTCGCTCGCGGTCAATCTGCCCAAGGGCGAGGCCGAAAGCCTGAAGCATAAGGAACCCGTAACCCTCACCGTAACCCAGGACAAGAAGCTGTTCTTGGACAAGACGCCGGTCACGCTCGACACGCTGGCTTTGACACTCAAGCGGATGCTCACTGGCGCGGAGCCCGGGTTGGTGGTGAACGCCGATACAGCGGCGCCCGAGGGAATCGTGGTCGAGGCGATGCTGGCGGCGCGGCGGGCCGGTGTCGAGCATTTTCAGATCGCGGTCAAACGCGAATGAACGCAGACGCTCAGCTGCTCTGGCGGGAGAACTTCGACGAACCGTGGCGCCGATTGCCGTGGATTATCGTGGCCGCTCTGCTCGCGTGGATAGCCCTGCTCGGCGTGTTCGCTCGGATGCTCGAACAGCGATCGCCCGCGCAGCCCCCGCCAGAGACGATCGAAGCGCGTATCGTGGAACTGCCAGCCCCGGCCGCGAGTTTGCAGGGTGGCGGCGCACCCGCCCACGCAATCGGCCATCCGGCGCACCCGCTGCCCCGTCCCGAGCACAAAGTAAAACTCAAGCCGCCGCCGGTCCATCACGTGAGAAAGGCCGTGATCAAGCCGCCGCCGGTCGTAAGCGAACCACCTTCACCTTTCGGCACCGCGAAGCATGTGGAAGCGCCGAAGCCAAAAGCCCCGTCGGTCGCATCCAAAGGGCCGGCCGGCCGCCCGTCTGAATACAGTGGCCGCACCACCGGCAGAGCTGGAGCTGCCGGTGTTGGCGGCGGCTCCGGCAGCGGCACCGGTGCCGGACTGGGCAGCGACAGCTCAGGCGCTCGCGCCATGTACGCGCCACCTCCGACCATACCCGACGATATGCGGGAGAACCCCTTCTCAACGGTCGCGGTGGCGCACTTCAAAGTTTCTCCGGAAGGAAACGTCGATGTGACTCTCGTCAAGTCGACCCCGAATCCGCGCCTCAACCAGATACTGCTCGATACCCTGAAGCAGTGGAAGTTCTTCCCCGCGATGAAAGACGGCGTCGCGATCGATTCGGAGTTCGAGGTTCGGATCCCAATCGCGGTGCAGTGAACCCTATTCGGAGGCTAAGTCCCGCCACGACCTTGCTCGCCTGAAACGGAGTCTGCCGGGAGGTTTGAAAATGCTTCCCCTATGCGAACTCAGTCGGGATTCCCCTCTATGGTCGGAGCGAAACGCAAAGGTGGCTTTTTTTATAATTTCTTAGCCATATTGTAGAGCCGGCAAAATAGGGCGGCTCACATGGATGATTTGATCTCCTTCGTGCTCGGCAATTTCACATTGACGTTTCTCGTAATTGGCCTGATCGCATCGATAGTCGCAATCACGCTTTCAAAAGTTCGGACGGCGCCGGTCGTGGTCGAGGCGCTGTTCTCCTACTTCCTGCTCTTCTCGATCGGATTCAGTTTTCTGTACAACTTTGTCGTACACGTCTTCTTCGGCGAAATGGCCGCACGGCTAATCGGATGGCGGGATAGTCCATTCCAGGCGGAGGTTGGTTTTGCAAGCCTGGGCTTCGCAGTGGTCGGCTTTCTGGCCTTCCGCCCCAGCTTCGATTTGAAGCTGGCCGCAGTGATCGGACCGGCGCTGTTTCTAATCGGCGCGGCTGGCGGCCATCTCTACCAGATGATCACAGCGCCCAATTTCGCACCCGGAAATGCCGGCGTGATTTTCTATACGGACATCCTAATCCCGGTCGTTGGATTCGGGCTGTTATCGCTGCAGTGGCATTACGACAAATCATCGCAGCGCGACGGCGGATAGCTCCGGCTCGGGGGCTGGAGGTGCGCCTATCCCGAACAGTTCCGTGACCGCGACAGTCGCGTAATAGAAGGTGCCGAAAGCGATCACCCGCCACGGCTGATCTGACCATAATCCACCCACCGATGGGGGCTGCGCTCTCTGCACCGCAACGCTGATTCCGAGCCGCGGTATATTCGCCATCGCCGTGAGCATCGTGTAGCCGATGTAGCAGGCCACTCCGACCGCCCATCCCAGCACGATGTAATCGTAATCGCGCCCCTCTGGCACCTTGCCCATTAAAACCGCCAGCATGCGGTTCGTGAGCAGAATCCAAAAAGATGCGATGGGCCACAAGGTGTGGAACGAAAGCGAGAACGCACCGACGAACAAGGTGTAAACAAGCCCCAATCCCACCACGGCGCCGATTCGCAACAGGCGCGACTGGGGCGCCGACATCGCAAACGCAAGAAAAGCGGAGGAGTGCAGGATGATGAACTCCATCAGCATCATCAGCTCAAGCCGCGACAGCATATGGTCGCCGAAAGTATATGGTTCTACCCAGGAGATGCCGAAGAATCCTGCAAGGGCGAAATCCGGGACCGCTGCGATCAAGTGGGCCAAACGGATGGAGCCCGAGTCCGATGCTGCCGACGCTTTGGTCATTTTAAGCAAAATTTAGCTCATTTCATCAACGTTTTCCATGTTGACATCTTCGCTTTGATTCGTGACCGGACCCGCAACAGCTTGATCGCCGGGCTCCCGAGGAGCGACCCTGTTTACATGAGCTGATCGACGCCCGAGGCCAGGCATCACAGGAGAAGTGCATGCACACGGATCTGTTCATCGGCGGAAAATATGTCGCGTCCGGCCGCGGCGAGCGTTTTGCCGATATCGAGCCGGCGACTGAAAATCAGCTTGCGATGGTTACCGCAGCCGATCGCGCCGACGTTGACCGCGCCGTCGCCGCCGCGCGCGATGCCGCCGATCGAGGGCCGTGGCGACGCATGAATGCCGAACAGCGCGGCAAACTACTGTACCGCCTGGCCGACGGAATCGAGCGGAGGGCGCGCGAACTGGGAACGCTCGAAGCACGAGACGTGGGTAAGCCGATTACTGAGTGCATCAACCACGATGTGGCTCGCGCCGCGCGTAACATCCGTTTTTTCGCCGCGCAAGCCGAAACCTGGACGCAAGATGCGTCCTTCGGAGCGGCCAACTTTCTCGGCGACGATGTACGCCTGATAAACCTGACCGCGCGCTCGCCGCTGGGCGTGGGCGTGATCATCATCCCGTGGAATTCGCCTCTGATGCTCGCGACGTGGAATCTCGGGCCGTGCCTGGCGGCGGGCAATACCTGCGTGCTCAAGCCATCCGAACTGGCGCCGCTGACTTGCCTTGCGCTGGGCGAGATCGCCGACCAAGCCGGCATTCCCGCCGGCGTGATCAATGTCATTGCCGGGATGGGCGATGCCGGCGCGGCCCTGGTGTCCCATCCCGATGTTGACGGCGTCGCCTTCACCGGTGGAGTCGCAACCGGGCGCAGTGTGATGGGCGCGGCGGCACAGTCGCTCAAGCGCGTGGCGCTTGAGTTGGGCGGGAAATCACCCAACCTGGTCTTTGCCGACACGGACTTGAAACGATCCGCCGCCGGCGTCGCCCGCTCCATCTTCCGCAGCCAGGGACAATCGTGTGTCGCCGGCTCGCGCCTCCTGGTCGAGCGAAGGATCGCAGACGAGTTCATCTCGATGGTAATCGAGGATGCGCGCCGCCTGCGCATCGGCGATCCGCTGGATGAGCAGACCGACTACGGTCCGCTGATCACCGCTGCGCATCGCGATCGAGTGGACGGCTTCGTCAAAGAGGCAGTCCGCGAAGGCGCGCAGGTGCTGATCGGCGGATCGATCCCCGACCATCCTGGCCGCGGCTTCTATTATCCGCCTACGATTCTCGACCGCGTCGGCCCGCGTTCGTATGCCCTATGCGAGGAAATTTTTGGCCCCGTGCTCACGGTCGAGCGTTTCGATGAGGAGGACGGGGCGGCAACGATGGCCAATGCCGGCAATTACGGGCTGGCCGCATATTTGTGGACCTCAAACCTGGAGCGGGCACTGCGGATGGCGCAGCGGCTGCGGACCGGAATGGTATGGGTGAACAGTTTTTTCCTGCGCGATCTGCGTACACCGTTTGGCGGCGCACGCCACAGCGGCCTGGGACGGCAAGGGGGACGCTACAGCCTTGAATTCTGGACCGAGCCCAAGCTGGTGTGCATGACTTATCCCGAGGAGGCGCTCCATGGGTGAAGTAACCGCCGCGATTTTCACCACCCATGTG